>OFGE01000002.1_pt1 | contig 349191 bp, 305 predicted proteins | sample 1521681 | NCBI WGS metagenome assembly OFGE01 (sample SAMEA3504093, study PRJEB24116) | mouse gut metagenome | biome: mouse gut; feature: mouse-associated habitat; material: faeces | place: Denmark | collected 2011 | reverse complement strand
CTGTTTCCAGTGGAAACACTGATTAAGTTTTGAGCACTGTTTCCAGTGGAAACACGGGTGATTTATTGAATACGCCTTCATTGCTCATTGGATATCCCTATGAGAGTACGACGAAAACGCTGAAGGTACTGACGTGCAATATCAGGGGCAACCATCGCCCCCGGAGACGCCTTACTTCTCTCCGTTCTCTCCGGTTTGGTTTGCGTGTGTTGTGATACATCCGGAGTACCTGACATTTTCTGTAAAGACGCACTTTTCATCTCCGTTTCTGCCGGGGAAACGGGGTGATATCGCCCTTCACGGGCGGCCTTTAATAGCTGCAAGGCATACCCCACCGGATTACGCACACTCCCTGTCCTCACCCCCTGTGTCAGTTGCTGCACAATCGATATTGCGGCTTCTTCCGGCAACGCCTGTAACTGTTTTTCCAGCATCTGCCGGTCATTCTCATCAATCCGCTGACTCAGCCCCTGCGCCTGAGCATCCGCTAAATATTGCTCTTCCTGATCTACGTACGTATTTTTTATACTCTGTGTAAAAGAATTACGTACGTAACAGTTCGATTTTCGAACCCCTGAATCAGACTGGGTTTGTGTACTCAGTTCGATTTTCGTACCCGGTTTTTTTTCATCATTTTTTTCCCTGAGTTCGATTTTCGAACCCGGTGTTTTACACTGAGTTCGATTTTTTTTATGTTTCCCCGGATAAAGTTGTGCCGTCTGCCCATTGAGTATCCGGCGTTGCCTGTCTGCCAGCGCTTCCGGTGTCTGAAGACTTCCAAGTCGCTGCTCAATGAGTTGCATTCTGGTATGCTGATGTCGCATTGACGGCTCAGTTTTCAGGGCGGCCAGCGCAGCGCGGGCCACGCACCGCACACTCTTATTTTTGTGATAACAGCTTTTTTCCAGCACATCCATCCAGCGCGGATCTAATGTCTCTGCATCAAACGCATTCACCGGCTCATCATGTAACATATAGATATTTCCCCGGATACGCCCCCGTTTATCCCTGACCCGGTGGCATAAACTGAGCCAGCCCGTCAGCCTCAGCATTAACAGTGCCCTGCTGACCGTTTCCCGCGAGGCTTTATCGCTGTGGGGCGTGGCTAACTGGAGTTGTAAGTCATCATAAGTCGGAAATACGGCACCCTCATTTTGCTGAGCATGAAGGCGGATCATCATCCAGGCCAGTTTATCAACCGGTGAAAGTCGGGATTCCAGCAATAATTGCCGGGGGATGGCATCATGAACATTGCCGGCGTAAATCAATCCACTGCGCAGTGCCTTGCCGGGCTGGCTGTGTTGCCGGTGATGCAGTTGTTGCCGCATTTTTTCTAATGAAAACTGAATAATACTGTCCGGAGGAAATTGCATCTTATGCCCCACACAAAAATAATCTCATGCCTGAATACACTGATAGCTGTCTCCTCCGGCGCAAATACCACACCGTAAAGAGACAGTCTTAATATACTGAGGATCATGATGTTGAATATTCCGCACCTTACCGGCTAATCATCTTGTTATAACGTTCATGGCTCATCAGCTTCCAGCTTTGCCCGTTGTCCGTACTGAGCAGACGCCAGGAGCTACCAATATTAATTTTCAATACCGGGTAAACACCGCCCTTTTTTCCGCTGCATTTCACTTTTTTACTCAGTCGTTCTCCCGAAAAATAACGCAGCAATAACCCGTTTGCCTTCCGCTGAATATGCTCCGGAACAGGCGTGACACATTCCGGAAATATCCGGGCCGGTTGATGGTGACTGATAATCCGGTTATCCGACATAACCGTTTCTCCTGTCTGTGGCATTCAGTACACCGTCCCGGTGCCATGCCTGAACCGTATTCCACACCGTGGTCAGTGAGACATCCATTTTTTCAGCACAGGACACCATGATCTGAAGACAATCCGGATCATCCGGCTCCGGCATGCCCTCCTCTTTCCAGCGATACCATAATTCCGTTTGCTGCTCATCTGACAGTCGCTGTGAACGACCGGTATTTCCCCGGATCCCGGACAATCGCCGGCGGGCTGACACCTCCAGTGACGTCATACCAAAATACTGATTCAGCAAATCAATGGAAGCTCCCAGTTTCAGACAGCGTTCAATCATCTGATTCTGACGATGGACGTCTTTCGCCCGGGTCAGCAATAAACGCAAATTCTCCCGGTGGATCTGACAGGTAATAATGGAGACCGGACTGTGTGAGAGATAGTGCAAATCCTCAATGGTTAAACTGTTCAGCAACCGGATTTCATTGTCCGTCAGTCCCAGTGCCTCACAACGCCGCAGATTCCCGCTTTTGATTTCCATCACCAGCTCGGTCAGCAAATGATTTCCTGCCTGTGCTAATTGCGTCGCCATTACAACCCCCCTGTATTATTGAAAGCCTGCCAAAGTGTGACTATCCACTGTAACGCGTAATTCCGGTGCCATAACTCACGGGTTTTATTTGAAAACACAACGTCTGTTCCCGCTTTTCGTCTCATGGTGCGCATATATTTTCGCCACGCCCGGCGCCGGCTCTGATAATACCGGGACCATATAAATCCCAGTAATTCCGCAGACAATTCAGCCTGCCGGCCTTTACCGGTAAAACACACCTCAATATAAGGTTCTCCGGCATCCCCGTTTTTCCGTAACACATAACAGCACCGGCAGATTTCCGCACTGAACAACACGAACCGTCGCCAGTCCGCATCCTGATTTTCCGGGGGACGGACAGAAAATCGGGTAACCTTTCCATGGTTATATTTCCGGCATTCGCGCCTGAATAACCAGCAGATATCCGTCAGGCGCTGTATCACTTCCTGCTCATAACCGGTCTTTGCCCGCCCCCGGTTCAGGGGCAGATAACACGCCAGTGCTGCCGGTGATAAAGGCGTGCTTTTATTCCCATTCCTCTTCATCATTCACATCCGGATCAATCTCTCTTTGTCTGGCATACAGACAACGCAACAAGTACATCAGTTTCATCCATGTCATAAACTGGGTATCATTCAATACCGGTGGCATCCCGGATTGATTTCCGCCGGTCAGCAGGATTCTGAGAGCGTCCGGAATACCATCATGAGACCCGTTTGGTTCTGAGAAAACAGTCATCACACGTCCCAGCGCCGAATTCGCTGACAAGATGGCAAATCCCGGAGAATGTACCCCGGAGGCAGCCACAAAGGCGGAAGATAAATCCAGTTCATTCCCTAATTCAAACAAAGTACGATAAATCTGCGTCTGAAGATGTTCAATATCATCCAGATGTGAGGCCACCGGCCAGAGATCCTGACACGTCAGTGTAGCCGCAGAATAACCAGCGACCGGTACCTCTGCCGGTGTGGTACACTCTGCGTTATCCGGGACAGACATGACACCGGCGACGTCAGGATCAATACCGGCTTCGTCGGTATCCCCGCTCAGTACCGGTGCCCCACCGTATAAATCTGTCTGGATCTCCACAACCGGACGGGATTTTTTCTTTTCAACAACAGGGGATACCGAAGTCTCCTGACCTGAATCAGAAGACAGAGGCTCCGTTAACACATCCTCTGCCGAAAAATCGGAGGTAATACCGGTATGTCCGTTTTCTGAATGGGCCGTTGTTGTTTCATCCTCACTGTCCACCGGTACAGACCATTCCGGTTTTGTACTGCGCCGGCCTTTATTGACCTTCAATTCAAATACCCAGCGTTCATAATCCACACCATCAACAGAACACTCCCGCAGCAGCCGGCCAATCAGTTCATCCAGAAACACGTCATAATCAAAAACATCATGGTTATCTATTTCTGTGCATGTTCTTTCAAAACACCCCAGAAAGTCATGGACCGGGTCCGGACCGTCATGCTGAAAAAGTAACGAATCCGCCACCCGTTTTAATGTCGAGCGCACGGACAGTAATTGCTCAATTTGAGGTCTTCCCAGCCCGTCTTCCAGTAACCGGGGCATATAAGGTAATAACGCAGAAACGGTGTCTTCCATCTTGCTGATGTGCGATATGCTGACGGGTAATCCGTCCGCCGTCATGCGCTGGGCGAATGCCCGGAGTGATAATTTTTTCTCCAGCGATTCCTCATACAGAGAACGCGCCACACAAATCCCTTTTGCTTTTTCCAGAAACGTTAACTCCCCTCTGACTTCATTCTCCGCCAGATGGCCAATCAAACACTGCAAACGCCCCGGCCAGGGTTTAAATAACACATGGATACGGAAAAAACGCTCATCCTGTGTCTCCTGCCATAACTCAGAGAGGATCTGATAGCGCGTATTTCCGCCGTCACTGAAGATATAAATCTCACTTCCCGGTGCTTTGGTGACTTTTGGGACACTGTCCAGTCCACGTGCCCGAATGGAACTCTTGATTTCCTCATAACGCGGATTTCTGCCCTGACGAGGGTTATCCGGATTTGGCTGAAGTTGCTCAAGTGTTAATATCATCGGCATTTCAGACACCGGATTGACGTGAGCATTGCCGGATAACGGGGAGCTGACAGGATTTCCTCTGAGAAGCGCCTGACTGAGTTTATGCTGTAAATCTGTTTTCATGCTTCGTCTCTCCCTTAAAAATAATATCCCTGAGAAAAATCACTGAACCGGGTATACTCCCCGTTAAACTGCACTTTCACTGTGCCCAGTGGCCCCTGCCGTTGCTTACCGATGATAATTTCTGCCACACCTTTATCCGGTGAGTGTTCGTGATACACCTCATCGCGGTATAAAAATAAAACCAAATCCGCATCCTGCTCCAGTGAGCCGGAATCCCGTAAATCCCCGTTTGTCGGGCGCTTATCCACACGTTGCTCCAGTTGCCGGTTTAACTGGGAAAGGGCCACCACCGGACATCCCAGCTCTTTGGCCAGTGCTTTCAGACTGCGGGAGATTTCACTGATTTCCTGTGTCCGGTTTTCCTGTTCAGGACTGCGCATCAGCTGAAGGTAATCCACAATAATCAGCCCCGGCGTACCCACTTTACGGCGGTAACGCCGTGCACGGGCACGTAACAGGGAAGGCGTCATATTACTGGTATCATCAATCACCAGACGCTCACCCCATTCGGCAATCTGTGACATGGCGCCCCCAAGACATTCCCAGTCATTTTCTTCAAGAGATGCACTGCGGATAGCTGTCAGTGGAACATTTCCCAAATCACTGAGTAAGCGCTGCATGATTTGTTCCGCCGGCATTTCCAGACTGAAAAAAAAGACCGGTTTTTCTGCCAGACGCAGGGCATTCTGTGCAACAGTCAGCACCAGCGCCGTTTTTCCCATCGACGGCCGTGCGCCCAGTAACACCAAATCACCCGCCTGCAAACCACAGGTTTTTTCATCCAGTTCACGGAACCCCGTTGGCGTACCGGTTATCCCTTTTGCACTTAATGCCTCTTCCAGATGCTGAACAACATTATTTAAGATATCGAGCAACGACGGGGAATGCGCGGACAGCCCTTTTTCTGACAGCTGAAACAGCCGCTGTTCAGCCTGTTCACATAACGCCGGAATATTCGCCTGAGCCGCCACACTCTGGGTGGATAACATATTCCCCAGCATCATCAGACCCCGTGCGCGGCTTCGCTCCACCACAATTTCCGCATAGCGGACAATATTGGCCGCACTGGGGGTGTTTTTGGATAATTCAGCCAGATATGCAAAGCCCCCCACCTGCTCAAGCACGCCATCTTTTTCCAGTACATCACTGAGCGTGATTAAATCAATCGGGCTGTTTATCTGACACAGGGCGGCCATTTTCCGCCAGATTTCCTGATGCGCTCTGGAACAAAAATCCTCCGTCTGTAATAACGGTGCCACTTCATCCCAGCGATCATTATCCAGCATCAGCCCGCCCAGCACGCTCTGCTCCGCCTCCGGCGAGTACAGGGTTTCAGGTAATACCGCAGAAGAAGACTTTTTATGCATTGAAAAGCCCTCCGTTAATCCGAAATACCCTGTTCCCACCGTGTAAATAAATTATTTTTTTTGGAATATGAATTGTTGGTGTCGGACGAACAGTCGTCAGAGATAAACTCCCTGTGACTGCCCGACTATTTTCGGACCGGTAAGTTTGGCGACCCCGGTCTGAACGTACAGGCAGCCTGTTTTTATCCATAACACATTTAAAGGAACATTTATGAATACAAAAAATCAACTGCCGTCCGACATTGATTACATTGGCCTTTTTGACAACAATACCGATACGGGTGAAGCCCGTTTTGAGCGGTGCGTGCCCCCTTTCCGACACAGGACTATTCATGGACGAACCTCCCGTTTCAGCACATCATCAAAACGGGTTTTCCATTCCGGAAACAGCTCTGAAACAAGATGATGCATAATGACTGCGGCTGCCGGTGTTTTACGTTGAGTCCGGTATTCCAGACGATGCACCGGTTGTCCCTGTGCATGGCCATTTTTAAATATTTCCAGTTTGGGAACAGCGGTTTTCAGTAACGAAAGAGAAATCGACTCCGCAAAGGGGTACGCTTTTTGGTCAATAATCTGAGTTAATTCAGTCAGTGTTGCACGATCTAACACCGTATCTTCTACACAATTAGCAAGAATATGTATTGCCGGCAGGGGGATTCCGTAAGCCGTCAGAGGCACCAGTCCGCCGATTAATCCCAGTGTTCCCCGTAAAAATTCACGTGTATCCGGCAAAATAGGTTTGATTATCCCGACAGCGTAATCTGTGGCAGCTAACAGAATGGTTTCCAGCATCACCGACGCCGCGCCTTTTGAATCAATAATAATCACATCGTAAGAAGCGAATAACGGATGTTGCAGAATATTACGTAGACGCATTCTGCCATCAGGCGCATGTAATATAGCCGCCGGGAGGCGATCATGCGGATCGTTAGAAATGATAATGTCCAGATTAGGGATAACAGAGCGTGATATGATAGTATCTGGCAGGGAGAGATCGGTCAGTTGCATTAACAACTCAAACAAGCCGTTTGGCGCTTCGTATTCGAGTTTAAACAGACTGCTGGCAGTCGGCTGGGAATGATCACCGTCGATCAACAGGGTTTTCAACCCGGCATCAGCACAAAAACCCGCGATATTACCGGCTTTGGTTGACTTTCCAGCTCCGCCTTTTGTTGATATAATTGGAACAATTCTGGTCATTTTTCTCACTCAGCATATTCTGGGTGAGAAGTCAAAAAAAATAATTACATTAGTGAATTACATCAAGCTTTTTAACTAGGGGATTGAAAATCCCCGTGTCCTTGGTTCGATTCCGAGTCCGGCACCACTAATTCTTAAGAACCCGCCCACAAGGCGGGTTTTTGCTTTTGGATCTGACAATAACCTTCACGAAAAAAATTAGCTTATAAAGTCTGGGGGAATTACTCTCGCCACGTTAACGAGAGTAATTTTATTGATACTAATCTCCTGATACTTTACCCCCGTCCAAACTCCAGCCGCTGCACATTCACCATCCCAGGCTTCTCAGCAGCACTGACATCAATTTGTGTCACCCGCAGCGCATATTTTTCATCCAGTGCGTTTAACCATTTCAGCAGGTCATTAAACACCACAGGTTCTATCCAGACCTGAATATTCTCCCCACGCTCGGCTATCCGCCTGATGACTACCGAGTGCGCGGAAGCACTGTCACTGATAACCCGCGATACCTGCGCAGGCGTTGTTGTGGCGGATTTTCGCGCCGCAATAATATCCGGCGCGGCGCTCTTCAGTCGGGTGTTCATCGCCACCAGCTGCTGCAATATTGTCTCCTGTTGCTCAATCCGTTCGCTCAAAGGCTGCCAGATGAGGACGTAATATCCGACGCTAAACAGGAACACCACCGCTGCCAGTAACATGCCCTTTTCACGCGGAGAACGCCCCGCCAGGTGTTGTGCCAGCCAGTGTTCGCCACGGCTTAACTGGCGTTCACGCCATTGCTGAAAATAGTGAATAAATTTATCGCGTAACATGTTATTTCCTCCGCAACGTTACGCCGCCGGAAACCGCATCACCCTCTTTCTGTAACGCGTCCTGCTGCACAACATAATCGGTTGCCAGTGCGCTACGCAGTTTGTCGAAGCTGGCAAAGTTCGCGGCCCGCAACTGGAGGTGAAGCGTCTGGCGTTTTTGATCAAAGGTGAAACCACGCATTTCGATGTCGGAAAGTGACGCTGATTTCAGGGTGCTGGCTATCGCTGACAACTCGGCGAGCAGCCGGGTATCGTCGGCCTGTGGGCGATATTTTTTCAGCGCCATCGTCACCTGAGAGCGTAAATTCACAATCCGCTTCTGCTCCGGGAACAACGTTAAGAACTGTTCCTCCGCCTGGGTGCGGCTTTGCGCCACCTGTTCGCTGACGCTCCATAACGTCACGCCCCGCTCCACTGCCAGCGCAACCAGAATCAGCAATATCGGCAGAATCATCACCCGCCAGCGCGCCCACTGTTTTCGGTAGCTGACGCGAGGCTGCCACGGCCCTGTCAGCAGGTTCCCTTCCGGTTCGCCATAAGTGGTAATGGCGGGCAGAGCTGTAACGGTCAGGCGTTCAGCGTCTGCGCCAGCCCATGCTGATAGCTTTTCCGGTGCAATGCCGACTACGGTTAGCGAAAGCGGTAAATTCTGCTCATTGAGCTGGGCGCGGAACATGACCGGAGCCAGCGCCCGCCCGGCGCTCCATCCCCGGCATTCATCGATGCGGCAGATAACCCGTTGTGCATCGCCAGCCATAAACCCACAAGGAATGGACATCCAGTCCGGCGCGACGGTAGCGCAGGTGATGCCGTTTTCCTGCAACCACTGCGCAATGTTGCGCATATGCTGTTGGTGAATCACGGCTACGGTTGCCAGTTGCTGATTGATTTTCAACGGGGCGAAATGCAGTTCATCGATATCCTGGTTCAGTTCTTCTTCCAGTAAGGCGGGCAGAATAGTCGGTATCTGCTTGCGGGCGACAACAGGCAGTTCAACCTGCCAGACGCTGATCCATTCGCCGGGAATGTAGAGTCGAATCGCATCAGTTTGCAGCCATTGCTGGAGCTGTTCGTTAGCAACGTCAGACCAGATACCGTGCTCCACATCGGGTGTACGGCGCTGCCAATGGATGGGATCAGCGGCGCAAAGCGGGAAAAAAATCTCAAGGATGGAACTCACTCACTTTCTCCTGTCTGATGCCAGAGAACCGAAAAGTGTTGTGGGCCCATGCGGACAATTAACGAGTTCATCGTCAGTTCAATCTCATTCACGGTGATATCTGAACGCAGCCAGAAGTAATTGCTGTCCACGCTCAGGACGGTTTTTAGCTGTTTTTTAGTACGCTCATCGACGTCAGCAAGTAGCGGCTGTGCAAGAAACTGATCGACATCTTCCCAGCCCTTCGCCGGACGTTGTTGTAATAACGCCCGCGCCTGAACAGGGCTTAACCACGGGTCAAACAGCGCCTCAAGAATCACACTTTGCGTGACGTCTAAAGTATTAATGTTGATTTGCTGGCGGGTCATCGGCAGCGCACAGACCAGCGGTTTCAGTTTTTGATAAAGCCCGGCGTCCATTCCCTGCACCACGCGCATCTCGCTGATATCGGCCAGCGGTTGATTGGCGGCGTAGAAAGGCACCGAGCGGGCGAGATATTCGCTGTCTTCACGGCCCAGACGCGTCTGCACGCTGCGGTCCTCGTCAATAAACTCCCACAGGCTTTCGGCTATCAGTTCGGCCCGATAAGCAGGCACATCCAGGCGCGTGATCAGGGCAATCAGTTGTTGTACCGCGAGCGGACGCGACGCCGTTGTGGGCTGAGCGAGGGCATTCAGGTTAAAGCAGGCCTGTGCGTCACGCAGAGTGACGGCGATTTGCCCCTGCGGCAGTGGGAAAAAACGAGGGCCGGAAGCCCACGGCTGTTCCAGATGCACGCGCTTTTCATTTTTCAGGCTCAGACTGAGCGCGCTCAGCGCCAGGCTTTCTGCACTGGCGCTGTACCACAGCGCCTGCTGGTACTCCTGCTGGCTGCGCGTTCTTCCCAGTTGCTGCTGCATCCGCCCGGAAAGCGTGATGGTTACCAGCATCATAACTGCCAGCAATACCAGCACCACGACCAGTGCCATTCCGCGTTTTGGTGGTGAGGTGATCATGATTATTGCGGCCCGCGTAACAACCAGATGCGTTCAATCTCGCCCCATTGCGGCGAATGCAGGGTCATGCGTACCGCCACAGGGATCGCCTGTACTGACGACCAGCTCTCCTGCCAGCGCGTGCCGTCGTAGAACTGCAAACGGAGCGAATCGGCCGGAATCAACTTTTGCATTGTCGGCTTCACGCTGCCTGCGGCATCGGTCAGCGGCCAGGCTAACCGTTCGAGATAACCGTCATGAATGCGGTAACCGACGGTGAGCAGATTACTGCGCGGCAGACGCATCAACGGGTTAACCACACCGCCGCGCACAAAACGCATTCCTTCACTCTCAGACGCCAGCACGCCAGCGCCAGCCAGTAACGCTGGTTCACGCTGGCCCTGATCGCCTCTTACCGGACGCGGCATCATTTGGGTCAGATCGTGGGTCAGAAAACTCATCGTTTGCTGCATGAGGTTTAGTTTTTGATCGTGTCCGGCGACGGCGCTATTCACGCGCGTGACGCCGTTAGTCACCTGCTGCGCCATCAGTGCCAGCGAGGCAAAAATGGCAATTGCCACCAACATTTCCAGTAACGTGAAACCAGCGCGAGTCCTTCTCACTGTTGGCCTCCCACGGCGCTAAACCAGGCGCGTCGTGACTGAATCACCGACGAAAAGTCTTCGTGAAGGCTGACTTCAATATCCACCGCCTGGAGCAGCGCGTTGCCTGTACTCAGCGGTGTGGTTCGCCAGTACCAGCGGCTTCCTGCCATATCGCTCTCGCCCTGCTGCCTGACCGCCCGCTGCTCGCGGGTCATCAGGTAGAGCAGCGCGGTCTGGTTTTCAGCCACCCAGCCCGCTACCGTTTTTTCCTCAAGAATTTGCTGATTACTCAGCGCACCGCTGGCAATCTGTAACACCGCCGTGGCAGCCAGCGCAAAAATCGCCAGCGCGAGCATCACTTCCAGCAAGGTAAATCCGCGCTTCATGGCATCCTCTCATCACATTGATTGAGGGATAACGCGCCATCGTGTGCCAGCTTTACCGCCCAACATGCGTTTTGCGCCGCCGAGTAGAAGCGCAGCGTAAACGGCGTGGCGGGTTCAAAAGGCGAAAAACGGATCTGCGGCGTCTTCTTTTTCGCCTCTTTTTGCAGCTCAAGTTCAATATCGTGCAGCGTCAGTCGACGACGTTGCAGCTCCAGCGCATATTCCTTCTGCCAGATATCACTTCCGGGTTGTAACAGCATCTGCACCTGTTTCGGCACCGTAACCTGTGCCGATAACCGGGTCGAGGAAACGGGCGACCACTGCCCCTGACGACGCTGCATAAACTGGTAGCCAGGCGGGTCGATTAGCACACCGAGTGTTTTCCCTTCGATCACTGCCCTGTCCTTAAACTGCGCAAAGCGAGTCAGAAAATCCTGCGCCGCTTTTTTCGCGGGCGATTCAGAATCGGTCGCAAAAGTCTGTACCACGCCCGCACTGGCAAGGCCGATAAGAAAAATCACCAGCATGATTTCCAGAAGTGTGAATCCGCGTTCAGGCACTGCTTACTGAAACTCCTGCAAATTCCAGTTACCGATATCTGCGCCAGCGCCTTCCCCGTTTTCCTGACCATCCGCCCCCAGGGTATAAACATCAAACAGCCCTTTTTCACCCGGACTGAGATACTGATAATCATTGCCCCACGGATCCTTTGGCAGTCGTTTAATGTATCCACCAGTACGGTAGTTGCGGGAGTCCGCCATATTGGCTGGCTGCTGGATCAGCGCCTCAAGCCCCTGTTCTGTGGTCGGATAACGCCCGTTATCCAGTCGGTACATATCCAGTGCGTTTTCCAGCGCCACGATATCGCTGATGGCTTTTTGCCGATCGGCTTTCTCTTTGTTGCCCAACAGGTTAGGCACCACCAGACTTGCCAGGACGCCAAGAATAACAATCACCACCATCACTTCCAGCAGGGTAAAACCTGCCCGTGGTTTTTGTGTGCGGGATAACGAATTCATGTGATAACTCCGTAAATTACATTCCAACCATATTATTCAGTTGCAGCATCGGCTCGAGGATGGCGATGACAATAAACAGCACCACGCCCGCCATCATCACCACCAGCGCCGGTTCAAACAGCCCTAACGCCAGCCCCACCTGGGTATCAAATTCCCGTTCCTGGTTGACTGCGGCCTGCTCAAGCATGGTTTCCAGTTCGCCGCTCTGTTCGCCGGAGGCGATCATGTACAGCATCATCGGCGGGAACAGGCGCAACTCCGCCAGCGCGGCGCGCAGACTGCTTCCTTCGCGGACGCGATCTGCCGCCAGCAGTAGTTGTTGTTCGACATAGCGATTTGCCGACACGGCGGCAGCAGTCTGAATACCTTCCAGTAGCGGAACACTGCTGGCGGTGAGGATGCTTAAGGTGCGGGAAAAACGCGCCGTATTCAGCCCGCGCGCAACACGCCCTGTCACGGGCAGACGCAGCACGGTTTTATCCCAGCGCAGGCGCATAGTAGGATTTTTAAGTAGCCGTTGCCCCAGCACCAGAAGCGCCAGCAATCCCGCCAGCCAGTAAACGCCGCTGGCCTGTAACGCGTCGCTCATGGCAATAAGCGTGCGGGTTGAGGCGGGTAGCGCGTGTCCGAGATGATCAAACTGTTCGATGATTTTCGGCACCACTGCCGTCAGCAAAATAGTGACTACGCCCGTTGCCACCACCAGCAGAACCAGCGGATAGAGCATGGCCTGCAATAGACGTGATTTCAGGCGCTGTCGCTGTTCGGTGTAATCTGCCAGGCGATTAAGCACCACGTCGAGATGCCCGGATTTTTCTCCGGCAGCAACCATCGAACAAAACAGAGAATCAAAGACGCGGGGATGTTCGCGCAGGCTGTCCGACAGGGTGTAACCTTCCTGAATCCGGCTGCGCAGCGCCATTCCGAGGCTTTTTACATGCAGTTTTTCACTTTGCTCACTGACCGCCTGTAAGCAGGTTTCCAGCGGCATTGCTGCCTGTACCAGCGTTGCCAGTTGGCGCGTGAACAGCGCAAGATCTGCCGCCGCCACGCGACGATGTGCGTGCCGCCGACGCTGCAACATCCCCCCTGACGAAGTATTCATCCGGGCTTCAATATGCACGGGGATAAGCTCTTTACCGCGCAACAACTGGCGGGCATGACGCGCGGAATCCGCCTCAATCATACCTTTGGTTTTGCGACCATTACGCTCCAGCGCCTGATAGTAAAACAGTGCCATTACGCCTCCATGGTTACCCGCAGAACTTCATCGAGAGAGGTTTCTCCGGCGAGCACTTTCTCAATGCCGTTGCTGCGGATACCCGCAGAGTGTTGTCGGACATAACGTTCCAGCTCCAGCTCCCCGGCCTGACGGTGGATCAAATCACGCAATGTGGCATCCACCACGATCAGCTCATGGATGGCAGTCCGTCCGCGAAAACCTTTGTGATTACAGGCGGGACAGCCCTGTGGATGGTACAGAGTGACGGTACGGGCGTCGGTAATTCCCAGCAGGCGTTTTTCTTCGTCAGTGGCTGGTGCGGGCTGGCGGCAGTCGGGACACAGCGTGCGAACCAGTCGCTGCGCCATCACGCCCGTCAGACTGGAAGAGAGCAGGAAAGGCTCCACGCCCATATCCTGCAAACGTGTGATCGCCCCCACCGCTGTGTTGGTATGCAGCGTGGAAAGGACCAGGTGTCCGGTAAGTGAAGCCTGGACGGCGATTTCTGCGGTTTCGGTATCGCGAATTTCACCGACCATCACCACATCCGGGTCCTGACGCAAAATCGCGCGCAGCCCACGGGCAAAGGTCATGCCGACGCGGGTGTTAACCTGCGTCTGACCGATCCCTTCAATCATGTATTCGATGGGATCTTCAACCGTGAGAATGTTGCGCGAATGGTTGTTCAGCTCCTGCAATCCGGCGTACAGCGTGGTGCTTTTGCCGGAACCCGTCGGCCCCGTCACCAGAAAGATGCCGTGCGGTTTGTGTAACAGCTGGCGCAACTGCGCGGTCAGTTGCTGGCTAAGCCCCAGACGCTCCAGCGTCAGGCGGGCCTGGTTTTTGTCCAGCAGTCGCAGCACCACGCGCTCGCCCCAGGCAGAAGGCATGGTGGAGACACGCACGTCAATCGCCCGGCCGCCCAGCAACAGCGCAATACGTCCATCCTGCGGCACGCGCTTTTCGGCAATGTCCAGCCGCGCCATCACCTTGATACGCGACACCAGCAGCGAGGCCAGTTTGCGCCCCGGACGCAGCATTTCATGTAATGTGCCGTCAACACGAAAACGGATCACCAGACTCTTTTCAAACGTCTCAATGTGGATATCCGAAGCGCCTTCTTTGATTGCCTCTGCCAGCATGGCGTTGATCAGTTTGATGATCGGCGCATCGTCGTCGCTTTCCAGCAGATCTTCCGTTTCCGGCAGTTCTTCCGCGAGGGTAAAAAAGTCCTCGGCAGAACCGAGATCTTCCATCAGCTGGCGAGCCTCGGAAGAGTCCCGCTGCCAGACCGCATTCAGCCGCTGTTCAAATTCGGCCTCGTCGATTTGCCGCAGCGTAAAGGGCGCGTTCAGCCCCCGCTGCAGCTCCTGCAAAACAGAGAGCGACAACGGATGAACATGGAGGATCTCCAGCGACGCTTCGCACCATGCCACCAGGCTAAACCGACGGCTGAAACTGTAGGGCAGACGCACGGTGTTAGCGGTGGTTTCCTGTGCTACAGGCACCATTAACGCGTTCTCCCGGCATTAAGGAACGCACGAACTTCCGGCGGTAGAGCCTGATTTTGCGCTGGCAGTACCGGCTGCGCGGTGTGCGGCATCAGGCTTAAACCTTGCTCATCACGATAGATCTGTTCGGCGCGCATATAGTTATATTTGCGCTGCGACACGCCGTCTGCCGCCATACCGTCACGCAGAATGGTCGGACGGATAAACACCATCAGGTTACGTTTTTCTTTTTTATCCGCCGTCGATTTAAACAGGTTACCAATCAATGGGATATCGCCAAGCAGCGGCACTTTCGCCACGCTTTCTCCCGCCTGGTCGTCCATCAGACCGCCAAGCACAATCAGCTCACCATCGTTAGCCAGCACGGTGGTTTTCAGTTTGCGCTCACCAAACACCACGTCGAGGCTGGTCTGTCCTTCCACCTTCGAGACTTCCTGCTCAATCACCATCTGTACCGCGTTACCTTCGTTAATCTGCGGCGTGACTTTCAGCATGATGCCGACTTTTTTCCTTTCTACTGTATTGAAAGGATTGCTGTTATTGGAGCCAACGGTAGAGCCGGTTAATACCGGAACGTCCTGGCCCACCATGAAGAAGGCTTCCTGGTTGTCCAGCGTGGTGATGCTCGGCGTGGAGAGCACGTTAGAGCTGGAGTCGTTTTTAACCGCCTGCACCAGCGCCATCCAGTCGCCTTTCACCACACCAACCGCCGTACCGCTAAAGCCGGAAAGAAGCTGGGCGAGTGTGGAGAGATCGCCGTTGGTATCCGGATTAATGGTGGTAGCGCCGTTTTCACTGATCACCGTCGAGCCTTTCTGCGGTTTCGCCTGAGAAATGGCTGCCCCCAGCGTACCGATAGGGATCTGCGTACCATTAGCAAACTGCATTAATCCGGCATCTTTCGACGCCCACTGCACGCCGAAGTTGATATTGCTACCTTCGGCAACTTCCACGATCAACGCCTCGACGTGCACCTGAGCACGGCGAATATCCAGTTGTTCAATCACGCTTTGCAGCGACTGCATGATGTCCTGCGGTGCGGTTACAATCAGGGCATTACTGTGTTTGCTGGCGGCGATGGATACAATCTCACGCCCGCTACCGACCGTGCCTTCCGCCTCTTCTTTAGCCGCCGTGAGCGTGCCGCTGACCTGCTTCAGCACATCGACCAGATCTTCGGCTTTGCTGTATTTGAGATAGAACACCTGGCTGTTGCCGCTGCGTTCCATTTCTGAGTCCAGCCGACGGATCAGGCGGCGCATTTTGTCCCGCGTGGCCGGGTCACCACTGACAATCACACTGTTGGTGCGTTCGTCGGCGACAATTTGAGATTTCAGCGTCGCAGGCTGGTTCTCGCCGCTGTTTTTCGTCAGGCTTTCCAGCACGCGGGCGATTTCCGAAGCCGAGGCGTTATCCAGCGGGATCACCTCTTCGGTGCGATTACCCGCGTGATCCACGCGCTGGATCACTTCTGTCAGGCGCTCCACAACGGAGGCGCGTCCGGTGAGCATAATCACGTTGGAGGGATCGTAATTAACAACATTGCCTGAGCCTGCGCTGTCGATCATCTGGCGCAGAATCGGTGCCAGCTCGCGTACCGACACATTACGTACCGGCACTACTTTGGTGACCATTTCATCGCCCGCGTAGTTGTCGCTGCCTTCACCGACCAGCGGCAGCGGCTCGACTTTCGCAGCGCTGGATTTCACCACCTTCAGCACGTCGTTTTCCATCGGTACGACGGCATACCCCTGTGCTTCCAGCAGGTTAAGGAATAGCTGGTAATACTGGCGTTCATTGAGCGGGGTCATGGTGCGAATACTCACTTTCCCCTGTACGCCCGGCCCCATAATGATGGTTTTATTAAGGTTAGCGCCGACGGTTTCGATGAACGATTTCAGGTCGGTATCTTTAAAATTAGCGGTGAAAGTGGCTTCTTCCGCCCAGACCGGTGAACTACATAATGCCGCTGCCAGCACCAGCGGCAGTAAACGCTTTTTTGTTTTGAGGCCAGTTGTCTTCTTACGCCAGACCGACAACGTAATATCACGCCAAAACACGATGAATGATTCTCCTGGATTAAATGCGGTTAGCGCAGCGCGATGGAAATGTCGTGGCGCGCACCCTTGCGTAAAACCGTAAGTTGAATGGAATCCATTGAAGGTAACTGCCGCATCAGAGCAATCATTGCTCGTGGATCAGTGAAATCCTGCTGATTTAGCGCAATGGCGATATCGCCTTCCTTGAAACCGCTGGCATCGAACAGAGAACGATCTGCCCCCGGCTTCACTGCATAACCGACAATCCCCTCCTTACGCACAGGCGTAAGCTGGATATAGTTAAAAATTTTCTGCGGATCTTTCGCCAGTGCCTGACGCACGGCAGTCGGGATCTCAACTGGCGCACTGGCAGCAGGCTCAGCAACAGCTTGCTTTGCTTCGTCACTGACAGCTTTTTTGTTGGTCACGGCAACGGTGGAACGCTCCTCTTCAGCCAGACTCAGGCGCTCTATTTTTCCCTGATAGCGCAGCATCACATGGTCGCGATTGATTTCCTCAATCACTGCGTTGTGCGAGCCAAGCGTTTCACCCTGCAAATAGACCTGCTGTTTACCGCCTTCTTCAATAACCGCGCCGGGTCTGGCACCAAAGGCGATCCCGCGCAGCACCACATTAAGACGCGTTTCTGCCACAGGCACAGGTTCGGGTTGTTTTACCGGCGTGGCGACGGGCTGATATTTGCCAAACCAGTTTTGCTGGCTGATTAATTGCACGTCATTTTTATCGAACGTTTTTGCATCCGCACGGGGCGGTTTATTCGCCGATGGGGAAACAGCCGTATATTCCGCAGAAAAGGAGAAATAGCGCCAGAGTGAATACGCCATTTTTGCAGAAATAATAAGCAGCATCAGCCAGAACATCCCGCGTGCAATTTTGCGCAGATGCTCTTTGTCTGTATGAAGAGATTGTCTCTGGTTAAGAGTGTGACGAATTTTTGTCAGCCATTGAATGAGATAAATTCGTGCGTCACGAAAAACAACCCGCGCCAATTTATATCTACCCGACGTTATGCTTTGACTATTCCACAGGTGGTACGATCCAGTTTCCGCTGATACTGGTTACCTGTACGTGTATCATTAATCGTTATGCTGTAATTAATTCCCTCAGTGAGCATTAATTTCACTGTTGGGTCAGTGCACATTTGTCGTTGATAGCTGGTTAAAAAGGCGTCAGGCGTCTGCGTGGTCTGAGTCCCCGCTTCGCTGATAATGGTCATTTTTACCGTCGTGCCGCTACTTTGTGCCAGCACTAAGGTATATCCCGCAGATTTAATCGGCAGGTTTTGGCTGATATTTTGCGCCTGTTTTTTCGCCAGTAAACTGGCATTTTCATTATGGCTGGCACAGCCACTTAATAATCCTGTAACGCTCAACAATAGCGATATTAATACCCTCCCTGGCATTTGTTTTATCGACATGGTAAATAATCTCTAAGGTTATTAATAAGAGTTAAAATGTCACTTTGATAATGACGTTGTTATCATTAAAACAATGCCTGTAGATAAATTGTTGCTATACCGCCCAGACTTAAACACGGTCCAAAAGGCAGTGTGGTTGATCCTCTTTTTGTAATAACGGCATATATCAGGCCGCAGCATGAGGCGATTAAAGCAACATTGGGTAGCGACAACGGCCCCACCCAACTACCTAACGCAGCGAACAATAATACATCGCCCATGCCTAATGCTTCTTTACGCAGAACTATTCCGGCTATCCAGCGCAGAGAGTAAAAAGTGATAAACCCCACCAGGACGCCGGTGACTGCATCTTGTAGCGTGAGCGGGCTCTGCTGCGCCCATGCCGCAATTAGTCCCGTCCACAATACGCCCTGAGTAAAAACATCGGGCAGCCATTGGTGATCGAGGTCGATGATGCTCGCGGCAATCAGCCAGGCGGATAATATCATCACCGCCAGCGCCCATCCACTTTCCGGCCAGACCAGACTCGCCAGCAAAAAAGCGAGTGCCGTCAATAACTCCACCAGCGGATAACGCTTGCTGATTTTCGCCTGACAGTCGCGGCAGCGCCCTTTGAGCATCAACCAGGAGAGCAGCGGAATATTGTCACGAACGCGGATAGTCTGCTGACAATGTGGGCAGTGCGAACGCGGTAGCGCAAGGCTTATTTTTGACTGCGCACTCGGCATTTCACCATGAAACTCCGCCATTTGTTGGCGCAGCATGATGGGGTAACGCCAAATCACCACATTCAAAAAACTGCCGATGATCAATCCTCCGACGGTAGCCAGTATGGGCATCGCCACGGGGTATTGCTGAAAAACATCAAAAAGCATGGTTAAAGGTTGTTTGTTGTAACTTGCCGGATGCGGGCCTGCAGGTGTATGCCATATGGCTTTCCTCCAGGCCCGATAAGCTGGCGCAACCCGGTGCGCCTTATTTCATGCCGGATGCGGCGTGAACGCCTTATCCGGGTTATTCAGCAGGCATCGAATACTCGGTAACCTTGTTAATGGTTTCCGGCCCTTGCTTCGGTTTCGGCAGATTGAGTGACGCCAGCGTGTTGTACGCCGACTGGCTCACACCGCCTTCGAAGCTCATCTCCGTCGCTCCCGGCAACTGGTAAGCATTCGCGCCCGGATTCCATTTCTTAAAGAACTCCGAAAGATCCGTCTGGGCGACCCAGGAGGCACACAGCATCAGCGTGTCCGCTGCGTTACCGTTGGATTCAGCACAGTAATTCTTGCCGCCAAACTTGTCATTGCTGACCTCATCGCCGCGTGCTTTACGATGCATCAACTGGAACAGGTTCCAGCCTTTCATCCCTTCACGCTCGCTGTAAAACTCTGGCAGAGGAGTGCCATCTGGATACCATTTCTTGATATCAAAGTTTTTCTCTGCCCATTCCTTCAGCTGCGCGTACATCAGCAGACGGTCACCCGCACCGCCGCGTGCCCATGCCTGACCGTTGCTCTCCTCCAGATATTCCGGCGCAACGGTAATATCGTCAGCGACACGGTTCATCTTGCCGAGATAACGATCCTGCATGTACAGCGCCAGCACGTTGTTAGCGACTTCAGTTGCACCCGGTACAGTCAGCGGCGTTTCTGCGGCGTTGTGCCCTACTTCGTGCCAGATCAACCAGTCGTTCAGCGGCGTCGTCGGCAGCGTGGTGCTGTTCGTCGAGAAGCTGCTGTTCATTACCGGATAACCCGAGTGCGCATCACCGATGGAGATCTGCACATCGTTTGTGAAACGATGTTTATGTCCCGTCAATGCTTTATAGGTAAACATCCGGTGCTTACCGCTCGTTTCATCACGACCGTAGAAGTCATTCATCGAGCTGGCAAAGGTGTCCAGATCGTTAGCGAATTGCTTCAGTCCGCCAGTGTAATTGCTGGCATTCAGGTTCTTCTTCGGTGTGGTATAGACGAAAGCGTCTGATTCCAGCTCACCCAGCGGAGCCGGTGAGTTCAGATCGTTTTTCCATGCGCCGTCTTTATAGAACGGTGCTTTTACCACGCCAGTAAAGGTGAAGCTGGCAGATTCATTGGTAGAGCTATTGCCCTTGATATAAATCAGGCCACCGTAAGGCACCTTGAACTTCACCGTACCGCTAGCGTCCAGAGAGTACGTTTTAGTCACTCTTGGCGGACGGTTCAGCGCAACTTCATGCTTCTCACGTCCGGTCAGGTCGTCAGCCAGCGCCACGGTGACGGTCACAGGAACGTTCGCATTGGACTTAATGGTGACCTCTTTCTGAGCCGGTGCCCACAGGCCAGTTGACTGCATGTTACCTGCAAACCATTTGGTCGGATTCGAGTACAGGCTGATGGTTTCAGTAACGTTCTGTCCCTCTTCCGATACTGCTCCCGGATACTTCTCGACATCAACTTTGATGTTCAGATCCCACCAGGAACGGCCCAGCATCAGGCGTGTCAGCGGTTTTTCCATATAGTTGAGCGGGTAGCTCGGGTTCATCATGCCCGCTTTGCTGCTACCGTCACCGTAAATCATCTTGTTATCGACCAGCGATTTTTTCAGATCTGCAGAACACTTGGTGCCGCCTGCATAGGCATCATTGGCGTAGCAGTTCAGGAACTCGGTGAACGTTTTAAAGCCCAGCTCGTCATTTTTGCCTTCTTCATAACGATAGCTCGTATCGTTCCACAGCCAGACCGACATGTTCTGGTACAGACGTTCCAGATCGACGCAGCTCAGACGCTCACCTTTGCGACCATTGGTCCGGAAGTAGAGCTCATGCTGATACAGACGCTGAATGTTGGTGCCTAAATCCGCAGCCTGCACCATCGCTTTTGCAGTGTCGGCGTTAAGGCTTAGTTGCGTATACTGTGGAACATACATGCCACCAGTAACCGGAACCCCCGTGCCAGGACGATATTCCAGGCAGTTGACCTCATAGTGATATGCCGGATTAGTACACTCTTTCAGCCCCGGGAACGCGGCGAAAATTTTCTCCTTCGCAGCCTTCAGAGAATCCTCTGTTTTATGATCGGCCTCATCAATAAAGGCATAACGCGTTTCCTGTTTGCCATCTACATCTTCCAGCCAGCTGGCAACTTCCAGCTTCGGTTTGTCATCAGGTTTGTTTTCTACCTGATATTTCCACTTAACTTCCCCTGTCTTACTATCGATGGTGTACGGCAGCGCACCATCTACGGCAGGATAACGTTCATAGACCCAAATGCCCGTTGCGCGCTGCTGACGAACGCGGTTCGGATACCCTTGCGGATCGTTATTTACTACCGACTTGTTAAGCGCCATCGACAAACCTGCGGCATCAAGCAGACGTACAAAGCCAGATGCGCTCTCTTCCTTAAGATTGCTCATCACGTTTTCCATGATCAGCACCGATCCACCTTTGTTCAGATAGGCGATCAGATCGGTCACATCCTGCTGAGTCAGCTTCGGTTTGCTGGTATCTGCACGCAGCGGGATTGCATAAGGATCGTTACCCACCTGAGTCACATATTCAAAGCCGTTAAGGATCAGCAGCGGCATTTCCTGCGGATCGAGATCGCCATAGCTACTTAAATGCTCAACAGAGATGCCCGCAAAATCCGGATGGAAGTCGAACGCAGCGCTGTTTCCTGTAACCTGACCATGACGTTTAAAATAGACAGTATCCAGGTTGGTGCCTACGGTCATGCTGGCTTTCGCGTCCGGCGTCCATTTATCGTCGGACAGATAGCGCAGCACGTTCTCCATGAAGTTCTTCATGTCATCCGGGTCGCTGTTGAGCGTACACTGCCCATCTTTATTAACGCCCCCGTTCCAGCTGTAACCGTTCGGGCAACGCAAAATGCTGTTGTAGTGTGGGTTACCGATAACCATCAGTTTGCCCTCACCGACTTGCCCCAGCGAAATAAACGGCAGGTTGAAAGTGGCGGTATCGCGCGTAACGTTTTCCGGCTCAACAAGAGAAGGCGCTTCCGTAATGTACGCCAGCTCATTTTTATCCCAGGCGCGTTTTTCGCCAAACGCCAGCCAGTAGTTTTTATCATTACGCGCCATCAGAATCGGGAAGGCCGCGTTGGAGATATTCACCACCGCCTGACCGCGCGCATTACCCGTGCTGCCATAGAAGTTGGTAGAGTCATGGAATACATGGAACTTACTGACAGATTTGTAGTTCGTATCCACGCCCCACAGCTTGTTGATAACGCCCTGAATCTGGCCGTCATTAACATTGCGCGTTGTCAGCGAGAACCAGCGAGCCTCGTTACAACCATCGGTTTTCGCACAAATCGCGGTATCGATCTCTTTGGCCTGACCCGTCTTAAACTGCTCGATAAATTCGTTAGGCAGATTAACGACTTGCTCACCTTCCCCCAGCGTCGCACCATTGGATAACGAGAGATTGATAATCTCGTTGATCACGTTGGGATATTCGGCAAAGACCTTGCGTACATCATCCGGAACAACACGGGTATTATTTTGCCCGGTCGTCGAATAGCGATGAATAAGCTGATCGATATTCGCCCCGCGAACTTCATCACCCAGTTCAGTCAGCGCAATGGTCGACTTATTGCCGCGCACTGAACCCAGTTCAAAGGTATCGATACCAAAGGAGATGGTTTCGCCCCAGCTAAAAGAAAATTCACCATTTTCCCCTGTCACGCCACGGCCTGAATTGGTGTAGTAGTTGACGCCAGCAACACCATATCCCTGGCTATCCACCAGGCGACCTTCTGAGAGAATGATTTCCGAAGGTTGATACTGATAAAACTGTTCCGCGTTAGCCGACACGAAGGAGGCGTTCAGATCCGGTTTTGTTCCCGGAGTCGTGACGGGGACTACCGGTGAAGTATGAGTGGATGGCGCTTTATCAGTCGCGGCATTGTTTTCCACCTCTTCATTGACCAGCTTTTTGAACTCTTCCGGTGCCAGATCGATTTGCTTATACAGCGAGTCGAAACGTTTACTCTCGATCACCGAGGAGAACTCCAGGCACACCTGTTCTGTATTCGCCGGGCAACTGTTCATGGAGGTGACCAGCGAGAGCGCATTGCTTTTCTTGTTGTCGGAACCCGCCAGTTCTTGCGCGTCCTCAAGACTAAACGACACTTTTTCAACCGCACGCAGGCTACGCGCAGCTTCTGACTGGGTGTCGAAGGTAGCAATTGTCGTGTTGTTCCCTGCCACACAGGTGACTTTGTCGCCTGGTGTAAAGGTAAAGCCATCGCTGGATTCATCATTACAGGTGATATCACCAGTTACCCGCAGGCTTCCGCCCAGGGTCAGATAACCCGTTTTCGTAGGAACAGGTTCTGGCTCCGGTTCTGGTGTTGGCTCAGGATCAGGTGTCGGTTCCGGCGTAGGTTCTGGGTCCGGCGTTGGCTCAGGCGTCGGCTCCGGGTTTGGTGTTGGATCAGGTTTCACTTCCGGCAAAGACCCTGTTCCAGAATCTACAGGCGGCGTATCGGAGGAAGATCCGGAGCCACCGCCATCACAACCGGCTAACAGGGTTGCACTCAAAATAGCCGCTAAAAGCGATTTCTTATATTTAAATTTCTTATTCATTAATAACGCAAGTGACAAAACAATGTTAAAAAATTCGTAACTGGGAGAAATAGTTTTATGCTTTATCTTCTTTAATAATTTCCTCCATTCTTAAGAAAACGACATCATTGATAGAAAACAGGTGAAATTTATAAGAATAACCCCTATTTGATGTCTGGCTGGCTATTTTTACGAAATTTCAACAAACAAAAAATTAACAACATTTCACAACGCAACTATATAAATTCGTTGGTAGTTTTAACGATTAAGATTGCAAAAGCAACAGATAGAACGGTGTTTGCTCATCAAGCGAACATAATTAATACAGACTTGTTTTGCGTGATAAAAAAAATAGATGTTCTCACGCTCTTAATTATTTAGCAGGTTATCTGAACACAAAACATTATTGCCGCATGGATAATAAAGCGAGAAATAATTTTCAATTAATAAGACAGAATAATGTAAATGAAGCCGGATGATATTAACGATCATCCGGCATTATTGATTTACGAGACCAACATTCCAGTAAACACATACGCCTGCAACAACGTGATAACGCCGATAACGCTGGCAAAAATCAGACTGTGCTTCACGGTGTAGCGGAATAGTTCAGATTCTCGGCCCACCATGCCCGTCGCGGCGCAGGCCACGGCGATAGATTGCGGGGAGATCATCTTGCCAGTTACGCCGCCGCTGGTATTTGCTGCCACCAGCAGAGTGTCAGAGACGTTGATTTGCTGCGCCGTGGTCGATTGCAGTGAACCAAACAGGGCGTTTGAAGAAGTGTCCGAGCCGGTAAGGAATACCCCCAGCCAGCCGAGGAACGGTGAGAAAAACGGGAACATCACGCCTGTACCTGCCAGTACCAGCGCCAGCGTGGTGGACATGCCGGAATAGTTGGTGACGAAGGCGAACGCCAGCACCATGCCAATCGACAATATCGGCCACTTCAGACTAATTAGCGTTTCGGCAAAGACGCCAATCCCTTTCTTGATGCCCACGCCGAGGATGAAGATAGAGATAATCGCCGCAATAAAAATAGCGGTGCCGCCAGCCGAGAGAGGGTCGAATTTAAACACCGCATCCATTGGCGTTGGTTGGGCGACAATGGGTGCCGCTTTCAACACTTGTTGATGCAAATGAGGGATCTGGAAATTAATCACCAGTGAATAAAACGCGCCGCCCGGAGCAAATAACGCTTTAAACGGCTTCATGGTCCAGATGGTGACCAGCACCGTTAAGATTAAAAACGGTGACCACGCACGAATGATTTGCCCCAGACTATATTCTGAAGGCACGGGACCGCCAGAAGATGGCTTATTTACCACCATCGCACCTGCGGATTGCCCCATGCTGATTGCCGTTTCGGTATTTTTCGGCCGCCAGACTTTAAGGAATAAAGCGAGTGAGACGATACTCACCAGCGCCGAAGTAATATCCGGCAGTTCCGGACCAATATAGTTAGAGGTAAAGAACTGAGTGACAGCAAAGCTTCCCCCAGCAACCAGCGCCGCTGGCCACGTCTCTTTCACCCCTTTCCAGCCGTCCATCATTGCTACCAGCCAGAACGGCACAAGAACCGACAGGAACGGTAACTGACGTCCCGCCATTGCGCCAATGTGGAACGGATCGATTCCCGTTACCTGACCGGCGACCAGAATCGGCACGCCCAACGCACCAAACGCCACTGGCGCAGTGTTGGCAATCAGACACAGCCCCGCCGCGTATAACGGTTTGAAGCCCAGGCCCACCAGCAGCGCACCGGTAATCGCCACCGGCGCACCAAAGCCAGCCGCTCCTTCCAGTAACGCACCAAAGGAGAAACCAATCAGTAACACCTGCAAACGCTGATCGTCGGTGATGGAGATAACCGAGCTGCGGATAATATCGAACTGACCGCTGGCAACGGTTAATTTATAGAGGAACACCGCCGCGACAATAATCCACGCAATAGGCCATAATCCATAAATAAAGCCATAGCCCGCAGCAGCAAAAGCCATATCAATCGGCATTTTAAAGGCGAATATCGCAATCAGGATAGATAAGATAAGGGTTATTGCTCCAGCGACATGTCCTTTCAGACGTAATACCGCGAGTGCAACGAAGAAGAATATTATCGGGATCAGGGCGACCAGAGCGGATAGCCCCAGTCCTCCCATCGGCATATACATTTGGGTCCAGGTAACCATATTGTTCAGTCTCTTATTATCTTTATATGCTTGATATACTTAAGGTTGTAATAAGCAAAAGAGGACTGAACTGTAAAATATAGGCGTTATACTTTACAGCAACAGTACGCCGCTAACGCAATTGCTACCTCTGGCATAACAAGTATATCGGGTAAGGGTTTCTGTTCCGCACACGCAGGCGCAGAGTATCGTTAAGATGTCCATATTGTTGTTTTAGGCCCGCTAGTAATGCGCTACGGGTATTTAATATTGTTAAACCCTGATAATCGCTCCGGTTATTTCCGGGATAAATGTACTACCGCAGTTACTATCATAGCCCCGACAATAAAACTTGCCGGGGCTTTTTTTGACGCTATTAATGACTTTCTTTTTCGCGTAAACGCCAGGCGTGTAATAACGGTTCGGTATAGCCGTTTGGCTGTTTCACGCCGAGGAAGATTAAATCGCTGGCAGCTTTAAAAGCACACGAGTTAGCGAAATTCCCCGCCATCGGACGATAAGCCGGATCGCCAGCGTTTTGCTGATCAACCACTTTCGCCATATTCTCCAGCGACGCCTGCACCTGTTCTTTGGTCAGAATACCGTGACGTAACCAGTTGGCGATATGCTGGCTGGAGATACGCAGCGTTGCGCGGTCTTCCATCAGCGCCACATTGTGAATATCCGGCACTTTTGAACAACCAATCCCCTGCTCCACCCAGCGCACCACGTACCCCAGAATCCCCTGCACGTTGTTATCCAGCTCTTGTTGGATCTCTTCCACCGACCAGTTAGCGTTTTCAGCCACCGGAATAGTCAGCAGATCGTCCAGCAGCGGTTCAAATTCAGCATTGAACTCGGTCTGGGCAATGTTGGCTTGCACGCTCTGTACGTTGGTTTGGTGGTAGTGCAGCGCATGGAGCGTAGCAGCGGTTGGTGACGGAACCCAGGCTGTGTTTGCCCCGGCACGCAGTTGGTCGCCCTTCTGGCTGTACATGTCTGCCATCAGGTCCGGCATTGCCCACATGCCTTTACCAATTTGCGCTTTACCGCGCAGCCCACAGAACAGACCGGAAAGCACGTTATTACGCTCGTAGGCTTTGATCCACGGCGTCGATTTCATCTGGTTTTTACGCAGCATCGGGCCAGCTTCCATCACCGAATGCATTTCATCGCCGGTACGGTCGAGGAAACCGGTATTGATGAACGCCACGCGATTGCGCGCCTGAGCGATACAGCTACGCAAGTTCAGCGAGGTCCGACGTTCTTCATCCATAATGCCCATTTTCAGGGTATTCGGTGCCATACCGAGCATTGTCTCAATGCGGGTAAACAGTTTGTTGGCGAACGCCACTTCCTGCGGACCGTGCATTTTCGGTTTCACAATATAGACGCTGCCAGTGCGCGAGTTTTTCTGCACTTTTAAATCATAGAGGGCGATCGCGCCAGTCATGACGCCATCAAGAATGCCTTCCGGGATTTCATTGCCTTCGCTGTCCCAAATCACAGGAATGGTCATCAAATGACCCACGTTGCGGATAAACAGCAGCGAGCGTCCGTGCAGAGAAATTTCAGAGCCATCGGCGGCGGTGTAATGACGATCGTCATTCAGTTTACGCACGATTTGTCGACCGTTTTTCTCCATTTTCTCTTGCAGAGTCCCCTGCATCAGGCCCAGCAGATTGCGGTACAGCAGGATTTTATCTTCCGCATCAACCGCCGCGACCGAATCTTCGCAGTCGAGAATGGTACTGATGGCCGCTTCGACGATAACATCGTTGATGTGCGCCGGATCGTCTTTGCCAATCCGCCCGTTGGCATCAATTTGCAGTTCAATATGCAGGCCGTTATTTTTCAGCAAAATGCAGGTCAGCGCAGCGGCATCGCCACGGTAACCGACAAACTGCGCCGGGGTACGTAACGTGGTTTCTTTACCATTTTTCAACTGGATGCGTAATTGTTTATCGACCACCTTAAACGCCACCACATCCTGATAGCTGCCATTTTCCAGCGGTAGAGATTCATCGAGGAAACGCCGAACCCAGGCGATAACCTGCTCACCGCGTTGCGGATCGTAGCCGCTGACCATCGCCCCTTCCTGCGGGATGATGTCGCTGCCGTATAACGCATCGTACAGTGAGCCCCAGCGAGCGTTCGCCGCGTTCAGCGCGTAGCGGGCGTTCATTGCCGGAACCACCAGCTGTGGCCCCGCCTGACTGGTGATTTCGCTGTCAATGCCCGTGGTTTCCACCGTCACGCGCTCCGGTTGCGGCACCAGGTAGCCCAGTTCACGCAGGAAAGATTTATAGGCCGCTTTATCTTTTACCGGCCCCGGATTGCTGCGATGCCACTCATCAAGCGCCGCCTGAATGCGATCGCGTTCTGCCAGCAACTGACGATTTTCTGGTGCCAGATCGTGAACGATTTCATCAAAATTGCGCCAGAACGCCGCAGCGTCCAGCCCTGTTCCCGGTAAAACTTCTTCATCCACAAAACGTTTAAAATTGGCGTCAATGCGTAAACGGCCCTGGGTTATGGTTTGACTCATTGTTTATCTCCTCGTTTTCGCTTATTTCGCCAACACCGCTGCTGCCGCTTTCGCGACCTGCGCATCCTGTGCTCCGGTTAAACCAGAAACGCCCACGGCACCAATAATTTGCCCATCAACAACAACCGGTACGCCACCTTCCAGCGACGTCAGTAACGGCGCAGTCACGAACGCGGTACGTCCGTTGTTCACCATCTCTTCATAGCCCTTAGTTTCACGACGCCCCAGCGCGGCGGTACGCGCTTTCTCCTGGGAGATGTAAGCCGCAATCGGCGCGCAATCGTCCATGCGACTTAACGCCAGCAGATGACCGCCGTCATCGGCAACAGCAATGGAAACAGACCAGTTATTTTTCTGCGCCTCTTCCTGACCTGCGGCAATAATTGCACTCGCCATTTGCTGGCTAAGAATGACTTTAGTTTTCATTTTTTTATTCCTTTTCAAGGGCTTGTTCTACAATTTCAATCCAGTGACGCACAGAGGTACGACCGGCGCTCGCCAGATGCGTCTGGCAACCAATGTTGGCGGTGACGATCATTTCCGGTTTGCCGCTTTCCAGCGCATTCATTTTGTTATCCCGCAGCTGGCGTGCCAGATCGGGATGCGTTAACGCATATGTTCCCGCTGAACCGCAGCACAGATGGCTGTCGGGAACGTCCGTTAAGGTAAATCCAAGACGAAGCAACACTTTTTCCACTTCGCCGTTCAGCTTTTGCGCATGTTGTAGGGTACACGGGCAGTGGAAGGCCAGTTTTTTATCGCCGCGAACTGCCAGTTTTTCCAGCGGTTCCTCGCGCAGAAGCTCGACTAAATCGACCGCCAGTTCACTGACTTGACGCGCTTTATCGGCATATAACGCATCGTTTTTCAGCATCTGCCCGTACTCTTTGACAAACGCGCCGCAACCGCTGGCGGTTTGCAAAATTGCCTCAGCACCTGCTTCAATCGCGGGCCACCAGGCATCAATATTATTGCGCGCCCGCGCCAGCCCTTTCTCCTGCGCATTAAGATGATAGTCCACCGCGCCACAACAGCCTGCTTCGTTAGCTGACATGACGCTGATCCCCAGACGATCCAGCACTCGCGCAGTTGCCGCGTTGGTGTTGGGCGAAAGCGTAGGCTGGGCGCAGCCTTCCAGCATTAAAACCCGACGCTTATGGCGCAGCGGCGGACGCGGTTTAGCTTTCACCGTTTCAGCAGGCAGTTTTGCTCTGACCTGTTCCGGTAAAAACGGTCGCAGCACCAGCCCTACCTGCGTCAGCGCACGGAAGACCGCCGGACGCGGCACTACCTGGCGCAATCCTTCGCGCAGTATTCGCTCCGGCAGTGGGCGTTTTACTTTCTGCTCGACAATATCACGCCCGATATCCAGCAAATTGTGATAGCGCACACCAGAAGGACAGGTGGTTTCACAATTGCGGCAAGTGAGGCAGCGATCGAGATGCTCCTGTGTTTTAAGCGTGACTTCGTTGCCTTCCAGCACCTGTTTAATCAGATAGATGCGCCCGCGCGGCCCGTCCAGTTCATCGCCCAGAAGCTGATAGGTTGGGCAGGTTGCGGTACAAAATCCGCAGTGAACACAGGCGCGCAGGATGCTGTCGGCTTCCAGCGCCCGCGCGTTCTGCCGCATCTCTTCAGTTAATTGGGTTTGCATAGCCTGCTCCTCAAAGTTCCGCGTACATGCGACCGGGGTTAAACACGCCGCAAGGGTCGAGCTGCTGTTTAAGCTGCTGGTGATAGCGGAATAAAGGAGCCGGTAGCGGGGCAAAGCCACCCTCTCCGGCACTAAAGCGGGTCGCATGACCGCCAGCGTTGCGGGCGATGCGATGGATTTGATTGTCATCGGCTGTCGATTTCAGCCAGCGTAACGCCCCGCCCCAGTCGATCAGTTGCTCGCCGGGTAAATCCATCATCGGCGCATCACTGGGTAATGAAATGCGCCATAAGGTACCTGGTAACGAGAAGAACGGCAGTTGTTGTTCACGCAATTGCTGCCAGAACTGACCCGCAACCTCTTCGCCCCCCAGCAGTTCACGCGCCGCTTTTACCGATCCTTCGCCGCCCTCAAGGCGGATCCACAACGCATTGTCGAAGTAACATAAGCCACTAATAGGTAGCGGCTGGAGTTGCCACTGGGCGATTTCGTTCATGGCTTCTTGCAGGCTGATTTCCCGACGCAGGCTCAGGGAGGCGCGCGGTCGCGGTAACACTTTCATCGAGATTTCAGTGAGCACGCCAAGACAACCGTAGCTTCCGGCCATTAACCGTGAGAGATCGTATCCGGCAACGTTTTTCATCACTTCGCCACCAAAACGCAGATGTTTTCCAGCGCCGGTAATGATGCGCGTGCCGAGGACAAAATCGCGGACCGAACCGCTCCACGGGCGACGCGGCCCCGCCAGCCCGCAGGCGACCATCCCACCCCAGGTGGCTTCTTCACCATAATGCGGCGGCTCGCAGGGAAGCATTTGCCCGGCGCTCTCCAGCGCCGCTTCAATCGCCACCAGCGGCGTTCCGGCACGCGCGGTTATCACCAGCTCGGTCGGGTCGTAATTAACAATGCCGCGATGACAACGCACATCCAGCGTTTGCCCGGTGACAGGGCGACCTAAAAAGGCTTTGCTATTGCTGCCCTGAATCACCAGCGGCGTTTTATCGCTAATTGCCTGATTCACCTGCTCCAGCAGCGCCTGGCTGTAATCACACTCGCGTAGCATCAGAAACGCTCCAGTTCAGGGAAAGGTAAATGACCGTGATGCACATGCATGGCACCAAATTCAGCACAGCGGTGTAGCGTGGGAATGTTTTTCCCAGGGTTCAGCAAACCATCGGGGTCAAACGCCGCCTTGACCGCATGGAAGGTCGTGATTTCATCGCTGTTGAACTGGGCGCACATTTGATTGATTTTTTCTCGCCCGATGCCATGTTCCCCACTGATGCTGCCGCCAACTTCAACGCAGAGTTCGAGGATCTTCCCACCCAGCTCTTCCGCGCGGGCAAATTCACCGGGTTCGTTGGCATCGAAAAGGATTAACGGGTGCATGTTGCCATCTCCGGCATGAAAGACGTTGGCAACACGTAAATCATATTGCTGCGATAAACGGGCAATGCCTTCCAGTACGCCAGGCAGGGCGCGACGCGGGATGGTGCCATCCATGCAGTAGTAATCCGGGGAGATACGTCCTACCGCCGGGAACGCATTTTTGCGACCGGCCCAGAAACGTACGCGCTCTGCTTCGTCCTGTGCCAGACGGACGTCAGTCGCGCCCGCTTTCAACAAGATGTCGTTAACCCGCTCGCAGTCTTCCTGTACGTCAGACTCCACGCCGTCCAGCTCGCATAACAAAATTGCTTCGGCGTCGACGGGATAACCGGCATGAATAAAATCTTCCGCCGCGCGGATCGACAGGTTATCCATCATCTCCAGCCCGCCGGGGATAATGCCATTGGCGATGATGTCACCAACTGCAAGTCCGGCTTTTTCTACCGAGTCAAAGCTGGCTAACAGAACCCGCGCCACGGGCGGCTTCGGCAGCAGTTTTACCGTCACTTCGGTGGTCACGCCGAGCATACCTTCCGATCCGGTGAACAGCGCCAGCAGGTCAAAACCAGGTGAATCCAGCGCGTCCGATCCCAGCGTCAGCGCCTCGCCGTCCAGCGTTTGCACTTCAATTTTCAGCAGGTTATGTACGGTCAGACCATATTTCAGGCAGTGGACGCCGCCGGCATTTTCTGCCACGTTGCCGCCAATGGAACAGGCGATTTGTGAGGAAGGGTCCGGTGCGTAGTAGAGATTATGCGGTGCAACGGCCTGGGAGATCGCCAGGTTACGCACGCCTGGCTGCACGCGCGCGCGGCGACCAACGGGGTTAATGTCGAGGATCTCTTTAAAGCGCGCCATCACCAACAACACACCTTTTTCCAGCGGCAGCGCGCCACCAGAAAGCCCGGTGCCTGCACCACGGGTCACCACCGGTACACGCAGGCGATGGCAGACAGCAAGAATCGCTGTCACCTGTTCCATTTGCTTAGGCAGAACAACCAGTAATGGACGCGTGCGATACGCGCTCAACCCGTCACACTCGTAAGGAATGATCTCCTCATCGGTATGCATGATCTCAAGTCCAGGGACATGCTCACGCAGTGCCATCAGTACCGATGTGCGGTCGACATCGGGTAAAGCGCCATCAAGACGCTCTTCGTACAAGATGCTCATGAGTAGGCTTCGCTTTGTTGTGTTGTGTGGCAGCTGATTTTTGCGCGCTGCTTCTGTGAACAGTTATTAAGCGGGCTTTTCGTTTTCGTCTATCTCTTTAGCTACCGGTCAGACCATTTTTTTTCCAGCTCTGTGACCTTGCCTTGGTTAACTCAATGTTAAATTGATGTAACATAATCACTTACGTGATGTGCGTGTTTTGCGAGTTAAGAACAGAAAAATTGGTCCTACCTGTGCACGAGGTCCGGGAATGAAAGATGAACGTCGCCCTATTTGCGAAGTGGTTGCAGAGAGTATCGAACGGTTAATTATCGACGGCGTACTGAAGGTCGGTCAGCCACTTCCCTCGGAACGTCGACTGTGTGAAAAGCTCGGCTTCTCACGCTCCGCACTGCGTGAAGGGCTGACCGTGCTGCGCGGGCGCGGGATTATTGAGACGGCGCAGGGTCGCGATTCTCGTGTCGCACGGCTTAATCGGGTGCAGGACACCAGCCCGCTGATCCATCTGTTCAGTACGCAGCCGCGAACGCTGTACGATCTGCTCGACGTTCGCGCATTACTGGAGGGCGAATCGGCAAGGCTGGCGGCAACGCTGGGAACGCAGGCTGATTTTGTTGTGATAACCCGCTGTTATGAAAAAATGCTCGCCGCCAGTGAGAACAACAAAGAGATTTCGCTGATCGAACATGCGCAGTTGGATCACGCTTTCCATCTCGCCATTTGTCAGGCTTCTCACAATCAGGTGCTGGTGTTTACGCTGCAATCATTGACCGATCTGATGTTTAATTCAGTGTTTGCCAGCGTAAATAATCTCTACCATCGACCACAGCAAAAAAAGCAGATCGATCGCCAGCATGCGAGGATCTACAACGCGGTGTTGCAGCGGCTGCCGCACGTCGCCCAGCGCGCAGCACGCGATCATGTGCGGACCGTGAAAAAGAATCTCCACGATATCGAGCTGGAAGGCCACCATTTGATTCGCTCGGCGGTGCCGCTGGAGATGAACCTGAGTTAGCTGGTATTAAATCTGCTTTTCATACAATCGGTAACGCTTGTACGGCTCCGCCCCAATGCGTTCCAGCATGTTATTCATGCCTGTATTGGTTTCGAGGATCCATGACATCTCCAGCGCATCGATCTTCCGGCGGGCAAACGGATCGCGTAAGGCTTCAATCAATAACAGCGCAATCACCGGGCCGATGCGGCTGAACTGATACTCGTCGCGCACGCCCATCAGCGGTACTCGCGCAGTTCGCACACCGCTGACTTTCAAACGCCACAGCAATTTTGCCCAGCCGAAGGGAAAGAGCGATCCGTTCAGATCGGCAATCGCCTCGTTGATGTTCGGCAAGCCGACAATAAACGCGCAGGGTGCAGAATCAATCTCAGCGATATAGATCATATCGTCCGGCACCAGATATTTAAGTTGATCGCCCATGGTCGCGAATTCATGTTCGGTAAACGGCACAAATCCCCAGTTGTGCTGCCAGCCAGAGTTGAAAATCTCACGCAGGATCTGCATTTCTTCGGCAAACCGCTGACGATTGATGCAGCGAATGGTCACCTTTTTGCGCACCTGATCCATCAGTTTTTTTAGCGCCGGAGAGAAAGTGAGATCGGTTCGCTGCATCCACCACGCCAGTAAATCAATGCCTTTGTGATAACCCAGTTGTTCAATATGCGCGGCATACCACGGTTTGCCGTGTGGCATCATCGCACAGGGTGGTGTGTCAAAACCTTCAATCAGTAATCCGCTTTCCTGATTGATATTCAGGCTGAAAGGACCGCTGATCTTACTTGCACCTTGTGACTTCAACCACGCTTCCGCTGCGCCAAACAACGCGGCAAAAACCTGCGGATCATCAATGGCGTCAATCATGCCGAAATGACCGGTATCTTCACCGTAACGCTCACGGTGCAAGGTATCTATTTGCGCGGTAATACGCCCAACTATCTGCCCCGCTTTTTTTGCCACCCACGCCTGCCAGATGATATGGTCCGTCCCCGGATTTTTCGCAGACAAATGCTCGTTGCGTTCTATGAATAAAGGGGGTATCCAGTTTGGATCGTCGGGATAAAGTGATGACGGAAAAGCGATAAATGCCTTAAGGTCATTTTTATTAATTACTTTTTCAATTTTAATCATCAGCAGATCGCATTCCATATCTCTGTGGATAACAAATAATTAACGGTGAAAAACAGGTTGCAACAGCAACGAACGACACCTTAATAATCAACCCAATGAATACAAACAAAGAATAAATAGTATTTATTAATGATTATGATAAGGTTAGAGACTACACAGAAGCGCCTCAATGCCTTTTGTCGATTTAAGGCGACCGGACAAGGCTTCTTCTTAATATATTCATAAATTAAATATCATTCACAATAAAAACAAAAAACTTAAACTCATTATTTAAATCAATGTTCATTTTCACACCGATGAAAATACTATCTCATTTATCTTTTATGCCTATATAATCCACCGCATTATTGTCATTTTATTTTTGATATCCAATTTTTTCGTGGTGTATATGTCTAATAAAATCTTTACGCATTCCCTACCTATGCGCTATGCCGATTTTCCAACGCTGGTTGATGCTTTGGACTACGCCGCTCTGAGTAGCGCCGGAATGAATTTTTATGACAGACGTTGCCAACTTGAAGATCAACTGGAATATCAGACGTTAAAAACGCGTGCCGAAGCTGGTGCGAAGCGGTTGTTATCGCTGAACCTGAAAAAAGGCGAACGCGTGGCGCTGATTGCCGAAACGAGTAGCGGGTTTGTAGAGGCTTTTTTTGCCTGTCAGTATGCTGGCTTAGTCGCCGTCCCGTTGGCGATTCCAATGGGCGTCGGTCAGCGGGATTCCTGGAGCGCCAAACTCCAGGGTTTACTGGCAAGTTGCCAGCCCGCAGCCATTATCACTGGTGATGAGTGGTTGCCACTGGTCAATGCCGCGACGCATAACAACCCCGAATTACATGTTTTAAGCCACGCCTGGTTTAAGGCATTACCGGAAGCCGATGTTGCGCTCCAGCGTCCAGTTCCGAACGATATCGCCTACCTCCAGTACACCTCCGGCAGCACCCGTTTTCCCCGTGGCGTCATTATCACCCATCGCGAAGTGATGGCTAATCTACGTGCTATAAGCCACGATGGCATTAAATTACGCCCTGGCGACCGCTGCGTCTCCTGGCTGCCTTTCTACCATGATATGGGACTGGTCGGCTTTCTCCTGACCCCCGTCGCCACGCAACTTTCAGTAGATTATTTGCGCACTCAGGATTTTGCCATGCGTCCTTTGCAATGGCTTAAATTGATCAGTAAAAATCGCGGCACCGTTTCCGTTGCGCCGCCGTTTGGCTATGAATTGTGCCAACGCCGCGTGAATGAAAAAGATCTCGCTGAACTGGATCTTTCCTGCTGGCGCGTCGCTGGTATTGGTGCTGAGCCGATCTCCGCAGAACAACTCCATCAATTCGCTGAATGTTTCCGTCAGGTTAACTTTGACGATAAAACGTTCATGCCGTGCTACGGACTGGCAGAAAATGCGCTGGCTGTCAGCTTCTCTGATGAAGGCTCTGGGGTTGTGGTTAACGAAGTGGATCGCGACATCCTCGAATATCAGGGTAAAGCCGTCGCGCCGGGTGCAGAGACACGCGCCGTATCGACTTTCGTCAACTGCGGCAAAGCGTTGCCGGAACATGGTATTGAAATCCGCAATGAAGCAGGTATGCCGGTCGCGGAACGTGTGGTAGGCCATATTTGCATCTCCGGCCCCAGTCTGATGAGCGGTTACTTTGGCGACCAGGCTTCGCAAGACGAGATTGCCGCGACGGGCTGGTTAGACACCGGCGACCTCGGTTATCTGCTGGACGGTTATCTGTATGTCACCGGACGCATTAAAGATCTGATTATTATTCGTGGCCGTAATATCTGGCCGCAGGATATTGAATATATAGCGGAACAGGAACCGGAAATTCATTCTGGCGATGCGATTGCTTTTGTTACCGCCCAGGAAAAAATCATTTTGCAGATCCAGTGTCGGATCAGCGATGAAGAACGTCGCGGACAGCTTATCCACGCGCTGGCAGCACGGATCCAAAGCGAATTTGGCGTAACAGCGGCTATCGATCTGTTGCCGCCCCACAGTATTCCCCGAACATCCTCCGGCAAGCCTGCCCGTGCGGAAGCGAAAAAACGTTATCAGAAGGCTTATGCTGCAAGCCTTCATGTGCAGGAATCCCTGGCATGAATCAAACTGTCGCGGTGACGGGCGCTACCGGGTTTATCGGTAAATATATTATCGATAACCTGCTCGCCCGCGGCTTTCACGTTCGCGCATTGACGCGTACTGCCCGCGCTCACGTCAATGATAATCTCACCTGGGTGCGCGGTTCGCTGGAAGATACTCATTCACTTAGCGAGCTGGTTGCCGGAGCCAGCGCAGTGGTCCATTGCGCCGGGCAAGTGCGCGGGCACAAAGAAGAGATTTTCACCCGCTGTAACGTTGACGGCAGCCTGCGCCTGATGCAAGCAGCAAAAGAGAGCTGCTTTTGCCAACGTTTTCTGTTTATCTCTTCGCTGGCGGCGCGCCATCCCGAGCTCTCCTGGTACGCAAATTCCAAACACATCGCCGAACAACGGCTGACTGCAATGGCTGACGAAATTACGCTGGGCGTTTTTCGCCCGACAGCCGTGTATGGTCCCGGCGATAAAGAGTTAAAACCGCTGTTTGACTGGATGCTGCGCGGCCTGCTGCCACGACTTGGTGCACCAGATACACAGCTCTCTTTCCTGCACGTCACCGATTTTGCGCAAGCAGTGGGTCAGTGGTTAAGCGCCGAAACTGTACAGACGCAAACCTATGAATTATGCGATGGCGTCGCTGGCGGCTATGACTGGCAACGCATACAGCAACTTGCCGCCAACGTCCGTTGCGGTTCCGTGCGAATGGTTGGTATTCCTCTGCCGGTACTCACCTGCCTTGCGGATATCAGTACCGCGTTGAGTCGCCTGGCAGGTAAAGAACCTATGCTGACCCGCTCGAAAATTCGTGAATTAACCCACGCCGACTGGTCGGCAAGTAATAACCGTATTTCTGAAGATATTAATTGGTTTCCCGGGATTAGCCTGGAACACGCATTACGCAACGGGCTATTTTGATTGTCTTGTTTAAAGGTGTGTTAACGTTTCTATGGTAAATCGTGAAATAGTAATGGATTACATCCTTTCCTGTTTACAGGATTTGGTCGAAAACGGTGTGGAAATTAAGCCCGACAGCGATCTCGTCAACGATCTTGGCCTGGAGTCGATCAAAGTGATGGATCTCTTAATGATGCTGGAAGACAGATTCGATATTTCCATTCCTATTAATATTCTGCTGGATGTCAAAACCCCTGCGCAATTAATGGAAACTCTACTTCCATGGCTGGAGAATAAATAATGGGGCTATACGATAAATATGCGCGCCTTGCTGGCGAGCGACTGCAATTTAGTGACAACGGGTTAACACCGTTTGGCACCTGTATTGATGAAGTGTATTCCGCCACCGAAGGCCGGATCGGCAATAAAAAAGTGATTCTGGCCGGGACCAATAATTATCTCGGTTTAACCTTTAATCATGATGCCATCAGCGAAGGTCAGGCCGCGTTAGCGGCCCAAGGTACCGGCACCACCGGTTCTCGTATGGCAAACGGCAGTTATGCGCCGCACCTGGCGTTAGAGAAAGAGATTGCCGAGTTTTTCAATCGCCCTACCGCTATCGTTTTTTCAACCGGTTATACCGCTAATTTAGGCGTCATCAGCGCACTTGCCGACCATAACGCCGTGGTGTTACTGGATGCCGACAGCCACGCCAGTATTTATGACGCCTGTTCTCTCGGTGGCGCGGAAATTATTCGTTTCCGCCATAACGATGCTAAAGATCTGGAACGGCGCATGGTTCGCCTCGGTGAACGGGCGAAAGAGGCGATTATCATCGTTGAGGGCATCTACAGCATGCTCGGTGACGTTGCGCCGCTGGCGGAAATTGTTGATATCAAACGTCGTCTCGGTGGTTATTTGATTGTCGATGAAGCGCATTCGTTTGGCGTGTTAGGCGCAACGGGGCGCGGACTGGCTGAAGCTGTCGGCGTTGAAGATGATGTGGATATTATCGTTGGTACTTTCAGTAAAAGTCTGGCCTCGATTGGCGGTTTTGCTGTCGGTTCGGAAGCGATGGAAGTGCTGCGCTACGGCAGCCGCCCGTATATTTTTACCGCCTCTCCTTCTCCGTCCTGCATTGCGACCGTGCGCTCATCGTTAAGAACCATTGCCACACAACCAGAGCTGCGGCAAAAGCTGATGGATAACGCCAACCATCTGTATGACGGTCTGCAAAAACTGGGTTATGAGTTAAGTTCACATATTAGCCCGGTAGTGCCAGTAATAATCGGTTCGAAAGAGGAAGGTTTACGCATCTGGCGCGAGCTTATCTCGCTGGGCGTGTATGTGAATCTTATCCTGCCGCCTGCCGCGCCTGCAGGCATCACGCTGCTGCGCTGTAGCGTAAATGCTGCCCACAGTCGTGAGCAAATCGATGCCATCATTCAGGCATTTGCTACTCTGAAGCAGTAATGTGAGCCCGCCGTGGTGTTTGCGCCACGGCGGGTTTAATGTTGTCTGTCATACCAATACACCAGGCTCAACGCCACCAACACAAACGCTACCGGTAAACCGAGCGCGGTAACAGGTGCGCTTAACGCAAATAGCAATCCCAAATTGACCATGATTTGATAGCTGATCCAGGTGAGTAAGCCAACGATGACGCCTACAGCGAGACGGCTACCCATCCCTGGCGAGCGCGGGGCGCTAAAGGTAAACGGCACAGCCAGCAAAATCATCGCCAGGGTCAGGATCGGTTGCCCCAGTTTTTCCCACAGTGCAAGGCGGTATTCGCTGCTGGGTTGCCCGGTTTCCTGCAAATAATGGATGTAATGATTAAGCTGACGGACAGAAAAAGTATTCCCCGGCATCGATAACTCATCAAGATCCATACTGGTGAAGGCCGATTGCCAGGCAAGATTATCTGATGTTTCCAGCGTTTCTTTACCGTTAAGCCATTTTTTATGATTCACACCATGCAGGATCCACGTTTTGTCGTCTTTAATGGTGGCACTGCGTGCATAAATGTAGGATTCGAGCGAAAGATCGTCACGATAATGAAAAATCTCCACGCCCACAGGCTGGCCCTGTTCATTCAGCGATTTCACCGTCACAAATTCATTGCCGCGCCTGGCCCACAGCATATTGCCGGTAATGTCATCGTCCTCCCCCAACGCGGTGGCGGTCGATTTGATTTGCAGCGCCTGTTGCTGCAATGGCGACGCCACCCACTCATCTATCGCGCCTAACGAAACAGTCCACAATATCCCGGCAACCAGCGCCACCAGTGCAATACGGAAGATAGAAAACCCCGTGCTGCGAATGGCGGTAAGCTCACTGTTTTTCGATAACTGCCCCAGGCCAACAATCCCTCCCAATAAGGCGATAAACGGCGAAAGTTCGACCAGTGTGCGCGGTAAGGTCATTAGCACCACCAGCACCGCCTGAGTCCAGCGATAACCGCCCGGGCTGACATCATCCAGTTCGTTAATCAGGTTGAAGGTGGTAAAAAGCGGCAGCAATAGCCCTGCGGCGGCGGCAAAACCGAGAAAGAGATGACGGATTAAATAGCGACTGAAAACATTCATCGGGAAAATTTCTGCAGCAAAGAGAAGTCGCGTGCGACCAGCATCAGCAGGCCCATTAGCATGAGTCCGGGCACTAACCACAAACCAGGAATGAGAGGAATCGCGCCGTTAGCCACCAGCGTACGGCAGACGTCGCCGCCATAAAAAATGGCAATAAACAGCAACGTCAGTGGCAATAACGTTGAAAATCGCCCTTGCCGCGGTTTTACCCGACTTAATGAAATGGCCAGCAGCGCCATCAACAATGCGGTCAGGCCACGGCTTTGTCGCCATTGCAGTTCGGCATGATCGGCAGGAAAGGCGGAGCGCGCCAGCTCCGTGACCGATTTTGCTTTGCGTTTGACGTTAGGGCTTTGATCCAGCGGATTCAGATGTAATTGCAGATTACGGTAGATCTGTTCGTTGTCGTCACGCCCCTGATGATCGAGAAGATAGGCAGTGCCGTTGTGCAACATAACGGTCGGTTTCTCGGTTGATGGGTCAACCACATCAACCGAACGGGCGCGGAAAATGCGGGTTCGATTGGCAGTAGAAGTATAAATCAGCGCGTCAGTCAGGCGATTATTATCCTGATCAACCGTCTGCGAAAGGATCATTCGTCCGTTATCGTTAGTGTTAAATTTCTTTGCCCGCAACTGGCGAACATCCAGCTCCGACTGCGACTGCTGCTCCAGTTGATAAATCTGCGTATAAGCCCACGGACGACCATACATCGACAGAAGGGTGACAAAAATACTTAGCGGTATCGCCAGATAAAGAACGGCTTTGTACAAGCGTCCCGGACTGCCCCCCGCCGCAGAGATAGCGGTAATTTCCGAGTCGGTATACATCTGCCCTAGCGTCACGCCAACTGACACATACAGACCAACAGGTAACAACATCTCCAGTGCAATCAGCACTTTGTAGAAAACGATATCCAGCACAACATCAAGAGCTAATGTCCCATTTGCCGCTTCGGTCAGATAACGCTGTGCGGAGTAGCTGGCGAAAATAAAGATCAGAAAACCGACGATAATCAGCACCAGACGGCGCGTACCACGCATGATGTAGTGTTCAACCAGCTTCATCTCACTAACGCCCTCAATCCTTTGAATTTTTTATTCATTGATCAGTTTCTGCGCCAGCGCAATGACATGATCTACCTCTTCCGGCGTCAGGCTGCCGTCCTTTGCCCACTGAATTTGCCCGGCTTTATTCAGCACCAGAATGGTTGAACTCTGCTCCGGCAAGCGCCAGGCAACGCGTCCCTGTCCATTGCCGTCAATAATGAATTGCGCCCACGGATAGCGGCGTTTATTTTTTTCGATTTTGCCAACAACAAAATAGCCAGTACCAAAGATGGCATCATCGGTGTTCACAATGGTGGTGGGCTGAAAACGATCCTGCGGAAAGTTTGCCGCTTCAACCGCTTTAATTAACAGTGAGTTCTTTTTCTTCGCCGACTTACGCCCGGCGATATACTGAATAATGCGGACTTTTCCCGCTAATTGTGTGCTGTTCCACTTTTGGTAGTGAATTTCGTCGTCGCTATTCAGAAGCAGCTCGCCGCCTTCCTGGATATAAACAGGGGTAACCGTTTTGCCAGTGACGAAATTGTGTGCCTGCACACCCGGGGCTAAAAGCATGATAATCAGCGCAATAATCAAACGAGATGACATCATTGCTCCGGTTATAGCGGAAAACGCGAAATCAGCAGCTCTAAGCGCTGGCGAATATCGCTATCCAGCGCCACCGGTGCATCATACGACTGGCGGTTTTCCATATCATCCGCCACCATGTCGTCGTGTTTATCTCCCATCAGGCCATTAATGGCGGCGAGGAAACGGGAAATCTGTAACGCCTCTTTATTTTCAGGATCAAGCGATCTTAAGGTGTCGTAATAAGAAACCTGTTGGCTGATGATTTTTCGCACATCATGAAATTCCCTGCCGGTTAGTCGCGGTTTGGCAATAATCTCTTTCAGGGTATGCATTTGCTTTTGCCGATAGGCAATAAAACCGCTTACGCTTTCTAACTGGCTATGGCGTAATGAATAGTTCACCAACGACCAGACCGGAGAGCTTAAATAAATCCGTAACAGGTTGCCGTAATACGACACAATATTTTTCTTACCGTTACGAAAGCCGTCCTGAAAACGCCCCAGAAAAACGGTCGTTTTGCCGAATAAAAATCCGGCCTGATGCTTCTTTAAATACAGCCGTTGCGCAAAACGCAGGTGCTTGTAGCGCGCTCGCATGTATTTAAATTGTTTGCGCTCATCAGCAGTCAGCTCATCGCCTTTGGCTTGTTTGCGAACTAAACGCAGTAATTCCTGACGATCAACGCCATTGAGCCAGAATTGCAGGCATAACGCGTAATTATCATGAATGATTTCGGTGGTACAACTTAGTGCAATAGTCGGCGGCAAACTAACCTGTGCATCAACGACATCATCTTCTTCAATCGCAACAAATAGACGCTCGCTCGCCTCAAGCGGGAAATATTTTCTCATCATCAGGATTTCTCTCCGGCTGCGTTATAAAGCAAGGAATGGCGCTGAAAAAATGCCTTTAAGGTTGGAATTAACGAGAGCGCCACGTCCAGACATTGCCCACCGAAGTAAGCAAACGCTGCTCCCAGCACACCAAACAGATGACAGAACATGAACAGCAATACGATGTAGCCGATTGAGGCGATGGTTTGCGCCACGAGAAAAGCGCGCTGTTTTCCCGCCATCAATAGCAATGACTCCTGAGGGAAGCCCAGCATCGAAATCACAATTGCGCCCAGCATCACCTGAATCAGGTCATACGCTTCGAGATACTTAACGCCAAACACCAGCGAAATGAGCGGCTTGCCGACGATAAACACCGCGAGCGCCACCAGAATACCGATTCCGCCCGCCAGTAAACCGGACTTCACACCTAACAACCACGGTCTGGTGGTGCGCGGATCTAAACGCATCACCTCTGGGTAAAAACTTTTACCCAGCAAACCCGCTGGCGTTCCGGCGGCGTCGAAGAATGTCATGGCGATTTTAAATAACCCGGCGGCAGCGGGTCCTAACACGATCCCCACCAGCACTGTGCTGCACGAGTTACGCGCCGACCAGATGGAGTGGGCAATGTTGGTTGACCAGACAAAACTCCACGCGCCTTTGATGTGTCGGGCAGACTCAAACAGATTCAATTTGAAGGCATTATGGATATTTCGGCGGCGTAATTCGCGCGCGGCAAACCACCAGTACATGGTGCCGCCAACCAGATTCGACACGTACCAGGCAATAACAAAACCCGCAAAACCAAAGTCAAAATACCAGGCTACGACGCTCCCCGCTGCGCGCAGAAAAGGTTTCGTCGCCTGCTGTACAGCAATTAAATCGAAGCGATCTACCGCACGCAGAATGCCGGTCGGCGTGGAGGAAGCCATTGAAGGAATGAGCGTGCAATAGAGCGCTGCCAGCCAAAAACTTTGGTCATCCAGACCTAATGAATGGGAAAGGAATGGCAGTAAGGCAATGCCACCGACAATCGCCACCGCGCCGCTGACGATATCCAGCGAGAAGGAAAATGAGACGACATTGCGGAATTGCTGCGGATTATTGTTGGTTAATGCTGGTGTTCCGTACTGAACCACCAGTTGCCATGTCTGAAACTTAATAAAATCGCTGATCGACTTGGCGTACGATTGCACAATCACCAGTACGCCAAACATGGCGGGCGTCATCCCTTTACCGGCACACGAGAGCGCCAACAGCCCCAGCAAGGCGCTCACGACATTACTGGAGCCTAACCAGGCGCTATTGCGAATAATGGTGCGAAACGCGCCATCTGCAAACCAATGTTTGATGTTAAAACCCGCCAATTCAGCCTGACCTTATCGTTGATAGTAAAAAGTATCCCGCCAGCCTTAAGTTAAACTTCGGCGGTCAGAAACGATGGCAACCAGAGAAACCGCCTTCTGTGCCTGTTCCAGCACTTCGCTGTAGGGCGCTCTGGAATCAATCTCAAGAATTTTTGTGCCGTTATAGCCAATCTTCGACATGACACCGATTTTGTCCTGCAGCTCGGCATAGTCATGGTCAGGCTTGCGGGAGATGGCAGTCTCAATATCAATGCCCAGGCGAATAATTAATTCCGGGCGATATTGCGCCATTTGTTGGTATAAACGCCGTTCGCGCTGCGCCAGAAACATGCTGATTTTCCCGGTCGCACGTTCGACGCCAATCCCCGGTCCGTCATAATAAAAGCCCGAAATTTCAGCCTGCGGGAAGCGATCGCTGACCACCAGAACGCCACTTTGCGCCAGTCGCTGAACCTTGCGTAGATTCGCCATTCTTCGCAGCGAGAAGCAGTACATAATCACCGCCGCCCATAGCGCCGGAGATTTGGTTTTCATGCTTTGGGTTTTCGAGGATTTGGCCGCCAGTCGCCGTTCCAGCCAGACGCCAACCAACGGCAATCGTTTGATTTTGTCGCCGTCTTCGCCGGAGAGCAGCCCCAGATAGCGCCGCTCGGTTTGCCAGTGTTGTTGCAGCGATTTCACCAGGTCGGTGGTCAGTGTGGATTTACCGGTGCCATCACACCCGACCACCGCAATTAGCCCCGGAATGTAGCTGGGCTGCGGCGCGGTTGTACTAATAACAGTTTGTGTTTGTAGTGCATCCATTCGTTAAATCATCCCCTATCCATTTTGGTGATCAGGAAAGCGCGGCGTGAATTGCGCGTAGTGACGCTTGCAGAATTTCATCGGCTGGTTGCCGACCATCCAGTTCAAGGATCCTGGCGCCGTTGAAAGTCAGTTGCGGCGTAACGGCGATTTTTTCCTGTAACGCTGCCAGTTGGTGGTCAGGTTTACGCGCAAACGCCGTTTGTTCATCAATGCCAAGACGAATCAACAATACGGGCAAATAAGATGCCATCCATTGGTACAGCTTCAGCTCGCGCTGCCTTAACATTTTTATCCAACCGTTACCGCCCGTGGTTTTTGCCAATTGCGGGCCATCAAAGCGAAAACCCGGCACTTCAACCTGCGGGTAGCGGTCGGTGATGAGCAGATAGCCTTGCTGGCTTTTACACAACATTTTGCGAAACTTGTACGCCCGCCAGCAGGAAAGCAGATAGATAACCAGAGCAGTAATATTGCCAGGCGGTGTTGAGGGCTTTTCGTGCACATGTGCCGCTTTACTTCGCAAATAACGCCCAAAAGGTGCGCCAATAACAGGGAGCTGTGAAATCCATTCGCCAATTCGCCCGGACGATTGCCCGAGATAAATGTGTTCTGCTGGCATTCTTGCTGCCAGTTCATTTACCAGGCTTGCCGTGAGGGTCGATTTACCTGAACCATCACATCCTACAATGGCAATAACACGCACTGGCGTGGAATTAATTATTGACATATTACGTTGATTCACGAAAAACCCGGCAGTAAATAATGTATTGAATATTACGTGGTCCGTGCTCAGAATATCCGTTCAACCTTATTGTGACAATGGTTAATTGTGACATTGACCTGAATTACGCTTTCATAAAAACATATTAACCAAATAAATATTTTGGATGGATATTTAAATTTAAGGATATATTCATGCAGTCAATAACACCTCCATTAATTGCCGTTATTGGTAGCGATGGTTCAGGCAAGTCAACGGTGTGTGAACATCTCATTACCGTTGTCGAAAAATATGGTGCTGCCGAAAGAGTTCATTTAGGAAAACAGGCCGGAAATGTCGGTCGTGCAGTGACAAAATTACCGTTGATGGGAAAATCCTTACATAAAACAATTGAACGAAATCAGGTGAAAACAGCAAAAAAATTGCCTGGACCAGTTCCGGCGCTGGTAATTACAGCGTTTGTCGCCCGTCGCTTACTGCGCTTTCGTCATATGCTTGCCTGTCGTCGTCGCGGGTTAATTGTTCTAACCGACCGTTATCCTCAGGACCAAATTCCTGGCGCTTACGATGGTACGGTGTTCCCACCTAACGTTGAAGGTGGTCGTTTTGTCTCATGGCTGGCAAGCCAGGAACGTAAAGCGTTTCACTGGATGGCGAGCCATAAGCCTGATCTGGTCATCAAACTCAATGTTGACCTTGAAGTTGCCTGTGCACGTAAACCCGACCATAAACGGGAATCGCTGGCGAGGAAGATTGCCATAACGCCACAGTTAACCTTTGGTGGTGCACAACTGGTTGATATCGATGCCAATCGGCCACTGGAACAGGTGTTGGTTGATGCAGAAAAAGCGATTACGGATTTTATGACCGCGCGTGGTTATCACTAGTCAAAAATGGAAATGCCCGATCGCCAGGACCGGGCATTTTCAGGAAGGTTAAATCAACTGCAATGCTATCCAGTACAGCCCACCAGAAAGAAAAATTGCCGCCGGTAAAGTAAACACCCACGCCATCAGGATGCTGGTTACCGTTTTACGCTGTAACCCACCGCCGTCCACCACCATCGTCCCTGCTACCGCAGACGAGAGGACGTGTGTTGTGGAGACAGGCATCCCAATATAACTGGCAAGGCCGATAGACACTGCCGCCGTCATTTGTGCCGCCATGCCTTGCGCATACGTCATGCCGCGCTTACCAATCTTCTCACCGATGGTCATCGCTACACGACGCCAGCCAATCATGGTGCCAATGCCGAGCGCCAGTGCTACCGCCATGATGATCCACACCGGAGCGTACTCAATGGTGCTTAACATATCGCTGCGCAGTTTTTTCAGCAGGTTCTGGTCTTCTTTACTGACGCCTGGCAGTTTCGCCAGCTTCGCGGAGGTATCAGAGATGCACAGCATAATGCGGCGCAGCTGGCTGCGCTGACTCACGCTTAACGGCTCGTAACTTTCCATATTGCCTGGCAGCATCGTTTTAACGCGCGCAATCGCATCAAAGGTATTTGCCGGATGACAGTGAAACTCTGTTACTTGCGTGCCATCAGTCGATGCTGCAGGCAATGGAGGTTCCATCGCAATCAACTTCTGCGGCAGTTCAGGATGCTGTTGCAGGTAGTGTTCGAAGTTGGTGACGGCATCGCGGGTACGGGTAATTTCATAGCCGGACGCGTTCATATTGACGACGAAGCCAGCAGGGGCAATCCCCACCAGTACCAGCATCACCAGGCCGATCCCTTTTTGTCCGTCGTTCGCGCCGTGCGAAAACGCCACGCCCGCAGCGGAAACAATCAGCGCAATACGCGTCCAGAATGGCGGTTTACGTTTGCCTTTTTTCTTTTTGCGATCTTCCGGAATGCGGTGAATACGGTCACGCTTTTTCGTCCCGCTCCAGTAGCGTCGCAGCAGGAATATCAGGCCTCCCGCAATGACCAGGCCGACGATAGGGGAAACAATCAGCGAGGAGAAAATTTTGGTCACTTCACGCAGGTTTAACGCATCCATCACCGATGAGCCGGTTAACAGCGCGTTGGTTAAACCGATGCCGATAATCGCACCAATCAAGGTGTGCGAACTGGAGGCCGGTAAACCGAAGAACCACGTTCCCAGGTTCCAGATAATCGCCGCCAGCAGCATGGAAAAGACCATCGCCAGGCCGTGGGTTGACCCCATATTCAGCAACAAATCGGTTGGCAACATATGGACAATGGCATAGGCAACGCTAAGTCCGCCCAATAACACGCCAAAAAAGTTAAAAAATGCCGCCATCACCACAGCAAGTTGTGGTTGCATGGCACGAGTATAAATAACGGTTGCCACCGCATTCGCCGTGTCATGAAAACCATTGATTGCTTCGTAGAACAACACAAATGCCAGAGCAAGCAATAACAAAAGCCCTGTGTATATATCAAGGCCAACAAATAAATTTAGCATATATTAGATTACGCCATTTTGAATTTACGAACGGACGCATTATCAGTGACTTTAACGGCATGGGCAAAGTGAAATATCATTTTTTAACGATAAAAAGAGTGTTATTTCTTGTGTATCAGACAATAAGCATTCATTCAAAACCTTTAGAAATAATCAAAACACAGGTATTCCACTGGTTAATATATTCACATATGAAATGAATAAATATTGGAATATATAAATATTGAATATTTTGATTAATCCCCGTACTGATTATTCTTCATAATCAGTACGGGGTTGCTACAACATGTATTACTTTTTCACCACAATTAACGGTTCAATATCACTCTCTTTTTTGATGACCAGTGATTCATCACCGCGCAAACACGTCCCACCGTAGTTGCCGCCAACGGTGAAGGTACATACCTGAATGTATTTACCGTCCGCTTTCGGCAAACACCACAGTTGCTGATAGATGTTTTTCTGCTCGGCAAATTTACCGCTGGTTTTGTCCAGCACCTCTTCATGATGGCTGACCAGGTCGATATTGCTACCACAGCGACCGGCAATCGGTTTCACTGCGTAACCTGTTTTCACCAATTCATCATTAACAGTGAAATCGGTATCCAGCAGGTAACGATGGTGCGGGAACAGCGACCAGAGGATCGGCAGAATCGCTTTGTTGCCGGGGATCACCGTCCACAGCGGCTCAAAGACCAGCACTTCCGGGCGCAGCAATACGTCGATAAGACGCACTTCGTTTTGCGGATGACCGGTACGGATTGGCACCGCAGCAAACTCACGGTCGCTAACTTCACGAATCTGATCAAACGCGGTTTCCCACGCCCAGGTTTTCCACACGCAGTTAACCAGCCGTCCTTCCCCATCAATCAGTTGCCCGGCAGCATCCCAGCCCAGTTCATCCAGCCCGCGCAAGATACGCGTTTCAAAGCCCGCCTGGTGCAGCGCCTGCTCCATAAACTGCGCGTGATAGTTTTCCTCGATATCTTTGTCCTGCATGATATGGACAAACGGACGTGCACGACTGTGTTTCCAGGCACCAGCCAGTTCGTTAATCAGCCCTTCCGCCGGATTGAAGCCGTTGCCTTTATAGCCCTGCTCCGCCCAACGTTCGAGGATCAAGCCCGCTTCGGTATGACAGGAGGCGGAGTCGGCGTTGTACTCGTAAACCTTCAGGCCACGCTCATCCATGCAGAAATCCATACGACCAGTGATCATATGGTGACGGCGACGCTGCCAGGAGAGACGCAAACGTGGCCAGAGGATTTTCGGGATGTCGAACAGCGCCAGCAGGTTGTCATCTTTCAGCACCTTGTCGGTTGCGTGAAGATACATCAGGTGCAGCTCGTTGGTGGCTTTAATTAGCTCCTGCTCGGCACTCTCGGTAATGGTGTAGTAATGATAAGGATCCTGATTGATCACCTGACCGTTGGCCTGCACATAGGCGTTTTGCAGCGGATCTTTTTCATCCAGCCATTTACCGTCAAACTGGCCTTTGTTTTCCAGGCGCGCTCCGCTGATTTTCAGCAGCTCGCCTGCAATTTCCGGCTGCGGTAAGCTGTATTCAGTATCTTCCGTCTGGATCATCCAGCCCAGAATGGTGGTGTCATCAAAAGTGTCTTTCAGGGTATAGCAGCCGTTTTCGACCACCATCTCCAGCTCACGCGTCCACTGTTGCCCTTGCGGCAACGGGGAATGAATCACGTTCTGTTCCGCAATACGGACTTTGTTGCCATGCAATTGGGTAATGATGGCGACATGGCCAGTGTCTTTAAATTCACCGCCTTTATCCCAGATAAGAAGCGCACCCGCGACCGGCGCACGCGGCGAGCCGTTAGGAAATGCCTGCAATGGCAGGATGTTGTCATTAACCACTTCTCGCAGGAAGCGCAGCGAGAAAATCTCCCACGCCATACCCACGTCAGTAAAGACCACACCGTAATTCAGAAAGAGAAAACGGCGAGCAAATTCAACGCATTGCCACTTGTGGCCCATATATTCGTCGTCGATATAGCTACGGAATACGGCGTCATCTTCGTATTCCTGCGGATCGAGAGAACTGTAATCTGAAGAGTAGATTGCTACCCCACCTGGGGCGTAGCCCAATAATGTCCCGAACGGGGCATCCTGGCTGGTCGTTCCTTTGCTCATCACTTTACCTTTAACAATACAACCTAAGCAGTTGGCGTAATTGTTGTGCTCTGATTACCTGCTCAGCGACATTAACCGGACAGAGGTCAGACTAATCATACACCTCATCGCAGCGGCTGGCGCAAAGGGTTAAAAAATTCACATTCTGTACAGCAAGTGACCTGCTACACTGCTTCAACACTACCACTCAGAAGGCAACTCACTATGACAGACAATACTTATCAGCCCGCGAAAGTCTGGACGTGGGATAAATCCGCTGGCGGCGCGTTCGCCAATATCAATCGCCCGGTTTCTGGTCCGACGCATGAAAAAACGCTGCCCGTTGGCAAACACCCATTGCAACTTTATTCGCTGGGAACGCCGAACGGTCAGAAAGTAACGATTATGCTTGAGGAGCTGCTGGCGCTGGGCGTTACTGGTGCAGAGTACGACGCCTGGCTGATTCGTATTGGCGATGGCGATCAATTCTCCAGCGGCTTTGTCGAAGTGAACCCAAACTCGAAGATCCCGGCGCTGCGCGATCATACGCATAATCCGCCGATCCGCGTGTTTGAATCTGGTTCGATCCTGCTTTATCTGGCGGAGAAATTTGGCTACTTCCTGCCGCAGGATTTGGCAAAGCATACTGAAACGATGAACTGGCTGTTCTGGTTACAGGGCGCGGCACCGTTCCTCGGCGGTGGTTTTGGTCACTTTTACCATTACGCGCCGATGAAAATTGAGTACGCCATCAACCGCTTTACCATGGAAGCCAAACGTCTGCTCGACGTGCTGGATAAGCAACTGGCGCAGCATAAGTTTATTGCGGGCGATGAGTACACCATTGCGGATATGGCGATTTGGCCGTGGTTTGGCAATGTGGTGTTAGGCGGCGTGTATGATGCCGCAGAGTTTCTTGATGCGGGCAGTTATAAGCATGTACAACGCTGGGCGAAAGAAGTAGGCGAACGTCCGGCGGTGAAACGTGGGCGTATTGTTAACCGCACCAACGGACCGCTGAATGAGCAGTTGCATGAGCGCCATGACGCCAGTGATTTCGAGACGAATACGGAAGATAAGCGTCAGGGGTAAGGGTTGGTGTTCGTCGCAGCAAGCCATCCAGGCCGGATAAGGCGTTCACGCCGCATCCGGCAATCGTGCACAATGCCTGATGCGACGCTGCCGCGTCTTATCAGGCCTACGAAAGCTAATCATCACGCGCTGGTAATGTCGTAATCCATTTGGCGCAGTGCGTCTAATGTGGCTTTGGCTTCATCTTCGTCGATGATGCTCATGGCAAATCCGACGTGTACCAGCACCCACTGGCCCAGCAGATCGGCAGGGTTACCTTCACAAATCAGGGCGATATTCACGTCGCGCTTGATACCACATACTTCAACCTGCGCAAGCTGGTGAATATCTTCACCGACAGCCAGCACCTGGCCTGGAACGCCAATACACATTATTAACTCCGGTTATTCAACTTCAATACTTTTGACGATCAGCGAATCGCCGGTATCGACACGCAACCGCTCGCCATGACAGATCGGACACTGCGCATCGTGCTGATGAATCTCCACCACCTGGCTGCAATCCCAGCACCAGGCCTGGGCGGGTTTATAGACGATATGTAAATCGCACCCTTGCGCCACCGTTCCGTGGCAGACAATTTCAAAACTAAAACGGACGGCGCTCTCCTCAACGCAGGAGAGCGCGCCAATTTCCAGCCACACGGCGGTGACGCGCTTAACATCGTGCTGCTCCGCCTGCCGTTGGATAATTTCAACGGCGCTCTGGCAAAGCGACAACTCATGCATTTTCGCCACTCCTGCGACCAAACAGCAGGGCGCGACGCCCTGCGTGTGGTACATCCGGATTCGTGACTGGCAGCGAAAGGATCATTCGTGCGCAGTCATCCGTCAGGCGTTGGCCCTCTTCAATCGACATACTGTGCGAAAGCGGTGACATCAGCGAACAGGAGAGGTATTGCGAAACACCGTCCAGTTCGCCAACGGTAAAGGTCATGGTGCCATACGGCAGTTGCAGACCAATTTTTTCACTCACTTTGCGCAGCGGCCAGAGTTGATCCGGGCCGGGGAAGATAACTGCACTCAGCATCCACGGGGTGATCACACACCCCGTCCACTGACCTTCGAACAGCGTAAAATCAGAAACATACACCGGCATTGAAGGATGCAGAAAAGAGAGATCGTGCATCGAACGCCGGGCAATTTCTTCAAACGCTGCCTGTACTTGCGCCTTCGGGGAGGTCTGGAAACCTGCTATCTCTTCAGTCATGAATCGCCTCCCGTGGGATGGCTTCCACGCCTGATTCGCGCAGCGCAGCCAGAACCTGCTCAAGCGCAGGTTCAATCATTGCTTCAACCGTCGGCGTTAAGCCGATGTGTGGCTCCAGCGATTCCGGGATCACGCCGACCAGGGTCAGCTTTTTCGGAAACTCGCCGGTGAAGCGCAGGGCCGACAAGACGTCGGCCAGGCCAAGCTGATGCGGAGAGATTTTGTTGGTAAACAACGCCGGAACTTCTTCATCCCGCAGGATCATCATCGTTCCCGGCGCGCTCTTCTTCGACACAATGGCATCCGCAATAATCAGATGATCGCGATTTGCCATGTCGCCAAGCAGCTCCATTCCCGCCGTGCCGCCATCGAGGATCTCAACATAATCCGGCAGAATGTATCGTTGCTCTAACGCTTCAACAATCCGCACACCGATGGCTTCATCGGTCAGCAAAATATTGCCGACCCCTAAGACTAAAATACGCATTACAGAACCTTCACTGAAACCACTTCGTTGCCGTCAGCATCCACTACGTGTACCGCACAGGCCATGCACGGGTCGAAGGAGTGAATGGTACGCACCACTTCCAGCGGTTTATTCGGATCAGCAACCGGTGTACCCACCAGCGACTGCTCGTAAGGACCGACGTCATCATTGAAGTTACGCGGACCAGAGTTCCAGGTTGATGGAACAACTGCCTGGTAGTTGCTGATGATACCGTCTTTGATCACCATCCAGTGAGAGAGCATACCGCGCGGCGCTTCGAGGAAGCCAACACCTTTGAACTCACCCGTTGCCGGAATGTTCGGTTTCACGAAGGTGGTGTGATCGCCTTTGCCGATATTGGTGATCAGTGCACTGTATTGGTTTTGCAGGATATCCTGCAATTCGCAGCAGTGAACGGTACGACCAATAATACGGCCCAGCGTAGAGTGCAGTTGCGCCACTTCCAGCGTGTTACCAGTCAGTTTCTGATAAATCGCAACGATTTCATTCAGTTTGTTCTGGGTAGATTCTCGACCTGCCGCCAGTTTCACCAGCATATTAGCCAGCGGACCCACTTCTACCGTTTTGCCGTAGAAAGTCGGTGATTTCACCCAGGAATATTTCCCGTCGTCAGACCAACCATCATAAGCCGGAATGGTGGTACCTTCCCACGGCGCCTGTGGCGCTTCGTCTTTATACCAGGAGTGCTTCGCGCTTTCCTGAATGCCTTTGATCAGGTATTCATCGGAATGAGAAGTGATCGGACGATACGAGGACAGATCCGCATTCTCAATGTAGCCGCCCGGGAACAGGAAGCTGCCGTTTTTGCTGTCGGTCGGGAATTCCGGCACGCTCAGGTAGTTCACCGCACCTTTACCGCGCGTCAGCCATTCCGGGTAGAACGCGGCGATAACCGCGGTATCAACCTTATAAACCTGCTCAACAAAGTCGCTCAGTTTGTCGATGAAAGACTTGATGTACATCAGGCGCTCAAGGTTCAACACGCCCAACCCGTCGAGGTTGATTGGGTTCGCGACACCACCCACTGCCAGGTTCTGAATGTGCGGCGTTTTACCGCCCAGCAGCGCCACGACGCGGTTAGCGTCACGCTGGCACTCCAGCGCCTGCAGGTAGTGCGCTACCGCAATCAGGTTCACTTCCGGCGGCAGTTTCATCGCTGGGTGACCCCAGTAGCCATTAGCGAAAATACCCAACTGACCGCTGGCAACCAGATCTTTGATCTTGTTCTGAACTTTGGTGAACTCTTCCGGGCTGTTCAGATGCCAGGTCGAAACGCCTTTCAGCATTTCGGAGGCTTTGGTTGGGTCAGCTTGCAGTGCAGAAGTGATATCCACCCAGTCCAGCGCCGAAAGCTGATAGAAATGAACGATATGGTCATGCGTAGTGTGCGCAGCCAGAATGATGTTACGGATGTATTGCGCGTTAACCGGAACGTCGATATTCAGCGCACTTTCTGCCGCACGAACGGAAGACAGCGCGTGAGTGGTAGTACATACGCCACAGATACGTTGCACAATCATCCATGCATCGCGCGGATCGCGGTTTTTCACGATCTCTTCCATGCCGCGCCACATGGTACCGGAAGCCCATGCTTTCGAAACGACGCCATTTTCGATTTCGCAATCGATGCGTAAATGCCCCTCAATACGGGTTACCGGATCAATAGTAATTCTCTGGCTCATGCTTTGCTCGCCTCATGACGATTATGATCGTTTTGTTTTAAAGGAGGAAGTATCGGCAGTAGACGAATGAGTACGATGTAAGCGCAAATCTCAATAGCCACAAAACCAATAGAAATCAACAGTTCTTCCCAGGTCGGGAAGTAGGCGTAACCGCCGCCCGGGTTGAATGCCACCAGCGAATAGGTCAGACGCCAGGTTGCACAACCTAACAGTGCGCTCAGTGCTGACAGGAACAGCATGCGGGAATCATTACGCAGCTTCGCCACACGCAGAACGACCAGCGGGAAGAGCATCAGCAGGACTTCAATCCAGAACATCACGGAGTAGAAGTCACCGGCAAACGCTAACGACAGCTTGTCGCGATAGATAAGCTCGCCAAAGCGCAGCACGATGAAAATCGCCAGCAACACACTGATGGTGTTGGTCAGCTTGACGAACAGGCTCTTTTCATCCGGACCGTTGCCACGCAGACCCGCCTGCACCAGTGAACCTTCAAAGATGACAATCGAGAAGCCCATGATGAACGCCGTCAGCAGCGAGAACAGCGGCAACATTTCATAGCTCTGCCACAGCGGATGCACCTTGTAGCCCGCCGAGATCATCAGCGACCCCATTGAAGACTGGTGCATGGTCGGCAGCAACGCACCGAGCGCGATGATGAAGAACATCACCTTGTTCAGACGCTGTAGCGACACCTTCCAGCCCAGACGTTCAAACAGTGCCGGAGCAAACTCCAGAGCCATCACGCCGATGTAGATGGTCATACAGACCGCCGTCTCGAACAGTACCGAGTTCACGTTGAAGTGACCCGGAATGTAGAAGTACGGCAGGTTCCAGTAGCGACCCACGTCGATAGTGATCGACAAGCCACCCAGTGAGTAACCAAACAGACTCGCCAACAGCGCCGGACGCACCAGCGGATGGTATTGCCCACGGTTAAAGACGTATACCGCCCACGCCAGCGCCCAGCCGCCACAGGCAAAGCCAGTGCCGATCAGCAGGTCAAACGCGATCCACACGCCCCACGGAAAGCCGCCGTTCAGGTCGGAGACAGAGCCCAGACCGAACACCAGACGCTTCACAATCAGGAGCATACAGATGACGATTAACGGTCCAAAAATCATGACCGGTTTACTGATGATTTTGCCGCCCAGCGGTTTTGGATCATGACTCATGATCGTCTCCTCCGTCGTGATGGTCGTTTTTGGTGTTGCGACGAACCAGCACGGTTAAGCCCGCCAGCACAGCCAGTGGTAGCATCATGCCTTTATACAGGGTGTGTTGAATATTTTCGGAACGCGCACCGGTAGAAAGATCGTCCAGTTTCGGCAGGTCGAGATTTTCATAAGGCACACCCGTCAGTACCAGAACCTGAGTACCGCCGCCCTCTTTCTCGCCGTACAGATGCGGATAATATTTCGGCACCGTATGCAGGTAAGTGTCGCCAGATTTCAGCGTCTGACGCGGATAGTGGTATTCGCTGCCAGGCTTCAGCGCCAGACGTTTTTTCGCCTCCGCCATCAGCTCTTCACGCGTACCGAAAATCACCGCGCCCGCCGGGCACACTTCTACGCAGCCAGGCAGACCGCCTTTATCGAGACGTTCCACACCTTTCTGGTTGCACAGCTCGCACTTATGCAGCGCACCAAACGGGTTGTTGTAGTCGTACTTCGGCACGTTGTACGGACAGGCGACCATGCAGTAACGGCAACCGGTGCACACGTCTTTGTCGTAATGGACAATGCCGGTTTTCGGATCTTTTTTCAGTGCAGAGACCGGGCACACAGAGACACAGTTCGGATCGACGCAGTGCATACACTGTTTCTTAATGTACGCGTAGCCGTTCTCCTCCTGGTCTTTGTTGACCCCTGTGCCGCTGGTCCACACCTGAATGATGTTATTGGTATACGGCGACAGTTTGTCGTTGTTCGACCAGGTCTGTTCCCCTTGCGGGTTACGTTCAGGGAAATTGATATCCTGACACTTGGTGACGCAAGCCTGGCAGCCTACGCACAAGGTCGAGTCGTACAACATCCCCAGCGATCCCGGAATTGGCGGGCGGTTTTCAGCAGCCGCATGACTGACAGACGGCAGCGCGCCCGTCAGCAATGCCCCGCAGGAGGCTGCTTTAATAAAATTACGTCTGTTCACGGTTATTCTCCCCGTGAGTCAGCGTTATCTTTCTTTTGCTGACGACCCAGTTCACGCACCGCCATCACGCTGACACCGGCAACCAACCCAACCACACCGCCGAGCAAACCAATAGCGCCTGCAGAGACGTTGCCGCCCTCTTTAGCGTTAACATCCGGTTTCTGTGAACGCGGAGTTTGATTTTCGACGTTGGCAAGCTGATGGATGCCTTTATGGAAGCCGATACCTTCTTCGTTACAGCCATAGCACGGGTGACCAATCGCCACCGGCCACACACCGCCAACATCGCAGAATTGCAGCGTTGAGCAGTTGCCGTAAGTTTCTGGCCCTTTACAGCCGAGGTGGTACAGGCACCAGCCTTCGCGGTGGCCTTCATCACCGAACTCTTTGGCAAAACGACCAGCATCGAAGTGCGGGCGACGTTCGCAGTGTTCGTGAATCAGACGGCCATAGGCGAAGGTCGGACGGTTTTTGTCATCCAGTTTCGGCGGTTTGCCGTAAGTGATGATGTGCGCAACGGTCGCGAGGAAGTTGTGCGGGTTCGGCGGGCAGCCCGGAATATTGATAACGGTTTTGCCTGGCAGAACTTCTTGCAGGCTGACTGCGCCAGTTGGGTTAACTCCAGCTGCGGCAACACCGCCCCACGCAGAGCAGGAACCGATAGCGATAATCGCTGCTGCGCCTTCTGCCGCTTTGCGGATGTGATCCACAATCGGCTCACCAGCAACCATGCAATAAATACCGTTATCTTTTAATGGGATGGAACCATCCACAACCAACACATACTGCCCTTTGTACTTCTCAAGTGCGTTATGTTTGTTCTCTTCGACCTGATGACCGAAGGCGGCGGAAAGCACTTCGTGATACTCCAGAGAGATAGTCTCCAGCACGAGGTTTTCTACCGTTGGATGCGTTGCACGAAGCAGAGATTCCGTACAACCGGTGCACTCCTGCGCGCCAATCCAGATAACTGGCGGACGCTGCGGGTTAGTAACCGATTCGGCCATCTCTGCAGCGGCTTTGCTACTTAACCCCATGGTGGCGGCTAATGCTGCACAAAGCTTCATGAAATCACGACGGTTAATGCCGTGAGAATGGATGAGGGTGTTATCTCCAGTCATTTATAGTTATTCCGTTGCGAAGACCTGGCATATATTTTGCCTCAATCGCAAAATCAATAATGCGATCGATGCGCCATTTACCACACATTTATTATGGTTATCGATATCATGATACTGCGGCGGGGCGCTAAAACGAAGGGAAGAAGCATTAGTGTAATTAATTAAAGCAAGATAATACGTATGTTTGATCAATTTTCGAGGCGATAACCGGCCATAAAAAAGCGCAACGTAGAACAGGAATTATTCTCACGAAAGAAATCCATTACCATCTCTTTATCCAGTCCATAGCGGCGCGTCAGAATACCCGCTTCCCAGGCGCTAAGCTGGCGATCTCCGGTCTTTTCGTACATCCGGTGTGAGTAGCCTAATACAAAACCGCGTTTATAATCGGCACAGAATTTTGTCACATTAACCGCACTGTCGGCATGCGTTGCTTTTAATCCCGCCATTAAGCCTTTACCAAAATGGTTATTCATCGTTCACCTCATTCGCTATATATCGCCATATATAGCGATATTTTAGGCAAAGAACGACTTTTGCGCACGCTATTTTTTCATGCTTGTTTAAGACGTAATCCAGTAAGAGATAAACCTATCAGGAGAGATATTTATCGAACCATTTCAGTGTCCTTTGCCAGGCAAGATCGGCGGCAGATTTGTCATAACGGGGCGTGGAATCATTATGGAATCCGTGATTAACCCCCGGATAGATATACGCCTCATAAACCTTATTATTGGCTTTCAACGCCGCCTCGTAAGCAGGCCAGCCCTCGTTGATTCGGGTGTCCAGTTCCGCGAAGTGGAGTAGTAAAGGCGCTTCAATCTTCGCCACATCGGCAGTGGGTGCCTGACGACCATAAAACGGCACCGCGCAGGCCAGTTCCGGATACGCGACAGCCGCCGCGTTCGATACGCCACCGCCATAGCAAAATCCGGTAATACCCACTTTGCCTGCCGCTTGCGGATAGCGTTGCATAAACTCAATTGCGGCAAAGAAATCATTCATCAGTTTGGTTGGATCAACCTGCTGTTGCAGCTCACGACCTTTATCATCATTTCCCGGATAACCTCCAACGGAACTTAAGCCGTCAGGTGCCAGGGCGATATACCCCGCCTTCGCCACTCGCCGTGCCACATCTTCGATATACGGATTCAGTCCACGATTCTCATGCACCACTACCACGGCTGGCGTTTTGCCGCTCATTTTTGCGGGTTTCACCAGATAACCCCGTACCTCGCCGTGACCATTTGGCGAAGGATACGTGATGTACTCAGCAACAATCTCCGGGTCGGTAAACTCTACCTGAGTCGCCAGCGCATAATTTGGCTTGAGCAAATCAAACAACGCTAATGCCGTCATCCCGCCCACCGCATACTTCGCCGCAAGGTTGAGGAACTCACGTTTCGAGATTTTCCCGTGAGCGTAATAGTCGTAGTAATCCAACAACTCTTGTGGGAAATCTTTGGCGGTTAAACGCGGCATCGTTGCACTCCTCAACTGGTGTTTTTTTAAGCAAAGCATAAGCACGTGTTTTTGCCCAGTTTTTCGTCACTCTGTGAGCCAGACTACGGGATACGCGCTGGCGAATCGCTAAACTAGAAACATTGTTTCGAAATTGAACGGTGGAAAGGAGAGGTCATGGTCTGGTTAGCGAATCCCGAACGTTACGGGCAGATGCAATACCGCTATTGCGGAAAAAGCGGTTTACGCCTGCCCGCGTTATCGCTCGGTTTATGGCACAATTTCGGTCACGTTAACGCGCTGGAATCACAGCGTGCGATCCTGCGTAAAGCGTTTGATTTGGGCATTACGCACTTTGATTTAGCCAACAATTACGGGCCGCCTCCAGGAAGCGCAGAAGAGAACTTTGGTCGCCTGCTGCGGGAGGATTTTGCCGCTTATCGCGATCAACTGATTATCTCTACCAAGGCTGGCTACGATATGTGGCCCGGCCCTTACGGCTCTGGCGGTTCACGTAAATACCTGCTCGCCAGCCTCGACCAAAGCCTGAAGCGTATGGGGCTTGAGTATGTCGATATCTTTTACTCTCATCGCGTCGATGAAAATACGCCGATGGAAGAAACCGCCTCTGCGCTGGCTCATGCGGTACAAAGCGGTAAGGCGCTGTATGTCGGGATCTCCTCTTACTCGCCAGAGCGGACGCAAAAAATGGTCGAGTTGCTGCACGAGTGGAAAATTCCGCTTTTAATTCATCAACCTTCGTACAATTTACTGAACCGCTGGGTGGATAAAAGCGGCCTGCTGGATACCCTGCAAAATAACGGCGTGGGCTGTATTGCCTTTACTCCTCTGGCTCAGGGATTGCTGACCGGAAAATATCTCAACGGCATTCCGCAAGATTCACGGATGTATCGTGAAGGGAATAAAGTTCGTGGTCTGACACCGAAAATGCTTACCGAAGCCAACCTCAACAGCCTGCGCTTATTGAATGAAATGGCACAGCAGCGTGGACAATCAATGGCGCAAATGGCGTTAAGTTGGTTGCTGAAAGATGAGCGAGTGACGTCGGTATTGATTGGTGCCAGCCGCGCGGAGCAACTTGAGGAGAACGTGCAGGCGCTGAATAATCTGACATTTAGCACCGAGGAGCTGGCGCAGATTGATCAGCATATCGCCGATGGCGAGCTGAATCTGTGGCAGGCGTCGTCCGATAAATGACCTGTTAATAACGGGCGCGCGAACCGCGCCCGAATCAGATCAGTGATTATGACGAGTCAGTCGGTCAAGATAGCCCATCACAAATGCAGAAAGCACAAACGTCAGATGGATAATGACGTACCACATCAGTTTGTTATCCGGGACATTTTTCGCATCCATAAAGACGCGCAGTAGGTGAATGGAAGAAATTGCCACAATCGACGCTGCTACTTTGTTTTTCAGCGACGTTGCGTCCATTTTCCCCAGCCAGTTCAGCTTCTCTTTGTTCTCGGAGATATCCAGCTGTGAGACGAAATTCTCATAACCGGAAAACATCACCATCACCAGCAAACCGCCAACCAGCGTCATATCCACCAGCGACAGCAACACGAGGATCAAATCTGATTCCGCCATCGAGAAGATATTCGGCAGTACGTGAATAATCTCCTGGAAGAACTTCAGCGCCAGGGCAACTAACGCCAGCGAAAGGCCAAAGTACACGGGGGCAAGCAGCCAGCGAGAAGCATACATTGCATTTTCAAGAAAACGTTCCATACATTCCTGTCGTGTAGTTAAAACGGGCAACAGTATATCGCAATTGAGTAAACAGCACGCAACAGCAAATCAACATATACGTTAAACCTTTGTCGCATAATTCTGAGGTTTAGGGATCTTCCTGGTTCCCTTATCAACGCATCGAGAGCGTCTACCCTTAAAGGACGTTGAACCTGAAGGGAGAAAAACGATGTCTCATTTAAAAGACCCGACCACGCAGTATTACACTGGTGAATATCCCAAACAGAAACAACCGACGCCAGGCATCCAGGCGAAGATGACACCGGTACCGGATTGCGGCGAGAAAACCTATGTTGGTAGCGGTCGCCTGAAAGATCGTAAAGCACTGGTGACAGGGGGCGATTCCGGAATAGGTCGCGCTGCCGCCATCGCTTACGCGCGTGAAGGGGCTGACGTGGCGATCAGTTATCTTCCCGTGGAAGAAGAAGACGCTCAGGATGTGAAAAAGATCATTGAAGAATGCGGACGCAAAGCCGTTCTGCTGCCAGGCGATTTAAGCGATGAGAAATTCGCCCGTTCGCTGGTTCACGAAGCGCATAAGGCGTTAGGCGGGCTGGATATTATGGCGCTGGTCGCCGGGAAACAGGTTGCCATTCCGGATATTGCAGACCTCACCAGCGAACAGTTTCAAAAGACCTTTGCCATTAACGTTTTCGCGCTGTTCTGGCTAACCCAGGAAGCGATCCCCCTGCTACCGAAAGGTGCAAGTATCATCACCACTTCGTCAATCCAGGCATACCAGCCAAGTCCGCATTTACTGGACTATGCGGCTACGAAGGCGGCGATTCTGAACTACAGCCGTGGCCTGGCAAAACAGGTCGCGGAGAAAGGTATTCGGGTGAATATTGTCGCGCCAGGCCCGATCTGGACAGCACTGCAAATTTCCGGCGGACAAACGCAGGATAAGATCCCGCAGTTTGGTCAGCAAACGCCGATGAAGCGTGCGGGGCAACCGGCGGAACTGGCCCCTGTATATGTTTATCTGGCAAGTCAGGAGTCGAGCTACGTCACCGCAGAAGTGCACGGTGTGTGCGGCGGCGAGCATTTAGGTTAAAAAAATGCCCGGTTGTGAAAAGCAACCGGGCATCATTGTGAATTCACTCTTACCTGATGTGGCGAAAACGCCTTATCCGCCTACAAACGCATGAAGATTCAACATGTTGCAATAGATTTTGTAGGCCTGATAAGCGTAGCGCATCAGGCATTGAGCACCTAATGCCGGATGCGTCGTGAACGCCTTATCCGGCCTACAAACGCACGAAGATTCAACCTGTTGCAATAGATTTTGTAGGCCTGATGAGCGTAGCGCATCAGGCAATTCTACTTTACTTCGCTTTGGCGGTTTCTTCGCCGACCAGACCTATCTTCAGGTAACCCGCCTGATGCAGCGTATCCATTACCTTCATCAACGTCTCGTAATCGACGGTTTTGTCCGCTCGGAAGAAGATGGTGGTGTCTTTCTTGCCTTCGGTTAACGCATTCAACGCCGTAATCATTGTTTCATCGGTGACCGGATCGTTACCGATAAACATCGAGTTGTCTGCCTTCACCGACAGATAAACCGGTTTTTCCGGGCGCGGCTGCGGCGTGCTGGTAGAAGCAGGCAAGTTCACCTTCACATCTACCGTCGCTAACGGTGCCGCCACCATAAAGATAATCAGCAGAACCAACATCACGTCGATAAACGGCGTCACGTTGATATCATGCATTTCGCCGTTATCGTCGAGGTTTTCGTTAAGATGCATTGCCATCGGATATTATCCTGCGCGTAATTTTTGTGCGACACGAACCGGATGCGCAGCGGCGCTGGCTTCCAGATCCAGGTCACGGCTTTGCAGCAACAATACCTGCGCTGCAACATCACCCAGCATCGCTTTAAAGCCGCCAATCTGGCGTGCAAATACGTTATAGATAACGACCGCAGGAATCGCTGCCACGAGGCCGATTGCCGTTGCTAACAGAGCTTCTGCGATACCCGGCGCAACGACTGCCAGGTTAGTGGTCTGCGTTTGCGCGATACCAATAAAGCTGTTCATGATGCCCCAGACCGTACCAAACAGACCAACGAACGGAGAAATCGCGCCGATGGTTGCCAGATAGCCGTTACCGCGGCCCATTTGACGACCCACTGCGGCGACCCGACGCTCCAGACGGAAGCTGGTACGTTCTTTAATACCTTCGTTATCGTCGCTGCCTTCTGACAGTTCCAGCTCATTCTGCGCTTCATTGAGCAAATGCAGGCTTAAGCTTTTGCTACCAAAATCAGCGGCGATATCGTTGGCCTGGTTTAAGGAACGCGCTTCAGCCAGCAGTTGCTGCTCGCGCTTAAGGCGACGCTTCTGATTGAAGAACTCTACGCTCTTACTGAAGAAGATTGCCCAGGTGACTACGGAGGCCAAAATAAGCCCAATCATCACGCACTTAACGACAATATCGGCGTGCTGATACATACCCCAGACGGAAAGGTCCGTCTGCATTAAATTATTACCCACTGTGTATCTCCAGGACGCAAGTCACAAAATCTGCGCATAATAATATCAAAATGACGTCGAATTGATAGTCGTTCTCATTACTATTTGCATACTGCCGTACCTTTGCTTTCTTTTCCTTGCGTTTACGCAGTAAAAAAGTCACCAGCACGCCATTTGCGAAAATTTTCTGCTTTATGCCAATTCTTCAGGATGCGCCCGCGAATATTCATGCTAGTTTAGACATCCAGACGTATAAAAACAGGAATCCCGACATGGCGGACAAAAAGCTTGATACTCAACTGGTGAATGCAGGACGCAGCAAAAAATACACTCTCGGCGCGGTAAATAGCGTGATTCAGCGCGCTTCTTCGCTGGTCTTTGACAGTGTGGAAGCCAAAAAGCACGCGACGCGCAATCGCGCCAATGGCGAGTTGTTCTATGGACGGCGCGGAACGTTAACCCATTTCTCCTTACAACAAGCGATGTGTGAACTGGAAGGTGGCGCAGGCTGCGCGCTATTTCCCTGCGGGGCGGCAGCGGTTGCTAATTCCATTCTTGCTTTTGTCGAACAGGGCGATCATGTGTTGATGACCAACACCGCCTATGAACCGAGTCAGGATTTCTGTAGCAAAATCCTCAGCAAACTGGGCGTAACGACATCGTGGTTTGATCCGCTGATTGGTGCCGATATCGTTAAGCATCTGCAGCCAAACACTAAAATCGTGTTTCTGGAATCGCCAGGCTCCATCACCATGGAAGTCCACGACGTTCCGGCGATTGTTGCCGCCGTGCGCAGTGTGGTCCCGGATGCCATCATTATGATCGACAACACCTGGGCAGCCGGTGTGCTGTTTAAGGCGCTGGATTTTGGCATCGATGTTTCCATTCAGGCCGCTACCAAATATCTGGTTGGGCATTCAGATGCGATGATTGGCACTGCCGTGTGCAATGCCCGTTGCTGGGAGCAGCTGCGGGAGAATGCCTATCTGATGGGCCAGATGGTCGATGCCGATACCGCCTATATAACCAGCCGTGGCCTGCGCACATTAGGTGTGCGTTTGCGTCAACATCATGAAAGCAGTCTGAAAGTGGCTGAATGGCTGGCAGAACATCCGCAAGTAGCGCGAGTTAACCACCCTGCTCTGCCTGGCAGTAAAGGACACGAATTCTGGAAACGAGACTTTACAGGTAGCAGCGGGCTATTTTCCTTTGTGCTTAAGAAAAAACTCAGTAATGAAGAGCTGGCGAACTATCTGGATAACTTCAGTTTATTCAGCATGGCCTACTCGTGGGGCGGGTATGAATCGTTGATCCTGGCGAATCAACCAGAACATATCGCCGCCATTCGCCCACAAGGCGAGATCGATTTTAGCGGGACCTTGATTCGCCTGCATATTGGTCTGGAAGATGTCGACGATCTGATTGCCGATCTGGACGCCGGTTTTGCGCGAATTGTATAACATTGCCACTTTTGGACAATTTTGCAGACATTTAATTGTGAAAAGTCTTAAATTGTTGCGTCCGGGATCAAGGCGTCCCGGACGAATCAGGAGTACAATAGGCAGATAAAGGCTTAAACGCTGTTCCACAGGAAAGTCCATGGCTGTTATTCAAGATATCATCGCTGCGCTCTGGCAACACGACTTTGCCGCGCTGGCGGATCCTCATATTGTTAGCGTTGTTTACTTTGTCATGTTTGCCACGCTGTTTTTAGAAAACGGCCTGCTGCCCGCCTCATTTTTGCCAGGCGACAGCTTGTTGATACTGGCAGGCGCATTGATTGCCCAAGGGGTTATGGATTTTCTGCCTACGATTGCGATTCTGACCGCCGCAGCAAGTCTGGGCTGCTGGCTAAGTTATATTCAGGGGCGCTGGTTAGGGAATACCAAAACGGTGAAAGGCTGGCTGGCACAGCTTCCTGCTAAATATCACCAGCGCGCCACCTGCATGTTTGACCGCCACGGTCTGCTGGCGCTGCTGGCTGGACGTTTTCTTGCATTTGTCCGTACGCTGCTGCCAACCATGGCGGGAATTTCCGGTCTGCCAAACCGCCGCTTCCAGTTTTTCAACTGGTTAAGTGGATTGCTGTGGGTCAGCGTGGTAACCAGTTTTGGCTATGCCTTAAGTATGATTCCGTTCGTTAAACGCCATGAAGATCAGGTAATGACGTTCCTGATGATCCTGCCAATTGCCTTGTTAACCGCTGGCTTGTTAGGCACGCTGTTTGTGGTGATTAAAAAAAAATACTGTAACGCCTGACGATTTTCCCTGTTCCCGGTTGCTGTACCGGGAACGTATTTAATTCCCCTGCATCGCCCGCATTCTTGCCGCATCTTCCCCCGGCGTCACACCGAAGTAACGTTTAAACTCACGGCTAAATTGCGATGCGCTTTCATAGCCGACGCGCATCGCTGCTGCGCTGGCCTTCATGCCGTCATGGATGATCATCATCCGCGCCTTATGCAGACGGTAATTCTTCAAATACTGCAACGGCGAGGTGCTTGTGACAGACTTAAAATTATGGTGGAACGCCGATACGCTCATATTGGCTTCTGCCGCCAGTTGCTCGACGCTCAGGTTTTCGGTGTATTTATTCTCAATCCGTTTCAGCACGCGGCTAATCAGACTGAAGTGAGTCTGGCGACTGACCAGCGCCAGTAACGCGCCGCCGCAAGGTCCGGTCAGCACGTAGTACAGAATTTCGCGGATGATCTGTTTGCCGAGAATACGCGCATCCAGTGGTCGCTCCATCACGTCGAGTAACCGCTCCGCCGCGCATAAAATCTCTTCTGATAACGTGGCGGAGTTAATCCCGCTGGCTGCCATCGACGGCTGGAAATGCTCATCTTCGCCAATGTCCATCAACAGTTCCTGTAACTGCAAAATATCGACATTGAGACGCACCCCTGCCAGCGGCATCTCTGACGTGGCATAGGTTTCGCACTCAAACGGCAACGGCACCGTCAGCAGCAGGTATTCATTGGCATCATAACGAAACACGCGTTCATTGATATAACCGATTTTATGTCCGGAAAAGAGAATTATGATGCCAGGCTCGTACATCACCGGTGTACGTGCGAAAGGCGTCTCGCCATACAACAAACGCACATCGGGCAACAGTTCTGACAAACTATTTTCTTTATTTTTCATTTTATTAACTTTATCCGCCAGCAAACGGCAAATCTCTTCACGTTTCATATCGCGTAATTTCTTAGGAATAATGCGGCAATTTGATTGTGCGCAATTTTGTAGCATTTCTCCAGCACTCTGGAGAAATAGGCAAGACATTGGCAGAAATGAGCATTGAGAGCCAGGGCGCTGGCGATCACAATGAAAAACATCAGGCAGATCGTTCTCTGCCCTCATATTGGCCCAGCAAAGGGAGCAAGTAATGAACAACTTTAATCTGCACACCCCAACCCGCATTCTGTTTGGTAAAGGCGCAATCGCTGGTTTACGCGAACAAATTCCTCACGATGCTCGCGTATTGATTACCTACGGTGGCGGCAGCGTGAAAAAAACCGGCGTTCTCGATCAAGTTCTGGATGCCCTGAAAGGCATGGACGTGCTGGAATTTGGCGGTATTGAGCCAAACCCGGCTTATGAAACGCTGATGAACGCCGTGAAACTGGTTCGCGAACAGAAAGTGACTTTCCTGCTGGCGGTTGGCGGCGGTTCTGTACTGGACGGCACCAAATTTATCGCCGCAGCGGCTAACTATCCGGAAAATATCGATCCGTGGCACATTCTGCAAACGGGTGGTAAAGAGATTAAAAGCGCCATCCCGATGGGCTGTGTGCTGACGCTGCCAGCAACCGGTTCAGAATCCAACGCCGGTGCGGTGATCTCCCGTAAAACCACAGGCGATAAGCAGGCGTTCCATTCTGCCCATGTTCAGCCGGTATTTGCCGTGCTCGATCCGGTTTATACCTACACCCTGCCGCCGCGTCAGGTGGCTAACGGCGTAGTGGACGCCTTTGTACACACCGTGGAACAGTATGTTACCAAACCGGTTGATGCCAAAATTCAGGACCGTTTCGCAGAAGGCATTTTGCTGACGCTAATCGAAGATGGTCCGAAAGCCCTGAAAGAGCCAGAAAACTACGATGTGCGCGCCAACGTCATGTGGGCGGCGACTCAGGCGCTGAACGGTTTGATTGGCGCTGGCGTACCGCAGGACTGGGCAACGCATATGCTGGGCCACGAACTGACTGCGATGCACGGTCTGGATCACGCGCAAACACTGGCTATCGTCCTGCCTGCACTGTGGAATGAAAAACGCGAGACCAAGCGCGCTAAGCTGCTGCAATATGCTGAACGCGTCTGGAACATCACTGAAGGTTCCGATGATGAGCGTATTGACGCCGCGATTGCCGCAACCCGCAATTTCTTTGAGCAATTAGGCGTGCCGACCCACCTCTCCGACTACGGTCTGGACGGCAGCTCCATCCCGGCTTTGCTGAAAAAACTGGAAGAGCACGGCATGACCCAACTGGGCGAAAATCATGACATTACGTTGGATGTCAGCCGCCGTATATACGAAGCCGCCCGCTAAGCTTTTTACGCCTCAAACTTTCGTTTTCGGGCATTTCGTCCAGACTTAAGTTCACAACACCTCACCGGAGCCTGCTCCGGTGAGTTCATATAAAGGAGGAACGTATGGCTAATCCAACCGTTATTAAGCTACAGGATGGCAATGTCATGCCCCAGCTGGGACTGGGCGTCTGGCAAGCAAGTAATGAGGAAGTAATCACCGCCATTCAAAAAGCGTTAGAAGTGGGTTATCGCTCGATTGATACCGCCGCGGCCTACAAGAACGAAGAAGGTGTCGGCAAAGCCCTGAAAAATGCCTCAGTCAACAGAGAAGAACTGTTCATCACCACTAAGCTGTGGAACGACGACCACAAGCGCCCCCGCGAAGCCCTGCTCGACAGCCTGAAAAAACTCCAGCTTGATTATATCGACCTCTACTTAATGCACTGGCCCGTTCCCGCTATCGACCATTATGTCGAAGCATGGAAAGGCATGATCGAATTGCAAAAAGAGGGATTAATCAAAAGCATCGGCGTGTGCAACTTCCAGATCCATCACCTGCAACGCCTGATTGATGAAACTGGCGTGACGCCTGTGATAAACCAGATCGAACTTCATCCGCTGATGCAACAACGCCAGCTACACGCCTGGAACGCGACACACAAAATCCAGACCGAATCCTGGAGCCCATTAGCGCAAGGAGGGAAAGGCGTTTTCGATCAGAAAGTCATTCGCGATCTGGCAGATAAATACGGCAAAACCCCGGCGCAGATTGTTATCCGCTGGCATCTGGATAGCGGCCTGGTGGTGATCCCGAAATCGGTCACACCTTCACGTATTGCCGAAAACTTTGATGTCTGGGATTTCCGTCTCGACAAAGACGAACTCGGCGAAATTGCAAAACTCGATCAGGGCAAGCGTCTCGGTCCCGATCCTGACCAGTTCGGCGGCTAACATGCAAATTCTCCCGGTGGCGGTAATGTTCCGCTACCGGACTTTTCAGAAATCATTTATTCCCCTCGCGTCCCGCCCGTTGTTACTCTTCCTTGTTCAGGAATGCCAAATATAAGGACATCATCATGCAGAGCCGGAAGCTCTTAAAAGAACAACTCATCTATATCCGGGATAAACGCAACGGAGAGGTGAAAAACAGATGAAAATAATACTTCTGTTTTTAGCAGCCCTGGCAAGTTTTACCGTACACGCACAGCCCCCCTCACTGACCGTAGAACAAACAGTCCGGCATATTTATCAGAACTATAAATCAGATGCCACTGCCCCTTATTTTGGTGAAACCGGAGAGCGGGCGATAACTTCTGCGCGTATTCAACAGGCGCTTACCCTGAACGACAATCTTACGCTGCCGGGCAATATTGGCTGGCTGGATTATGATCCGGTTTGTGATTGTCAGGATTTTGGCGATCTGGTGCTAGAAAGCGTTGCGATAACCCAAACTGACGCCGATCATGCCGATGCCGTTGTGCGCTTTCGTATCTTTAAAGATGATAAAGAAAAGACCACGCAGACACTGAAAATGGTGGCGGAAAATGGTCGTTGGGTCATTGACGATATTGTCAGCAATCATGGCAGCGTCTTACAAGCAGTTAATAGCGAGAATGAAAAAACGCTGGCCGCTTTAGCTTCGTTGCAAAAAGAACAGCCGGAAGCCTTTGTTGCCGAACTCTTTGAACATATTGCTGATTATAGCTGGCCGTGGACGTGGGTGGTTTCCGACTCTTACCGCCAGGCGGTTAATGCCTTCTATAAAACCACCTTCAAGACGGCCAATAATCCCGATGAAGATATGCAAATAGAACGGCAATTTATTTACGACAATCCGATCTGTTTTGGCGAAGAGTCGCTATTTTCACGCGTTGATGAAATTCGAGTCCTGGAGAAAACCGCCGATTCCGCCCGCATTCATGTTCGTTTTACGCTGACCAATGGCAACAACGAAGAGCAAGAACTGGTTTTACAGCGGCGCGAAGGCAAGTGGGAAATCGCTGATTTTATCCGCCCGAACAGCGGCAGCCTACTTAAGCAGATTGAGGCAAAAACCGCCGCCAGATTAAAGCAATGAGCTGAATTAAATAACAATTAGCCGGAACAATAAATAAAAGGGAACACTATATGAAAACGATTTTCACCGTGGGAGCTGTTGTTCTGGCAACCTGCTTGCTCAGTGGCTGCGTCAATGAGCAAAAGGTCAATCAGCTGGCGAGCAATGTGCAAACATTAAATGCCAAAATCGCCCGGCTTGAGCAGGATATGAAAGCACTACGCCCACAAATCTATGCTGCCAAATCCGAAGCTAACAGAGCCAATACGCGTCTTGATGCTCAGGACTATTTTGATTGCCTGCGCTGCTTGCGTATGTACGCAGAATGATAAAAAAATCCCCGGCAGCATGTCAGTTGCCGGGGATTTTTTTTAACGTCCAACCGCCGCTTTAGGGCGTTTCTTCGCACCAGCATTCACCGGACGAGATTGCGTAGACGACGCTTTTTTTGCCGTAGCAGGCGTCTGACGCTGGGTCGCCATCGGCGTATGTTTCGTCAACGCCGGACGGGTATTGCGGTTCTGGCGACGAGCTTCACGCATCTCTTCAATGGTTGGCGCAGGCACTAAGCAATCGCGACGGCTGCCAATCAGATGCTTTTTGCCCATCGCTTCCAGCGCCTGGCGGATTAACGGCCAGTTTGCCGGATCGTGGTAACGCAACAACGCTTTATGCAAACGACGCTGTTTGTCGCCCTTCGGTACGAAGACGTCTTCGCTCTTATAACCAATCTTCGCCAGCGGGTTTTTCCCGGTGTAATACATGGTGGTTGAGTTCGCCAGCGGCGATGGGTAGAAGTTCTGTACCTGGTCGAGACGGAAACGATGCTTTTTCAGCCACAGCGCCAGATTCACCATATCTTCATCACGCGTACCGGGGTGCGCGGAGATGAAATAGGGGATCAGATACTGCTCTTTACCTGCCTGTTTTGAGTAAGTATCGAACAGCTCTTTAAAGCGGTCATAGCTGCCCATGCCCGGCTTCATCATCTTCGATAACGGCCCTTCTTCGGTATGTTCCGGGGCAATCTTCAGATAACCGCCGACGTGATGGGTCGCCAACTCTTTGATATAGCGCGGATCTTCCACGGCGATGTCATAACGTACGCCTGAGGCGATGAGGATTTTTTTAATGCCTTTCAGATCACGCGCACGGCGATAGAGGTTGATCGTCGGTTCGTGGTTAGTGTCCATGTGCGGACAAATATCCGGATAAACGCACGACAAACGGCGACAAGTTTGTTCAGCGCGTGGCGATTTGCAGCGCAACATATACATGTTGGCAGTTGGCCCACCGAGATCGGAAATTACGCCCGTAAAACCAGGAACGGTGTCGCGGATCGCTTCGATCTCATTAATGATCGAATCTTCCGAACGGCTCTGAATAATGCGCCCTTCGTGCTCGGTGATAGAACAGAAAGAGCAGCCGCCAAAGCAGCCGCGCATAATGTTGACCGAGAAACGGATCATTTCGTAAGCCGGAATACGGGCATTGCCATAGGCCGGATGCGGCACGCGCTTGTACGGCAGCGCAAAAACGCTGTCCATCTCTTCGGTAGAAAGCGGGATAGCAGGCGGGTTGATCCACACATAGCGGTCACCGTGTTTTTGCATCAATGCGCGGGCGCAGCCTGGGTTGGTTTCGTGGTGCAGAATGCGCGAAGCATGAGCGTACAGGACTTTATCGCCCTTCACTTTCTCGAAAGAAGGCAGCAATACGTAGGTTTTTTCCCACGGTTTCGGGCGCGGCGGCTGCACGGTTACGGCTTTGGCTTCCTGCTTTTTCGGTGCCACCGGTTTGTTATCCGCGCACGGCAAATCTTCACCATACGGATGCGGGATTGGGTCGATTTTTCCAGGGGTATCAAGACGGGTGGAATCCACGCCGCTCCAGCCAGGCAGCGCCTCTTTCACGATAATCGCGGTATTACGCACATCGCGGATTTCACTAATCGGCTCGCCCATCGCCAGACGGTGCGCCACCTCCACCAGCGGACGCTCACCGTTACCAAACATCAGCATGTCGGCTTTCGAATCCACCAGCACGGAACGGCGCACGGTATCGGACCAGTAATCATAATGTGCGGTACGGCGCAGACTAGCCTCAATACCGCCGAGGATCACCGGTACATCTTTCCACGCCTCTTTACAACGCTGGGTATAAACCAGTGTGGCGCGATCCGGGCGCTTACCCGCGACGTTATCCGGCGTGTAGGCATCGTCATGACGTAAACGGCGATCGGCGGTATAACGGTTGATCATCGAATCCATGTTGCCAGCAGTAACACCGAAAAACAGATTCGGTTTACCCAGACGCATGAAATCGTCTTTGCTGCTCCAGTCTGGCTGGGCGATGATCCCGACGCGAAAGCCCTGTGCTTCCAGCATACGACCGCAAATCGCCATCCCGAAGCTTGGGTGATCGACATACGCGTCGCCAGTAACCAAAATGATGTCGCAGCTATCCCAGCCAAGTTGATCCATCTCTTCACGAGACATCGGCAAAAACGGTGCCGGTCCAAAACAGGCGGCCCAGTACTGCGGCCAGGAGAACAGGTCGCGATCCGGTTGGATCAGGGAGATAGAGCTCATTTTGCTTCCAGAAATGATAAAAAAATAATCAAAGGCCGGGGATTATAAGCCGGAACGAAAGAGAAATCGAAAGGTATTCCATACTCGCCCTCCTCGGGCGAGTATGAAGATTACGGTACCGGATTGACCAAAAGTTGCCCTATCGAGCCACGGTCCGCCATTTCCAGCGTCTGACTGTTGAAGTAGAACGGGAAGTGCGCCCAGGAAGGCTGACCGAAATAAACAAGCAGCTCCACTTGTCCGTCAACCCAAACGGTATCTTTCCAGCCTCTGTCTTCCGGGAACGGCATCGCGCCATTCACGTTACGGATCTGGAACATTACGCCTTCAATATGGAACGCTTGCGGCTCGTCCGCGCGTACCGTCCAGCGTTCCCACGTTCCTTGCTGCGCGGTGACATCAATACGGTTGACGTCCCACAGCTGTCCATTAATACCCGGGTCATCACCCAGACTGATATCGCGACTGCGAATTGGCGAACCAGCCATGATTTCAGTTGGCAGCAAGCGCATCGGAAGACTGTCTGTGACCAGCGGCAGAAGGCCGGTTGGGCGCAGCGTTAGCACCAGGGTAGAAACCAGAATACTGGATGGCTCAAAGAAGCCGCGAATACGATCAACAATGCTCGCCGCTTCGCCACAGGTGATCGACACTTCATCGCCGTTGCTCATATCCACCAGAATCTCGCGGCGCTCGCCCGGTGCCAGCGAAAGTTGCTTCACCGATACAGGAGCAGGCAGGAATCCCTGATCGCCAGAAATCACATGTAACGGGCGACCATCGCTCATCTGTAGTTGATAGCGACGAGAGTTCGACGCGTTCAGCAGTCGCAAGCGCACCCAGCCACGCGAGACTTCAACGTACGGGCTTTGTACACCGTTAACCAGCAGCGTATCACCAACAAAGCCGCCGCTTCCCGGTTCGTTGTATTCTGGCGTACCAAAGTTATCCAGCCGTTTATCCTGGATAATGACCGGAAAATCATCCACACCATAATGGTTGGGGATAGGCAGCGACTTGCTGACTTCATCTTCCACCAGCCACATTCCGGCAAGGCCGTTATAGACCTGCTGAGCCGTGCGGTTGGGAGTATTGGCGTGATACCACAGAGTAGCTGCGTTCTGGCGAATGGGCAGTACGGGTGCCCAGTCAGCGTTTGGCGACATCATCCGTGCCGGACCGCCCATCAGCGGGCCTGGTACCTGTAGCCCGGCCACCGTCATTGAGACATTTTCTGTCAGGCGGTTGCTGTAAATAAGCTTAACATCGTCGCCCTTCCAGACGCGGATAGTCGGCCCCAGGTAACGACCATTGATTCCCCAGACCGACGCGCGTGTCCCTGGCGTAAATGACCAGTGCGCACGTTGTACAGTCATAAACAGCGGTTGCCCACGGCGAGATTCAAGTAGCGGCGGAACGGGTAGCGGTTGCTGTTGCCCGGCTGCGCTGGCCTTCAGGGGAACAGCGCCTGCACAAAGTGCAATCCCCGATGCCTGAATGAACTGACGCCGACTGAGTGACATATTTGCTCCATGTAAAACTGGCTAAAGTAATACCGTGCAGGAAAGTGTTCCCCGCAAAAATACAGATTGCCGACTTAAACTTTTCCGGCGGCTTCGCGTTCTGCGACTTCTTTATCGAGCTCGGCGATTTTTTGTTCCATTATCGAACGACAATGGGCAGCCAGCTCACGAACCTGATCTTTGCCATACTGACTGACGTCAATTGGCGGCAGCATTTCGACAATCACCAGACCGTTGTGCAGTCGATTAAGATTAATCTTATTCGAAGTTGTAGAGACGCACACGGGAATAATCGGGACGCCCGCCGCAATTGCCGCGTGAAATGCTCCAGTCTTGAACGGTAGCAGGCCGCGACCACGGCTGCGAGTTCCTTCCGGGAACATCCAGATGGAAATACGGCGTTTTTTGAAATGATTCACGACTTCCGCAATGGTGCCGTGAGCTTTAGTGCGATTGTTTCTGTCGATCAATAAGTTGCCGGTTAACCAGTACAACTGCCCGAAGAAGGGGATCCACAGCAAGCTCTTTTTACCTACCGTCACCGTCGGCGGTTGCACAATGTTCGATGCTGTCACCATGTCATAGTTGTTCTGGTGGTTAGCGATATAGATAGCATTGCCGTAGCTTTCAGCATCTGCAGGTTTGCGGCACTCAACTTTCAGGCCGAACAGCGGCGCAAGACGGCCAAACATATGCCCAAAGGTGGCCACATGTTTCGGGTTACGCGGGCTGAAAAGGCAGTAAATGGAGCCGAATACACAGACTAAGATGCTGTAAATCACGGTAATAATAAGACGAAAGATATATAGCATAACACCCTCTGAAGGTCTGAGAGACTGGCATTGTACGTCACCTGAAATCAGGTTAGGGCATTGTTAAAAGCCGCTCTCTGGAAAAGCGTATTGTTAATCGCAACGCATGAATAAACAACGGTTTCAAGGGAATTTTTATCGTTTCCGGGGGTTGAATACGCTGCCGGATGACGACTTAACGTTTCATCCGGCGTTCCTTGCAAGCGGGAGGAAACAGGCCCTCCCCGGCATATTACTCTTCGCTATCACCGCTGCTGGCACGGCGAGGAGAGTCGATCTCAACACGATCGATACGCTGCAAACCGCGCATCAACGTACCGCGGCGTCCACGTTCGCCAGTGACTTTCTGTAACTCTTCCGGGCGCAGTTTAATTTTGCGTTTCCCAACATGAATGGTCAGCGTGCTTTGCGGCGGCAGAACGTACAATTGCGCCAGACCATCTTCTCCACGCGCGGCTTCTGCCGATGGAATGTTGATAATCTTGTTGCCTTTGCCCTTCGACAGCTGCGGCAGATCGCTTACCGGGAACATCAACATACGGCCTGCCTGAGTGATTGCCAGCAGCATATCGGAAGCATCTTCAATCACCACCGGCGGCATAACATGGGCATTTTCCGGTAAGGTGATCAAAGCCTTACCTGCACGGTTACGCGCCACCAGATCGTTAAAGGTGCAGACGAAACCGTAACCCGCATCGGAAGCCATCAGCAGTTTCTGATCGTCGCTTTCCATCAGCATATGGTCAACGGTCGCCCCAGGCGGCAACGTTAATTTGCCGGTGAGTGGTTCGCCCTGACCACGCGCCGACGGCAGCGTAATCGGGTCGATGGCATAGCTACGACCGGTGGAATCAACAAACACTACCGGTTGGTTGCTCTTACCTTTCACCGCCGCTTTGAAGCTATCACCCGCTTTATAATTCAGGCCCGGCGCGTCGATATCATGGCCTTTAGCGCTGCGTACCCAGCCCATCTGCGACAGCACAATGGTGACAGGTTCAGACGGCAGCATGTCGTGCTCGCTCATCGCTTTCGCTTCTTCGCGTTCCTGCAACGGCGAACGACGATCGTCACCGTAGGCTTGCGCGTCTGCCTGCAGTTCTTTCTTCAGCAGGTTATTCATTTTACGCTCGGAAGCCAAAATGCCCTGCAACTGGTCGCGCTCTTTTTCCAGTTCACTCTGCTCACCGCGAATCTTCATCTCTTCCAGTTTGGCAAGATGACGCAGTTTCAGTTCGAGGATCGCTTCCGCCTGGGTTTCCGTAAGGCCAAACCGCGACATCAGCGCCGGTTTCGGTTCATCTTCATTACGAATGATCTCAATCACTTCGTCGATATTGAGAAACGCCACCAGCAAACCTTCGAGGATATGCAGGCGCTTGAGGACTTTCTCCAGACGATAGTTCAGTCGGCGGCGCACGGTATCGCGACGGAACACCAGCCATTCGGAGAGGATTTCCAGCAGGTTTTTCACCGCCGGACGACCATCCAGACCGATCATATTGAGGTTAATGCGATAGCTCTTTTCCAGATCGGTGGTAGCGAAGAGGTGGTTCATCACCTGATCCATATCCACGCGGTTGGAACGCGGCACAATCACCAGACGGGTCGGGTTCTCGTGGTCAGATTCATCGCGCAGATCGTCAACCATCGGCAGCTTTTTGTTGCGCATTTGCGCAGCAATTTGCTCCAGTACGCGCGCACCTGAAACCTGATGCGGCAATGCGCTGATAACCACCGCGCCATCTTCTTTCTTCCACACCGCGCGCATACGCACTGAACCACGTCCGTTCTCGTAGATTTTACGGATCTCGGCGCGCGAAGTGATAATTTCCGCTTCAGTCGGATAATCCGGCCCCTGCACGATATCCAGCAGCTGATCGAGCGTGGTTTTCGGTTGGTCGATTAATGCGATTGCCGCCTGAGCCACTTCACGCAGGTTATGCGGTGGAATATCGGTCGCCATGCCGACGGCAATACCGGTGGTGCCGTTAAGCAAAATGTTTGGCAGACGGGCAGGCAGCATTTTCGGCTCCTGCAAAGTGCCGTCGAAGTTTGGCACCCAGTCAGCCGTCCCCTGCCCCAGCTCGCTCAATAGCAGCTCGGAATATTTCGACAACCGGGATTCGGTGTAACGCATTGCCGCGAACGATTTCGGATCGTCCGGCGCGCCCCAGTTCCCCTGACCATCAACCAGCGGATAACGGTAAGAGAACGGCTGCGCCATCAGGACCATCGCTTCATAACAGGCGCTATCGCCGTGCGGATGGTATTTACCCAGTACGTCACCGACGGTACGGGCCGATTTTTTAAATTTGGCGCTGGCATTCAGGCCCAGTTCAGACATCGCATACACAATGCGGCGCTGAACAGGTTTCAGACCATCACCAATAAACGGCAACGCACGGTCCATGATCACGTACATGGAGTAGTTTAAGTAGGCGTTTTCCGTAAATTCATGTAGCGCAAGGCGCTCTGCCATATCGCTCATTAATTCTGATTCCTCAACTTATTCGCCAGCCTTCAAAGGGGCAATATTGCCGGAGATACTACATTATCTGCCGCGTCGAGTCACAGGAGATCAGCGTGAATAGCGCCGCCGGACGTGCTCCGACGGCGATAAAGGCATCAATGTGCCTTGATATACAACTCTTTGCTGTAGACTTGATCGGCATAGAGGGCAGCACAAGGTTGCGCCCATGCCACACCACTCGGCATGGGGGTCCGCTCCGGGCGATTCGAGAAGTTGAGGTTATGCGAGTCCAGGGAAGCCTAAAGCATCAAAGTAGTCGACTGTAAGTATACGGTTCAGCCCAGTTTAGCTGTGTCTCCACCAGTGCCCCGCGCCTCCTGCCATAAGTGCGGCTTGCTCATGGGTACCCCCGAGACGGCTTACGGCGCACCGGATAATAAATTTCGCGTATACATGGTATTCCTTACCGGAGAAATTATAAGTCCAACAACAATACGCCTGTGGCATTGTTCGCTCAAACTTATCGCGAGTGATTTGGCTCACACTCCGGTAAAGATTCCCCATCACGCCAACGGCACATAAACATCCGTTTCCAGTCGCTGCTCTGTCACCCCTTCGGCAAGATTGGTGTAGTGAAACAGAATCGGTGCTTTACGCATTTTCTCGCCGCTTGCAGGCAGCCAGTGGCGAATAATGCCCCATATCGTGTGTGAAATATCGTCCAGCTCGCCAACGTGGCGGGCCACGGCATAACGTCCACCGGTAAGTTCACCATTGCTCACACCATAACGATTATCGGGAATCGGTTCGCTAACGCTGCCGCAGATATCAAAGCGAAACGCTTCCGGTGCGGTGGTGGCAGGGTCGTCCCAGGCGACGCCAAAAGTCTGGCTTTGGTTAACAGGAGAAAGCCCCGTCTCTTTACGCCACATGATAAATTTCGCCACACTGTAGTTGAGCAACTCAGGGCTACAGCGGTGCGGCAACATCGCCACAGTGATTGATGGGAAATCGATAATGTTTACATCCAGTGTCAGGTTTGTCATTTTGCCTCCCTGCGAAATTATTCCCGGGAACGCGTCCCGGGAGCGGTAACAATTACGGATTTACTTTGCGGATCTGTTTGACGTCAATTTCAACAGAATTCCAGTCTTTATCGACTTCACCCTGAATCTCAACCGTATCTTTCGGCGTCACCGTCACACCGTTCCAGCGTTTGTGGTCGATATCAACATTGATAGTACCGCTGGCATCTTTAAACACGTAGAGATCGTCAGAGATGCGTTCAACGATATTGCCGCGCAGGGTTACCCAGGTGTCGTCACGCAGGGATTTTGCGCTTTCTACGGTCGTTACGCTGCCGTTCGGCCCCTGGAATCCTCCGGCCTGACTTTGCGTTGCCGATGGGCCAGAAAAACCGCCCTGCTCTGCTGCCATCACCGGTGCGCTGCACAGGGCCATTACTGCGATTACTGCTGCGAATTTTTTCATGTTTATTACTCCCTTTAATGTCTGTTTCCGAGCATTTAACAAGATAGTCCTTAACAACTTCTTAAGGGAAAAAATAAAATTTAGTGCTGTACAGAGCGCGTTACAACACGGTTTACTGGCAGCAAATACGGTTATCGCAGGGATGAAAAAATGCGAATTTTACTGATAGAAGATGACATGCTGATTGGCGACGGCATCAAAACGGGCCTTAGTAAAATGGGTTTTAGCGTCGACTGGTTTACACAAGGTCGTCAGGGAAAAGAGGCGCTTTATAGCGCGCCTTATGATGCGGTGATCCTGGATTTAACCTTACCAGGCATGGATGGTCGCGATATTTTGCGCGAATGGCGAGAAAAAGGTCAGCGTGAGCCGGTACTGATCCTGACCGCGCGCGATGCGCTGGAGGAACGTGTAGAAGGGCTGCGTCTGGGAGCTGACGATTATCTGTGTAAACCTTTTGCGTTGATAGAAGTCGCCGCCAGGCTGGAAGCTCTGATGCGCCGAACCAACGGCCAGGCCAGCAACGAGCTGCGCCACGGTAACGTCATGCTCGACCCCGGCAAACGTATCGCCACGCTGGCTGGCGAACCCTTAACACTGAAACCAAAAGAATTTGCCCTGCTGGAATTACTGATGCGTAACGCTGGTCGGGTACTGCCGCGCAAACTGATTGAAGAGAAACTGTATACCTGGGACGAAGAGGTCACCAGTAATGCCGTTGAAGTGCATGTGCATCATCTGCGACGCAAACTCGGTAGTGATTTTATTCGTACCGTGCATGGTATTGGCTACACATTAGGTGAGAAATGAAATTTACCCAACGTCTTAGTCTGCGCGTCAGGCTGACGCTAATCTTTTTAATTCTGGCCTCGGTGACCTGGCTGCTTTCCAGCTTTGTCGCCTGGAAACAAACAACGGATAACGTCGATGAATTGTTCGACACCCAACTGATGCTGTTTGCCAAGCGGTTAAGTACGCTCGATCTCAACGAAATCAACGCGGCGGATCGCATGGCACAGACGCCAAATAAATTAAAACACGGTCATGTTGATGACGATGCGCTGACCTTTGCCATCTTTACCCACGACGGCAGAATGGTCCTTAACGATGGCGATAACGGAGAAGATATTCCTTATAGCTATCAACGGGAAGGTTTTGCTGACGGGCAACTGGTGGGCGATAAAGATCAATGGCGTTTTGTCTGGATGACCTCACCTGATGGCAAATATCGCATCGTTGTTGGTCAGGAATGGGAATACCGTGAAGACATGGCGCTGGCGATTGTTGCCGGGCAATTGATCCCGTGGCTGGTCGCACTGCCGATTATGTTAATCATCATGATGGTACTATTGGGTCGTGAACTCGCGCCGCTGAACAAACTGGCGCTGGCGCTGCGTATGCGTGACCCTGACTCGGAAAAACCACTAAACGCGACTGGCGTACCCAGCGAAGTGCGTCCGTTGGTTGAGTCGCTAAATCAACTGTTCGCCCGCACACATGCGATGATGGTTCGTGAACGACGCTTTACCTCCGACGCAGCTCACGAACTACGTAGCCCGTTAACGGCGCTGAAAGTGCAAACCGAAGTTGCGCAGCTTTCTGACGATGATCCGCAAGCGCGGAAAAAAGCGCTGCTTCAATTACATTACGGGATCGATCGCGCTACTCGTCTGGTTGATCAACTGCTCACTCTATCGCGGCTGGACTCACTGGATAACCTTCAGGACGTCGCGGAGATCCCGCTTGAAGATCTCCTGCAATCGTCGGTGATGGATATTTACCACACGGCGCAGCAGGCGAAAATTGACGTGCGACTGACACTCAATGCCCACGGCATCAAACGCACCGGACAACCGCTATTGCTAAGTTTGTTGGTGCGAAATTTGCTGGATAACGCCGTGCGCTACAGTCCACAGGGCAGCGTGATAGACGTCACGCTGAATGCTGATAATTTCATCGTGAGGGATAACGGCCCCGGTGTGACGCCAGAGGCTCTGGCGCGAATTGGCGAACGCTTCTATCGCCCCCCCGGACAAACCGCTACCGGCAGTGGACTTGGGCTATCGATTGTCCAGCGAATCGCCAAATTGCATGGCATGAATGTTGAGTTTGGGAATGCGGAACAAGGTGGATTTGAGGCGAAGGTAAGCTGGTAACTTCTCTGTCTATGAGAGCCGTTAAAACGACTCTCATAGATTTTACTAATAGCAAAATATAAACCGTCCCCAAAAAAGCCACCAACCACAAACCAGACAAATACCGAGCGAAAATACATATACCCAAAACTCGAACATTTCCCGCATAAAGAGTTTTCTTAAGATAAGAATAATAAGTGGCGTAAGAAGAAAAAATGCTGCAATCATTGCTTGCAATATACGATCTTCGCCTGAAACGGAAGGTATACTGCAAATATTGTCTCCCGACTCAAGCATCCAGTCATACTTATTGAAAGCAAAAAAAGCATCTATTAACCAATAAGTAAGCATTATGTATAACAGAGCTTCAAATATTGTTTGAATTTTATGCTTTAACATATATCAGTACGCTCATAAAAATCCATTTATAATTATCAACATGACACGTTGATATTTTCATCTTTTACTTATTCAAAGCCATATTTTCAATCCCAAAAAAAACCGAACCAAACGTGTAAATTATTCCGGTGCGAGTAAGAATTATGAGGAATGGCTATCAGTATTGTCATTTTCAGAAAATATTTATCCTGCATCGGTGAGTCAGAGCAAGATCAGACTTTTGCTAAATTCGCAAAAGACTTTGCACATTTTGCTAATTTCACCGTACCGCTCTGTGACGTACTATAGTCGGCAAACGTCTCACCTTGAGGTTAAAAAATGAGCAACATCCTGATTATCAACGGCGCGAAAAAATTCGCCCACTCCAATGGTCAACTGAACGACACCCTGACCGAAGTCGCTGATGGCACACTGCGCGACCTCGGGCATGATGTCCGCATCGTTCGCGCCGACAGCGACTACGATGTCAAAGCGGAAGTACAAAACTTTCTCTGGGCTGATGTGGTGATCTGGCAGATGCCAGGCTGGTGGATGGGCGCGCCGTGGACAGTGAAAAAATATATTGATGATGTATTCACCGAAGGTCATGGAACGCTGTATGCCAGCGATGGCCGTACCCGCAAAGATCCGTCAAAAAAATACGGTTCCGGCGGCCTGGTACAGGGCAAAAAATATATGCTTTCTCTGACCTGGAACGCACCAATGGAAGCCTTCACCGAAAAAGATCAATTCTTCCACGGCGTTGGCGTCGACGGTGTGTATCTGCCGTTCCATAAAGCAAACCAATTCCTTGGCATGGAACCGCTGCCGACATTTATCGCTAATGACGTGATAAAAATGCCTGATGTTCCCCGCTATACTGAAGAATATCGCAAGCATCTTGTGGAAATTTTTGGTTAACTAGAGCTCAGGCTTTAGAAGGAGTTAACCATGCTTACCGTAATCGCAGAAATCCGTACTCGTCCTGGTCAACATCACCGTCAGGCGGTATTGGATCAGTTTGCTAAAATCGTTCCAACCGTACTGAAAGAAGAAGGTTGCCACGGCTATGCGCCAATGGTGGATTGCGCTGCTGGCGTGAGTTTCCAGTCTATGGCACCGGATTCTATCGTGATGATTGAGCAGTGGGAAAGCATCGCGCATCTTGAAGCGCATCTGCAAACCCCGCACATGAAGGCGTACAGCGAAGCCGTAAAAGGCGACGTGCTGGAGATGAATATCCGCATCCTGCAACCTGGGATTTAAACCTGCCTTGTTTGCCCGGCCATCCTGACCGGGCAATGTTCTTTCCTTTAAACCTCAATCTCCGCCATGTCGCCTTTCTCTTGCAACCAGTTGCGGCGATCTTCCGAGCGTTTCTTCGCCAGCAGCATATCCATCATCGCGTCAGTACGCTGATCGTCTTCATCATCGATAGTCAACTGCACCAGACGGCGAGTGTTCGGATCAAGCGTGGTTTCACGCAATTGCATCGGGTTCATTTCCCCCAGACCTTTAAAACGCTGGACGTTCGGCTTGCCTTTCTTGCGTTTTAATTGCTCAAGTACGCCCTCTTTCTCTTCTTCCGTCAGCGCGTAATAAACCTCTTTCCCGAGATCAATACGGTAGAGCGGTGGCAGTGCGACGTAAACGTGACCGTGTTTCACCAACGCGCGGAAGTGTTTTACGAACAAAGCGCAGAGCAGCGTGGCAATGTGCAGACCATCAGAGTCCGCATCCGCGAGGATACAGATTTTGCCATAACGAAGCTGGCTCAGATCGTCGCTGTCAGGATCGATACCGATCGCTACCGAAATATCATGCACTTCCTGCGAGGCCAGCACTTCGTCGGAAGAAACTTCCCAGGTGTTAAGGATCTTACCTTTCAGTGGCATGATCGCCTGATATTCGCGATCGCGCGCCTGCTTGGCAGATCCGCCTGCGGAGTCACCTTCCACAAGGAACAGTTCGGTACGGTTAAGATCCTGCGCGGTACAGTCAGCCAGTTTGCCAGGCAGTGCTGGGCCGCTGGTCAGCTTTTTGCGCACCACTTTTTTAGCCGCACGCATACGGCGCTGGGCGCTGGAAATCGCCATCTCCGCCAGCAGCTCCGCCGCCTGAACGTTCTGGTTCAGCCACAGGATAAAGGCATCTTTCACCACGCCTGAAACGAATGCCGCGCATTGACGCGAAGAGAGACGCTCTTTGGTCTGCCCGGCAAACTGCGGATCCTGCATTTTCACCGACAGAACATAGGCGCAGCGATCCCAGATATCTTCCGCCGACAGCTTCACGCCGCGCGGCAGAATGTTGCGGTATTCACAGAACTCACGCATCGCGTCCAACAGGCCCTGACGCAGACCATTAACATGGGTACCGCCCTGCATCGTTGGGATAAGGTTGACGTAGCTTTCGGTCAGCAGTTCACCGCCTTCCGGCAGCCACAGTAGCGCCCAGTCCACAGCTTCAGTATCGCCAGCGAAATTACCGATAAACGGTTTTTCTGGCAGCGTCGGTAAACCGTTTACCGCTTCCGCCAGGTAATCATTCAGACCGTCCTGATAGCACCAGCGCTGTTCGGTGTTGTTGATCTCATCTTTAAAGGTAATCTCAACGCCGGGGCACAGTACTGCTTTGGCCTTCAGCACATGCGTCAGGCGTGAAACAGAAAAACGCGGGCTGTCAAAGAAGGTTTCATCCGGCCAGAAGTGCACGCTGGTACCGGTATTGCGTTTACCGCAAGTGCCGACAACCTGTAAATCCTGCACCTTTTCGCCATTTTCAAAGGCGATGTTATAAACCTGACCATCGCGGCGCACGTTAACTTCTACGCGCTTCGACAGGGCGTTAACCACCGAAATCCCCACGCCATGCAGGCCGCCAGAGAACTGGTAATTTTTGTTAGAGAATTTACCGCCTGCATGCAGACGGCAAAGAATCAGTTCAACCGCCGGTACACCCTCTTCCGGGTGAATATCCACCGGCATCCCGCGCCCATCGTCAATAACTTCTAACGACTGGTCAGCATGTAAGATTACATCCACGCGTTTTGCGTGACCCGCCAGTGCTTCATCGACACTGTTATCAATAACTTCTTGCCCCAAATGGTTAGGGCGAGTGGTATCGGTATACATCCCCGGACGGCGGCGAACCGGCTCAAGCCCGGTGAGTACCTCAATGGCATCAGCGTTATAAGTTTGCGTCATGGTTTAAGTTAGCAATTCGAGTTGATCGTCAGAGATGGTGCAGACCAAGAAAATCGACGATCGGGTTGAAATAATCTTCGAAGCCCGTGAATGCGTGGTTGCCGCCTTCTATGACAGTCTGGCGGCAGGAAGCGTAGTACGCCACCGCCTGGCGGTAATCCAGCACTTCATCTCCCGTCTGTTGCAGCAGCCAGATCAAATCCGGCGCTTCCAGCGGGTCAATCTGCATGACTTTGAGATCGTAAATATGGCGTGACTCTAGCACATATTGCTGCCCGGTGTAGGGGTTCTCGTTCTGACCGAGATAGTCCGTCAGCAGTTCAAACGGGCGTACCGCCGGGTTTACCACCACTGCGGGCAGCATAAAACATTGCGACAACCAGGTGGCGTAATATCCCCCCAGTGACGAACCGACAATACCCAGCGAATCGCCGCCATGTTCCAGGACAATGGATTCCAACAGCTCTGCCGCGTCGGAAGGATACGGCGGCAACTGCGGAATGATCATCTCAACGTCAGGGTGATGTTCCGCCAGCCAGTTTTTTAACAAGCTCGCTTTTGCAGAGCGCGGCGAGCTGTTGAAACCGTGTAAATAAAGAAGCGTAGACATCAGTAGCCTTCTGAAGCGGTATCAGGTTGGAAACGTGTGTCCGCCAGGCGATGCACCTCGGTGGTCAGCGTGCCATCAGCATGTAACTCGAGAGTACGCCAGCCGGGCGCGATGGTGTCCAGCGTAAAGTTGGAACAGTGCGGCTTAAACTGCACACAGGTCGACGGCGTTGCCAGCAGGCGGCGACCGTTCCAGTCGAGATCCAGCTCCTGATGAATATGACCGCACAGCAAGTATTTGACGTGCGGAAACTTCGCCAGCACGGTATCCAGTTCGCCCGCGTTACGCAGACTGTGTTGATCGAGCCAACTACAACCCGCAGGTAGCGGATGATGATGCAGCAGCAGCAACGTATGGCGTTCTGGCGCATCGGCCAGTTTACGTTCCAGCCACTCAAGCTGAAACTCGCTCAGCTCACCGTGCGGCACGCCAAACACCTGGCTATCCAGCAACAGGATTTGCCATTGCTCACCAATAAACACGCGCTTCGCCGGGGAGATACCCGCATCCTGTAACGCGCTGTACATCGCGGGCTGGAAATCGTGGTTGCCCGGCAGCCAGACGCAGGGCGCACGAAAACTTGCGATGCCTTCAGCGAAATGCTGATAGGCCGCAGAGGATTGATCCTGCGCTAAATCACCTGTCGCGACAATCAGGTCGAATTCGTGCTGATGTGGACGAATCGCCTCCAGCACCGCCTGGTAGCTTTCCCAGGTGTTTACCCCTAACAGGGCTTCGTGCTTTTGTGCAAACAGGTGAGTATCGGTAATTTGTAAAATCCTGACTCTGGCCTCACCAGCCAGAGGAAGGGTTAACAGGCTTTCCAAATGGTGTCCTTAGGTTTCACGACGCTAGTAAACCGGAATCGCCATCGCTCCATGTGCTAAACAGTATCGCAACCAGTCCGCTAAAAACTGGTTAATTTGATGCTTTTCGTCGCGTTGATGCAACTTTTTATTAGGATAATCATACCGCGCTTTGAAGCGAAAAATCTGCTGGCTTGAACACACTTCAGCCACCATCGCGTCATGATACAGACGCACCGTCATTGACGGAAGGCTCCAGTAACTGATCGCGGGCGCAGTCTGTTCTATTGTCACCAGGGTAGTGTATCGGGTCGATTCCACAATCGTCAGCCGATATTGTGCGTTTGCCACCTGATAGCTTACAGTTTCGCCGGGTGCGTCATTGCGCGGTAACAAACGGCGCAATTGTGAAAAGTTCATCTCGCACAGGCGCATCATTTCAGGAAAGTCAGGTGTGTAACGCTTCATTTATGCCCACTCATTTTTTAACGCTTGATGATGCAGCTGCAGCCATTGCAAAGCGATGACCGACGCTGCGTTGTCGATTTTCCCCTCTTCTACCCACTGGTATGCCTGTTCCCGGCTTACCACATGAACGCGAATATCTTCGTTTTCATCAGCCAGACCATGAATACCGCTTGCGGTCGTGGCGTCCACTTCGCCCACCATAATTGACGAACGCTCACTGGTGCCCCCCGGGCTTGCCAGGAAACTTAACACCGGTTTGGTCCGTTTGACTATCAGTCCCGCCTCTTCAATCGCTTCGCGACGGGCAACATCTTCCACACTTTCACCCTCTTCTATCATCCCGGCAACCATCTCCAGTAGCCAGGGGGTTTCACTGGTGTCGTATGCGGCAATCCGAATCTGCTCAATCAGCACAACTTCATCACGCACTGGGTCAAAGGGTAGCAAGACTGCGGCGTGACCGCGCTCAAAAATTTCCCTCCGTACCTCATGACTCATTTGCCCGTTGAATAAACGATGACGAAATCTATAAAGATCTAATGAAAAAAAGCCGCGATAAAGTGTTTCTCGTGCAATAATTTCTACATCGTTTTTGCCAAATGTAACGGGCAGGTTGTCTGGCTTAAGCATTGTTAATGTCCTGGCACTAATAGTGAATTAAATGTGAATTTCAGCGACGTTTGACTGCCGTTTGAGCAGTCATGTGTTAAATTGAGGCACATTAACGCCCTATGGCACGTAACGCCAACCTTTTGCGGTAGCGGCTTCTGCTAGAATCCGCAATAATTTTACAGTTTGATCGCGCTAAATACTGCTTCACCACAAGGAATGCAAATGAAGAAATTGCTCCCCATTCTTATCGGCCTGAGCCTTTCTGGGTTCAGTTCGTTGAGCCAGGCCGAGAACCTGATGCAAGTTTATCAGCAAGCACGCCTTAGTAACCCGGAATTGCGTAAGTCTGCCGCCGATCGTGATGCTGCCTTTGAAAAAATTAATGAAGCGCGCAGTCCATTACTGCCACAGCTAGGTTTAGGTGCAGATTACACCTATAGCAACGGCTACCGCGACGCGAACGGCATCAACTCTAACGCGACCAGTGCGTCCCTGCAGTTAACTCAATCCATTTTTGATATGTCGAAATGGCGTGCGTTAACGCTGCAGGAAAAAGCAGCAGGGATTCAGGACGTCACATATCAGACCGATCAGCAAACCTTGATCCTCAACACCGCGACCGCTTATTTTAACGTGTTGAATGCTATTGACGTTCTTTCCTATACACAGGCACAAAAAGAAGCGATCTACCGTCAATTAGATCAAACCACCCAACGTTTTAACGTGGGCCTGGTAGCGATAACCGACGTGCAGAACGCCCGCGCGCAGTACGATACCGTGCTGGCGAACGAAGTGACCGCACGTAATAACCTTGATAACGCGGTAGAGCAGCTGCGCCAGATCACCGGTAACTACTATCCAGAACTGGCAGCGCTGAATGTCGAAAACTTTAAAACCGACAAACCACAGCCGGTTAACGCGCTGCTGAAAGAAGCCGAAAAACGCAACCTGTCGCTGTTACAGGCACGCTTGAGCCAGGACCTGGCGCGCGAGCAAATTCGCCAGGCGCAGGATGGTCACTTACCGACGCTGGATTTAACGGCTTCTACCGGGATTTCTGACACCTCTTATAGCGGTTCGAAAACTCGTGGTGCCGCTGGTACCCAGTATGACGACAGCAATATGGGCCAGAACAAAGTGGGCCTGAGCTTCTCGCTGCCGATTTATCAGGGCGGAATGGTTAACTCGCAGGTGAAACAGGCCCAGTACAACTTTGTTGGTGCCAGCGAGCAACTGGAAAGCGCGCATCGTAGCGTCGTGCAAACCGTACGTTCCTCCTTCAACAACATTAATGCATCTATCAGTAGCATTAACGCCTACAAACAAGCCGTAGTTTCCGCTCAAAGCTCATTAGACGCGATGGAAGCGGGCTACTCGGTCGGTACGCGTACCATTGTTGATGTGTTGGATGCAACCACCACGCTGTACAACGCTAAGCAAGAGCTGGCAAATGCGCGTTATAACTACCTGATTAATCAGCTGAATATTAAGTCAGCCCTGGGTACGTTGAACGAGCAGGATCTGCTGGCACTGAACAATGCGCTGAGCAAACCGGTTTCCACTAATCCGGAAAACGTTGCCCCGCAAACGCCGGAACAGAATGCTATTGCTGATGGTTATGCGCCTGATAGCCCGGCACCCGTCGTTCAGCAAACATCCGCACGCACTACCACCAGTAACGGTCATAACCCTTTCCGTAACTGATGACGACGACGGGGCTTCGGCCCCGTCTGAACGTAAGGCAACGTAAAGATACGGGTTATCTGCCGCATTCTTCCCCCTTCTCGCTTCAATTTCGACCAGCCATCCTCTATTCTGATGGGTATTTACCACTGGTCCCGGAAGACAAAAATGAAACGGACAAAATCCATACGCCACGCATCGTTCCGCAAAAACTGGAGCGCGCGCCATCTGACACCAGTCGCTCTCGCGGTTGCCACTGTTTTTATGCTGGCTGGCTGTGAAAAGAGTGATGAAACAGTGTCTCTCTATCAAAATGCTGACGACTGTTCAGCTGCAAACCCAGGCAAAAGCGCCGAATGTACCACCGCGTACAACAATGCGCTGAAAGAAGCCGAACGTACTGCGCCGAAATACGCCACCCGTGAAGACTGTGTTGCTGAATTTGGTGAAGGTCAGTGCCAGCAGGCACCAGCCCAGGCTGGCATGGCACCAGAAAACCAGGCGCAGGCCCAGCAATCCAGCGGGAGTTTCTGGATGCCGCTGATGGCCGGTTACATGATGGGGCGTCTGATGGGCGGCGGCGCGGGATTTGCACAGCAGCCGCTGTTCTCCTCGAAAAACCCAGCCAGCCCGGCTTACGGTAAATATACCGACGCGACGGGTAAAAACTATGGCGCAGCCCAGCCAGGCCGCACCATGACCGTACCGAAGACAGCCATGGCACCAAAACCGGCGACCACCACTACCGTTACCCGTGGCGGTTTTGGTGAATCTGTTGCCAAACAAAGCACTATGCAGCGTAGCGCAACTGGCACCTCTTCTCGTTCAATGGGTGGCTGATACCGATGGAAAGAGTCAGTATTACCGAGCGCCCGGACTGGCGTGAGAAAGCCCACGAATACGGTTTCAATTTTCACACCATGTACGGCGAGCCGTACTGGTGTGAAGATGCTTACTACAAGTTGACCCTCGCCCAGGTTGAAAAGCTGGAAGAAGTCACCGCCGAACTGCACCAGATGTGCCTGAAAGTGGTGGAAAAAGTGATCGCCAGCGATGAGCTGATGACCAAATTCCGCATTCCAAAACACACCTGGAGTTTTGTGCGTCAGTCATGGCTGACTCACCAGCCATCGCTTTATTCGCGTCTTGATCTGGCATGGGATGGCACTGGCGAACCTAAACTGCTGGAAAATAACGCCGATACACCAACGTCACTATACGAGGCGGCGTTCTTTCAGTGGATCTGGCTGGAAGATCAGCTTAACGCCGGTAACTTGCCGGAGGGCAGCGACCAGTTTAACAGTCTGCAAGAAAAGCTAATCGATCGCTTTGTCGAGTTGCGTGAACAGTATGGCTTCCAGTTGCTGCATCTCACCTGCTGTCGCGACACGGTGGAAGATCGCGGAACCATTCAGTATTTGCAGGACTGCGCGACGGAAGCTGAAATCGCTACCGAGTTCCTCTACATTGACGATATCGGGTTAGGTGAAAAAGGTCAGTTCACGGATTTACAGGATCAGGTAATTTCCAACCTGTTCAAGCTGTATCCATGGGAATTTATGTTGCGTGAGATGTTCTCCACCAAGCTGGAGGATGCAGGCGTACGCTGGCTGGAACCGGCGTGGAAGAGCATTATCTCCAACAAAGCGCTTCTACCGCTACTGTGGGAGATGTTCCCGAATCACCCGAACCTGCTGCCCGCTTATTTTGCGGAAGATGATCATCCGCAAATGGAAAAATATGTGGTTAAACCGATCTTCTCCCGTGAAGGCGCAAACGTGTCGATCATTGAGAACGGCAAAACCATTGAAGCAGCGGAAGGTCCGTATGGCGAAGAAGGGATGATTGTTCAGCAATTCCACCCGTTACCGAAATTCGGCGACAGCTATATGCTGATTGGTAGCTGGCTGGTGAACGATCAACCTGCCGGAATTGGCATTCGTGAAGACCGTGCGTTGATCACCCAGGATATGTCTCGGTTTTATCCACATATTTTTATTGAGTAATCAATGATGCCGGATGGCATTCGCCATCCGGTAATTGTTAACCTATCTGCACCGACAGCATACTCAGGCTGCCCATTTCTATACCATCGACCGGAATGGTAATTGGCTCCTGCCCATCCCACGCACCTAAGACATACAACAACGGCAGATAGTGCTCCGGCGTTGGGTTCGATAACGCGCCACCTTCATGGTCGAGGTAATTCACCAGAGGATGCTGCTCTACCGCCCCTTGCCACGTCAGATTCGCTTTCACATACTCATTAAACGACATCGCCCAAGGATATGGTGAACTATCACCGTGCCACTTCACTGTACGCAGGTTATGCACCACGTTGCCACTGGCGACCAACATTATTCCTTCATCTCGCAGCGCTGCCAGTTTGCGCCCCATTTCGAAATGCCAGGCGGCAGGTTTGCTACTGTCGATACTCAACTGCACCATCGGGATATCGGCGTCAGGATACATCTTAATCAGCACGCCCCAGGAACCGTGGTCAAAGCCCCAGGCTTCTTTATCCAGCGTCACCGGGACCGGCGCTAACAGCTCAACCAGATGCTGTGCCAGCACAGGCGAACCCGGAGCAGGATAATGCGTATCGTACAGCGCCTGCGGGAAGCCACCAAAGTCATGAATCGTGGGCGGCGTCTCCATCGCGGTCACTCCTGTTCCACGGGTAAACCAGTGAGCCGAAACCACCACAATCGCTTGCGGGCGTGGCAATGTCATCCCCAACTTCTGCCAGCTGCGGGTATACAAATTATCTTCCAGCACGTTCATCGGACTACCGTGACCTAAAAACAATGCTGGCATACGTGTTGAAGACATGATGATATCCTTAACTAAAGGTGTCATTTTGATATCCTCACAATACGCTTGTTCGGCGGAGTAAGAACCCGGATAACAATGATGATGATCATCAGTTATTTTGACGATCTGCCTGAAGGTGAAGATTTATAAGGAGTTGTCGATGTCAGTACCTCTCATTCTGACCATACTGGCGGGGGCAGCCACGTTTATTGGCGCGTTTCTCGGCGTTCTCGGGCAAAAACCCTCGAACCGCTTACTGGCGTTTTCGCTAGGATTTGCGGCGGGGATCATGTTGCTCATCTCATTAATGGAAATGCTTCCTGCCGCACTAGCAGCTGAAGGAATGTCGCCTGTGTTGGGTTATGGAATGTTTATCTTCGGTCTGCTTGGCTATTTTGGCCTGGACCGCATGTTGCCACATGCGCATCCGCAGGATTTAATGCAAAAATCGGTGCAGCCGTTGCCAAAATCGATCAAGCGCACAGCCATTCTGCTCACTCTCGGCATCAGTCTGCATAACTTCCCGGAAGGGATTGCCACCTTTGTCACGGCGAGCAGCAACCTGGAGCTGGGATTTGGCATCGCACTGGCCGTCGCTTTGCACAATATCCCTGAAGGTCTGGCAGTGGCAGGCCCGGTTTATGCGGCAACGGGGTCTAAACGCACCGCGATTCTGTGGGCGGGGATTTCTGGACTAGCAGAAATTCTTGGTGGTGTGCTGGCGTGGTTAATCCTCGGTAGCATGATTTCCCCGGTGGTCATGGCGGCAATCATGGCGGCGGTTGCAGGAATTATGGTGGCGCTCTCGGTTGATGAATTAATGCCGCTCGCCAAAGAGATTGACCCTAATAATAACCCCAGCTATGGCGTACTATGTGGAATGTCAGTGATGGGATTCAGTTTAGTGCTGCTACAAACGGCGGGAATTGGTTAAAAACAACATCAGAAGTTGTCCAGCACATGGACAACTTCTGCCAGCTTCACGAAAGCCTTATTCTACCTTTTCGGCTGTCTCTTCTCTCGTACTGTTTAAGTATTTGTTCCGCGCTTCAAGCAGTGCGTCTCTGTCCTGGCGAAACGCCCGACAATAACGTTTCAAATGCAGGAAATAACCCACCACAACCAGAGCAATCAATACAATCCAGTACCAGGCGATAAACATCCTTTTACCCTTAATATTTAACAATACTAAACATTTAGCGCATAAATTTCACATATCCTTTTTCGGATATATTCATATGGTCGCATAATAACGGAACAATTATATGATTTTGATCATAATGAAAAAGAATGCCTGATATTAATGAAATTTTCTCATAGAAAGAGAAGCGGAATTAACATCTTGCATAGCGGGGCAAAATAAAAACCGAAGCCAGCTACAACTTCGGTTTCTTGATTAAGGCAGTAATTAAGCAGCGGTTTTCAGCTGGCTTTACGCTCATGTGCCTGACGGTATGCCACCAGGTCTTCAATAGTCACGAGCGCCATATTGTGTTTATTGGCAAACTCAATGCACTCTGGTGCACGCGCCATCGTGCCATCGTCATTAGTCAGCTCACACAGCACACCAGCCGGTTTAAAGCCTGCCAGCGTCATCAAATCAATAGTCGCTTCAGTATGACCGCCACGCGTCAGTACACCACCTGCCTGCGCGCGAAGTGGGAAAACGTGGCCCGGGCGATTCAGATCAGAAGGTTTTGCGCCATCGGCAATCGCTGCGCGAACGGTCGTAATACGATCAGCGGCAGAAACACCGGTAGTCACACCTTCAGCCGCTTCAATGGTCACGGTAAAACCGGTGCCATAGGCGCTGGTGTTATTTTCTACCATCATTGGCAGATCAAGTTGTTTACGGCGATCTTCAGTGATGCACAGGCAAACAATACCGCTACCGTGGCGAATGGTCAGCGCCATCTGCTCAACGGTCATGGTTTCTGCCGGGAAGATCATATCGCCTTCGTTTTCACGGTCTTCATCATCAAGCACCATTACACCGCGTCCTTCACGCAGCGCAGCCAGTGCATTTTCAACACGTTCGAAAGGCGTACCAAAAGAGGAAAGTAGCGTCTGATTCATGGTAAAAAAACCTCACTAAAATTATGGTTACCAGAATCAGGGCAGTCTTAGGAGTGGCGGCATATAGCCAAAATAACGTGAGCGGGTCCATGCCCGACAGAATCGTTACTCTCTCCCATCCGGACTCTAACCGTCGGCCCCGGAATTACACCGGATCTGCTGTCCTTTGAGTTCGCACCCAAAGCGCTCGCGGGCTTTCAACTGAGTTGATTTACCGCCGGTGGGGAATTTCGCCCCGCCCTGAGAATAAGCGGATTCACTATAACGCTAATGATTAGCGGCAGCAACGCATAGCTTCACATAATTCTGGTTTATGACTTACCCTTATCGCACTACAATGGCACTCAACACCTATCAGTACAGGGAAACTACAATGATTGACCCGAAAAAAATTGAGCAAATCGCTCGCCAGGTTCACGAATCAATGCCTAAAGGAATCAGGGAGTTCGGGGAAGATGTGGAGAAAAAAATCCGCCAAACCCTACAAGCTCAGCTGACGCGCCTCGACCTTGTAAGCCGTGAAGAGTTCGACGTCCAAACGCAAGTCCTGTTACGGACTCGTGAGAAACTGGCGCTGCTTGAACAAAGAATGAGCGAACTGGAAAATCGCAGTACTGAGATTAAAAAGCAGCCAGATCCAGAGACTCTCCCCCCAACGCTGTAAACATTTGTCTTTAATGCACTGTAAATTATGAATTAATCCTCTAATTTACAGTGCTTTCTATTACCTTATCGCTTAATTCCATTCAGAATATCATCACAAAAATGAATGAGTGCAATTGAAAATATAATTGTTATGTATTTTTTAAGTTTTACTTAATCCATATTTAGATAAACTAATTTCATAAAACCCGAAAAGTAAAATATAATATTTGAATGATTAGCAATCCTTAAATAACAGTTACTAATCATTCATTTTCTACTTATATTTATATAAAGGAATATTATGTCTGCTTTTAAAAAGTCACTTCTTGTTGCTGGCGTAGCAATGATTCTTTCCAATAACGTATTTGCTGACGAAGGTCACGGCATTGTTAAATTTAAAGGTGAAGTTATCTCTGCTCCATGTTCAATTAAACCAGGTGACGAAGACTTAACTGTAAATCTGGGTGAAGTAGCAGATACCGTTCTGAAAAGCGACCAGAAATCTTTGGCTGAGCCTTTCACTATTCACCTGCAAGACTGCATGTTGAGCCAGGGTGGAACCACTTATTCAAAAGCGAAGGTTACTTTCACCACAGCGAATACTATGACGGGTCAGACTGACCTGCTGAAAAACACCAAAGAAACTGAAATCGGTGGTGCCACAGGCGTTGGCGTACGTATTCTGGATAGCCAGAGCGGCGAAGTGACTTTAGGTACTCCGGTAGTAATTACATTCAACAATACTAACAGCTATCAGGAACTGAACTTCAAAGCTCGTATGGAATCCCCAAGCAAAGATGCTACCCCGGGCAACGTTTACGCTCAGGCTGACTATAAGATTGCTTACGAGTAATCACATTAGGCCGGGTTCGCCCGGCCACATCATTAACGGATTAATGATAAGTGGAACAGATGTATAAAAAATTAAAATTAACCACAATAAGCGAATTGATTAAAAATATTTATTGTTCATTATCCGTTCTCATCATTGGTTGTGCGTCAGCTTATGCCGTTGAATTCAACAAAGATTTAATCGAAGCCGAAGATCGTGAAAACGTTAACCTTTCCCAATTTGAAACTGATGGCCAATTACCCGTAGGTAAATACTCATTAAACGCTCTTATTAATAATAAAAGGACGCCAATCCATCTGGACCTGCAATGGGTATTAATTGATAACCAAACTGCAGTTTGTCTGACTCCAGAGCAATTAACATTATTAGGCTTTACTGATGAGATTATTGAAGTGGCTCAGCAAAACCTGATCGATGGTTGTTACCCTATCGAAAAAGAAAAACAAATTACAACTTATCTCGATAAAGGGAAAATGCAATTATCCATATCTGCACCTCAGGCATGGTTAAAATACAAAGATGCAAACTGGACGCCTCCTGAACTTTGGGATCATGGTATTGCTGGGGCATTTCTTGACTACAATTTATATGCCTCTCATTATGCACCACATCAGGGCGATAATTCACAAAATATAAGTTCCTATGGGCAGGCTGGGGTTAATCTTGGGGCCTGGCGCCTGCGTACTGATTACCAGTACGATCAATCATTTAACAATGGCAAAAGCCAGGCGAACAACCTGGATTTTCCGCGTATTTATTTGTTTCGCCCAATCCCAGCAATTAATGCAAAACTAACTATAGGTCAATACGATACTGAATCCTCTATTTTCGACTCTTTCCATTTTTCTGGCGTTTCGTTGAAAAGCGATGAGAATATGTTGCCGCCTGATCTACGTGGTTACGCACCGCAAATCACGGGTGTTGCACAAACGAATGCAAAGGTCACTGTCTCACAGAACAACCGTATTATTTATCAAGAAAATGTTCCTCCTGGCCCATTTGCTATTACTAATTTATTCAATACATTACAGGGGCAACTGGACGTCAAGGTTGAAGAAGAGGACGGGCAAGTCACGCAATGGCAAGTTGCATCTAATAGTATTCCTTATCTGACGCGTAAAGGGCAGATTCGCTACACCACTGCTATGGGTAAACCGACCAGCGTTGGTGGTGATTCCTTACAACAACCCTTCTTCTGGACTGGTGAATTCTCATGGGGTTGGCTGAACAATGTATCCCTGTATGGTGGTTCAGTTTTAACAAACCGTGATTATCAATCTCTGGCTGCCGGCGTTGGCTTTAACCTTAACTCATTGGGTTCATTATCTTTTGATGTCACACGATCTGATGCTCAGTTGCATAATCAGGATAAAGAAACGGGTTATAGCTACCGCGCTAACTATTCAAAACGTTTTGAATCTACCGGTAGCCAGCTCACTTTCGCTGGTTACCGTTTCTCTGATAAAAACTTTGTGACAATGAATGAATATATCAATGACACTAACCATTACACGAATTATCAGAATGAAAAAGAGAGTTATATTGTCACGTTTAACCAGTATCTTGAATCATTAAGGTTAAATACATACGTAAGTTTGGCTCGTAATACTTACTGGGACGCCAGCAGTAATGTGAATTATTCATTATCACTTAGCCGCGATTTTGATATCGGGCCATTAAAAAACGTCTCCACTTCTCTAACATTTAGCCGAATAAACTGGGAAGAAGACAACCAGGATCAACTGTACCTAAATATTTCGATTCCCTGGGGAACCAGTAGAACATTGAGCTATGGTATGCAACGAAATCAGGATAACAAGATTTCGCATACTGCTTCGTGGTATGACTCTTCCGGTCGAAATAATTCCTGGAGCGTTTCTGCTTCAGGCGACAATGATGAATTCAAAGATATGAAAGCGTCACTACGCGCCAGTTATCAGCATAATACCGAGAACGGTCGTCTCTATCTCTCCGGGACATCACAGCGAGACAGTTATTATTCTCTGAATGCCAGTTGGAATGGTTCATTCACGGCGACTCGTCACGGAGCCGCTTTCCATGACTATAGTGGTAGTGCTGACTCGCGTTTTATGATCGACGCAGATGGTGCAGAAGATATTCCGTTGAACAATAAACGCGCGGTAACTAATCGGTATGGCATCGGAGTTATTCCATCAGTCAGCAGTTACATAACAACATCATTAAGCGTTGATACCCGAAATCTTCCAGAAAATGTGGATATCGAAAACTCGGTTATCACCACCACCTTAACCGAAGGTGCTATTGGCTACGCCAAACTTGATACCCGCAAGGGCTATCAAATCATGGGGGTTATTCGCCTGGCAGATGGTAGTCACCCACCACTGGGGATTAGCGTAAAAGATAAAACCAGCCATAAAGAATTAGGACTGGTTGCTGATGGCGGCTTTGTATACCTCAACGGCATTCAGGATGACAGCAAACTTACTTTACGCTGGGGTGATAAATCCTGTTTTATTCAACCACCCAATAGCAGCAACTTAACCACCGGAACGGTTATTTTACCGTGTATTAGCCAAAATTAATTCAGGATGAAACTAATGCGCTACCTAAACACAAAGAATCTCATTGCAGCAGGAGTATTACTCGCCTGCATGAGCAGCATTGCCTGGGGTGCCATCATCCCGGACCGTACCCGTATCATAATGAATGAGTCAGATAAAGGGGAAGCATTAAAACTTACTAATCAAAGCAAAAATCTACCCTATCTGGCGCAAACATGGATAGAAGATACGAAAGGCAATAAATCACGTGACTTTATTGTCACGGTTCCCCCTATGGTACGTTTAAATCCCAGTGAGCAAATTCAAATAAGAATGATAAGTCAGGAAAAAATTGCTCAACTGCCTAATGACAGAGAAACGCTCTTCTATTTTAACGTGCGAGAAATACCGCCAAAAACAGATAAAAAAAATGTGATGCAAGTCACTATGCAGCACGCATTGAAACTATTCTGGCGACCAAAAGCTATTGAATTAGAAGATGATGGGGTAATGTCTTACGAAAAAGTTGAAATCATCCGTAGAAATGATGGTTCGATCCGCTTTAACAATAAGATGCCTTATCACGTTACGCTGGGTTATATCGGAACAAACGGAATCACAATGTTGCCACAAACGCAAAGTTTAATGGTAACCCCTTATAGCCATGCAGATACGCAGTTTAAAAATGTTCCGTCAGCTTTTCAGGTTGGTTATATCAATGATTTTGGTGGATTAAGTTTTTATGAAATAAACTGCCCGACGGTTAATAACTCTTGTAATGTTTCCGTAGCCAAACGAGATAAATAATATGCGCTACTTATTAATTGTAATTATATTTATTATAGGTTTTAGTGCATTACCTGTATGGGCAATGGACTGCTATGCTGAACATGAAGGGGGAAATACCGTAGTCATTGGTTACGTACCAAGAATTTCTATCCCCAGTAATGGTAAAAAAGGTGATAAGATCTGGCAAAGCAGTGAGTATTTTATGAATGTCTTCTGTAATAATGCATTACCTGCCCCATCACCTGGAGAAGAATACCCATCAGCCTGGACTAATATAATGATGTTTTTACCAGGCGGTCAGGACTTTTATAATCAGAACTCCTATATTTTTGGCGTAACATACAATGGAGTTGATTATGATTCGACTGCCCCTAATGCTATCGCAGCACCAGAATGCATTGATATAAAAGGAGCGGGTACCTTTAATAATCACTATAAAAACCCCGCTGTCTGTAGTGGAGGTCCTGAGCCTCAATTATCAGTAACCTTTCCAGCTCGCGTACAACTCTATATTAAATTAGCAAAAAATGCCAATAGAGTTAATAAAAACCTGGTGTTACCTGATGAATATATCGCTCTAGAGTTTAAAGGTATGAGTGGCGCAGGAGCTATAGAAGTAGACAAAAATTTGACCTTCAGGATTCGTGGATTAAATAATATTCATGTCCTTGACTGCTTTGTTAATGTCGCACTGGAACCAGCTGATGGCGTTGTTGACTTTGGTAAAATAAATTCCCGAACAATTAAAAATACCAGCGTTAGTGAGACGTTTAGTGTAGTCATGACAAAAGATCCTGGTGCGGCCTGTACTGAGCAATTCAATATTTTAGGGAGCTTTTTCACTACGGATATTTTGAGTGATTATAGCCATCTGGATATGGGTAATGGACTGCTATTGAAGATATTTCATAAAGATGGAACAGCAACGGAATTTAACCGCTTCTCACAATTTGCTTCTTTTTCATCGTCTAGTGCACCTTCGGTCACCGCACCATTCAGGGCAGAACTTAGTGCGAATCCGGCAGAGACTGTTGTTGAGGGACCGTTTAGTAAAGACGTCATCCTCAAAATCACCTATAACTAGCATCTAATACAAACACTAAAACGGGCCATCAGGCCCGTTATATCAGTGCTCTAACTCCAGCTCTCTTGCCTGCATCATCTGTTGACAATACCAGGCATAACGTGCGCAAAACCAGGTTCTATGTTCTTCATCCATGTTACCAGTAACGGCAAGAATATCGACCGGGCGACCTTCTGCGTGCATTCTGGCAAAACTACGCGCCAGGAAATCGAAATTATTTAAAGAATTAAGACTATGATCCATAAGCACATCCTCCGGTTATCGCATACCTTTTAAGGCCATATGCTTTTTCTGATTTCAGTATTCCCCAATCAGTGTAGTGCCTTTAAACATAACGTGCGTAAATATATTGTCCCCGATCACACTTTTTAGTGAAAAATAAAAAACCATATTAAAAAACTTTCTCTTCCAGAACCTCTCTAACATGTGTTATTATTAACAAAGATAAATGTAAGCAAGGAAACTATCCCAAAGTAAATATTGCGTCACTAAATGGACATTGGAGTGACATATGATTTTATTCGCCGACTATAATACCCCTTATCTTTTCGCTATTTCCTTTGTACTGTTGATCGGCCTTTTAGAAATTTTAGCGCTTATCTGCGGTCACATGCTCTCCGGTGCTCTTGATGCACATCTTGACCATTATGATTCCATAACCACAGGTCATATTAGCCAGGCACTTCATTATCTCAATATCGGAAGATTGCCAGCTCTCGTCGTTCTCTGCTTGCTGGCTGGTTTTTTTGGTCTTATTGGCATCCTGTTGCAGCATGCCTGCATCATGGTCTGGCAATCACCACTGTCGAACCTGTTCGTGGTTCCTGTCAGTTTACTGTTTACGATTATTGCGGTGCATTATACCGGTAAAATAGTTGCGCCCTGGATTCCACGCGACCATAGTTCAGCTATTACAGAAGAAGAATATATTGGTAGCATGGCATTAATTACCGGTCATCAAGCCACTTCAGGTAATCCCTGCGAAGGAAAACTCACCGATCAATTTGGCCAAATACATTATTTACTACTGGAGCCTGAAGAAGGAAAATTTTTCACTAAAGGAGACAAAGTGTTAATTATTTGCCGACTTTCTGCAACGCGATATTTGGCGGAAAACAATCCCTGGCCACAAATATTGTAATTTATTAATCAAAAGGAAATTTAATAATGGATGATATTGTTAATTCTGTGCCCTCCTGGATGTTTACCGCGATTATTGCCGTATGCATTCTGTTTATTATTGGAATTATTTTCGCCAGGCTCTATCGTCGCGCTTCGGCAGAGCAAGCTTTTGTTCGTACTGGTTTAGGTGGGCAAAAAGTGGTGATGAGCGGTGGCGCAATCGTGATGCCGATCTTTCATGAAATAATCCCCATCAATATGAATACTCTGAAGCTGGAAGTCAGCCGCTCAACCATTGATAGCCTGATTACGAAAGATCGTATGCGTGTTGATGTAGTAGTCGCTTTCTTTGTACGGGTAAAACCGTCTGTAGAAGGCATCGCCACTGCGGCGCAGACGTTGGGGCAACGCACGCTATCACCAGAAGACTTACGTATGTTGGTTGAAGATAAATTTGTCGATGCCCTCCGTGCAACAGCTGCACAAATGACCATGCATGAGTTACAGGATACCCGCGAGAACTTCGTGCAGGGAGTACAAAATACTGTCGCAGAAGACCTGTCGAAAAACGGTCTTGAGCTGGAAAGCGTTTCACTTACCAACTTTAACCAGACCTCGAAAGAACATTTCAATCCGAACAATGCCTTTGACGCCGAAGGTTTAACCAAACTGACTCAGGAGACGGAGCGCCGTCGTCGCGAACGTAACGAAGTTGAACAGGATGTAGAAGTTGCGGTGCGTGAGAAAAACCGTGATGCACTTTCGCGCAAGTTGGAGATTGAACAACAAGAAGCGTTTATGACGCTTGAGCAGGAGCAGCAGGTTAAAACCCGTACTGCCGAACAGAATGCACGTATTGCGGCTTTTGAAGCTGAACGTCGTCGTGAAGCAGAGCAGACGCGAATTCTGGCTGAACGACAAATTCAGGAAACGGAGATCGAGCGCGAGCAGGCCGTCCGCTCAAGAAAGGTTGAGGCTGAACGTGAAGTTCGTATTAAAGAGATCGAACAACAGCAGGTCACCGAAATCGCCAACCAGACGAAATCGATCGCTATTGCCGCCAAATCGGAACAACAGTCCCAGGCAGAAGCGCGTGCTAACCTTGCACTCGCAGAAGCAGTAAGTGCGCAACAAAACGTAGAAACCACTCGCCAGACCGCAGAAGCCGATCGTGCTAAACAAGTTGCCCTAATCGCTGCCGCGCAGGATGCAGAAACCAAAGCGGTTGAACTGACCGTGCGGGCGAAAGCAGAAAAAGAAGCCGCAGAGATGCAGGCGGCGGCTATCGTTGAGTTAGCCGAAGCTACACGTAAAAAGGGTCTGGCGGAAGCAGAAGCACAACGTGCGCTGAACGATGCTATCAACGTACTTTCTGATGAACAAACCAGCCTTAAATTCAAACTGGCCTTGTTGCAGGCGCTACCTGCGGTAATAGAAAAATCCGTTGAGCCGATGAAATCTATTGACGGTATCAAGATTATTCAGGTCGATGGTCTGAATCGTGGCAGCGCTGCGGGTGATGCAAACACGGGTAATGTGGGGGGCGGAAACCTGGCGGAACAAGCATTATCAGCCGCTCTCTCTTACCGCACACAGGCACCGCTGATTGACTCCTTGCTCAATGAAATTGGCGTTTCAGGCGGCTCACTGGCGGCATTGACTTCACCCTTAACCTCAACAACTCCCGTCGCCGAAAACGTAGAATAAATTTTCAGCTATGAACGTCCCTGGCACAAAAAGCCGGGGATTTTTTATATCTGCGTTCCGCTAAAAACTGCAAATGATCAGGTCGTTGCAACGTTTTGCGTGACCGCTCGGGGAAGGCAAAACTGCCTCTGGGAAAGCGTTGCGCGAGGTCCGGCGCTCATCAACAATCGGGGAGTCAGCAAAGGGCTGAAACGGGAAAGCCCCTCCCGAGGAAGGGGCCTTACAGAAGGAAAGGGTTATGATGAAGCTCGTCATCATACTGATTGTGTTGTTAATCGTAAGTTTCGCAGCTTATTAACAGCCAATCAGAGGGGGGAGAAATCCTCCCTCACCCTTGTTCCTTTACTTTAGGTTGAAAAAAAATCAGCGTCAAGAAGGTTTCATTAACACATATCCCTGGCCCAAAAAGCCGGGGATTTTTTATATCTGCGTTCCGCTAAAAGGTGCAAATGCTCAGGACGTTGCAGCGTTTTGCGTGACCGCTCGGGGAAGGCAAAACTGCTTCAGGGAAAGCGTTGCGCGGGGTCCGGCGCTCATCAACAATCGGGGAGTCAGCAAGGGGCTGAAACGGGAAAGCCCCTCCCGAGGAAGGGGCCTTATAGAAGGAAAGGGTTATGATGAAGTTCGTCATCATACTGGTTGTGTTGTTACTGTTAAGTTTCCCGACTTACTAACAACTGATCAGAGGGGGGAGAAATCCTCCCTTACCCTTGTTCCTTTACTTTAGGTTGAAAAAACAACAGCGTCAATAGGCCTGCCTGCTACGAAGCGAGATCTGTGAACCGCTTTCCGGTTAGCCTTTTTTATCCTGTTGGATCTTCTTGATGATGTTAGTGGTCGAGCAACCGTCTTCGAAGTTGAGCACCAGCACTTCGCCGCCGTTGGCCCAGACTTCTTTACTCCCGGCGATCTCTTCTGGTTTATAGTCGCCGCCCTTCACCAGTAAATCTGGCAGGATCCCGGCGATCAAGCGCTGCGGCGTGTCTTCTTCAAACGACACCACCCAGTCGACCGCTTCCAGTGCGCCCAGCACAATCATACGCTGTTCGAGCGGGTTAACGGGGCGGGAATCCCCTTTCAGCCGTTTGGTGGAGGCATCGCTGTTCACAGCGACAATCAGACGGTCACCCAGTTTGCGAGCATTTGCCAGATAGGAGACGTGCCCGGCGTGCAGGATGTCAAAGACACCGTTGGTCATTACCACCTTTTCGCCGCGTTTACGCGCTGCCGCTACAGCAAGCTTCAGTTCCTCTTCGGTCATCACACCAAAGCCGGTATCTGCGCGCCCACGCACTGCATTTTCCAGCTCGATCGGCGAAACCGTGGAGGTTCCCAGTTTGCCGACCACCACGCCAGCCGCCGCATTGGCAAAGAAGCAGGCTTCTTCCAGCGAATTACCCGCTGCCAGCGTTGCCGCCAGGACGCCAATCACCGTGTCGCCCGCACCGGTAACGTCATACACTTCCTGCGCCTGGGTTGGCATATGCAGCGGCGCTTTACCCGGTTGCAGCAGCGACATACCCTGTTCGGAACGGGTCACTAACAGAGCCGAGAGTTCGTAATCGGCAATCAGTTTCATGCCGCGCTCAACAATCTCTTCTTCGGTCTTACATTTACCGACAACAGCTTCAAATTCCGAGAGATTCGGCGTTAACAGCGTAGCGCCGCGGTAGCGCTCAAAATCGGTACCTTTTGGATCAATCAGCACCGGAACGCCCGCTTTACGCGCCAGTTGGATCATCTGCTGTACGCTTGCCAGCGCACCTTTGGCGTAGTCAGAAAGCACCAGCGCGCCAATCGAACTCAGCGCCTGATTAATCCGCTCGTGCAGCGGCTGCGGATCAACACCTTCGAAACCTTCTTCAAAATCCAGGCGGATCAGCTGTTGGTTGCGGGAAAGTACCCGTAATTTGGTGATAGTCGGATGCGTCGGTACAGAAACGAAGTCGCATTTGACGTTGACGTCGGCCAGAGATTTACTCAGCGCACGCGCCGCATCGTCAATGCCCGTCAGCCCGACCAGGCGAGCATTGGCACCGAGAGAAGCGATGTTCATTGCCACGTTAGCCGCGCCGCCCGGACGTTCTTCGATGGTATTGACTTTAACCACGGGCACCGGCGCTTCCGGCGAGATACGGCTGGTGGGACCGTACCAGTAACGATCCAGCATCACATCACCAACCACCATCACTCCTGCACGTTCAAACTCTGGCAGCGTTACTTTCATTCCTGTCTCCTGAGAGATTCAAAATTTGCGCGCGATAATACCATACTTCATTCTTCCACCAGCCACTTCTGCCAGCTTGCCCGCACCAGTTCACGCTCTGCGGTGAAGCAATCCTCCGGCACATGGCCCGGCAATTCCTGTAATGCCAGATGATGAAGTTCATCGCGCAGCGTAGTATAAGCACGGGTCAGCGCCATCGCTTCCTGCTCTTCCATAATGTCGTTTTGCGCCAGTAGTTCCAGAATGCGCACGTTGTCTGACCAGCGCGTTAACTTCGGTTTTTCATGAGCGTAGCGCAACACCAGATATTGGGTAATAAATTCGATATCGGTAATTCCGCCTTCATCAGCTTTGATATCAAAGCGATCGCGATGTTTATTGCCGAGATGAGCGCGCATTTTCTCGCGCATTTCCCGCACTTCCGTTTGCAGAGTTTTACCTTCACGCGGCAGCGTCATAATCTCGCGACGCACCGCGTCAAAGTGCGCGGTGAGCTGCGGATCGCCGTACACTACCCGCGCACGCACCAGCGCCTGATGTTCCCACGTCCAGGCCTCGTTTTTCTGATAATCGGCAAATGCTTCTGCGGATGTCACCAGCATTCCCGCGGCCCCGGACGGGCGTAGCCGTGCATCCACTTCATACAAAATGCCGGAAGAGGTACGCGTACTGAACAGATGCATAATGCGTTGCGCCAGACGCAGATAAAACTGTCGCCCGTCGATTTCCCGCTCGCCGTCAGTCATCGCATCCATTGGGCAATCATGGAGGAAGATCAGGTCAAGATCGGAACTGTAGCCTAACTCCCAGCCGCCCAGCTTGCCGTAGCCGACCACCGCAAAACCACGGCCTTCGCGATCGTTGAGGTGATTTGGCTTACCGTAGCGGGCCACCATTTGAACCCACGCCTGCTGAACGACGGCATCTATCATAGCCTCTGCCAGCCAGGTTAAGTGATCGCTCACTTTCATCACCGGTAGCGTACCAGCGATATCCGCTGCGGCGATGCGTAACAGCTGCGCCTGTTTGAACTGACGCAGCGCCTCAAGCTGTTGCTCTTCGTCATCTTCCGGCACGCGCAGCAAATACTGGCGCAACTCATCGCGGTAGGCATCGGTCGCCGTCGGCTGGTAAAGGGTGTTTGGATCGAGCAATTCATCCAGCAATAATGGATAACGCGCCAGTTGGCTGGCAATCATCGGCGACGCGGCACACAGAGAAATCAAATGTTTAAGCGCCGCGGGGAATTCACTGAGCAATTCTAAATAGGTGGTGCGGGTAACAATCCCCACCAGCAAGGCGGTAATGCGCGACAGCGTAACGGCAGCGTCTTCACGCGCACAGACATCACTTAGCAGATGCGGCATCAGATGGTCGAGCACCTGACGTCCTCGCGGCCCGATGGTGCGCTTATCCAGCTCTTTGCGGAAATCGGCAATCAGCGTTAGCACCTGTTTGCGATCATCCTCGCTAAGATGCGCCAGCACTGGCGTAGTGTCATCTTCCTGCAACGCATCCTGCCACAGCTCACGCCACTGTTCCGACAGCGACTCTTCCTGAGTTTCACTTTCGTCGTCGCCAATCAATTCATTAAACACCCGGCGCACATTGGTCATATGTGCGGTCAGCGCCCCGGTCAGTTGCGGCCAGTCAGCAAAGTCCATCGCCCACGCCAGCCGCGCACGGTTAAGCTCATCAGAAGGAAGCGTCTGGGTTTGTTCGTCGTTAATGCTTTGCAGCAGGTTTTCCAGACGCCGCAGGAACAGATACGCCACTCGCAATTGTTCAGCATCGTTTTCAGAAAGCAGATGCAGCGCGGCAATGACGCTGAGCGTTGGCAGTAAAGAGCGCGACTGCAGCGACGGTTCGCGCCCACCGCGAATGAGCTGGAACACCTGAACGATAAATTCAATTTCGCGAATGCCGCCTGCGCCGAGTTTGATATTGTCGGTCAAACCACGTCGACGCACTTCACGGGCAATCATCCCTTTCATGTTGCGCAGCGACTGAATCACGCTGAAATCGATGTAACGACGGAAAACAAACGGGCGCAGCATCGCACGCAACTCGTTAGCATAGACGCCTTCGCTATCGCCCATAATCCGCGCCTTGACCATCGCGTAACGCTCCCAGTCGCGCCCCTGCTCCTGGTAATAATCCTCCAACGCGGCAAAGCTCAGCACCAGCGGGCCACTTTCGCCAAACGGACGCAGCCGCATATCCACGCGATAGACGAAGCCATCCTGCGTTGGTTGATCCAACACTTTAATCAGCCGCTGCCCCATGCGGGTAAAAAACTGCGCGTTATCCAGTTCCCGGCGTCCGCCCTGCGTACAACCATGTTCCGGCCAGGCAAAAATCAGATCGATATCTGAGGAGAAATTCAGTTCCCCACCGCCCAGCTTACCCATGCCTAAAATCAGCAGCGGTTGCGCTTCGCCCTGCGCATTGCACGGCGTTCCCCACTCGCGGCAGCAAGCGTCATACAGCCAGTCACGCGCGGCGACAATCAGCGTCTCCGCCAGATGGCTGAGCTGCTGCAATATGCTCTCTTCAGTAACCAAAGCCAGCGTTTGCGCCCAGGCGATGCGCACCATAATGCGCCGCCGGAATAGCCGCAGCTCGCGCATTAACCCGGCTTCGTCACTCACATTGCTGAGCGCCTCCTGCAACCATGCCGCGTAATGCTGCCATTCGTCGGCCTGCGGCGATTGGCTTTCCAGTTCCGTCAGCCACTCTGGATGCGCAATCACGCTGTCCTGCACAAAATCACTGAAAGTAAGTACTGACTTCGCCTGTGCGCTAAGTGATTTCTCGGCTAAAGGCTCTGGCAGCCGCTCAACAACGGTCTGCCAGTACTGCTGTAACGGTGAAGAGAGCGGCTTCATAAGCGATTTTATCCTTGCCTGATTAACGTTTTCCGCTGTGCAACCAGAACGGTTCCTGATTGTTTGCCTCATTACGGAAATGTTCAATTTCAATGCGTTGCCCGGTCGCAATAGCGTGACGCAGCCCCTGCCAGTTCTCCAGCCAGGCTTGCGCGACGACAGGATCATAGTAACCCGCCAGCAACAGTATTGAGTCAATATCACGCGTCAGACGTGGCAACTGGTCACGGTAGCGATCGCCCAACGGCTGGCAGAAAACGCTTTTCAGTTCAGCGGCATGGCGGGAAAGATGGATATCGGCAAAGCGTTTGAAGGAATCGCTCATTTTACTCTGCGCTTTGGCATCTAAAAACGGCTGCCAGGCTTTGCTTACCAGCCATTCGGTCAACGCCAGCTTCGCCATTGCCGTTTTGGTAGAGTAGACCGCCGTCACGGCAGAAACCGCAGAAGCGATGGTCGCTTCGCATTGAGTCAGCAAATCACGTAAGTGAGTGCTCGCTTTGCGCGGCACAATACCACCGAACAGCATCAGTGTATGACGGACCAGACCAATGGCTGCCAGCACCTGTTCTTTCGCCGCATCGTTGCCGCGTACCCACAGTTCTTCATGATACTGCCATTGCGCTAACGCCAGCTCGAGCGCCGCTTCCAGCCCCTGTTCCACATCGGCTTTTGCCGCAACATGCAAAATGGTGGTCGGTTTGATTTCACGCGCCGGATTGCCCTGCGCCAGATGATAGCCACGCGCCGCTTTGCTCAGGCTGCCCTGGCGTAATCCGGTTTGCGATACCAGTTGGTTCGCCAGTTTCAGCACCGCGCGCGTGTCGCCGCTAAGCAGTTCCAGTTCCAGCTCACAGATAGGTTCAGCAAATTCCCCCGCTTTCACCTCCCCCTGATCGAGAGCGATTTCAATTCGGCTGTCATCGACCGCCACCAGCCATTTTTCGCGATAAAAATCGGTGCTGAACAGCGGTTGTACGCGGGAAGCGAGATCGGCGGGCAATTCGCCGTTCGGCCAGACTTCCGTCGGTAACTGCGCCAGGTCGAGCGTCGGTTCGCTCAACGCCACGTTATATTCCGGGCGCTGGTGTAAGCCGCCTGTCACTCTTCCTGCAACTTTCATGGTCATCTCATAGCGACCGTTTTCGCCACGAATACGTAAGCCCATATCGTGCCCACGCAGCCAGTTATCCGGCGTTTCGTAGTAAATATTCAGCAACTGCACGGGGTCATGGTGCTCGCCGCCCAGCGTATTGAGATGGTCACGCAACGCCTCAACGGCACTGTGATTAACAATAAACTTTAATTCGATTTCCTGAGCCATGGCCTTTACTTATCGGTTATGTCACATAAGTGACGATGAACGGCGAACTTAATGCGATCTTTTTTGTCAGTAGATAGTATTTTGCGCCAAATTGCCATGCAACGGGCAATTTGACGGGCGTAAAAGTTTGAAGCAGTGGCAAGACCTGACACAGAGGATTCCGATTGATGTCGAATGCTTTGCGTAGCGACACTGATGCCACTACTATCGTTCCACTTTCCATGACAATAACGACAGCCTGATGCCAAAATTACGCCTGATCGGATTAACTTTACTCGCACTTAGCGCCACTGCCGTCTCACACGCTGAAGAAACGCGCTATGTTTCTGATGAACTGAATACCTGGGTCCGTAGCGGTCCGGGAGATCATTATCGCCTCGTGGGCACGGTTAACGCCGGCGAGGAAGTGACCTTATTACAAACTGACGCCAACACCAATTATGCCCAGGTGAAAGACAGCTCTGGCCGTACCGCCTGGATCCCGTTGAAACAACTTAGCACTGAGCCAAGCCTGCGCTCCCGTGTGCCAGATCTGGAAAATCAGGTCAAAACCCTGACCGATAAACTCACCAATATCGATAACACCTGGAATCAGCGCACCGCAGAAATGCAGCAAAAAGTGGCGCAGAGCGACAGCGTGATCAACGGATTAAAAGAAGAAAATCAGAAATTGAAAAACGAGCTGATTGTCGCGCAGAAAAAGGTCGATGCCGCCAGCGTACAGCTGGATGACAAACAGCGCACCATCATCATGCAATGGTTTATGTATGGCGGTGGCGTGCTGGGGCTTGGCTTGCTGCTCGGTCTGGTACTGCCACACCTGATCCCAACGCGCAAACGCAAAGATCGCTGGATGAACTAAATCGCCTTCTTCGTTGCACTGTCTTATTATTAGGAATTGTGTATTTGACGAAGGGATGATGGCGTGAAGATTTATCTGGTCGGTGGTGCTGTTCGGGATGCATTGTTAGGGCTACCGGTCAAAGACAGAGATTGGGTGGTGGTCGGCAGTACGCCACAGGAGATGCTCGACGCGGGCTACCAGCAGGTAGGCCGCGATTTTCCTGTGTTTCTGCATCCGCAAACGCATGAAGAGTATGCGCTGGCACGTACCGAACGGAAATCCGGTTCCGGTTACACCGGTTTTACTTGCTATGCCGCACCGGATGTCACGCTGGAAGATGATCTTAAGCGTCGCGATCTGACCATTAATGCGCTGGCTCAGGACGATAACGGCGAGATTATCGACCCGTACAACGGTCTGGGCGATCTGCAAAATCGTCTGTTGCGCCATGTTTCCCCCGCTTTTGGCGAAGATCCGTTACGCGTTCTGCGCGTGGCGCGTTTTGCTGCGCGTTATGCCCACCTCGGTTTTCGTATTGCCGATGAAACTCTGACGCTGATGCGCGAGATGACCCATGCGGGTGAACTGGAACACCTGACGCCTGAACGGGTATGGAAAGAGACGGAAAGCGCCCTCACCACCCGCAATCCCCAGGTGTTCTTCCAGGTACTGCGCGATTGCGGTGCACTTCGCGTTTTATTCCCGGAAATTGACGCCCTGTTTGGCGTTCCGGCCCCTGCCAGGTGGCATCCGGAAATCGACACGGGTATTCATACCTTAATGACGCTCTCAATGGCGGCGATGCTGAGTCCGCAGGTTGATGTCCGTTTCGCAACTTTATGCCACGATCTCGGTAAAGGACTGACGCCGCCAGAACTTTGGCCGCGTCATCATGGGCATGGCCCGGCGGGTGTTAAGTTAGTGGAACAACTATGCCAGCGTCTGCGCGTGCCAAATGAAATTCGCGATTTAGCCAGACTGGTGGCTGAGTTTCACGATCTCATCCACACCTTCCCAATGCTGAACCCAAAAACCATCGTCAAATTATTTGATTCCATCGATGCCTGGCGTAAACCGCAGCGTGTCGAGCAACTGGCGCTGACCAGCGAGGCTGACGTACGCGGCAGAACCGGTTTTGAATCAGCGGACTACCCGCAAGGCCGTTGGTTGCGCGAAGCCTGGGAAGTGGCGCAGTCAGTGCCGACAAAAGCGGTCGTTGAAGCGGGATTTAAAGGTGTGGAGATTCGCGAGGAGCTGACCCGACGGCGGATTGCGGCGGTAGCCAGTTGGAAGGAACAACGTTGCCCAAAGCCTGACTGAGTATAAAACTAAACGTTAACACGAACCATCCCCTCGCCCCTTCGGGGAGAGGGTTAGGGTGAGGGGAACAGACCAGCACCGGTGCGAACAATCACCCCCACCCCGGCCCTCTCCCTACAGAGCGAGGGAGAAAACCAGGCCTGCTCCCGAACCTTTTCTCAATCAAAAGAACACGACGTACACCGCAGCCGCCACAATAAAGCGATAAATGGCGAACGGGATAAACGAAATGCGCTTAATCAATTGCAGGAAGGTTTTAATCGCTATCAGCGCCACCACAAAAGCGGTGATAAACCCAACGGCAAACATCGGGATATCGCCGGTTGTCAGGAAGCCCCAGCTTTTGTAGAGATCGAGCGCCGTTGCGCCCATCATCATCGGTACCGCCAGCAGGAACGAGAACTCGGAAGCAGCGTAACGGCTCACGCCCATCAGCATCCCACCTGAAATGGTGGCCCCGGAACGGGAGAAACCCGGCCACAGCGCCAGACACTGGAAACAGCCAATCATAAACGCCTGACGATAGGTCATATCATCAAGACCCGGCGCACGCGGCTCTTTCGGCTTCAGGCATTCGGCGGCAATCAGCAACAAACCGCCAACGACCAGTGCATACATCACATTTATCGGGTTAAACAATGACTTAATCGTGTCGTGGAACAACAGCCCCAGTACCACCGCCGGAATCATCCCCAGCAAAATGTGGATCAGCGTTAAACGACCTTTGCTTTCTCCTTCGTGCTGCAACGGGCGGCCAAAGTGGATGCCAATCAGGCCAAACAGACGCCGCCAGAACATCACTACTACCGCCAGAATTGATCCTAACTGGATCACAACTTCAAAGGTTTTCGCCGTGTCGCCCTCGAACCCCAACAAGTGACCGACAATAATCATATGGCCCGTGCTGGATACCGGCAGAAATTCTGTCAATCCTTCGACCACACCCAATATTGCCGCTATCAGCAGCGAGTGCATATCGCTCATCAATAAACCCCTAAATTATTAAAATGTACCGCTTGTCCGGACTACTGCAGTAAGACCAGGTTATAACCGTTTGGTTTAACAGCTGTAAAATTAATTATTTTCTTTCAGATTATTGCCACGCTCAATGATTACGCCAACATTCGCCGCCCGCGCCACTGCGCCTGGCTTGCTGAGTTTGATACGCACCCACGGCGAGTTGAAGCGTGCTAACAGCAGCTCCGCCACCTCTTCAGCCACGCGTTCCACCAGCGCAAAACGCGCCCCCTCGACGTGGCTGACCACCGTTTCTGCAATGTCAGCGTAACTGAGGCAATCCGCCACATCATCACTTTTCGCCGCTTTACGGTTATCCCATGCCATTTCGATATCGAACACTAACTTCTGTTCGATGGTCTGTTCCCAGTCGTAAACACCAATAGTGGTGATTACCGAAAGTTGCTCTATAAATACAATATCCATCACGTCCTGCCTGCTTTTTGGCTAACCGGATACCACTTCCGGCGAAATGTGCGTATTATCCACAGATTCATCGTTGAACACGAATTTTCAAAACGGAACAGCTTATGAGTGCAATCGCGCCTGGAATGATCCTCATCGCGTACCTCTGCGGCTCCATTTCCAGTGCCATTCTGGTTTGCCGCTTGTGTGGGCTGCCCGATCCGCGAACCAGCGGCTCCGGCAATCCAGGCGCAACCAATGTGTTACGTATCGGTGGCAAGGGAGCAGCCGTAGCAGTACTGATTTTCGACGTTCTGAAAGGAATGTTGCCCGTCTGGGGCGCGTATGAATTAGGTGTCAGCCCCTTCTGGCTAGGCTTAATTGCCATCGCCGCCTGTCTTGGACACATCTGGCCCGTTTTCTTCGGATTTAAAGGAGGAAAAGGCGTTGCTACCGCTTTTGGTGCCATCGCACCCATTGGCTGGGATCTCACCGGAGTAATGGCGGGAACCTGGTTACTGACCGTGCTATTGAGCGGATACTCGTCGCTGGGAGCGATTGTCAGTGCACTGATTGCTCCATTTTATGTCTGGTGGTTTAAGCCACAATTCACCTTCCCGGTTTCGATGCTCTCTTGCCTGATCCTGCTGCGTCATCATGACAACATCCAGCGTCTGTGGCGTCGTCAGGAGACAAAAATCTGGACGAAATTCAAAAGAAAGCGCGAAAAGGATCCCGAGTGATTTCTGGTGGATCTACATGACCTGATAGCCTTCATCGGGCTTGCCCAGCCGTTGCTGGCACCATGCCGCCAGAAATTCCACGCAGACACGTAATTTCATGCTGCGATAGAGCGGCTCCCGGTAAACAGCCCAGATATTGGCGCTTTGTGCATACTCCGGCAATACTCGCACCAGTTTGCCACTCTCCAGAAACGGCAACACATCCCACTCGGAACGCAGCATAATCCCTTTGCCCTCCAGCGCCCATTGCAACACTATCTCGCCGCTATTGGAGGAAAGATGCCCGCTAACCTTCACCGATTTTTTCTCCTGACCGTTCCCCAACTCCCATATTCCGTGGGTCATATCGCGCTCTTTGGTCACCAGACAGTCATGACGACTTAATTCCTGTAATGATTGTGGCTGCGGATATTTTTGCAGATACTCAGGTGCTGCGCATAATATTCTTTTATTTTTCGTTAACAGATGCGCAATATAATAATCAGGAATTTCGTCATTAATACGAATATCCAGATCAATATTATCCTGCACTAAATCAATTTGCCGATCGAACAATTCAAAATGCACCTGTAACTCAGGATAATTGCGCATAAGTTCGGTAATGGCTGGCGCAATATGGCTGCGCCCAAAACCAAAACTGCAACCAATACGAATCATCCCCTCCGGGCGCGTTTTGATTTGCGTGACGTCATCGACCAGTCGCTGATATTGGGTGAGGATTTCCAGCGCATGTTCGTAACAACGTTGGCCACTTTCAGTCAGCGCCACGCCGCGAGCGGAGCGGTTCAGCAGCGTTGTTGCCAGCGTATTTTCAAGGATTTGGATCCGCTTGGTGACAAATGCAGGCGTCTGCCCAAGCGTCGCCGCTGCAGCACTAAAACTCCCGCTGTGGACGATTTCTACCAGTACCTGCAAGTCTTTGGCTAAAGGCCAGCTATTCAGCATCGTTAATTATCCGCAGTTGTGATAAGCGCAGTGTATTTCGCAAAACATTGCCATTCCCTGCTCTGGCGCAATATTCATTCTTATTTTCGCGTTGATTCACGAACTGTTAATTACATATTCACGGTGGCAAAAAATATAAAACCACATTTTTAGTGGTAGTTTGTGGCGGTGAATTTTTCCAGACAAATACAAAAACTGGAGTTGCCATGATGAGCGAAAGTAATAAGCAACAGGCAGTGAATAAGTTGACAGAGATTGTCGCTAACTTTACCGCCATGATTTCTACCCGAATGCCTGATGACGTGGTGGATAAACTAAAACAGCTAAAGGATGCCGAAACGTCGTCGATGGGGAAAATTATCTACCATACGATGTTCGACAACATGCAAAAAGCGATTGATCTGAATCGTCCTGCCTGTCAGGACACCGGGGAGATTATGTTCTTCGTTAAAGTCGGTTCCCGCTTCCCACTGCTTGGCGAGCTGCAAAGCATACTCAAACAAGCCGTGGAAGAGGCAACCGTCAAAGCGCCACTACGTCACAATGCGGTAGAAATTTTTGACGAAGTAAACACCGGCAAAAATACCGGTAGCGGCGTACCGTGGGTCACCTGGGACATCATCCCCGACAATGACGATGCGGAAATCGAAGTTTACATGGCAGGCGGCGGCTGCACGCTACCTGGCCGCTCGAAAGTGTTAATGCCGTCAGAAGGCTACGAAGGCGTGGTGAAATTCGTCTTCGAAAATATCTCCACCCTCGCCGTAAACGCCTGTCCACCGGTACTGGTGGGCGTGGGCATCGCCACCTCGGTGGAAACCGCCGCCGTACTCTCGCGTAAAGCCATTTTGCGTCCGATTGGCAGCCGCCATCCCAATCCAAAAGCGGCAGAGCTGGAGCTACGCCTGGAAGAAGGACTCAACCGTCTGGGGATTGGTCCACAAGGGCTGACCGGCAACAGTTCAGTGATGGGCGTGCATATCGAATCTGCCGCCCGCCATCCGTCAACCATCGGCGTTGCTGTCTCTACCGGCTGCTGGGCGCATCGTCGCGGCACGCTGCTGGTTCATGCCGATCTCACCTTTGAAAATCTGTCTCACACCCGGAGCGCGTTATGAAAAAGATCCTGACAACCCCGATCAAAGCTGAAGATCTGCAAGATATTCGCGTCGGCGATGTGATCTACCTGACCGGTACGCTGGTGACCTGCCGCGACGTTTGTCACCGCCGTTTGATCGAACTGAAACGTCCGATCCCTTACGATCTCAACGGCAAAGCGATTTTCCACGCTGGCCCCATCGTGCGCAAAAACGGCGACAAATGGGAGATGGTCTCCGTCGGCCCGACAACCAGTATGCGTATGGAAAGTTTTGAACGTGAATTTATTGAGCAGACCGGCGTGAAAATGGTGGTCGGCAAAGGCGGAATGGGGCCGCTGACCGAAGAAGGCTGTCAGAAATTCAAGGCGCTACATGTGATTTTCCCTGCAGGCTGCGCGGTGCTGGCGGCAACCCAGGTGGAAGAGATTGAAGAAGTGCACTGGACAGAGCTCGGAATGCCGGAGTCGCTGTGGGTCTGCCGGGTCAAAGAGTTCGGCCCGCTGATTGTCTCTATTGATACCCACGGCAACAACCTGATAGCCGAAAACAAAAAGCTGTTCGCCGAACGCCGCGATCCCATCGTGGAAGAGATCTGCGAGCACGTCCATTACATCAAATAACCCTCCCGGAGAGGCTCGCCCCCTCTCCTTTTTCGCAGGCATAACACGATGAAACCTTCCACTGAATGGTGGCGATACCTTGCGCCGCTGGCGGTCATCGCCATTATTGCTCTAATTCCGGTTCCCGCAGGGCTGGAGAGTCATACCTGGCTCTACTTTGCCGTTTTTACTGGCGTGATCGTTGGACTGATCCTCGAACCCGTGCCGGGTGCCGTGGTGGAGATGGTGGGTATCCCCATCATCGCCATACTCTCTCCCTGGCTGCTGTTCAGCCCCGAACAGCTCGCCCAGCCAGGCTTTAAATTCACTGCAAAATCCCTCTCGTGGGCGGTTTCCGGTTTTTCTAATTCGGTTATCTGGCTGATTTTCGCCGCCTTTATGTTTGGCACAGGCTATGAAAAAACCGGGCTTGGACGCCGCATTGCGCTGTTTCTGGTGAAAAAGATGGGACATCGCACGCTGTTTCTCGGCTATGCGGTGATGTTCTCCGAGCTGATCCTCGCACCTGTAACACCGTCCAACTCGGCGCGTGGTGCGGGGATTATCTATCCCATCATCCGTAACCTGCCACCGCTCTATCAATCACAACCAAACGACAGCAGTTCGCGCAGCATTGGCTCGTACATCATGTGGATGGGGATTGTTGCCGACTGCGTGACCAGCGCCATTTTCTTGACGGCGATGGCACCAAACTTGCTGTTAATTGGACTGATGAAAAGCGCATCTCACGCCACGCTGAGTTGGGGCGACTGGTTCCTCGGGATGTTGCCGCTCAGTATTTTGCTGGTGCTGCTGGTTCCCTGGCTGGCTTATGTGCTGTACCCGCCGGTACTGAAGTCTGGCGATCAGGTGCCGCGCTGGGCAGAGACGGAACTGCAGGCAATGGGCCCGCTCTGTTCGCGTGAAAAACGGATGCTGGGGCTGATGGTAGGCGCGCTGGTGCTGTGGATTTTCGGCGGTGATTATATCGATGCCGCGATGGTCGGTTACAGCGTGGTGGCACTGATGCTGCTTCTGCGCATTATCAGTTGGGACGACATTGTCAGTAATAAAGCGGCGTGGAACGTTTTCTTCTGGCTGGCCTCGCTTATCACCCTCGCTACCGGACTCAACAACACTGGTTTTATTAGCTGGTTTGGCAAACTGTTAGCAGGCAGCTTAAGCGGTTATTCGCCAACGATGGTGATGGTGGCGTTGATTGTGGTGTTTTATCTGCTGCGCTACTTTTTCGCCAGCGCCACGGCGTATACCTCCGCCCTCGCACCGATGATGATTGCCGCTGCGCTGGCGATGCCGGAAATCCCGCTGCCGGTGTTCTGCCTGATGGTTGGCGCGGCAATTGGTCTGGGGAGCATTCTTACACCATACGCCACCGGACCCAGTCCGATTTACTACGGTAGTGGTTATCTGCCAACGGTGGATTACTGGCGACTGGGGGCGATTTTTGGACTGATATTCCTCGTGTTGCTGGTGATTACCGGCTTGCTGTGGATGCCCGTGGTGTTGCTTTAAGTGAGGACGGTGCCGGAAATTGCTCTCCGGCACCGGATAGTTTTACGCAGCCGGTAACTCTGCCAGTGGCCAGCGCGGACGCACGCTAACGCCGAGATCCGCCGTCGCGCCTGCTTTAAACCGCACCATTCCGGCATAGGCGATCATCGCGCCGTTATCAGTACAAAATTCCGGACGCGCGTAGAACACTTCGCCGCGGCGTTTTTTCATCATTTCCGCCAGCTTCGCCCGTAACGTGCGGTTAGCACTCACGCCGCCCGCCATGACCAGTCGCTTAAAGCCCGTCTGATCCAACGCTCGCTTACACTTAATCATCAACGTATCGACCACCGCATCTTCAAAGGCGCGGGCGATATCAGCACGCGTCTGGTCGTCGGTGCCGTTGTCACGAATCGTGTTCGCCGCAAAGGTTTTCAGACCAGAAAAGCTGAAATCCAGCCCCGGACGGTCGGTCATCGGACGCGGGAAAACAAAGCGCCCGGCAGTACCCTGAGCCGCCATTTTCGACAGTAACGGTCCGCCAGGATAATCCAGCCCCAGCAGCTTCGCGGTTTTATCAAACGCTTCACCGGCGGCATCATCGATAGACTCGCCGAGCAGCTCGTACTGACCAATGCCAGTCACGCTGATTAACTGCGTATGACCGCCGGACACCAGCAGCGCGACAAACGGAAATTCCGGCGGGTTATCTTCCAGCATCGGCGCTAACAGATGCCCTTCCATATGGTGTACCGGGATTGCCGGAACGTTCCAGGCAAACGCCAGAGAACGCCCCACGGTTGCGCCAACCAGCAGTGCGCCGACTAATCCAGGGCCTGCGGTATAGGCCACAGCATCAATGTCTTTTGCCGTTAAACCAGACTCCTTTAGCGCCGCCTGGATCAACGGTACGGTTTTGCGCACGTGATCGCGGGAGGCCAGTTCAGGCACGACGCCGCCGTAGTCAGCGTGCAATTTCACCTGACTATACAATTGGTTGGCTAACAAACCTTTTTCATCGTCGTAAATGGCGATGCCGGTTTCATCGCAGGAAGTTTCAATACCCAGTACACGCATGACTTGTTTTACCTCGCTTTATTACCGCGCAGTGTAGGACCAATGCGGGTTGATGTAAAACTTTGTTCGCCCCTGGAGAAAGCCTCGTGTATACTCCTCACCCTTATAAAAGTCCCTTTCAAAAAAGGCCGCGGTGCTTTACAAAGCAGCAGCAATTGCAGTAAAATTCCGCACCATTTTGAAATAAGCTGGCGTTGATGCCAGCGGCAAACCGAATTAATCAAAGGTGAGAGGCACATGCCGGTAATTAAAGTACGTGAAAACGAGCCGTTCGACGTAGCTCTGCGTCGCTTCAAGCGTTCCTGCGAAAAAGCAGGTGTTCTGGCGGAAGTTCGTCGTCGTGAGTTCTATGAAAAACCGACTACCGAACGTAAGCGCGCTAAAGCTTCTGCAGTGAAACGTCACGCGAAGAAACTGGCTCGCGAAAACGCACGCCGCACTCGTCTGTACTAATTCCCCGAGAGCGTTGCTCTCCGATCAGACCGAGTTGTAGTTGTAAGGCCGTGCTTCCAAAAGGAATGCGCGGCTTATTTTCGTTTATGAATTGCTAAAAATCGGGGCCTATGGCTGGACGAATCCCACGCGTATTCATTAATGATCTGCTGGCACGCACTGACATCGTCGATCTGATCGATGCCCGTGTGAAGCTGAAAAAGCAGGGCAAGAATTTCCACGCGTGTTGTCCATTCCACAACGAGAAAACCCCGTCATTCACCGTTAACGGTGAGAAACAGTTTTACCACTGCTTTGGATGTGGCGCGCACGGCAACGCGATCGACTTCCTGATGAACTACGACAAGCTCGAGTTCGTTGAAACGGTCGAAGAGCTGGCAGCAATGCACAATCTTGAAGTGCCATTTGAAGCAGGCAGCGGCCCCAGCCAGATCGAGCGCCATCAGAGGCAAACGCTTTATCAGTTGATGGACGGTCTGAATACGTTTTACCAACAATCTTTACAACAACCTGTTGCCACGTCTGCGCGCCAGTATCTGGAAAAACGCGGATTAAGCCACGAGGTTATCGCTCGCTTTGCGATTGGTTTTGCGCCCCCCGGCTGGGACAACGTCCTGAAGCGGTTTGGCGGCAATCCAGAAAATCGCCAGTCATTGATTGATGCGGGGATGTTGGTCACTAACGATCAGGGACGCAGTTACGATCGTTTCCGCGAGCGGGTGATGTTCCCCATTCGCGATAAACGCGGTCGGGTGATTGGTTTTGGCGGGCGCGTGCTGGGCAACGATACCCCCAAATACCTGAACTCGCCGGAAACAGACATTTTCCATAAAGGCCGCCAGCTTTACGGTCTTTATGAAGCGCAGCAGGATAACGCTGAACCCAATCGTCTGCTTGTGGTCGAAGGCTATATGGACGTGGTGGCGCTGGCGCAATACGGCATTAATTACGCCGTTGCGTCGTTAGGTACGTCAACCACCGCCGATCACATACAACTGTTGTTCCGCGCGACCAACAATGTCATTTGCTGTTATGACGGCGACCGTGCAGGCCGCGATGCCGCATGGCGAGCGCTGGAAACGGCGCTGCCTTACATGACAGACGGCCGTCAGCTACGCTTTATGTTTTTGCCGGATGGCGAAGACCCTGACACGCTGGTACGAAAAGAAGGTAAAGAAGCGTTTGAAGCGCGGATGGAGCAGGCGATGCCACTCTCCGCATTTCTGTTTAACAGCCTGATGCCGCAAGTTGATCTGAGTACCCCTGACGGGCGCGCACGTTTGAGTACGCTGGCACTGCCATTGATATCGCAAGTGCCGGGCGAAACGCTGCGAATATATCTTCGTCAGGAATTAGGCAACAAATTAGGCATACTTGATGACAGCCAGCTTGAACGATTAATGCCAAAAGCGGCAGAGAGCGGCGTTTCTCGCCCTGTTCCGCAGCTAAAACGCACGACCATGCGTATACTTATAGGGTTGCTGGTGCAAAATCCAGAATTAGCGACGTTGGTCCCGCCGCTTGAGAATCTGGATGAAAATAAGCTCCCTGGACTTGGCTTATTCAGAGAACTGGTCAACACTTGTCTCTCCCAGCCAGGTCTGACCACCGGGCAACTTTTAGAGCACTATCGTGGTACAAATAATGCTGCCACCCTTGAAAAACTGTCGATGTGGGACGATATAGCAGATAAGAATATTGCTGAGCAAACCTTCACCGACTCACTCAACCATATGTTTGATTCGCTGCTTGAACTGCGCCAGGAAGAGTTAATCGCTCGTGAGCGCACGCATGGTTTAAGCAACGAAGAACGCCTGGAGCTCTGGACATTAAACCAGGAACTGGCGAAAAAGTGATTTAACGGCTTAAGTGCCGAAGAGCGATCGGGAAGCCCCCGACAGCCGCACTGAGAGGCAGCGGCAAATATATAAGTACGCCCTCGTAATTATCGTTGGCGGTAAACAACCGTTGGATTTCAGCGTTAACGGCTGAAGGACATCGGGTCAATCGCCCAACACCAACCTCATGAAATAAGTGTGGATACCGTCTTATGGAGCAAAACCCGCAGTCACAGCTGAAACTTCTTGTCACCCGTGGTAAGGAGCAAGGCTATCTGACCTATGCCGAGGTCAATGACCATCTGCCGGAAGATATCGTCGATTCAGATCAGATCGAAGACATCATCCAAATGATCAACGACATGGGCATTCAGGTGATGGAAGAAGCACCGGATGCCGATGATCTGATGCTGGCTGAAAACACCGCGGACGAAGATGCTGCCGAAGCCGCCGCGCAGGTGCTTTCCAGCGTGGAATCTGAAATCGGGCGCACGACTGACCCGGTACGCATGTACATGCGTGAAATGGGCACCGTTGAACTGTTGACCCGCGAAGGCGAAATTGACATCGCTAAGCGTATTGAAGACGGGATCAACCAGGTTCAATGCTCCGTTGCTGAATATCCGGAAGCGATCACCTATCTGCTGGAACAGTACGATCGTGTTGAAGCAGAAGAAGCGCGTCTGTCCGATCTGATCACCGGCTTTGTTGACCCGAACGCAGAAGAAGATCTGGCACCTACCGCCACTCACGTCGGTTCTGAGCTTTCCCAGGAAGATCTGGACGATGACGAAGATGAAGACGAAGAAGATGGCGATGACGACAGCGCCGATGATGACAACAGCATCGACCCGGAACTGGCTCGCGAAAAATTTGCGGAACTACGCGCTCAGTACGTTGTAACGCGTGACACCATCAAAGCGAAAGGTCGCAGTCACGCTGCCGCTCAGGAAGAGATCCTGAAACTGTCTGAAGTATTCAAACAGTTCCGCCTGGTGCCGAAGCAGTTTGACTACCTGGTCAACAGCATGCGCGTCATGATGGACCGCGTTCGTACGCAAGAACGTCTGATCATGAAGCTCTGCGTTGAGCAGTGCAAAATGCCGAAGAAAAACTTCATTACCCTGTTTACCGGCAACGAAACCAGCGATACCTGGTTCAACGCGGCAATTGCGATGAACAAGCCGTGGTCGGAAAAACTGCACGATGTCTCTGAAGAAGTGCATCGCGCCCTGCAGAAACTGCAGCAGATTGAAGAAGAAACCGGCCTGACCATCGAGCAGGTTAAAGATATCAACCGTCGTATGTCCATCGGTGAAGCGAAAGCCCGCCGTGCGAAGAAAGAGATGGTTGAAGCGAACTTACGTCTGGTTATTTCTATCGCCAAGAAATACACCAACCGTGGCTTGCAGTTCCTTGACCTGATTCAGGAAGGCAACATCGGTCTGATGAAAGCGGTTGATAAATTCGAATACCGCCGTGGTTACAAGTTCTCCACCTACGCAACCTGGTGGATCCGTCAGGCGATCACCCGCTCTATCGCGGATCAGGCGCGCACCATCCGTATTCCGGTGCATATGATTGAGACCATCAACAAGCTCAACCGTATTTCTCGCCAGATGCTGCAAGAGATGGGCCGTGAACCGACGCCGGAAGAACTGGCTGAACGTATGCTGATGCCGGAAGACAAGATCCGCAAAGTGCTGAAGATCGCCAAAGAGCCAATCTCCATGGAAACGCCGATCGGTGATGATGAAGATTCGCATCTGGGGGATTTCATCGAGGATACCACCCTCGAGCTGCCGCTGGATTCTGCGACCACCGAAAGCCTGCGTGCGGCAACGCACGACGTGCTGGCTGGCCTGACCGCGCGTGAAGCAAAAGTTCTGCGTATGCGTTTCGGTATCGATATGAACACCGACCACACGCTGGAAGAAGTGGGTAAACAGTTCGACGTTACCCGCGAACGTATCCGTCAGATCGAAGCGAAGGCGCTGCGCAAACTGCGTCACCCGAGCCGTTCTGAAGTGTTGCGTAGCTTCCTGGACGATTAATCGGTAGGCCGGATCAGGCGTTACGCCGCACCCGGCACTAGTCCCTCTGCACAAACGCCACCTTTTCGGTGGCGTTTTTATCGCCCACGCACTACCAGCGCCTGGTCCAGCTCGCGATATGCTTCAACCAGTTTCTCTAGTGAAACGCGACTTAAACCGCTGGGATTTGGCAGCACCCAAATCTGCGTCGAACCAATGGTGAGCGTTTGTTTCCCCCACTGTGCACCGCGCTGGCTGAATCCCTGTTCATATGCTTGTTTGCCCAGAATCGCCAACGCCTGCGGCTGATAATCTTCAATTTTTTCAATCAGCTTACGCCCACCTGCGTGCAGCTCCTGCTTTGAAACTTCATTGGCTTGCACCGTTGGACGGTCTACCAGTTTGGTGACGCCACAACGATAATCCAGCAGATGCTGTGCCTCCTGCGGCTTCAACTGACGGTCGGTAAACCCGGCCTGATATATCACCTTCCAGAAGCGATTTGCTGGATGAGCAAAGGGAAAACCAGTCCCGGCGGATGAAAGCCCAGGGTTGATACCGCAAAACACGACCCGTAACCCTGGAGCCAAAATATCCTCAACCATATTTACTCCTTTCTAACATCACCAGGAAAAGTATAACGGATTGAAAATACATTGTTTATAAAAACAGCAGGCGCACGGTAATGGCTGGATTGCGACACGGAGTTACTTTATAATCCGCTACCATGGCCCCTTAGCTCAGTGGTTAGAGCAGGCGACTCATAATCGCTTGGTCGCTGGTTCAAGTCCAGCAGGGGCCACCAGATATAGCAAAGGCTGACGAGAAATCGTCAGCCTTTTTCTTTTTATATATCAGTTACTTTGCGTGCCAGTAAGCCGCTGCACGTACCCGCTGTGGGTCATACTGTTCCGCTTCAAAGCGGCGGCTTAAATTCTTAACGACTTTACCTTCGCCGGTTATCCAGATGAAGTAATCATCGGCAGGGATTTGCATCTGCGCCAGACGCGCATCTACCGCCTGCTCATCATGTGCCAGCCATTCGATATTAAAACCATCAAGGTGCGCGAGATAATCCTGACAGGCGTTATCCCGCACGCTAACCAGCGCACTAACTTGCGGTTTAACGGCAAGTTTGCTCAACGTTTCCAGGCGGCGGCGCAGTGCGGGCATTCCGGATTCATCGCAGACATACAGCTGATACGCGTAATCTTCCGGCACCACCAGCGAACCGCGCGGACCTGCCACCGTAAGTTTATCGCCCGGTTGCGCCTGCATCGCCCAGCCGCTGGCGACCCGACCGTCGTGAATAAAGAAATCGATCGCCAGTTCATGGCGTAGTTCGTCATACAGCGGCGTATAGTCACGTGACGGTGGGCGTGGTCCTTCCGGCCAGACGATGCCCTCTTCCGTTACCGTTGGCGGCACAAAGTGAGCGTCAGGTTGAGGAAAGAAGAGTTTGCTGTGATCGTCAAAGCCGCGCGATGTAAAACCGTCCAGCGCCTCGCCGCCGAGGACAATGCGCTGAAAACCGGCGCTGATGCGCTCAACGCGTAACACAGTCAGTTCACGGAAGCGCAGATCATTGCGAACGCGCTGCGGGTAGCGGGGGGAGTTATTCATTGTTATCGCCTTCGTGATAGTAATCAGATATATCTAAATAATTTTCGTAAATGATAATGATTGTTAATCATGATAAATGCAAGCGATTTGTAGAACTGATATATCTGAAGTATGTGAAGGCATTCAGTGCCATAGCAATGCTGCCGGATGCGGCGTGAACGTCTTATCCGGCCTGGATGTGAGGTGCTTCCACGTTTAAAAATCATTTTTGTACTTGCAGTAATGCTCACATCAGATATAAATTAGATATATCTAATCAAGCAAAAGGAGGCTGATATGAGCCATCATCACGAAGGGTGTTGTAAACATGAAGGCCAGCCACGCCATGAGGGCTGCTGCAAAGGTGAGAAGTCAGAACACGAGCACTGCGGACACGGTCACCAGCATGAACACGGTCAATGCTGCGGTGGTCGCCACGGTCGCGGCGGCGGTCGTCGGCAACGTTTCTTTGGTCACGGTGAATTGCGTCTGGTGATTCTGGATATTCTCTCGCGCGATGACAGCCACGGTTACGAATTGATTAAAGCGATTGAGAACCTAACCCAGGGGAATTACACCCCAAGCCCGGGCGTCATCTACCCAACGCTGGATTTTCTGCAGGAGCAGTCGCTGATTACCATCCGCGAAGAGGAAGGTGGTAAGAAGCAGATTGCGCTGACCGAACAAGGCGCGCAGTGGCTGGAAGAAAACCGCGAACAGGTGGAGATGATTGAAGAACGCATCAAAGCGCGTTGCGTTGGCGCGGCGCTGCGCCAGAACCCGCAAATGAAGCGGGCGCTGGATAATTTTAAAGCGGTGCTGGATTTACGCGTCAACCAGAGCGATATCAGTGATGCACAAATAAAAAAGATCATTGCGGTGATCGACCGCGCCGCTTTTGATATTACGCAACTGGATTAATCGCCGCATCCGCCAGTGGCGCGGTGCAATTGCCGGATGCGACGCTTGACGCGCCTTATCCGGCCTACACCCGCTACACACCCCGCAGGCCTGATAAGATGCGCCAGCATCGCATCAGGCATTGTGCTCCAACCGCCGGATCCGGCATACCGATTAATGCAGCACCGTCACCGCGTCTTCCAGTCGGCTGGCGCGGTGTTTCACCATCGCCGACACCTGCGCACTCTCTTCCACCAGCTCGGCATTTTTCTGGGTGATCAGGTTAAGCTCATCCACTGCACGGGTCAGGCTGGAAAGCCCATCGGCCTGTTCCAGCGTTGAATGGCTAATCTGGGCGATCAACTGGGTGACGTTTTTCACCTGTGCCACAATATCTTCCATCGTCCGTCCGGCGGCGTGTACCTGCTGCGAACCGGATTGCACCTTATCAGCACTGGCATCAATCAGCTTGCGAATATCGTTGGCAGCATTAGCGCTGCGGCTGGCTAAATGACGCACTTCCCCTGCCACCACTGCAAAACCTTTGCCCTGTTCGCCGGCACGCGCCGCTTCCACCGCCGCATTCAGGGCCAGAATATTGGTCTGAAACGCAATATCGTTAATCAGCGAAGTAATGGTGCCAATGCGCTGGGTACTGTCGGCGATATCGTCCATTGTCTTGATCACCGTGGTCATCGCCTCCCCACCCTGCACTGCCGCATTACTGGCGGTGATAGAAAGTTTATCGGCAGCCGACGCCGTGGCAGAGTTCTGTTTCACCGACGCCGCCATTTGGTTCATGGTCGCCACCGTTTGCTGAACGTTATCAACTGTCTGCTGGGTATGTTCGTTCAGTTCATCGGTGCCTTTCGCCAGCGTCTCACTGCCATTTCTGACACTGGACACCTGGCTTGAGACATCGTTAATTAGCCAACGGCACATCAGGCCAAGCTGCCCTACCGCGCGTAATGTCAGCCCCAGCTCATCGCTGCGATTCAGGTGCTCAACACTATTACGCTCTCCGGTCGCCACCTTCAGTGCCTGACGGGCGACATTTTCTATCGGGCGCACAATCTGCCATTCAAAACAAGCGCTTGCCAACAATACCACTAACACACAGAGGAAATACGTCACCACCGGGGCAGCAACAAACCAAAGCATGGCCGCCAGCAAGATAAACATCAGGGTCATCACTCCACGCGCCCGCCAGCGAAGCGGTAATGAAGGCAGTTTACCCAGCCAGCCTTTACGCACCACCAGGCCTTTATGAATACGCTTACTGGTACGTCCGGCGTTCAGCGCTTTGTACAGCGGCTCCACCGCCGCAATCTCTTCATCCGTCGCCCGGGTACGAATCGACATATAGCCACTGATTTTTCCCTCGCGCACCATCGGTACCGCATTGGCCCGCACCCAATAATGGTCGCCATTTTTGCGGCGATTTTTCACGATGCCGCTCCAGGGCTCCCCTTTTTTCAGGGTGAACCACATATCCGCAAACGCCGCTTTTGGCATATCCGGGTGACGCACCATGTTGTGCGGCTGCCCTTGTAACTCTTGCAAGGTAAAGCCGCTCACCTGCACAAAAGTGTCATTAGCATGAGTGATATAGCTTTGCAGATCGGTAGTGGACATCAGAGTGGTATCGTCCGCCAGCGGGGTATTTTGCTGGGTGACATACGGATGAGAAGACATGTTCGCGTCCTGTGCAGGTTATATGGTTGTTAACTTCTTGTCAGAGTTTATGTCGGCCCCGCTGCGGTTATCTTTAACCGATTAATTTGATTTAGATCGCAATTTGCGATTAAAGCACAAATCCAATTCTTTGATTTAGAATACTTTCACTCTGTTACTATACGAAAACGTTAATTATCTTGCCCAAAAATCAGGCAATTATTGCCCTGAAAACGTGCATTTGCGCAGCAATCATCAAATCCATACCCGACAAAAACCGTGCAAAATAACAACAAATGTTAACAGATAGCATTAAATATTGCACAAATGATAACCGAATTTGTGTTTATCCCGATTTTCGCGATCGCAGCCGGAGTGGCGCAATCCCTGCAATACTTAAATCGGTATCATGTGATACGCGAGCCTCCGGAGCATATTTTGAACAGGTTACCTTCGAGCGCATCGGCTTTAGCGTGCAGCGCCCACGCCCTGAATCTCATTGAGAAGCGAACGCTGGATCATGAGGAGATGAAAGCACTTAACCGAGAGGTGATTGAATACTTCAAAGAGCATGTCAATCCGGGGTTTTTAGAGTATCGCAAATCTGTTACCGCCGGCGGGGATTACGGAGCCGTAGAGTGGCAAGCGGGAGGTTTAAATACGCTTGTCGACACCCAGGGACAGGAGTTTATCGACTGCCTGGGAGGTTTTGGAATTTTCAACGTGGGGCACCGTAATCCAGTTGTGGTTTCCGCCGTACAGAATCAACTTGCGAAACAACCGCTGCACAGCCAGGAGCTGCTCGATCCGTTACGGGCGATGTTGGCGAAAACCCTTGCTGCGCTAACGCCCGGTAAACTGAAATACAGCTTCTTCTGTAATAGCGGCACCGAGTCCGTTGAAGCAGCGCTGAAGCTGGCGAAAGCTTACCAGTCACCGCGCGGCAAGTTTACTTTTATTGCCACCAGCGGCGCGTTCCACGGTAAATCACTTGGCGCGCTGTCGGCCACGGCGAAATCGACCTTCCGCAAACCGTTTATGCCACTGCTGCCGGGCTTCCGTCATGTGCCGTTTGGCAATATCGAAGCCATGCGCACGGCTCTTAACGAGTGCAAAAAAACCGGTGATGATGTGGCTGCGGTGATCCTCGAACCGATTCAGGGTGAAGGTGGCGTAATTCTGCCGCCGCCGGGCTATCTCACCGCCGTACGTAAGCTATGCGATGAGTTCGGCGCACTGATGATCCTCGATGAAGTACAAACGGGCATGGGGCGCACGGGCAAGATGTTCGCCTGCGAGCATGAGAACGTACAGCCGGATATCCTCTGCCTTGCCAAAGCGCTCGGCGGCGGCGTGATGCCGATTGGCGCGACCATCGCCACTGAAGAGGTGTTTTCAGTTCTGTTCGACAACCCATTCCTGCATACCACCACCTTTGGCGGCAACCCGCTGGCCTGTGCGGCGGCGCTGGCGACCATCAATGTGTTGCTGGAGCAGAACTTACCGGCTCAGGCTGAGCAAAAAGGCGATATGTTGCTGGACGGTTTCCGTCAACTGGCGCGGGAATATCCCGATCTGGTACAGGAAGCGCGTGGTAAAGGGATGTTGATGGCAATTGAGTTTGTTGATAACGAAATCGGCTATAACTTTGCCAGCGAGATGTTCCGCCAGCGCGTACTGGTGGCCGGAACGCTCAATAACGCCAAAACGATCCGCATTGAACCGCCACTGACACTGACCATTGAACAGTGTGAACTGGTGATCAAAGCGGCGCGTAAGGCGCTGGCGGCCATGCGAGTAAGTGTCGAAGAAGCGTAATATCAAATCGGATGGCGATACGACGTCGCCATCCGATCTTTTTATACGACGCGTACGCCCGCAGGCATCATCCGCTCCGGCGTTAACAACACGCTTTCACTGCCGTCATCGGTTTCCGCACACAACAGCATGCATTCCGACGTTTCACCACGCATTTTCGCTTTTTGCAGATTGCATAAGACCACCACCGTTTTCCCCATCAGCTCTTCTTCGCTGTAGTACGGCACCAGGCTGGTCACGGTTTGCAGTGTTTTTTCCCCCACATCAACCTGTACGATGTACAGCTTGTCGGCGTTTTCATGGCGTTTCACTTCCACAATCTTTCCGACGCGCATTTCCAGACGTGCAAAATCAGCGTAAGCCACGGTTTCCATTGTTTCCTCCCTTCGGGTAAAATTTTACTAAACTATAGCAAAAGTTTTTCTCAATCCTGTAGGCTAAAAATGGAGAATGCAGGCGTGATCACATTCGTGAGCCGCTGTGTTACCGTTACAGCGTCAAAGAAACGCGCTTTATTTACTGAAAACAGGTGACCCGATAAGCACTTCCTCTACAATGGGGGCGCACATCAGGAAAAGTAAAAAAGGTAAACATGGCAACACTAAAAGACATCGCAATCGAAGCTGGCGTATCCCTGGCGACAGTATCCAGGGTCTTAAATGACGATCCGACATTGAATGTGAAAGAAGAGACGAAACATCGCATTCTCGAGATCGCCGAAAAGCTGGAGTACAAGACCAGTAGTGCCCGTAAACTCCAGACAGGTGCAGTCAACCAACACCATATTCTGGCTATCTACAGCTACCAACAGGAGCTGGAGATCAACGATCCTTACTATCTGGCGATCCGCCACGGCATTGAAACTCAGTGCGAAAAGCTGGGCATTGAGCTCACCAACTGTTATGAACACAGCGGATTACCAGACATTAAAAACGTCACCGGTATTTTAATTGTCGGCAAACCCACGCCCGCCCTGCGCGCCGCCGCCTGTGCGTTGACCGACAATATCTGTTTTATCGACTTTCACGAACCCGGCAGCGGTTACGATGCGGTGGATATCGATCTGGCACGCATCAGTAAAGAAATCATCGACTTCTATATCAACCAGGGCGTTAATCGTATTGGTTTTATTGGCGGTGAAGATGAGCCTGGCAAGGCGGATATTCGTGAGGTCGCCTTTGCGGAATATGGCCGACTGAAACAAGTGGTACGCGAAGAGGATATCTGGCGCGGCGGTTTTTCCAGTTCGTCGGGTTATGAACTGGCAAAACAAATGCTGGCGCGGGAAGACTATCCGAAGGCACTGTTTGTTGCTTCCGATTCCATTGCTATCGGCGTACTGCGGGCAATTCATGAACGAGGCCTGAACATCCCACAGGATATTTCGCTTATCAGCGTTAACGATATCCCCACCGCGCGATTTACCTTTCCGCCGCTCTCCACCGTGCGCATCCATTCCGAGATGATGGGAAGTCAGGGCGTTAACCTGGTGTATGAAAAAGCCCGCGATGGTCGCGCGCTGCCGCTGTTAGTCTTCGTTCCCAGCAAATTAAAACTGCGCGGCACGACCCGTTAAATCCCCTTACACACTGTCCGGCAATCGTTTTTGCCGGACAGTGCTGCCGTTTATTTTCGTGATCCAGTTAAAGTAAATGCATTTACCTGCTACTTTTTAGTAAAAATTTTACTAAACTCCCCAGCAATTACACAAACTACCATCACCATGAATGGTTCCGATTTCTCTCTACCGGGAGGCCCTATGAATCGCTGGGAAAACATTCAGCTCACCCACGAAAACCGACTTGCGCCGCGTGCGTACTTTTTTTCATATGATTCTGTTGCGCAAGCGCGTACCTTTGCCCGCGAAACCAGCAGCCTGTTTCTGCCCTTAAGCGGTCAGTGGAATTTCCACTTTTTTGACCATCCGCTGCAAGTACCAGAAGCCTTCACCTCTGAGTTAATGGCTGACTGGGGGCATATTACCGTCCCCGCCATGTGGCAAATGGAAGGTCACGGCAAACTGCAATATACCGACGAAGGTTTTCCGTTCCCCATCGATGTGCCGTTTGTCCCCAGCGATAACCCAACCGGTGCCTATCAACGTATTTTCACCCTCAGCGACGGCTGGCAGGGTAAACAGACGCTGATTAAATTTGACGGCGTCGAAACCTATTTTGAAGTCTATGTTAACGGTCAGTATGTGGGTTTCAGCAAGGGCAGTCGCCTGACCGCAGAGTTTGACATCAGCGCGATGGTTAAAACCGGCGACAACCTGTTGTGTGTGCGCGTGATGCAGTGGGCGGACTCTACCTACGTGGAAGACCAGGATATGTGGTGGTCAGCGGGGATCTTCCGCGATGTTTATCTGGTCGGAAAACACCTAACGCATATTAACGATTTCACTGTGCGTACCGACTTTGACGAAGCCTATTGCGATGCCACGCTTTCCTGCGAAGTGGTGCTGGAAAATCTCGCCGCCTCCCCTGTCGTCACGACGCTGGAATATACCCTGTTTGATGGCGAACGCGTGGTGCACAGCAGCGCCATTGATCATTTGGCAATTGAAAAACTGACCAGCGCCAGCTTTGCTTTTACTGTCGAACAGCCGCAGCAATGGTCAGCAGAATCCCCTTATCTTTACCATCTGGTCATGACGCTGAAAGACGCCAACGGCAACGTTCTGGAAGTGGTGCCACAACGCGTTGGCTTCCGTGATATCAAAGTGCGCGACGGTCTGTTCTGGATCAATAACCGTTATGTGATGCTGCACGGCGTCAACCGTCACGACAACGATCATCGCAAAGGCCGCGCCGTTGGAATGGATCGCGTCGAGAAAGATCTCCAGTTGATGAAGCAGCACAATATCAACTCCGTGCGTACCGCTCACTACCCGAACGATCCGCGTTTTTACGAACTGTGTGATATCTACGGCTTGTTTGTGATGGCGGAAACCGACGTCGAATCGCACGGCTTTGCTAATGTCGGCGATATCAGCCGTATTACCGACGATCCGCAGTGGGAAAAAGTCTACGTCGAGCGCATTGTTCGCCATATTCACGCGCAGAAAAACCATCCGTCGATCATCATCTGGTCGCTGGGCAATGAATCCGGCTATGGCTGTAACATCCGCGCGATGTACCACGCAGCGAAGGCGCTGGATGACACGCGACTGGTGCATTACGAAGAAGATCGCGATGCTGAAGTGGTCGATATTATTTCCACCATGTACACCCGCGTGCCGCTGATGAATGAGTTTGGTGAATACCCGCATCCGAAGCCGCGCATCATCTGTGAATATGCTCATGCGATGGGGAACGGACCAGGCGGGCTGACGGAGTACCAGAACGTCTTCTATAAGCACGATTGTATTCAGGGACATTATGTTTGGGAGTGGTGCGACCACGGGATCCAGGCGCAGGATGACAACGGCAACGTCTGGTATAAATTCGGCGGCGACTACGGCGACTATCCCAACAACTATAACTTCTGTCTTGATGGTTTGATCTATTCCGATCAGACGCCGGGACCGGGCCTGAAAGAGTACAAACAGGTTATCGCGCCGGTAAAAATCCACGCGCTGGATCTGACTCGCGGCGAGCTGAAAGTCGAAAATAAACTGTGGTTTACCACGCTTGATGACTACACCCTGCACGCAGAGGTGCGCGTCGAAGGTGAAACGCTCGCGACGCAGCAGATTAAACTGCGCGACGTTGCGCCGAACAGCGAAGCCCCCTTGCAGATCACGCTGCCGCAGCTGGACGCCCGCGAAGCGTTCCTCAACATTACGGTGACCAAAGATTCCCGCACCCGCTACAGCGAAGCCGGGCATTCTATCGCCACTTATCAGTTCCCGCTGAAGGAAAACACCGCGCAACCAGTGCCTTTCGCACCAAATAATGCGCGTCCGCTGACGCTGGAAGACGATCGTTTGAGCTGCACCGTTCGCGGCTACAACTTCGCGATCACCTTCTCAAAAATGAGTGGCAAACCGACATCCTGGCAGGTGAATGGCGAGTCGCTGCTGACCCGCGAGCCAAAGATCAACTTCTTCAAGCCAATGATCGACAACCACAAGCAGGAGTACGAAGGGCTGTGGCAACCGAATCATTTGCAGATCATGCAGGAACATCTGCGCGACTTTGCCGTAGAACAGAGCGATGGTGAAGTGTTGATCATCAGCCGCACAGTTATTGCCCCGCCGGTGTTTGACTTCGGGATGCGCTGCACCTACATCTGGCGCATCGCTGCCGATGGCCAGGTTAACGTGGCGCTTTCCGGCGAGCGTTACGGCGACTATCCGCACATCATTCCGTGCATCGGTTTCACCATGGGGATTAACGGCGAATACGATCAGGTGGCGTATTACGGTCGTGGACCGGGCGAAAACTACGCCGACAGCCAGCAGGCTAACATCATCGATATCTGGCGCAGCACCGTCGATGCCATGTTCGAGAACTATCCCTTCCCGCAGAACAACGGCAACCGTCAGCATGTCCGCTGGACGGCACTGACTAACCGCCACGGCAACGGTTTGCTGGTGGTTCCGCAGCGCCCAATTAACTTCAGCGCCTGGCACTATACCCAGGAAAACATCCACGCTGCCCAGCACTGTAACGAGCTGCAGCGCAGTGATGACATCACCCTGAACCTCGATCACCAGCTGCTTGGCCTCGGCTCCAACTCCTGGGGCAGCGAGGTGCTGGACTCCTGGCGCGTCTGGTTCCGTGACTTCAGCTACGGCTTTACGTTGCTGCCGGTTTCTGGCGGAGAAGCTACCGCGCAAAGCCTGGCGTCGTATGAGTTCGGCGCAGGGTTCTTTTCCACGAATTTGCACAGCGAGAATAAGCAATGAGGATCATCGATAACTTAGAACAGTTCCGCCAGATTTACGCCTCTGGCAAGAAGTGGCAACGCTGCGTTGAAGCGATTGAAAATATCGACAACATTCAGCCTGGCGTCGCCCACTCCATCGGTGACTCATTGACTTACCGCGTGGAGACAGACTCCGCGACCGATGCGCTATTTACCGGGCATCGACGCTATTTTGAAGTGCATTACTACCTGCAAGGGCAGCAAAAAATTGAATATGCGCCGAAAGAGACATTACAGGTAGTGGAATATTATCGTGATGAAACTGACCGTGAATATTTAAAAGGCTGCGGAGAAACCGTTGAGGTCCACGAAGGGCAAATCGTTATTTGCGATATCCATGAAGCGTATCGGTTTATCTGCAATAACGCGGTCAAAAAAGTGGTTCTCAAAGTCACCATCGAAGATGGTTATTTCCATAACAAATAACAACTACGGCGGCAAAAGGAGTTTGCCGCCACCGCTACCCTACACATTTTCGGAGATGTGTTATGTCTGATACCAAACGTAATACAATCGGCAAATTCGGCTTGCTCTCGCTGACTTTTGCCGCCGTTTACAGCTTTAACAACGTTATCAATAATAATATTGAGCTTGGACTGGCCTCGGCACCGATGTTTTTCCTCGCGACGATTTTTTATTTTATTCCCTTCTGTCTGATCATCGCAGAATTTGTTTCGTTAAATAAAAACTCAGAAGCCGGTGTCTACGCGTGGGTAAAAAGTTCGCTGGGCGGACGTTGGGCATTTATTACTGCCTATACCTACTGGTTCGTAAACCTGTTCTTTTTCACCTCACTGTTGCCGCGCGTTATTGCTTATGCTTCGTATGCCTTCCTCGGCTACGAATATATTATGACGCCGGTTGCCACCACCATTATCAGTATGGTGCTGTTCGCCTTCTCCACCTGGGTTTCCACCAACGGGGCGAAAATGTTGGGGCCAATTACCTCCGTCACTTCAACGCTGATGCTGCTGTTAACGCTCTCCTACATTTTACTGGCAGGTACGGCGCTGGTTGGCGGCGTACAGCCTGCTGACCCCATCACCGTTGACTCGATGATCCCGAACTTCAACTGGGCGTTCCTCGGCGTTACCACCTGGATCTTTATGGCCGCAGGTGGCGCGGAGTCCGTCGCTGTGTACGTTAACGACGTCAAAGGCGGTTCGAAATCGTTCGTTAAAGTGATCATCCTCGCCGGGATTTTTATCGGCGTACTGTATTCCGTCTCCTCGGTGCTGATTAACGTCTTCGTCAGCAGCAAAGAGTTGAAATTTACCGGCGGATCGGTGCAGGTATTCCACGGCATGGCGGCGTATTTTGGTCTACCGGAAGCGTTGATGAATCGCTTTGTCGGTCTGGTGTCCTTTACCGCGATGTTCGGTTCCCTGCTGATGTGGACCGCAACGCCGGTGAAAATTTTCTTCTCCGAAATCCCGGAAGGCATCTTTGGTAAGAAAACCGTCGAACTGAACGAAAACGGCGTTCCGGCGCGCGCAGCGTGGATCCAGTTCCTGATCGTCATCCCGCTGATGATTATCCCGATGCTCGGTTCCAATACCGTGCAGGATCTGATGAATACTATTATTAATATGACCGCCGCAGCGTCCATGCTTCCGCCGTTATTCATCATGCTGGCTTACCTGAATTTACGCGCCAAATTAGATCACCTGCCACGCGATTTCCGTATGGGCTCCCGCCGCACCGGTATTATCGTTGTTTCAATGCTGATTGCGATATTTGCCGTAGGGTTTGTCGCTTCGACATTCCCGACTGGCGCGAATATTCTGACCATCATTTTTTATAACGTCGGCGGTATTGTTATCTTCCTCGGCTTTGCGTGGTGGAAATACAGTAAATATATAAAGGGATTAACGGCTGAAGAGCGCCATATTGAAGCGACGCCAGCCAGCAATGTTGATTAAGCAGAATAATAAAAAATGAGCAGGCATTTTCCCTCTTCCTGGATGAGGAGAGGGAAAATAGTTTCTGCCTTTATATTTTTATAATTACAACGATAAAAGGCTGTACTTTTTCTTTAGCTCATGGATTAACACAATGAAATTAATCACTGCACCATGCAGAGCATTACTTGCTCTGCCGTTTTGCTACGCCTTTTCTGCGGCAGGAGAAGAAGCACGTCCGGCAGAACATGACGACACAAAAACACCTGCAATTACCTCGACATCTTCTTCTTCATTTCGTTTTTACGGCGAATTAGGGGTTGGTGGATATATGGATTTAGAGGGTGAGAATAAACATAAATACAGCGACGGTACCTATATTGAAGGTGGCCTGGAGATGAAGTACGGCTCCTGGTTCGGCCTGATTTACGGCGAAGGCTGGACCGTGCAGGCCGACCACGACGGCAATGCCTGGGTGCCAGACCATAGCTGGGGTGGTTTCGAGGGCGGAATTAACCGTTTCTATGGCGGTTATCGTACCAATGATGGCACCGAAATCATGCTCAGTCTGCGTCAGGATTCCTCGCTGGATGACCTGCAATGGTGGGGCGACTTCACCCCCGATCTGGGCTACGTCATTCCCAATACCCGCGACATTATGACCGCGCTGAAGGTGCAGAACTTAAGCGGCAACTTTCGTTATAGCGTCACCGCCACACCTGCCGGACATCATGACGAAAGCAAAGCCTGGCTACATTTTGGCAAGTACGATCGCTATGACGACAAATACACCTATCCGGCAATGATGAACGGTTACATCCAGTATGACCTTGCCGAAGGCATCACCTGGATGAACGGTCTGGAAATCACCGACGGCACAGGACAGCTCTATCTCACGGGCCTGCTAACTCCTAACTTTGCCGCTCGCGCCTGGCACCATACCGGACGCGCCGACGGGCTGGACGTACCGGGAAGTGAAAGTGGGATGATGGTGAGCGCCATGTATGAAGCGTTAAAGGGCGTTTATCTCTCCACCGCTTATACCTACGCCAAACATCGCCCTGACCACGCTGACGATGAAACCACCTCTTTCATGCAGTTTGGTATCTGGTACGAATACGGCGGCGGACGTTTCGCCACGGCTTTTGATAGCCGCTTCTACATGAAAAATGCCTCTCACGATCCCAGCGACCAAATCTTCCTGATGCAATATTTCTACTGGTAATAAGGACTGTAATTTCATGAAAATAAAAACTATTTTAACGCCAGTAACCTGCGCTCTGCTGATAAGTTTTTCCGCCCATGCCGCTAACGCCGACAATTATAAAAACGTGATTAACCGTACTGGCGCGCCGCAGTACATGAAGGATTACGATTACGACGATCACCAGCGTTTTAATCCGTTTTTCGATCTCGGAGCCTGGCATGGTCATCTGTTGCCAGACGGCCCTAACACCATGGGCGGCTTTCCGGGCGTTGCGCTGCTGACGGAAGAGTACATCAACTTTATGGCCAGCAATTTCGACCGCCTGACCGTCTGGCAGGACGGCAAGAAAGTCGACTTTACGCTGGAGGCATACAGTATTCCCGGTGCGCTGGTGCAAAAACTGACAGCAAAAGATGTGCAAGTCGAAATGACTCTGCGCTTCGCCACGCCGCGCACGTCACTACTGGAAACTAAAATCATCAGCAATAAACCGCTGGATCTGGTGTGGGATGGCGAACTGCTGGAAAAACTGGAAGCGAAAGAAGGGAAACCGCTTTCCGATAAAACCATTGCTGGCGAATACCCTGACTACCAGCGCAAAATCAGCGCCACCCGTGATGGCCTGAAAGTCACCTTTGGCAAAGTGCGCGCCACCTGGGATCTGCTGACCTCCGGTGAATCAGAATATCAGGTGCATAAATCCCTGCCGGTGCAGACTGAAATCAACGGCAATCGCTTTACCAGTAAGGCACATATCAACGGTTCGACCACGCTCTATACCACCTATTCCCATCTGCTGACCTCTCAGGAAGTTAGCAAAGAGCAAATGCAGATCCGCGATATTCTGGCGCGTCCGGCGTTTTATCTCACCGCCTCGCAGCAACGCTGGGAAGAGTATCTGAAGAAAGGGTTAACCAATCCGGATGCGACGCCGGAACAGACGCGCGTCGCGGTGAAAGCGATCGAAACGCTCAACGGTAACTGGCGTTCGCCTGGCGGGGCGGTGAAATTTAACACCGTCACACCGTCGGTGACCGGGCGCTGGTTCTCCGGCAATCAGACCTGGCCGTGGGATACCTGGAAGCAGGCGTTTGCGATGGCGCATTTCAATCCGGACATCGCCAAAGAGAATATCCGCGCGGTCTTCTCCTGGCAGATCCAGCCAGGCGACCGCGTGCGTCCGCAGGATGTGGGCTTTGTCCCCGACCTGATAGCGTGGAACCTTAGCCCCGAGCGTGGTGGCGATGGCGGCAACTGGAACGAACGTAATACCAAACCCAGCCTTGCCGCCTGGTCGGTGATGGAAGTGTATAACGTCACCCAAGATAAAACCTGGGTGGCAGAGATGTACCCGAAACTGGTGGCCTATCACTACTGGTGGTTACGTAACCGCGATCACAACGGCAACGGCGTGCCGGAATATGGCGCGACCCGCGACAAAGCCCACAACACTGAGAGCGGCGAGATGCTGTTTACGGTGAAAAAAGGCGATAAAGAAGAGACGCAGTCTGGGCTGAACAACTACGCCCGCGTGGTGGAGAAAGGCCAGTACGACAGTCTGGAAATTCCGGCACAGGTTGCTGCATCGTGGGAATCGGGGCGTGATGATGCCGCCGTCTTTGGTTTTATCGACAAAGAACAGTTGGATAAATATGTCGCTAATGGCGGCAAACGTAGCGACTGGACGGTGAAATTCGCCGAAAACCGCAGTCAGGACGGAACGTTGCTGGGCTACTCGCTATTGCAGGAGTCGGTGGATCAGGCCAGCTATATGTACAGCGATAACCATTATCTGGCGGAGATGGCGACGATTCTCGGTAAACCGGAAGAAGCTAAGCGCTATCGCCAGTTGGCACAGCAGCTCGCGGACTACATCAACACCTGTATGTTCGACCCGGCTACACAGTACTTCTATGACGTGCGTATTGAAGATAAACCGCTGGCGAACGGCTGCGCGGGCAAACCGATTGTTGAGCGCGGTAAAGGGCCGGAAGGCTGGTCGCCGCTGTTTAACGGTGCGGCAACGCAGGCCAATGCCGACGCGGTGGTGAAGGTGATGCTCGATCCTAAAGAGTTCAACACCTTTGTCCCGCTGGGAACGGCGGCGTTAACCAATCCGGCTTTTGGCGCTGATATCTACTGGCGCGGGCGCGTATGGGTGGATCAGTTCTGGTTTGGTCTGAAAGGGATGGAGCGTTACGGTTATCGTGATGATGCCCTGAAGCTGGCGGATACGTTCTTCCGGCACGCCAAAGGATTAACCGCCGATGGCCCAATTCAGGAGAATTACAACCCGCTGACTGGCGCGCAGCAAGGCGCACCAAATTTCTCCTGGAGTGCCGCGCATTTGTATATGTTGTATAACGATTTTTTCCGTAAGCAATAATTTGCAACTGCTGGCGGATGCGGCGTAAACGCCTTATCCGCCCTACATGTGCAATCCTCCTGGCCGGATAAAACGCGACAAGCGTCGCATCCGGCATCTGCACCGTGCCACTGGCGGATGCGGCGTGAACGCCTTATCCGCCCTACATGTGCAATCCCCCAGGCCGGATAAAACGCGGCAAGCGTCGCATCCGGCGTTACCACCGGGCGTATTCTTTTTGAATCCCATCACAAACCCCGCACTCCCCTTTTCCCTTTTCTCCGGCGACGGCTAAATTAGAACTCATCCGACCACATAACAATTATTTTACATACTGGACAATTTTATGAGCTACCCGTCGCTGTTCGCCCCGCTGGATTTAGGTTTTACCACGTTAAAAAACCGCGTGTTGATGGGCTCAATGCACACCGGGCTGGAGGAATACCCGGACGGTGCCGAGCGGCTGGCAGCGTTTTATGCCGAACGCGCCCGTCACGGCGTGGCGCTGATTGTCAGCGGCGGCATTGCACCAGATTTAACAGGCGTTGGCATGGAAGGTGGCGCAATGCTCAACGACGCCAGCCAGATCCCACACCATCGCACCATTACCGAAGCGGTACATCAGGAAGGCGGCAAAATAGCCCTGCAAATTTTGCATACCGGGCGCTACAGCTACCAACCGCATCTGGTCGCTCCCTCCGCATTGCAGGCCCCCATCAACCGTTTCGTTCCTCACGAACTCACGCATGAAGAGATCCTGCAACTGATCGACGATTTCGCCCACTGCGCGCAACTGGCACGGGAGGCAGGATACGACGGTGTAGAGGTAATGGGGTCCGAAGGGTATTTGATCAACGAATTTCTGACGCTGCGCACCAATCAGCGTAGTGACCAGTGGGGCGGCGATTACCGCAACCGGATGCGATTTGCCGTAGAAGTAGTGCGTACGGTGCGCGAACGCGTCGGCAACGACTTCATTATTATCTACCGGTTGTCGATGCTCGACCTGGTCGAAGGCGGCGGCACTTTTGCCGAAACGGTAGAACTGGCGCAGGCCATTGAAGCGGCGGGCGCGACCATTATCAACACCGGCATTGGCTGGCATGAAGCACGTATTCCGACCATTGCCACGCCCGTGCCGCGCGGCGCATTTACTTGGGTCACGCGCAAACTGAAAGGCCACGTCTCGCTGCCGCTGGTGACCACCAACCGGATTAACGATCCGCAGGTTGCCGACGACATTCTCTCGCGCGGCGATGCCGATATGGTGTCGATGGCACGACCGTTTCTTGCTGATGCGGAACTGCTGTCAAAAGCGCAATCGGGGCGAGCCGATGAGATCAACACCTGCATTGGCTGCAATCAGGCCTGCCTCGATCAGATCTTCGTTGGCAAAGTCACCTCGTGCCTGGTGAATCCTCGCGCCTGCCACGAAACCAAAATGCCAATCCTTCCTGCCGTGCAGAAAAAAAATCTGGCGGTGGTCGGTGCGGGACCTGCTGGGCTGGCGTTTGCCATTAACGCGGCGGCGCGTGGGCATCAGGTAACATTGTTTGATGCCCACAGCGAGATCGGCGGGCAGTTTAATATCGCCAAACAGATCCCCGGCAAAGAGGAGTTTTACGAAACGCTGCGCTATTACCACCGGATGATCGAAGTGACGGGCGTGACGCTGAAACTCAATCACACCGTGACGGCGGATCAGTTACAGGCGTTCGATGAAACGATCCTCGCCAGTGGGATCGTGCCGCGCGTTCCGCCTATCGACGGGATCGATCATCCGAAGGTATTGAGTTATCTCGATGTACTGCGCGACAAAGCGCCGGTAGGCAACAAGGTTGCCATCATCGGTTGTGGCGGGATTGGTTTTGATACGGCGATGTATTTAAGTCAGCCGGGCGAATCCACCAGCCAGAATATCGCCAGGTTCTGTAATGAGTGGGGGATCGACAGCAGCCTACAACAGGCTGGTGGCTTAAGCCCGCAGGGAATGCAGATCCCGCGTAGCCCACGGCAAATTGTGATGCTCCAGCGCAAAGCCAGCAAACCGGGACAGGGGTTAGGCAAAACCACCGGCTGGATCCATCGCACCACCCTGCTCTCGCGGGGTGTGAAAATGATCCCAAGCGTAAGTTATCAGAAGATTGACGATGACGGGCTGCATGTGGTGATCAACGGCGAAACGCAGGTATTAGCAGTGGACAATGTGGTGATCTGCGCAGGGCAAGAGCCAAACCGCGCGCTGGCGCAACCGCTGATTGATAGCGGGAAAACTGTGCATTTAATTGGCGGCTGCGATGTGGCTATGGAGCTGGACGCACGACGGGCAATTGCCCAGGGAACACGGCTGGCGCTGGAGATTTAAAAAGTGCGTTGAAGTGCCGGATGCGACGCTTGCCGCGTCTTATCCGGCCTGGGAGTAACGTGCTGAACGTAGGCCGGATAAGGCGTTAACGCCGCATCCGGCAGGTAACTCCCAATCTTACCGACGACGCCCCAGCTTCACTGTTTTCAGCACCACAAATTTATTATTCGTGGCGATGGTGGTGCAGTTGCCGAAAATCTTCTTCAGTTTATGGAAGTAATCCAGGTGACGGTTGGCAACGATATACAGTTCGCCGTTGATTTTCAGGCAGCGGCGGGCGTGGTGGAACATCTCCCAGGCGACGTTATCGGTCAGCGCATGTTGCTGATGAAACGGCGGGTTGCAGAGCACAGCATTAAAGCGGAAAGGCTCCACTCCGGAGAGCGCGTTGTTGATCATAAACTCGCAGCGATCCAACGCCTCTGGCATGTTGGTTTCAACATTCATTCGGCTGGAAGCGACCGCCATCGGCGATTCATCGACAAACACCACTTTCGCCTGCGGGTTTTTATCAAGCAGCGTCAGGCCAATAACGCCGTTACCACAGCCGAGATCGACAATCTCACCTTCGAGATTCTCTGGCAGATGTTGCATAAAGAAGCGTGCGCCAATATCCAGCCCGTTGCGGGAGAAGACATTCGCATGGTTGTGGATAGTCCAGTCAGTACCTTCCAGCTTCCAGCTAACGGTCTGCGGCGCATCGGCCAGCGGCGGTTCATTGAAAGTGCAATTAATCAGGCGCGCTTTTTTCCATGCCAGCGTAGTGGTGGTCGGGCCGAGCACTTTCTCGAACAGCTCCAGCGTGGAAGTGTGAATGTCACGGGCTTTGGCACCGGCAATAATACGTGTATCCGACGTGACCACTTTGCGCAGCGCACGCAGTTGCTGTTCCAGCAATGCCAGTGTTTTCGGCACTTTGATCAGCACCACACCCGGCTGTTGCGGGTAGTCGGCGGTGCTGTCGAGAAACTTCACGCTCGACTCATCAATCCCGTTGAGGCGTAAATTCTCGCGCGTCGCCAGTTCACTGATGTATGAGTCGCCAATGCTGTACGGCTTATGTTCCGCCAGCGCGCAGCTTAACGCACCAAAGGCATCATTCAGGATCAACACCGGGCCGCGGATTTCTGTGTCGTCCAACTGTTGCAGCAAATATTCATCCGCCGCTTCCCACGCCTGTAGCGGGTTAACGTCATCCGTCGCCGGAAAACGTTGTAGTGTCAGTGAACGGAAACCGTTGTCTAAGTGGCTCATCGGCCCTCCTGAATGATAAAATTTCGACGTTGCCCCTGAAAAGGGTGCGTGAGTATACCCTTTTTCTCTTTTTCGTGGGCGGTTATGAACAATCTTACTTATCTTCAGGGTTATCCCGAGCAGCTACTTTCCCAGGTGCGAACGCTGATTAACGAACAGCGTCTGGGCGATGTGCTGGCAAAACGCTATCCGGGAACACACGACTACGCCACCGATAAAGCCCTCTGGCAATATACTCAGGATCTGAAAAATCAGTTTCTGCGTAATGCCCCGCCGATCAATAAAGTGATGTATGACAATAAGATCCATGTGCTAAAAAACGCGCTCGGGTTACATACCGCTGTTTCTCGTGTGCAGGGCGGCAAGCTGAAAGCAAAAGCAGAGATCCGCGTCGCTACTGTGTTTCGCAACGCGCCGGAACCGTTTTTACGTATGATCGTGGTGCACGAACTGGCGCACCTGAAGGAGAAAGAGCATAACAAAGCGTTTTACCAGTTGTGCTGCCATATGGAGCCGCAGTACCACCAGCTTGAGTTCGACACCCGGCTGTGGCTAACGCAGTTGTCGCTTGGGCAGGACAAAATCTGAAAATGATGTCAGGCGTTATCTTTTCTTTCTTTAGCGCCTAAAATCGACCTCCCCCCTTTCGTTAAGGATAACGACCATGCAGCCCCGCCTTCTTCTCCGTATTTGTTTTTCTCGCCGGACTCTTAAGATTGGCTGTTTGTTGTTGCTTATAGCAGGAGCGACCATTTTTATTGCCGATCGCGTTATGGTCAACGCCAGCAAGCAGCTGACCTGGAGCGATGTCAACGCAGTTCCGGAGCGTAACGTGGGCTTATTGCTGGGGGCCAGGCCGGGTAATCGCTACTTTACCCGACGTATTGATACCGCAGCAGCGTTGTACCACGCCGGAAAAGTGAAATGGCTACTGGTAAGTGGCGATAACGGACGTAAAAATTACGATGAAGCCTCAGGTATGCAGCAGGCTTTGATCGCTAAAGGCGTACCGGCGAAAGTGATCTTCTGCGACTATGCCGGATTCTCAACGCTGGATTCGGTAGTGCGTGCCAAAAAGGTTTTTGGTGAAAACCATATCACCATTATCTCGCAAGAATTTCATAACCAACGCGCCATCTGGCTGGCAAAACAGTACAGCATCGACGCTATCGGTTTTAACGCGCCTGACCTCAATATGAAGCACGGTTTTTATACTCAACTGCGGGAGAAACTCGCTCGTGTCAGCGCCGTGATTGACGCCAAAATCCTCCATCGCCAGCCGAAATATCTCGGGCCATCGGTCATGATTGGGCCGTTTAGTGAGCATGGCTGTCCGGCAAAAGAATAATGCGTATCTGCGCACGTCGAAGATGAAAAAGGCGTGCTACATTGACGACAGAATCCCTTTATGGAGTATCCACGCGTTATGATACGTTTCGCTGTGATTGGTACGAACTGGATCACTCGCCAGTTCGTCGAGGCCGCCCATGAGAGCGGTAAATACAAGTTAACCGCCGTATATTCCCGCAGCCTTGAGCAGGCTCAGCACTTCGCCAATGATTTTTCTGTCGAGCATCTGTTTACCTCGCTGGAAGCGATGGCGGAAAGCGATGCCATTGACGCGGTGTATATTGCCAGCCCGAATGCCCTGCACTTTTCCCAGACACAACTTTTCCTTAGCCATAAAATTCATGTGATTTGCGAGAAACCACTGGCGTCGAATCTGGCGGAAGTGGATGCCGCCATTGCCTGTGCGCGGGAAAATCAGGTGGTGCTGTTTGAGGCATTTAAAACCGCCTGCCTGCCGAACTTTCATTTGCTGCGCCAGGCGCTGCCGAAAGTCGGCAAATTGCGTAAAGTCTTTTTCAACTATTGCCAGTATTCCTCGCGCTATCAACGTTACCTGGACGGTGAAAATCCCAACACCTTTAATCCGTCATTCTCTAACGGTTCAATTATGGATATCGGCTTTTACTGCCTGGCGTCGGCGGTGGCGTTATTTGGTGAGCCGAAAAGCGTGCAGGCAACCGCCAGTTTGCTGGCAAGCGGTGTAGATGCCCACGGCGTGGTGGTGATGGATTACGGTGATTTCAGCGTCACCTTGCAGCACTCAAAAGTCAGTGATTCTGTCCTGGCGAGCGAGATTCAGGGCGAAGCAGGATCGCTGGTGATTGAAAAACTGTCTGAATGCCAGAAAGTGTGCTTCGTGCCGCGTGGCAGCCAAATGCAGGATCTCACCCAGCCGCAGCATATTAATACCATGCTCTACGAAGCAGAGCTGTTCGCTACCCTGGTGGATGAGCATCTGGTGGATCATCCGGGGCTGGCGGTCAGTCGCATCACCGCCAAACTGCTGACCGAGCTCCGCCGCCAGACTGGGGTGATTTTTCCGGCAGATAGCGTAAAACTATAATTGCCAAAGTAAAACAGTGTAAAAGGTATGTAACAGACCATTGACTGGCTGAATGGTCTGTCATACTTTGTTACCTGCAAAGGGGAGTAACTTCATTGCCGGTCGATCGTCATTACGATGTGTGAAAAACCACATCCGGTCACCGGGCAACCCGAAAGGAATACGCAGACGTATTCCTTTTTTGTTGTAAGTGAGACCTTGCCGGAAGGCGAGGTCTATGCATAAAAAGCAGCGGCTGACGTCTTCCGACGTTGGCCGTTTTTTTATGTGTAAGGAACTTCTATGAATACTGTCGGCACGCCGTTGCTATGGGGCGGATTCGCTGTTGTTGTCGCCATTATGCTGGCTATCGACCTGTTGTTGCAGGGGCGTCGTGGGGCACATGCCATGACCATGAAACAGGCTGCGGCCTGGTCGCTGGTCTGGGTGACGCTGTCGTTACTGTTTAACGCCGCTTTCTGGTGGTATCTGGTGCAAACTGAAGGTCGCGCCGTTGCCGATCCACAGGCACTGGCCTTTCTCACGGGCTATCTGATTGAGAAATCGCTGGCGGTCGATAACGTCTTTGTCTGGCTGATGTTGTTCAGCTATTTCTCTGTTCCGGCGGCATTACAACGCCGCGTGCTGGTGTATGGCGTGCTCGGGGCGATTGTTCTGCGTACCATCATGATCTTCACAGGCAGCTGGCTGATTTCACAGTTCGACTGGATCCTGTATATCTTCGGTGCCTTCCTGCTGTTTACCGGCGTGAAGATGGCGCTCGCCCATGAAGATGAATCAGGCATTGGCGACAAGCCGCTGGTGCGCTGGCTACGCGGTCATTTGCGCATGACCGACACCATCGACAACGAGCATTTCTTTGTGCGTAAGAATGGATTGCTGTACACCACACCGCTGATGCTGGTACTGATTCTGGTGGAATTGAGCGACGTGATTTTCGCCGTGGATAGCATTCCGGCTATCTTCGCCGTGACCACTGACCCGTTCATTGTGCTGACCTCAAACCTGTTTGCGATCCTCGGCCTGCGTGCGATGTATTTCCTGCTGGCGGGCGTAGCAGAGCGTTTCTCGATGCTCAAATATGGCCTGGCGGTGATTCTGGTGTTTATCGGTATCAAGATGCTGATTGTCGACTTCTACCATATTCCAATCGCCGTCTCGCTGGGCGTGGTGTTTGGCATTCTGGTGATGACGTTTATTATCAACGCCTGGGTGAATTATCGGCATGATAAGCAGCGGGGTGGATAATTTTTAATCTGCCTAAGCCGTGTACCCTGTCATTAACATGAGCACCGTTTTCTCCCTCCCCTTCCAGGGAGAGGGTCGGGGTGAGGGTAATTTTTCGCACCGATGCTGGCCTGTTCCCCTCACCCTAACCCTCTCCCCAAACGGGGCGAGGGGACTGACCGAGTCCTTTTTTGATGTTGTCATCAGTCTGGAAGCCGCACGTTGGCTTTATTTTTATGTCAAATAAATGTAACCATTAAGTTGCAAAATATGACCTCTCTTTAAAATCCAGCATTTTTCGCTTCCCGAAGCTGTAACTTTCCTTATACTCGACCTTGCAAACACTTTGTTACATCCTGAAAGATGCGTCGACAGAACGCACCAGGGATGTGCGACAACACAATGAAAGGATCGAAAAATGACTACGCAACGTTCACCGGGGCTATTCCGGCGTCTGGCTCATGGCAGCCTGGTAAAACAAATCCTGGTCGGCCTTGTTCTGGGGATTCTTCTGGCATGGATCTCAAAACCCGCGGCGGAAGCTGTTGGTCTGTTAGGTACTTTGTTCGTCGGCGCACTGAAAGCCGTTGCCCCCATCCTGGTGTTGATGCTGGTGATGGCATCTATTGCTAACCACCAGCACGGGCAGAAAACCAATATCCGCCCTATTTTGTTCCTCTATCTGCTGGGTACCTTCTCTGCTGCTCTGGCCGCAGTCGTTTTCAGCTTCGCCTTCCCTTCTACCCTGCACTTATCCAGTAGCGCGGGTGATATTTCGCCACCGTCAGGCATTGTAGAAGTGATGCGCGGGCTGGTAATGAGCATGGTTTCCAACCCCATCGACGCGCTGCTGAAAGGTAACTACATCGGGATCCTGGTGTGGGCAATTGGCCTCGGTTTCGCACTGCGTCACGGTAACGAGACCACCAAAAACCTGGTCAACGATATGTCGAATGCCGTCACCTTTATGGTGAAACTGGTCATTCGCTTCGCACCGATTGGTATTTTTGGTCTGGTTTCTTCTACCCTGGCAACCACCGGTTTCTCCACACTGTGGGGCTACGCGCAACTGCTGGTCGTGCTGGTTGGCTGTATGTTACTGGTGGCGCTGGTGGTTAACCCATTGCTGGTGTGGTGGAAAATTCGTCGTAACCCGTTCCCGCTGGTGCTGCTGTGCCTGCGCGAAAGCGGCGTGTATGCCTTCTTCACCCGCAGCTCTGCGGCGAACATTCCGGTGAATATGGCACTGTGTGAAAAGCTGAATCTGGATCGCGATACCTATTCCGTTTCTATTCCGCTGGGTGCCACCATCAATATGGCGGGCGCAGCAATCACCATTACCGTGTTGACGCTGGCTGCGGTTAATACGCTGGGGACCCCGGTCGATCTGCCCACGGCGCTGCTGTTGAGCGTGGTGGCTTCTCTGTGTGCCTGTGGCGCATCCGGCGTGGCGGGGGGTTCTCTGCTGCTGATCCCGCTGGCCTGTAATATGTTCGGTATTTCGAACGATATCGCCATGCAGGTGGTTGCCGTCGGCTTTATCATCGGCGTATTGCAGGACTCTTGCGAAACCGCGCTGAACTCTTCAACTGACGTGCTGTTCACTGCGGCAGCTTGCCAGGCGGAAGACGATCGTCTGGCAAATAGCGCCCTGCGTAATTAATTGTTTAACCCCTTTCGTCTACGGCGGGAGGGGTTTTCTCTACTTTAAACGGATCAATTCCCCTTTTCTGCATCCGCCAGAAACGAATGATATTCAGGCCATTCATAAGCAGAAAACTACCCTCAATCATCGTGCCGCCTATCGACCCCGCCCAGAAGTTGTGAATCACCCAGCAACACGTTGAAAACCACATCACGCAGCGCATGGTGAGCCCTTTACAGCGGAACAGCGCCCAGGTACTGACAATCGTACCGATAACCGGCAATAGTTCGACAGGATGATGGAACTTCGCGAGGCCAATTCCGCCAGTCAGCACAATAAAAATCGCCATTACCCATAAGCTGCGCGTGCGTAAGGTAATCAATGTACGAATGGCATTAAGGATGGCACTGGCACCAGCGGGATAGGTGCCCAGAAGAAAAAAATGTACGCCAATAACGGCGCTATAGACCGAAAGCTGCTTTTTGAAGCGACGTTCGTCACGATTGAAAAATGTTGTGATACCAATCAGAAAGGCGATGACACCCACGCCCTGGGCCAGCCAATACGCGGTCATGATAAATCCTTAGCAGGTATGGAAAAGCAAACGGCGCTTCACATTATGAAACGCCGTTTTTTATTAACAACTCATTTCGACTTTATAGCGTTACGCCGCTTTTGAAGATCGCCAGTTCGCGGAAGTCGTTACGCTCGTTGCAGGTTTGTTTACCGTTGGCAAACTCAACGATGGTGTCGATAAATTCTTCCAGCAACTGCGGCATCGCTTTACCGTGGATCAGCTGACCCGCGTCAAAGTCGATCCAGTGTTTTTTCTTCGCCGCCAGTTCACTGTTGGTAGCGATTTTCACCGTCGGTACAAAGCCGCCGTATGGCGTGCCACGACCAGTACTGAACAGCACCATATGGCAGCCCGCACCCGCCAGGGCGCTGGTCGCTACGGCATCGTTACCCGGCGCACTTAACAAGTTCAGCCCCGGCGTTTTCAGACGCTCGCCGTAACGCAGCACGTCAACCACGACGCTGGAACCCGCTTTCTGGGTACAGCCAAGGGATTTATCTTCCAGCGTGGTGATACCGCCCGCTTTGTTCCCCGGCGATGGGTTTTCATAGATCGGCTGGTCATGGGCAATAAAGTACTGTTTGAAGTCGTTGACCATGGTGACCAGTTTTTCAAACGTTGCTTCGTCGCGGCAATGGTCCATCAGCAACTGCTCTGCGCCAAACATCTCCGGCACTTCGGTCAGTACGGTAGTACCGCCGTTAGCAATCACGTAGTCAGAGAAACGCCCCAGCATCGGGTTAGCAGTAATACCAGAAAGACCGTCAGAACCACCGCACTCCAGACCAAACTTCAGTTCGCTGAGTTTGCCTGGCTCGCGTTTATCGTTGCGCATCACGTTATACAGCTGATGCAAATGCTCGATTCCGGCTTCGATCTCATCATCCTGCTGTTGGCAGATCATGAAATGAACGCGTTCAGGATCGATATCGCCCAACGTTTCACGGAATGCGGCAACCTGGTTGTTTTCACAGCCCAGACCAATCACCAGCACTGCGCCCGCGTTCGGGTGGCGCACCATGTTTTGCAGCATGGTGCGGGTATTAATGTGATCGTCGCCCAGCTGTGAGCAGCCGTAGGTGTGGCTGAAGAGGAACACGCCGTCGGTACCTTCAGCGTTGTTGGTCTCTTTCAGGAAACGGTTCTGGATTTGCCGCGCGATGCCGTTGACACAGCCCACGGTTGGCAGGATCCACAGCTCGTTACGCACCCCGACATCGCCGTTAGCGCGACGATAGATCTGCACTTCACGATCTGCCGCTTGCGCAGGCAGATCCTGAAAATCAGGTTGATAGCGATACTGATCCAGATCGCTCAGATTCGTGCGCGTATTGTGGGCGTGGACGTGAACACCTGCCGCAATATCCGCCAATGCATAACCAATCGGCAGGCCATATTTGATGACATTGGCCCCTTTTGCGATATCCGTTAACGCAAATTTATGTCCACGAGCAACATCCTGGCGCAGCGTAACAGTCTGGTTATCGACACTGACTTCTGTGCCTTCAGCCAAATCCGCTAAAGCGACCGCGACGTTATCCAGCGCATGGATCTTGATGTATTGCATATCAACCCCAGACCTTAGTTCAGTTCAATGGCGAAGTAGTCACGCGCATTGTTAAAGCAAATATTTTTCACCATCTCGCCCAGCAGGTTGATGTCCGCCGGTGCTTCGCCCGCTTCCACCCAGCGACCGATCATCTGGCACAGAATGCGGCGGAAGTATTCGTGACGGGTGTATGACAGGAAGCTACGGCTGTCAGTCAGCATACCGACAAAGCGGCTCAGCAAACCGAGCTGCGCCAGTTGGGTCATCTGACGTTCCATACCGTCTTTCTGATCGTTAAACCACCAGCCGGAACCGAACTGCATTTTGCCCGGCATACCTTCGCCCTGGAAGTTACCGATCATGGTGCCCAGCACTTCGTTATCGCGCGGGTTCAGGCAGTAGAGAATGGTTTTCGGCAGCAGGTTTTCTTCGTTCTGCTTGCTCAGCAGCTTAGACAACTCTTCTGCCATCGGACGGTCGTTGATGGAGTCAAAGCCTACATCCGGCCCCAGCAGTTTGAACTGACGCAGGTTGTTATTACGCAGCGCGCCAATGTGGTACTGCTGTACCCAGCCGCGACGTGCATATTCGGCACCAAGGAACACCAGTACCGCAGTTTTGAACTGTGCCACTTCGTGCTCGCTCAGGGTTTCGCCAGCCAGACGGCGCGCCAGAATGCTGTCCAGTTCCGCTTCGTTCGCTTCAGCAAACATCACCACGTCCAGCGCATGGTCAGACACTTTACAGCCGTGAGCGGCGAAGTGATCCAGACGTTTGGTCAAGGCAGTTTGCAGGTCAGCAAAGCGGCGAATGTCGGTATCGGAAACTTCGCCCAGCTTCGCCATGTAGTCGTTAAAGGTCGCCTGTTCGATGTTGAAGGCTTTGTCCGGACGCCAGCTCGGCAGCACTTTGATGGTGAAAGAGCCGTCTTTGGCGATCTCTGCGTGATGCTCCAGAGAATCGATCGGGTCATCGGTGGTGCCGACCATTTTCACGTTCATCTGCTGCATGATGCCGCGCGCGGAGAAGTTATCCTGCGCCAGCAGTTCGTTACATTCGTTCCAGATTTCATCGGCAGTTGACGGAGAAAGCAATTTGCCAGTGATACCAAACGGACGACGCAGTTCGAGGTGCGTCCAGTGGTATAACGGGTTGCCGATAGTGTGCGGAACAGTCGCCGCCCAGGCGTCAAATTTTTCACGGTCAGACGCATCACCGGTACACAGACGCTCGGCCACACCGTTGGTACGCATAGCGCGCCATTTGTAGTGATCGCCTTTCAGCCAGATGTCATACAGGTTTTTAAAACGATAGTCTTCCGCAATCTGCTGCGGCGGCAAATGGCAATGGTAATCGAAAATCGGCTGGTCTTTTGCGTAGTCGTGATACAGACGGCGGGCAAATTCGGTATCTAACAGGAAATCTTCAGTCATAAACGGAGTCATTTTCGTCTTCCTCTCAACGAGTGAGCTAGCTTGCTTATGGTGCGATGCTGACAAAGTTATCACACCAATTTCCAGAGTCCGAAGATATTTTCGTGAGTTAGATCAATAAACGTAGTTAAAAAAATTACTCTCAAAGTGGTAAATCTCTCTGCAGGCCGCGCCAGTACTGGCCTCGCTGTCGTCAGGTAATGTCCCTACAAATATTCGCACATTTGTGATGGCTCTCACCTTTTAAAGTTGTATGACAAGTTATCTTTCTGCCGTCGCAAATCATAAGTCGACGGAATGCAAATTGCCGATTCATTCATTTGTTAGATGAATCGGGTTAACCGGTACGGAAGCCGAATTAGCACGAAACTTTCATGGCAACGTTCGGGGCGTGCCGGTTTTTTTTCGGTTACCCGGTCGTAACTAACATCTTCAGCCTCTGGCGGGATGATGGCCGCGCTTCCTGCGGATATAACAAAACGATGAGGTTTTACATGCGTAAAATTAAAGGGTTACGTTGGTATATGATCGCACTGGTGACGCTTGGCACCGTGCTTGGTTACCTGACGCGTAACACTGTGGCGGCAGCTGCGCCAACTCTGATGGAAGAGTTAAACATCTCCACCCAACAGTATTCCTATATCATCGCAGCCTATTCTGCTGCTTATACGGTCATGCAACCGGTAGCGGGCTATGTACTGGATGTGCTGGGTACGAAAATCGGTTATGCAATGTTTGCTGTGCTGTGGGCCGTGTTCTGTGGTGCAACCGCGCTGGCTGGTAGCTGGGGTGGCCTGGCGATTGCTCGTGGTGCAGTCGGTGCCGCGGAAGCAGCGATGATCCCGGCGGGTCTGAAAGCCAGCTCCGAATGGTTCCCGGCGAAAGAGCGTTCCATCGCGGTAGGTTACTTTAACGTAGGTTCTTCGATTGGTGCGATGATTGCGCCGCCGCTGGTGGTATGGGCAATCGTAATGCACAGCTGGCAGATGGCATTTATCATCTCCGGTGCATTGAGCTTTATCTGGGCGATGGCATGGCTGATTTTCTATAAACATCCGCGCGACCAGAAGCATCTGACCGATGAAGAACGCGACTATATTATTAATGGTCAGGAAGCCCAGCACCAGGTGAGCACGGCGAAGAAAATGTCCGTTGGTCAGATCCTGCGTAACCGTCAGTTCTGGGGTATCGCACTGCCGCGTTTCCTGGCAGAACCGGCCTGGGGTACTTTTAACGCGTGGATCCCGCTGTTCATGTTTAAAGTTTACGGCTTTAACCTGAAAGAGATCGCGATGTTCGCCTGGATGCCGATGCTGTTTGCTGACCTCGGTTGTATCCTCGGTGGTTACCTGCCGCCGCTGTTCCAGCGTTGGTTTGGTGTGAACCTGATCGTTTCCCGTAAGATGGTCGTAACGCTGGGTGCTGTGCTGATGATTGGCCCGGGTATGATCGGTCTGTTCACCAACCCGTATGTCGCAATTATGCTGCTGTGTATCGGTGGTTTTGCCCACCAGGCACTGTCTGGCGCGCTGATTACGCTCTCTTCTGACGTGTTCGGTCGTAACGAAGTGGCGACGGCGAACGGTTTAACCGGGATGTCCGCATGGCTGGCAAGTACGCTGTTTGCGCTGGTTGTCGGTGCACTGGCTGACACCATCGGCTTCAGCCCGCTGTTCGCAGTTCTGGCAGTATTTGACCTGTTAGGTGCGCTGGTTATCTGGACCGTGTTGCAGAACAAACCGGCGATTGAGGTGGCGCAGGAAACACATAACAATCCCGCACCGCAACATTAACGTTTAACTTAAGTTGTAATGACGAAGCCGCTTTATCAGACGGCTTCGTCGTTTATATAGAAAAAAGCGTTTGTCCGCTTTGCAGGGTTAATTGATGGTTGGCAAGGAAGGCGTAAAGATTACTGACAATTTGCCCATGTAGTACCCGGCCTGTTTATCCATCACGCTGAATTTATCGACTGCCAGAGTCAAGGGTGTCGGCACACACATCACGGCATAGCGAATACCGGGCAGTACCACCGGACGCACACGTTTCAGGTTAATGCTGTTCCAGACCATATTTTCATTATTGCGCACATCAATTTGCCCACCGGTTTCCGGGTTGTACATTTTGACCCGGTAATCAATGCGTTCTCCCTCGTCGGTGGTGGTCCCTCCCTGACGATAGATAGAGAAGTAACCGTCTCTGCGCCCTGCAGCTGGTCGCCCTTCATCTTTGAGCATGATTTCATAACTGATGGCATTACCGTTAAAACCATCGTACAGGCACATGTCCAACATGGTCAGATCTTGCGCGTAGTTGCTGCCGTTAACGCTTCCTGTTGGATGCAAGTCTAACTGCACCCTTGGCGTGGCGTGGGCGAACTCCGGGAAGAACACGTCAATATGGTTGGGGTCGAGCGTATTCAGGGTAATATTTGCGAAATAGTCCTGGGCCGGGCTGTTCGAATGTAATTTAACTTTCCCCTTCCAGACGCCACCAATCGGCAAATTCTTCATCTCTGTCTGCTCAAGGTAGAGCGTAAGAAACTTTGTATCGTATATATAATAATGTTGACCATCTTCTGTACATGAAGATCTATTAGAATCCTTAAGATTCGTCTGAAGCCCTTTGCCCCCCTTGCATCCTGGCGGCGCTTCATCGCTACTTACAATGGCTGTTTTAAATCCTTTGAGTTTTACCGGCCAACGCATCCCACTGCGTTGTTCAGTTAAATAGATTTGTACTGTCGATATATTTCCATTAGCTGTACAGGTTTGTTGGAGGTCAGGATACGAACATTCATACCACATATATCCATTATTTCCTGCCGACGCTTCATCCTTCCAGAAGTAATAATCCGCTCTACCAGATGCCAAATCATACGTAATTTCACTGGTCACGTCAGGAGCTGCCTGAACGCCAGTGAGCGTGCCAAACAAGCCCAATATCGCCGCAATCAATCGATTTCTCATGGTGCAACCTCCCTTTGCGCCGTCTGAACGTTTCCACGTAATTTAGGCTGTTTCAACTGTGCCTGAACCTGAATCGACTCCGGTAATTGTGAATAAGTCACCACACTACAAGTAACATCTCCGCTGTAACGAATGCTGGCGCGTTTCTTTACAACACTTAGTGGACACTTAAGGAATTGCTGCCCGGAAAGCAGATAGAGCTCTTTTTCGCTGCCGTTAATTTCAAGTGTAAATCCGCCATCTTCAGCTACCAGTAACATGGCGCTGTTCAGCCCCACAATCGGGAATTTTTTCACCGCTGCCGGCAGTAATAAACGACCGATATAGTTGTAGTTAAAGCTGGCAGACACTTCGCGATAGCGCAGCTTGCCAGGCAACAACATTAATTCACGATTCCCTGCACCGTTAATGATGTTTGTTGTCCCCTGCTGATTGCCCTGGCTACTGTCGTTAACCTCAACAAAACCAGACTGAAATCCAGGATAAGGGAACAACACACTGTCACTTTGACCAAGCTGCAAAGTTCGGCTGCCTGCCACCCGCGCTTCGAGTTGCAGATCCTGACTCTCTTCATCCTGTTCAGAGAAGCCTTTCACATCCACCAGTACCGCACCCAGCAAATCGTCTGTACCACTGGCTCCCAAATTAACGCCATAGCGACTGACAGCCAGCGTAGAGCTATAAGTGCCCGTAAAGGCCGAAAGATGATCATGATTCTTACGGTCATAACTATCAGATACGGTAGCGTAGACATTTCCGTATTGCCCATCCCAACGCCCGTTAACCGCGCTGTTTATGGTATCGGTGTTCAGGCCTCCGACGGTTACGCCAAGTTCTTTATGGCTGAATGAATCGTTATAAAAGGTATGCGATAACTGCCATGACGTTTGATCGCCATCCTGTTCGCTATAACGATAATCCGTAGACACATTGGTTGAATGGCTGTTGTTATTGCTATCCATCGCTGGCGTGTCAGATAACGAAAACGATAAGTACAAGCCGTTGTCGTCGTTATCGCCACCGTTGTCATTACGATGGAAAACACCGACTGACGTACTCAAAATCCAGTCACGCATCACAAAAGCGCGGGAAGCGCTAAGTTGTACAGTTTCAGAGATACTTTGCGCTGTTGTCTGGCGAAGATAGTTATTTTCAAAGCTCTGCTGTTTATCCCAACGCAAACTATCATCAGTGTTATTTTGTGTGCGGGTATAACCCAGCATCATATTCCAGCCGACAAAATTCTGTGAAACCGTCGCGGAAATACTTTCATAACAGCTTAAGGCGTTATAGCTCTCTCTGCTGTCGGTTGTACAAGCATCGCCGTCAGAGTTGGTCCGATAAAAGCCCAACGTCGGCCATCCCGGATTACTCCAGTTGGCCTGTTGCATATCACCTTTGCCGCCGTCATCGTTACGGAACACGCTGGCGCTGATTGCAAGATTCCCCACCCCGCCTAAATCTGCCGTCCAGTTATTACCTAACTCGAAAGCACTCACATCATCGGCATTCGCCAGCCCTGCGTAGAGCTCATATTGCGGATGTAATGGCAGGCGTACTCCTAGCTGATAAGCTGAACTTTCATCATCAGAAACCTGTGATGTAGTTTTACCTGCCTGTAAGAACCATTGCGCATTTCCGTCAGTCAGACCGCCGGTTTTGGTAAACGGCACAAGCTCGGTGCGGGTGAGTTGGTTATTTTCGTAGACTTTTAATGCCACGCTGTAGCTGCCAGGCGGAAAGGAACTGGTATCAATAAATTGCGAACCACTATTGAGATAAAATGATCCCAAAAGTTGCTCATTACGATAAGCGTCAACACGAGAATTGCGCGAAAGCAGAACCATTACTGGGGTTCCTTGCTGGCTTTGCGCCTGGTTTAAATAGCTCAGTGTCGACCCGATACGCATCCCATCAATTGCACCGAGTGGCAGAAAGTTAAAGGTAAAGTTCCCGCCTTGTGCATTAAATAGTGTGCGGTTGTCCATGCGACCCGCCTGCACATAATAACGACGTAAAAAATCATAACGATAATAGAGATCGCTGACGTCAGCATTACTGTCACTGACATCATCTGCATCATAACCGTTGAAATTCCAGTGTGCACCAATATAACTATTTTCTGTTATTCCCAGCGCACCGTTTCCCTGAATAGACAACGATTGGTAATCATCCTGTGCCAGAACATTGATGTCTTGCTGATGTATAAAAGCATTAACAGTATTTTTGTCTGGATTTAAATATAATGACTTCGCATCGAAAGCTGAATTCCATTGCGGATTAATAAACAACGTTGCCGAACTTTCTTCATCATTATAGATTATTTCCAGCGTATCGGTATTCAGAAAACCACACCCTGAGTCAGTACGTACATAACCGCAAGCCAATTCACCGTGGCGAGCTAGCGGCTGCGATAATTTTTCTTTCACTATATGCGCGATTTTCTGATCGTCTACATCCAGTTCCAGCTTGTTATATAGACTTGCTGGATCAAGAAATGTTACGGTATCAAGATTAACCATTGCATAATATTTACCGAGACTTTTCCCTGAAAAATAAACCTCGATATACTCCTGCTGTCCCTGAGCAATAACCTCAAACCCTGCGGGAATTTTGGTTAATGTCGCCTCTGCCGGGCTGAGACTCGCCAGGATCAAAAGAGCCAGTAATTTTTTATCCATGGCAATCCTGAAATCCATAACAAATACTAAAACAGTTAAAATAAGGGAGGGCTACCCCTCCCTTTGTTACGTGTTAATTCTGTTATCTGGATTAGATATCCTGAGACAGATAAATGCTTACTACACCACGGTAGATGCCTGTCTCCAGAACACCTTTGGTGGTTTGAGCAAACATCAGGTTTTTAGCCAGAGAACCGTTAGTTAACGCATCGGAAGCAAAGATTTTGGTTGCGGTAAAAGTGGTTGCCGCATCAGCTTTAATTTCTTCACCGCCCCAGGTTACTGTCAGCGGAACAATCTTGCTAGCATCCAGGCTTTGAACCAGTTGCGCCGGGGAAACTAACTGCATTTTTACATCTTTGGTAACGTCGTTAGACCAGATTTTGGTCATCAACTGGTAAGATTGCAGACCCTGCCCCGGCAGATATTGCATTTCTACTGCTTTCGGCAACGCGGTGTTATCGGTCTGTGTCATATCCAGAGCGGCATCAACGTTGGCCGTTACAGTAATATCCTTTTGTACTGCCAATGCGGAGCCTGCAACAGAAAACATCGCTGCGACCAGAAGAGATTTTGCAAATACCTTTTTCATTACTATTCCTTCGTTTATTACAATGATAATTAATGGACCGCCAGTTCAAACTCGCCATTATCTTTGGTGATCCAGTTATTATATTTGACAACGATTTTGTCGTAGCCAGATATGCTTTCAAGATTTCTTTCCTGACCAGGGAAGATGTTTTTATTTACGGTCTGTATCTTACAATTTTCTTTGCTATTATTTTTACAATAAGCGATCGTTAAAATCTTTAAGCGTTGATTCCCTGCATTAACTAATTTTTGGGCAGCATTTACTTCTAACTTAGCAATAGGTTGCTGAGGTGGAACACTAACAACAATCCCCCAAATTAAGTTAACTGTTAACTGCATAGAGAGATCTTTTTTATCTGTGGCAACGTCATCAATACTGGGAACCGCTTCAAATTTAACGCGATAATTTTTCTCTTTTTGCTCTGGTTCCATCGCAACAAAACGTACGGTTTTGCTACTACCGGCTGGTAAAGCGAATTTAGGTGGCATAACAACCAGATGATTTGCATCACCGGATTTAATCTCAACTTCATTTTCCTGAGGCGTCGATGGATTATCGATACGGAATACTGTCGCCTTGATGTACTGAACTTCATTACTTTTAGATATTACGCGAACGTTGCCTTCACCCTGACTATTAATGGAAACAGCCATAGGATAAACAGTCATATTTGACTGTGCCAAAAAAGGAGCGAACACGAATAAAAGCGGCGTAAGCCGTGATAAGAGATTAATTTTCGCCACCATATAAATTTGATCTTACAATATTGTTTCCAAAAAGTTGGTGTATTAGAGATGTAGATTTATTGTAAGTCAATATAAAAAAGCATTTTTAGTTAATATTAAATTTAAAGGCTGGGAATTAACTTACTGAAATTTAGTAGCTTTCACAATGACGATACTTATTTTTTAGGAATTTATAAATATTCACAATATTAATTCAATACATTAATTCAATCACCAAATTTATATATGACCAATGGCATACCCATGAATAAAGTGGTATGATAACTTCGTCCGCATTCCACTCCGGGAGACGCATATGGAAATCACTGAACCACGCCGTTTGTATCAACAACTTGCCGCTGACCTGAAAGAGCGCATCGAACAGGGCGTCTATCTGGTAGGTGATAAACTGCCTGCAGAACGCTTTATTGCCGATGAAAAGAACGTCAGCCGTACGGTAGTTCGTGAAGCCATCATCATGCTGGAAGTTGAAGGCTATGTCGAAGTGCGTAAAGGTTCAGGTATTCATGTGGTTTCCAACCAGCCGCGCCATCAGCAGGCGGCTGACAATAATATGGAATTCGCCAATTACGGTCCGTTTGAGTTGCTTCAGGCTCGCCAGCTCATCGAAAGTAATATTGCCGAGTTCGCGGCAACTCAGGTAACGAAACAAGACATCATGAAACTGATGGCCATTCAGGAACAGGCGCGCGGCGAACAATGCTTCCGTGATTCCGAGTGGGATTTACAGTTCCACATTCAGGTAGCCCTGGCGACGCAGAACTCCGCCCTGGCGGCCATCGTTGAAAAAATGTGGACCCAACGTAGCCATAACCCGTACTGGAAAAAACTGCACGAACACATTGATTCCCGTACCGTCGATAACTGGTGTGATGACCACGATCAAATCCTCAAGGCGCTGATTCGCAAAGATCCTCATGCTGCTAAGCTGGCAATGTGGCAGCACCTGGAAAACACCAAGATCATGTTATTCAACGAAACCAGCGACGACTTCGAGTTCAATGCCGACCGCTATCTGTTCGCCGAAAACCCGGTAGTGCATCTCGATACGGCCACCAGTGGCAGTAAATGAAACTCCTGTCCGACAGGCGCTGCGACGCGCCTGTTTGTCTCGTCGGTAAGCGAAAAGTATAAAGTGTCAGCCTGTGTAAATCCTCTCGCCACCCTCCCCTGCATTCAGCAAAATCAGACTCCACGGACATGTAATTTTGATAACGAACAACGTTGACCTTTGTTACAATTAGATTCAATTTGAATTTATGTTTTTGAATGCTTTCTTATCTCACGATTTAACAGGGAATAGTTCAGGCTGTGTTGATGTATCAAACCCGCAGAACATACCAAAACAGCAATAACATTGCGGTAGTGCATCTTTTAAAACCAGCGTGGCGTTAACCGATTCACCAGGAATAATGAATGGAACTTTTGACCCAATTGCTGCAAGCCCTGTGGGCGCAGGATTTTGAAACCCTGGCCAATCCATCGATGATTGGCATGTTGTATTTTGTCTTGTTTGTAATTTTGTTCCTTGAAAACGGCTTGCTTCCAGCGGCCTTTTTACCGGGCGACAGTTTACTGGTATTGGTCGGCGTGTTGATTGCGAAAGGCGCGATGGGTTACCCGCAAACGATTCTGCTGCTGACCGTTGCCGCCAGCCTCGGCTGCTGGGTCAGCTATATTCAGGGGCGATGGCTGGGCAATACCCGCACCGTACAAAACTGGCTATCTCATTTACCCGCGCATTATCATCAACGCGCACACCATCTTTTTCATAAACACGGTTTATCGGCGCTGTTAATTGGTCGCTTTATTGCGTTTGTCAGAACACTGCTGCCGACGATTGCCGGGTTATCAGGGCTGAATAACGCGCGCTTTCAGTTTTTCAACTGGATGAGCGGTCTGCTGTGGGTATTGATCCTGACAACTCTGGGTTACATGCTCGGCAAAACGCCGGTATTTTTAAAGTACGAGGACCAGCTGATGTCATGCCTGATGCTGCTCCCGGTGGTGCTGCTGGTGTTTGGCCTGGCAGGTTCTCTGGTCGTGTTATGGAAAAAGAAATATGGAAATCGGGGGTAAGGGATGCAAATACCTCGCATGTCGCTTCGCCAGCTAGCCTGGTCCGGCACTGTTTTACTTCTGGTCGGCACGCTGTTGCTGGCCTGGTCCGCGGTTCGCCAGCAAGAGTCTACGCTGGCGATTCGTGCCGTTCATCAAGGCACAACGATGCCAGACGGTTTTTCGATCTGGCATCACCTTGACGCTCATGGCATTCCTTTCAAAAGTATCACCCCCAAAAACGACACTCTGTTAATTACATTTGACTCCAGCGACCAGAGCGCCGCCGCAAAAGCGGTCCTCGACAGAACATTGCCCCATGGCTACATCATTGCGCAGCAGGACAATAACAGTCAGGCTATGCAGTGGCTGACCCGGTTACGGGATAACTCTCATCGCTTCGGATAACTTCCTGTTATCCGAAACATATCACTCACTTTGGTGATTTCACCGTAACTGTCTATGATTAATGAGGCGGTGGTTAACACTACCGCTTCGTTGTCTGGACAATCGTTCCTTTGTAATAGGTCCGAATCACAATGGAAGGTTCAAGAATGAAATACCGCATCGCTTTAGCTGTTTCTCTCTTTGCTCTTAGTGCCGGTAGTTATGCCACTACCCTGTGTCAGGAAAAGGAGCAAAATATCCTTAAGGAGATCAGCTATGCCGAAAAACACCAAAACCAGAATCGTATTGACGGTCTGAATAAAGCCCTGAGTGAAGTCCGGGCCAACTGTTCAGATAGCCAGCTGCGTGCCGATCATCACAAGAAAATCGCAAAGCAGAAAGATGAGGTGGCGGAACGCCAGCAAGATTTAGCCGAGGCGAAGCAAAAAGGCGATGCCGATAAGATTGCCAAACGCGAACGGAAACTGGCAGAAGCGCAGGAAGAGCTGAAAAAGCTGGAAGCGCGCGACTACTAACTCACAATAGTCACTACTTACTCACCTGGAGAAAACTATGTCGAAAGAACACACTACGGAACATCTGCGTGCTGAGTTGAAATCCCTTTCCGATACGCTGGAAGAGGTGCTTAGCTCATCTGGCGAGAAGTCGAAAGAAGAGTTGAGTAAGATTCGTAGCAAAGCGGAGCAGGCACTGAAACAGAGCCGTTATCGCCTGGGTGAAACCGGTGATGCCATCGCCAAACAAACCCGTGTCGCGGCGGCGCGTGCTGATGAGTATGTGCGTGAAAATCCGTGGACCGGCGTGGGCATTGGCGCTGCAATCGGTGTAGTGCTCGGCGTTCTGCTGTCGCGTCGTTAATTATGGCGGACACTCATCACGCGCAAGGGCCCGGTAAAAGCGTTCTGGGCATCGGGCAGCGAATTGTTTCCATCATGGTTGAAATGGTGGAAACACGTCTGCGGCTGGCGGTGGTGGAGCTGGAAGAGGAAAAAGCTAATCTCTTTCAACTTTTACTGATGCTGGGCCTGACGATGCTTTTCGCTGCATTTGGTCTTATGAGCCTGATGGTGCTAATTATTTGGGCGGTTGATCCGCAATATCGCCTGAATGCGATGATTGCCACCACCGTGGTGTTGCTGCTACTGGCACTAATTGGCGGTATCTGGACGTTACGTAAATCGCGTAAATCCACCTTGCTGCGCCATACACGCCATGAGCTGGCAAACGATCGGCAACTGCTCGAGGAGGAGTCCCGTGAGCAGTAAAGTCGAACGTGAACGACGTAAGGCGCAACTGCTTAGCCAGATCCAGCAACAACGGCTGGATCTTTCCGCCAGTCGTCGTGAATGGCTGGAGGCAACAGGCGCTTACGATCGTCGCTGGAATATGCTGCTAAGTCTGCGCTCCTGGGCGCTGGTTGGCAGTAGCGTGATGGCGATCTGGACGATTCGCCATCCTAATATGCTGGTCCGCTGGGCCAGACGCGGTTTTGGCGTATGGAGCGCCTGGCGTCTGGTTAAAACGACCCTCAAGCAGCAACAGCTTCGCGGTTAACTTCCCTCTGGCCGGAGCAATTCCGGCCTTATCCCTCAAATTTCTTGAAGATTTTTGACAGTTTTCCTTGCTAACAATCATCATTCACCACGTTTATGATTCTCTCCATCGACAGCAACGACGCTAATACCGCGCCCTTGCACAAAAAAACAATCAGCAGCCTGAGTGGCGCAGTGGAGAGTATGATGAAAAAATTAGAAGATGTTGGTGTACTGGTAGCGCGCATTTTAATGCCGATTCTGTTTATTACCGCAGGCTGGGGAAAAATCACCGCTTACTCTGGTACCCAACAATATATGGAAGCAATGGGTGTCCCGGGTTTTATGCTGCCGCTGGTGATTCTGCTTGAGTTCGGTGGTGGTCTGGCAATCCTGTTCGGTTTCCTGACTCGCACCACAGCCCTGTTTACTGCGGGCTTTACGCTGCTGACGGCATTTTTATTTCACAGCAACTTTGCTGAAGGCGTCAACTCGCTGATGTTCATGAAAAACCTGACAATTTCTGGCGGATTCCTGCTGCTGGCAATTACCGGTCCGGGCGCGTATAGCATCGACCGCCTGCTGAATAAAAAGTGGTAAGCACGCGCTATACTTAACGATAAAAAACGAGGAGGAAGCTCCTCGTTTTTGCTATTGGAGGAGAGAAAAATGGGGCAACTGATTGACGGCGTCTGGCATGACACCTGGTACGATACCAAATCTACCGGCGGTAAATTTCAACGTTCAGCTTCCGCATTTCGTAACTGGCTCACTGCCGATGGCGCACCTGGCCCCACTGGCACAGGCGGTTTTATCGCAGAGAAAGATCGTTATCATCTCTATGTTTCACTCGCCTGCCCGTGGGCGCACCGCACGCTGATCATGCGCAAACTCAAAGGACTGGAACCGTTTATTTCCGTTTCCGTAGTGAACCCGCTGATGCTGGAAAACGGCTGGACCTTTGATGACAGTTTTCCGGGAGCAACCGGAGATACGCTCTATCAACATGAATTTCTGTATCAGCTTTATCTCCACGCCGATCCACACTACAGCGGACGAGTTACTGTTCCCGTGCTGTGGGACAAAAAGAACCACACCATCGTCAGCAACGAATCAGCAGAAATCATCCGCATGTTCAATACCGCGTTTGATGCGCTGGGCGCAAAAGCGGGTGATTACTACCCACCAGCCCTGCAAACGAAAATTGACGAACTTAACGGCTGGATTTATGACACCGTTAACAACGGCGTGTATAAAGCTGGTTTTGCCACCAGCCAGCAAGCCTACGACGAGGCGGTGGCGAAAGTGTTTGAATCGCTGGCGCGACTGGAGCAGATTTTAGGCCAGCATCGTTACCTGACCGGCAACCAGCTAACCGAAGCCGATATTCGCCTGTGGACTACGCTGGTGCGTTTTGATCCAGTGTATGTGACCCACTTCAAGTGTGATAAGCACCGCATCAGCGATTACCTGAATCTGTATGGCTTCCTGCGCGATATCTACCAGATGCCGGGGATCGCCGAAACTGTCAATTTCGATCACATCCGTAATCATTACTTCCGCAGCCATAAGACCATCAACCCTACGGGGATTATTTCAATTGGTCCGTGGCAGGATCTCGATGAACCGCATGGACGAGATGTTCGCTTCGGTTAAAAAAAGGCACCTTACGAGGTGCCTCTGATAATTAGCTAAGTGCATGTTGTTCATGTCGGATGCGGCGTGAACGCCTTATCAAACCTACAAAACATTTATATTCAATATGTTGCAATGACCGCGCAGGCCAGATAAGCGTAGCGCATCTGGCGATTTTGCGCTTGTCATCAGTCTTAGCGCGCCTTCACAGCACTTTATTAATTCCTTGAACGAATATTTACTGCCATTTCATTCACGTCTATTCTTAATTTGCTGCTTTAAAAACAAGTGATTGAGCAAAATTGAGGCAAAAATGGACTGGTATCTGAAAGTACTAAAAAATTATGTCGGTTTCCGGGGTCGTGCGCGGCGCAAAGAGTACTGGATGTTTATTCTGGTCAACATCATCTTTACGTTCGTGCTGGGGCTGCTGGATAAAATGTTAGGCTAGCAACGCGCTGGTGGCGAAGGCATCCTGACGACAATCTACGGTATTCTGGTGTTTTTACCGTGGTGGGCAGTTCAGTTCCGCCGCCTGCACGACACCGACCGCTCGGCGTGGTGGGCACTGTTGTTCTTAATCCCGTTTATCGGCTGGCTTATTATCATCGTCTTTAACTGCCAGGCGGGTACGCCAGGCGAAAACCGCTTTGGACCAGATCCGAAACTGGAACCTTAAAACAAATCTGCTCGCCGGATGTCTGACTCATCCGGCTTTTATCATCATGTTGATGAATGAATAATTTACTAATGTTTATTTAAAATATTTCAATGTCGTTATATAAATTACCTATAAAAAACAACCATGTATTTATCTTAAATATCAAAACCTTTATAACATCCGAAAAAGAAAGATACGAATAGCATTTACACAATACCCGGAATAGACTTTCGTCACTTTTAATTAAAGGGATGTTTTTATGCAGTGGTATTTAGCCGTATTAAAAAATTATGTTGGTTTCTCTGGTCGCGCACGTCGTAAAGAGTACTGGATGTTTACTCTGATTAACGCCATCGTCGGCGCTATTATCAATGTCATTCAATTGATTTTAGGTTTAGAGTTTCCATTCCTTTCTCTCATTTACCTGGCAGCAACAATCATTCCGGTCATTGCTCTGTGTGTTCGTCGTCTGCACGATACTGACCGTTCAGGTGCGTGGGCGCTTCTCTATCTGGTACCGATCATTGGCTGGTTAGTTCTGTTTGTATTTGCCTGTTTAGAAGGCAATTCTGGCAGCAATCGTTACGGAAACGATCCTAAGTTTGGTTCAAATTAATCTTAGAATTGGGGCGACATTTCGCCCCTTTTTATTAATAATAACAAATATTATTTTCCGCTAAAAAGTTTGGGAATTTCCCGCAGACACCAGGATTTCGCTTCCCCCATACTGTCACGACGCCAGGCCATAATAATATCGATCTCGCTGGTCGATTCCGGGCTGACGACACGCAACCGCCCTTCCGCAATATCTTTTTCGACCATCGGATACGGCATCGTCGCCACGCCAAGCCCCGCCAGTAATGCCTGACGTTTATCTTCAATCGTGCTTACCGTTAAGCGCGGCTGTTTGTCCAGCAGCTGTACGGTCAACACCGGGCGCTCACGAGCGGTATCCGCTACCGCAATTCCACGATATTTCACGCGCGTCACTTCAGATAACGGTTCCGGCTCCTGATGAATCGGGTGATCAGGCGCGGCAACGTAGACGTTCATTAACGTATAGAGCTTGCGCGAGTTGATCTCCGACGAGGAACGAAAATGCATATCCGGCGCGATAACGATATCCGCCCGCCCCTGCTCCAGTCGTTCCCACGCCCCCGCCAGCACTTCGGTGATGATTGCCAGTTGGGTATTGGCTTTTGCCGCCAGTTTGTCGATTAACGGGAAAAAGGCAGGTGTCGGTACCAGCGCCTCGGTCACAATGGTGAGATGCGTTTCCCAACCGCGCGCGAGGGCTTCCGCATCGGTAGTCAGTTTATCTGCGGCTTCCAGCAAAACGCGCCCTCGCTCCAGCAACATCCTCCCGACATTGGTGAATTTGGTGCGATGGCCCGAGCGGTCAAACAGCACCACATCCAGCTCTTCTTCCAGTTTTTGCATGGTGTAGCTAAGTGCGGAAGGCACGCGTCCCAGCTCATCCGCCGCCGCCGCAAAACTGCCCCGGCGATCGATCGCATCCATAACCCGTAGTGCTTCCAGCGTTAATGCCCTTTCTTTGGCCATTTCGTTCTCATTCAGGAAATTTGAACATACCGGGCAGAATATCTGGCTAACAATGTAGCGTCCAGCCCCTTACCATAAAAGGAAGTAAAGAGAGGTCAAGAATTATGATTACTACCCGAACTGCCAGACAGTGTGGACAAGCAGACTACGGATGGTTGCAGGCCCGGTATACTTTTTCCTTTGGACACTACTTCGACCCGAAATTGTTAGGCTATGCCTCCCTGCGTGTGCTTAACCAGGAAGTGCTGGCCCCAGGTGCCGCCTTTCAGCCGCGAACCTATCCCAAAGTCGATATTTTAAATGTGATTCTGGATGGAGAAGCAGAGTATCGCGACAGCGAAGGCAATCATGTTCAGGCCAGCGCCGGTGAGGCGTTGCTGCTCTCTACCCAGCCGGGTGTCAGCTACAGCGAACACAATCTCAGCAAAGACAAACCGTTAACACGAATGCAGCTTTGGCTGGACGCCTGCCCGCAGCGAGAGAATCCGCTGATTCAAAAACTGGCGCTTAATATGGGCAAGCAGCAATTAATCGCCTCGCCAGAGGGTACGATGGGAAGCCTGCAATTACGCCAGCAAGTGTGGCTGCACCATATCGTGCTCGACAAAGGCGAAAGTGCGAATTTCCAGTTGCATGGGCCACGCGCGTATTTGCAATCGATTCACGGGAAATTTCATGCGCTTACGCATCATGAAGAGAAAGCGGCGCTGACCTGCGGTGATGGGGCGTTTATTCGTGACGAGGCTAACATTACGCTGGTTGCCGATTCCCCACTGCGCGCTTTGCTGATAGATTTGCCTGTCTAGTTGTTTTTACAGGGAGATGATGATGAGTAAAAAATCGGCCAAAAAGCGCCAGCCAGTGAAGCCCGTGGTGGCGAAAGAACCTGCTCGCACCGCCAAAAATTTTGGCTATGAAGAGATGTTGAGCGAGCTGGAAGCCATCGTCGCGGATGCTGAAACGCGTTTAGCCGAGGATGAAGCTACCGCGTAAAGACAGGTTGCCGGATGCGGCGAAAACGCCTTATCCGGCCTACAAAATCCAACAACATTAACGAATTAAACAACCCGTAGGCCGGATAAGATGCGCCAGCATCGCATCCGGCATCAGGTACAAAACACAACAACATCAACAAGTTGAGCACCCCGTAGGCCGGATAAGGTGCGCCAGCATCGCATCCGGCACAATACTCAAAACCTGGCGTTTATCTGGCCTTGCTCGCCATAATCTCGATAATCTGCCGATCCGTTTGCTGCATCGAATGGCTTGCTAACGCACACAGGTTGGCAATCGACTGCTCAACATCATGCGCCACGATCCCTTCATTGCCGGTCACGGCGGTATCATCCAGCGCCATTAACACCGCTTTCCACGCAGCCGAAGCACTGGTCGAAACCTTCATCGCGCAGCTGTTCGACGCACCATCGCAAATCATGCCGCTGACATCGCCGATCATACTGCTGATCGCCATCGAGATGGTTTCATAACGCCCATCCACCAGCCATGCCATCCCGGCGGCGGCCCCCATTGCTGCGGTCGTTGCGGCACAAAGTGCAGACAAACGCGGTAACTGGTTATGGATGTAAATTGCGCTCAAATGAGAAAGCATCAGCGCACGCGCCAGCCGTTCATCATCCGCTCCGAAGTGTTCTGCTACCACCACCACAGGCATTGTTGCGGTGATCCCCTGGTTACCCGAGCCGGAGTTACTCATAGCCGGAAGCGTAGCGCCGCCCATACGCGCATCGGATGCCGCGCTGGTACGAATCACAATGGATGAAGAGAGATCTTTCGCCAGCAAACCGCGCTCGCACTGTTTTTCCAGCGTCGCGCCAATATGCAGCCCCCACTTACCGCTCAAACCTTCCTGCGATAACGCACAATTTAGCTTCGCGGAATCGAGAATAAAGCGGATCGCCGCAAACGGGACTTCATTGACGAACTTCAGGATCTCAGCCAGCGTCGTTCTGGAAAGCACCGTCAGCGGAGACTCTTGCTCGCCCTCTGCCACACACGCCTGCTGGGTAAACACCACACCATTGTGCGTCTCAATATGCACAATGTTGGTATGCCCGCCGACGATGGTGACACACGCCCACTTCTCACCGTTCCAGACTTTGGCGCGTGAGAAGAGGATTTCATTGCAAGGTTCCTGGATCTTAACGGAGACTTTCCCCGCCGCCAGCAGTGCTTTGGCATCGGCAATTGCCTGCGCAGTTGCGTCTTTCAGCACTTCCAGCCCGGCGTTGGCATTTCCACCTAACGCCCCCAGCGCCGCCGCAATCGGCAGCCCCACCATTCCCGTGCCGGGAACGGTGACGCCCAGACCGTTCTTCATCAGATTTGGCGAAACCCAGGCTTCTACACGTTCAACCGGACCTTCCAGTTCTGCCGCAGCAACCGCCGCCGCCAGCGCCAGTGAAATCGGTTCAGTACATCCCAGCGCCGGTTTTACTTCCTCCTGAACGGCGAGGATGTAACGCTGCCATAACGGATTTAAAGTCGAATCAAACATATTAAAAACCTTAAAATTTCAGGTAAATCAAGAAAATGCCAGGAACGGAGAAACACAAAGCAACAAACCAGTGACGATAATCAGGTACAGAGACATCCCTTTGTATTTGTGCAATGCCGGTACTTTGTAAACCAGCCACGCCGGGATCAGGCACCCTACCATGCCGAAAATCGGGCTACAGATAGAGGTGAAGCTCAACACCGGTGCGTTCAGTACGATGGCGCTCCAGGCCAGCAAAATGGCGAAAATCATGATGCCGCGCTGAACAAGATTTTCGTTAATCTTCTCGGCAGGCATCTTGCGACGCAGGATGTTCATTACGATCCCTTGCGTTGCTTCGCGAAAACCTAAATAGACGCCAAAGAATGCAGTCATGACAGCAAAGATATTGAGAATGACGCTGACCACTTTCACCCACGCTGCGCCGTCACCGCTAATAAACTGTGCGGCAATCGCCAGCGCGGAAATATTCTGCTCATAGGCTTTTACCGCTTCGTCATGTCCCATCGCCAGCGTGAACGACACGGCGTAGAAAAAGACGGTGACAAACAAAATGCCAAACGCGATATTCATTGCCCGCAATGCTTTATGCCGCGCCACTTCAATTGATTTTTCCCGCGAGCGATAAGAGATCACCATCGGGCTTAACGTCTGGATAAACAGAATCGACGTCAGGGTAAACGGCAGCGTAATAATGGCGTTTTTCACCAGCAGCCCCAGCGGCGGTAGCGAACCGACGTTATACAGATGCCACATTCCCACCATCGACACGCCCAGCGCCGCGACCACCAGCAGCTTGGTCAGCACCATGCCGGTCGAAATTTTGAATAACAATTTCTCGCCGCGTGAAGAGATCGCCACCAGAATGCAAATCAGTACCAGACCATAAAAGGGACTGTCTGACAGCAACCCTTCCGTCACGCCGAAGGTATGCAGATAGGAAGCACTATCGTTGGTGATGGCGGTGGAATAGACGAACATCCAAATCACCAGCATTACGAAATAGAGCGCACCTAACAGGATGCCCCAGTTTTTACCTAAATAACCGCTAATGACACTCGGGTAATCTTTACATTCTGGTGATTCTGCCAGCGTATTAATAAACAACCGCTGAAACAGATACATTGCCGGGTAACCAATCACCGATGAGAGCAAAAATACCCACAATCCCATCAAACCGACCTGCACCGGGAGAAAAACAATCCCCGCGCCAATCGCCATCCCGATACTCATAATCACCCAGCCGGTGTCAGTACTGTCGAATTTGATCGCTTCTCGCCACTCGCTCTCACTCATTCCAGCACGACCCGCCGGGGTCGAAGCGTCTGCAATGACGCCTTTATTCGATGCAATTTCCATAATTTCTCGCTCAATATTTTGTAGGGCTTATTATTTTTTTCCGAGCCGCATCAAGGCGATATGCGGTCTACGTTTTTGCAGGCGAGTTATTAGAATAAAGAAATGATACGCGCGAGGTCAGAGAAAATCTTCACAATCAAGACTTTGAAATAACGGAGATGGATAAGAATTTTCTACTAAATTAATCGCAAGAGAATATTCATTCTCTATTTGCGGCAGATCACAAAAAAAAGGTGCACATTTGTGCACCCAAGGATGAAAGCTGACAGCAATGTCAGCCGCAGACCACTTTAATGGCCAGTCCTCCGCGTGATGTTTCGCGGTATTTATCGTTCATATCTTTGCCGGTTTCATACATCGTCTCGATCACTTTATCGAGTGAAACACGCGGTGCCGAGGTGCGGCGCATCGCCATCCGCGCGGCGTTTACTGCTTTCACGGCATTAATGGCATTACGTTCAATGCACGGGATTTGTACCTGTCCGGCAACCGGATCGCAGGTCAGCCCAAGGTTATGCTCCATCGCGATTTCCGCCGCATTGCATACCTGCGCCGGACTGCCGCCCAGTAGTTCAGTTAACCCTGCCGCCGCCATTGAACAGGCCACGCCAATCTCCCCCTGACAGCCGACCTCCGCGCCAGAGATGGAGGCGTTCATTTTATACAGCGCGCCAATAGCCCCCGCTGCCAGAAAATAGCGGGCAATTGACCGCTCGTTTACCGGACGACGGAACTTATCGTAATAAGCCAGCACTGCCGGAATAATGCCGCACGCACCGTTAGTCGGTGCCGTTACCACGCGCCCGCCAGCTGCGTTTTCTTCACTAACCGCCAGCGCGTACATGTTGATCCAGTCGATGACATTCATCGGATCGTTAGAGATGTTATCGCTAGAAACCAGCTGACGACGCAGCGCTACGGCACGACGCGGCACATTGAGCGGACCAGGCAGCACGCCTTCAGTGTTCATCCCGCGTTCAATACCGTCATGCATCACTTGCCAGATACGGGCAAACCCTGCGTCAATTTCCGCTTTACTGCGCAGCGCTAGCTCGTTGTGCATCATCAGGCCAGATATAGACAGGCCGTTGTAATCACACATTTTCAGCAGTTCACCTGCTGAGTGGAAATCGTAAGGTACGGACGTTTCGACATCGTGCGACAGGCCGAAGTGTTCTTCTTCGACAATAAACCCGCCGCCGACAGAGTAATAGGTTTTACTTAATAGCGCTTCCTGTCCCTTCCAGGCAGTGATCCGCATTCCGTTCTCATGGCGAGGCAACATTTCGGGATGGAAGATAATGTTCTTTGCTACAGGAAAATCAACAATATGCGCACCAGATGCCACTGGCAGCCGCCCGCTGCGCGTTACTAACTCTATAAATGCAGGGATCTCATCAATGACAACATCCTGCGGACTGTTTCCTGCCAGTCCCATGATAATGGCGACATCCGTGGCATGGCCTTTGCCCGTCAGTGACAACGACCCATACAGATCGACCACAATATGGCTCGTCGCGGTTAATAAGCCGCTACTTTCCAGCCGATCAATAAAACTTTTTCCGGCATTCATTGGCCCCACGGTATGCGAACTGGAGGGACCAATCCCAATTTTGAAAATATCGAATGCACTAATCATATCCACACCCTCGGATTGCCGTTCAGTGAAGTGGAGCGGAACGACCTTGCGACCGTCCCGCTCACGAGGCTTTACGCACTACGTACTGCGATAGCTTCAATTTCCAGCTTCACATCTTTCGGCAAACGCGCAACCTGCACACAGCTCCGGGTCGGGTAGGTCGCCTGATGCTCATCGAAGAACTGCTTATAGACTTCATTGATGGTGGCAAAATCATTCAGATCGGTGATGAACACGGTCATCTTGATGATATCGCCCACGCTCAGCCCGGCAGCAACCACGATCGCTTTGACGTTTTCGAGGCTTAAACGCGCCTGATCTTGCACATCAGCCGGGATCTCACCGGTCTGCGGGCAAACCGGAATTTGCCCGGAGGTGAAGACCATGCTGCCTAAATCAACGCCCTGAACATAAGGGCCGATTGCGCCTGGGGCACGTTGCGTTTCGATAATCTTTTTCATACATCCTCCGGCGTCAGAGCGCCTGGGTAAAAGTACGTGAAATAACATCCTGTTGCTGTTCACGGGTCAGTGCGTTGAAGCGCACGGCGTAGCCAGAGACACGGATTGTCAGGTTAGGATATTTTTCCGGGTGCTCGATGGCATCCAGCAGCATTTCCCGATTCATTACGTTGACGTTGAGGTGTTGACCGCCTTCGACATCCGCTTCGTGGTGGAAATACCCATCCAGCAGGCCGACAAGGTTGGTTTTACGTACTGGATCTTCTTTGCCCAGCGCCGCAGGAACGATTGAGAAGGTGTACGAGATCCCATCTTTGGCGTAGGTGAACGGCAGTTTCGCCACCGACGTCAATGAGGCCACGGCACCTTTGCGGTCACGACCATGCATCGGGTTAGCGCCCGGCGCGAACGGTGTTCCGGCGCGACGACCGTCCGGTGTATTACCGGTTTTCTGGCCGTACACCACGTTAGAAGTGATAGTCAGAATCGACTGGGTAGGGACGGCGTTGCGATAGGTTGGCAGCGCTTTAATTTTCTTCATAAAGCGTTCAACCAGGTCGCAGGCAATGCTGTCTACGCGCTCGTCGTTGTTGCCGTACTGCGGATATTCACCGTCGATTTCAAAGTCCACCGCCAGGCCGTTTTCGTCACGGATTGGTTTCACGCGGGCATATTTGATGGCAGACAGGGAGTCCGTCGCCACCGACAGGCCCGCGATGCCGCATGCCATAGTGCGATAGACATCACGATCGTGCAGCGCCATCAGCGAAGCTTCGTAGCTGTACTTGTCGTGCATGTAGTGAATGATATTCAGCGCGCTGATGTACTGCACCGCCAGCCAGTCCATGAAGTGATCGAGGCTGTCCATCACTTTGTCGTAATCCAGCACGTCGTCCATCAGCGGTGCTGTTTTCGGCCCGACCTGAATCTTCAGCTTCTCGTCCACCCCGCCGTTAATTGCGTAGAGCAGCGTTTTCGCCAGGTTAGCGCGTGCACCAAAGAACTGCATTTGCTTACCAATCACCATTGGGCTGACGCAGCAGGCAATCGCGTAATCGTCGCTGTTGAAGTCAGTACGCATCAGATCGTCATTTTCATACTGCAAGGAAGAGGTGACGATCGACACCTGCGCGGCATATTTTTTGAAGGCAATCGGTAATTCTTCCGACCAAAGAATGGTCAGGTTAGGTTCCGGTGCCGGCCCCATAGTGTGCAGGGTGTGCAAATAGCGGAAGGAGTTTTTGGTCACCAGCGTACGACCGTCCAGCCCCATCCCGCCGATCACTTCCGTCGCCCAGATTGGGTCGCCGGAGAACAGCGAATCAAATTCCGGTGTACGCAGGAAGCGTACCATACGGATCTTCATGATGAAGTGATCGATCAGTTCCTGTGCCTGCTGCTCATTGAGTACGCCAGCTTTAAAGTCGCGCTCAATGTAGATATCGAGGAACGATGCCGTGCGGCCCAGCGACATCGCGCCGCCATTTTGCGATTTCACTGCCGCCAGATAAGCGAAGTAGAGCCACTGCACCGCTTCCTGCGCATTCTGCGCCGGGCGAGAGATATCAAAGCCATATTTCGCCGCCATTTCCTGAATCTGCAACAGCGCATGACGATGCTCTGCCAGCTCCTCACGCAGACGGATGGTGGCTTCCAGATCCTCGCCTTTTTCCAGACGAGACTGGAGATCGGCAAATTGCAGTTCGCGTTCACGTACCAGATAACTGATGCCATACAGCGCTACGCGGCGATAGTCACCGATAATGCGCCCACGGCCATAGCCATCTGGTAAACCGGTCAGCACGCCAGATTTACGGCAGCGCAGCATATCCGGTGAGTAAACATCAAATACGCCCTGGTTATGGGTTTTACGCAGATCGGTAAACAGATATTCAAATTCACTGTCCATTTCACGGCCATAGGCGTGGAATGAACTTTTAATCATATTAATGCCACCGAACGGGTGTAGCGCACGTTTCAACGGCGCATCCGTTTGCAGGCCAACAATTTTTTCCAGCGGCTGGTTAATATATCCCGCATCATGAGCGGTAATTGTGGTGGCAATATTGGTATCGAAATCAACCGGCGCGTGGGTTGCATTTTCGATACGGATACCTTCCATTACTTTTTCCCACAATTCCGTGGTGGCAGGCGTCGCTTCGGCGAGGAAAGATTCATCGCCTTCATACGGTGTATAGTTATGTTGAATAAAATCGCGGACATTAATTTCGTTTTTCCAGTCCGTACCTTTAAAGCCAAGCCATGCGTCGGCGTACAGCTTATCGCTGGTATCAATATCTACCTTCATGAAAAATAATCTCTCTACAATACTTCAACTAAATTATGCAAATTCTGCGGGCGCGTTAACTTTGCCTAAATGAATGGCATCCAAAGCAATCATTTTTTCTTCGTTAGTCGGAATAACAGCGCAAATGACACGCGCATTTTCACTGGAAACAATTCGCTCACCACAGGAGTTAGAGCGATTATTCATTTCTGTATCAATCTCTACGCCTAATACAGCCAAATGTTCCATGACCAGACGACGAATTAAACTTGAATTCTCTCCTATTCCGCCGGTGAATATAATTCCATCCAGGCGACGTAATGAAGCTGCGTGTCCGGCAATATGACGGGCAATTCGGTGAACAAAGGTTTTAATTGCCAGTTGCGCGCGTTCGTGACCTTCATGCCAGGCTTTTTCCAGAACACGTAAATCCGAAGAAAGACCGGAAATACCTAATAATCCCGACTCTTTATTCACTACGCGTTCCAGGTCACCCAGGCTCTGGTTGGTTTGGCTGGCGACCCAGGACATCGCACCAAAGTCGACATCGCCACTGCGGGTACCCATCATCAAGCCTTCCAGCGGCGTCATTCCCATTGAGGTATCAACACTCTGACCGTTGCGAACCGCGCAGATTGACGCGCCATTGCCAAGATGCGCCACAACCAGGCCGGAGTCATCTTCCGCCAGATTCAGCAGCGAATGTGCGCGCTGGGAAACATAGCGGTGCGACGTGCCGTGGAAACCATAACGGCGTACACCTAACTCTTCATAATATTTCCACGGCAGGCCGTATAAATAAGCTTCCGGAGCCATCGTCTGGTGGAAACTGGTATCAAATACCGCCACCTGAGTTACGCCCGGAAATAATTGCTGCGCCGATTCAATACCACTTAAATTGGCGTAATTATGCAGGGGTGCCAGTGGAGAAACGCGACGGATATTATCAATGACTTCATCGGTAATAATGGCGGACTCGGTAAAAATACTGCCGCCGTGAGCGATGCGGTGGCCAATTAAGGCCACACTGTCATTTAAATTCCGTTTTTCCAGTTCAAATGCAATTGCCTTCAATGCACCTTCGTAACTGTGGTGAGCCAGCGGTGCTGGCTCTCCCCCATTTACGGATAAGAATGCATTTTCCGAGTTAATACCGTCGGCAATACCTGACATTAATACTTCACAGTCGCTGGCATCGAGCACGGAAAACTTAATCGAAGACGAACCACAGTTAATAACCAAAACAACCGGAAATTCATTCATCTCTTTTCTCATCCTGAGTTACGGATTAAAACAGTTTGTATACGATGTTCAGGATGGTCAGCAGACCAATCACGGTAACAAACACGTTATCCAGACGACCACGGTATTTCGCCAGAGACGGCGCTTTACGGATGGCATACATCGGCAACAGGCACAGCAGGGATGCGATAATCGGTGCGCCCATGGCTTCAATCAGGTCAAGGATGTTCGGGTTGGCGTAGGCAACAACCCAGGTGGAGCCCATGATGAAGATCATGCTGATAGTGTTCAGTTTACCCAGCGACACTTTAGTTTTGTCGCCTTTATAACCAAACTTCAGGACCAGGCCATTCAGACCTTCCAGCGTTCCCAGATAGTGACCGAAGAAAGATTTGAAGATAGCCACGAGTGCGATGATGGAAGCCGCATATTCCAGTGTAATCGCGAACGTTGTTTTGGTACCGGTCATGGACGCAAAGTGGTTAGCCAGATAAGAAAGCACTGGAATATTCTGCGCTTTGGCTTCCGCCATGTTGGCCGGAGACAGCGTAAACAGGCAGCTAAAGGCAAAGAACATCACCACTGCAACCATCAGCATGCTGGCACGAGAAATGATTTGGGAACATTTACGTTCGGTGAAGTCGCGACCGAAGTCTTTCTCATACTCTTCACGTTTAGAAACCACGAAGGAAGAGACGATTGGCGAGAAGTTAAAGGAGAAAACCATGATGGAAATCCCCAGCCAGACAGTGATCAGGATACCGTCATGACCGGTTAACGACAGCGAACCGAGGTCAACCTGGTCGATAACTGCAGAGTTCCAGTAAGGGATCAGCGACAGAGAAATCAGCACCAGGCTGGCGATAAACGGCCATACCAGGTAGCTCATCACTTTAACCATCAGATCCTTACCAAACCAGATGACGAAAGCCATCAGCAGCAACAGGAACAGCGCCACAAAGCCGCGATTCAGCGGTGCAAATCCGAGCTGGTTTTCCCAGAACGTCATAAAGGTATTGGTAATAGTAACGCCATAAATCCACAGCAGTGGGCAAATCGCGAAGAAGTACAGGAACGTGATAACCACGCCGCCAGTTTTACCAAAATGCTCTTCCACCGTTTCCGTAATGTTGCCGGAAGGGTTAGAGCCAGAAAGACACAGACGCGCCAGCGCCCGGTGGCAATAAAATGCGATGGGGTATGCCAATACCAACATCAGAAGAATCGGGATCAGTCCGCCAAAACCTGCGCGGATAGGGAAGAACAGCACCCCGGCGCCGATTGCCGTACCAAACAAGCCTAACGTCCATGTGGTATCTGATTTACGCCAGGACGATTGTTTTGTCTGGCTGGATACAATGCTATCTGAAGTACTCATATCCTATCCTCAACGAATTAATTAAGCGTCAACGAAACCGGTGATTTGAGAGACGCGAGAAAGATCGATATTGCCGCCGGAAATAATACTGACGGTTTTTCTGTTTTGAATATATTGGTCTAATTTACCGCTTAATAATGCAGCACATGCCAGAGCGCCTGCGCCTTCGGTGACGACTTTATTGCGCTGAATTAAGGCAATCATACTGTTTCTGATTTCGTCTTCGCTGACCAGCACGATGTCATCGACTAATTCACGAACGATTTCGTAAGTTAAATTACCCGGGCGGGAGACATCACAACCATCCGCCAGGGTGCCGGTAGTTCGGTGCGTGGTTATTTCTCCGGAGTGGAAAGAAGCCGCCATGCCGTGAACGTTTTCTGACTGTACGCCAATAACACGAATGGTCGGGTTAATAGATTTAATTGCCACCGCAATACCAGCAATTAAACCACCACCACCAATTGGCACAATCACGTTATCGACATCATAGAGATCTTCCATAATTTCCAGACCAATCGTTCCCTGGCCAGCAATCACTTTCGGATCATCGTAAGGTGGGATAAAAATACGACCTTCCATTTCGACAATTTCGCTCACTTTAGCGATAGTGTCGTTGAAATTATCACCATGCAGAACGACTTCTGCGGAGTAGTCGCACGTTGCCGCTACTTTGGATTTTGGCGCACCTTTTGGCATCACCACTTTACCGTCGATACCCAGCATCGCGCAGGAGAGCGAAACCCCTTGCGCATGGTTGCCCGCAGAACAGGCCACTACACCTTTACGTTTTTCCGCATCAGTCAGTGAACTTAATTTATTAAATGCGCCACGAATTTTAAATGAACCCGTACGCTGCATATTTTCAAACTTCAGGAATATTTCACCTTTGCAACGTTCACTAAAATAGTTTGAGCGAGGCATGCCTGTTTTATAAATTCGCCCAGCCAGTCGTTGTTTCGCTTCAATAATGTCATCAATAGCAACCGGCAGATCGTATGTAATATGCATTATAAAACCTCTTCGCCTGAATTAAATATGTAGGTAACCGTAACCGACACCTGCAAAACAGACAGGTGGATTATTTATGTTTAAATAAAAACAAATAACTAACCAACTTCTATTAATTGCCTTCGTCTACACCCATTATAAGATGAATACTCTTTGGCTAATTCCACCAAAACCGATGCTGCTTTTTTAATACGATAATTTTTCGACCATACCGCGGCATATTGTGCCACAGGTAATGTTTCTTCAACCGGAATAGTAATAAATTGATTTGAACCAAAAGGTGACGTCATATCACAAGGAATTACAGTTAAGAAATCAGCATTGAGAACAAGATTATAAATTGTCACGACTGAGTCGGTTTTAACGATGTTTTCAATACTGATGCCATTTCTTTGTAACGTAGTAAGAAGCTCGCTGTAGTACCCCATATTGGTTTGTGGCAACACCCACTGTTCGTTCTTCAACGACTCCAGCGTGGTGGTGCCGGTGCATGTTCGGGACTTACTGGCTACCAGCACAAACTCGGACTCGAACAGCGGCTCAACATGTAAATCCTGAAGCTTCATTTCTGCACTTAACGTACCAATCGCAAAATCCAGTCGACCGTCGCGGATTGCCGGTAAGAACGAAGACAGTTGCGCTTCATACATAGAAACCTGCGCTTTCGGGAACACCTCTTTGAACTTGTTGATCATCCCTGACATAAAAGTAAAACCAATCAATGAAGGAAAACCAAATGAGACTTCCACCACCGCCTCAGAAGACATACCGCTTATCTCATTAACCATATTTTTCATTTCACGGGTAATGGATTCGGAACGGGAGAGTAACAATTGACCGGCAGGTGTTAATGTTACACCGGTATTTTTCCGCACCACTAATTCCACACCAAAATAATCTTCAATATCGTTAATGATTTTACTGACGGCTGGTTGAGTTAACCCTAATTCTTTTGCAGCCGAGCCGATAGAGCCACTTCTAATGACTTCCTGAAAGACTACCAGGTGCTGCGTTTTCGGAAGAAGAATAGTGCTCATAACGACCTACGTTAATTACCTCATTGACGGCATGAAGTGTATCAAAATGAAATGAACAGGATATGTGCGACCACTCACAAATTAACTTTCAATACTTTCCAGGGTATCGTTATTACAATTAAATACCTTTAAATATCAACAAGTTAAAGCATAAAAATCAGCATAAACCCTGATTTTTGTCAAAAAAAATGACGGGGATAACCATATTTTATGGCGATAACATCATTCGTTATGTGGTTAATACAAAAAAGGGGCTGAGACCATATTTCAAGCAATTACCGGATAATTACCAGGCAAAATTTGAGTTAAATTTAATGAGCAAGTTCTCAAATTTTATTATAAATAAACCATTTTCAGCGATAAATACTGCGGCACGTCACATTTTTTCACGCTATTTGTTGGAGAACAAACATTTATTTTATCAATATTTTAAAATTTCGAATACAGGTATTGATCATCTCGAACAATTGATTAACGTCAACTTTTTCTCTTCTGACAGGACGTCATTTTGTGAATGCAATCGTTTTCCATAAATTCTTCTCCCCTCATAGGCGACGAATAGCATTTTGTGTTGAGGATCACAAAACGAATAATTGCTGATCGCCGCTATAAGGTCAGACGAAGTCAACAAGGGGGATTTTCACTGTGCTTTACATCAGCGTAGGACACAGAATGTTGCTTCGTTTACTGTAACGCCGGGTAAATGAGCGTTTTTTGATAGTGCGTAAGTGTCGTGCGAGGAAAATAAGCATCTATTATTGTTTGTCATGACGACAAGGCAGGCATCAATGAAAGGCTTCCCAATTGCACATATTTTTCACCCTTCAATCCCGCCAATGCACGCAGTGGTTAACAATCACAATAGAAATATTGATTATTGGACGGTAAAAAGAAAGTTTGCAGAAATTGTCTCCACCAATGACGTTAATAAAATTTACAGTATAAGTAATGAACTGCGGAGAGTATTATCTGCAATTACTGCATTGAATTTCTATCAAGGCGATGTTCCTTCTGTCATGATCCGAATCCAACCGGAAAATATGAGTCCATTCATCATAGATATTTCTACAGGAGAACATGATGATTATATCATACAAACATTAGATGTAGGCACTTTTGCACCTTTTGGTGAACAATGTACTTGCTCAGCCGTCAATAAAAAAGAGCTGGAATGTATTAAGGAGACGATTTCTAAGTATTGCGCAAAGTTCACCCAAAAAGAAGCCATCTTAACACCCCCTACGCACTTTAATAAAACCTGCATTACTTCAGATTATTGGCAAATTCTCTTTTTTTCACCCGATCATTTTAATAATGATTTTTATTGATTATTTATAAAGGATAAAATAATGTCCCCTGTTTCATCAATTGGTAATGATATTAGTAGTGATTTAGTCCGTCGAAAAATGAATGACCTTCCTGAAAGCCCCATAGGAAATAACCTCGAAGCACTAGCACCAGGTATAGAAAAACTAAAACAGACCTCTATTCAAATGGTCACTTTACTTAACGCGTTACAACCAGGTGGAAAATGCATTATCACTGGTGATTTTCAAAAAGAATTAGCGTACTTACAAAATGTAATTCTTTATAATGATTCGTCTCTTCGTATGGATTTTTTTGGTTATAACGCCCTAATTATTCAACGATCAGACAATACCTGTGAACTTACAATTAATGAACCGTTAAAAAACCAGGAAATATCCACAGGCAATATCAATGTTAATTTCCCATTGAAAGACATTTACAATGAAATCAGGAGGTTGAACGTAGTTTTTAGTTGTGGGACTGGAGGTATAGTTGATCTATCCTCTCTGGACTTACGGAATATCTATTTAGAACTTTATGATTTTACAGATAAACATATGGCCAATGCAATTTTAAATCCTTTTAAATTGGATGACACAGATTTTACTAATGCCAACATGTTTCAGGTAAATTTCGTTAGTTCAAAACAAAACACCACAATCTCCTGGGATTATTTACTAAAAATAACGCCTGTTCTAACAAGCATTAGCGATATGTATTCTGAAGAAAAAATTAAGCTTGTCGAAAGTTGTTTAAATGAGCTTGGAGATATTACCGAAGAACAATTAAAAATCATGAGATTTGCAATTATAGAATCTATACCAAGAGCAACTCTAACAGATCAATTAGAAAATGAATTAACAAAAGAAATATATAAAAACTCATCGAAAATTAACAATTACTTGAACAGAATTAAATTACCAGAGATGAAAGGATTCTCATCAGAAAAAATAGATTATTACATCGATATAATCATTAAAGATTATGAAAGCGTCAAAGAAAATGCTTATCTTATCGATCCAAAAATTAATTACAATACAGATTTAAACATAGAGGATTCTAGCTCAGAGGAATTCCTTTCAGATAATACACTCGAGAAAGACGAAAATTCTCCTGACAATTGCTTTGAGGTTGTAAAATATAACACATATGAAGCATATAACTCAGAGAATCTATATTTTACCAGAGAGGAATATACGTATGATTACGACCTTTTAAATGCAATATAGACTTAATAACTTCTTACAAAATCTATAATTAATACCGTAGATATTCATTCATCTTACCCTGTGCACCAAAAGCAAAAACTCACTGACGCGGGTTTGAAACTGATGGCAACCGCAAAAATGCCTGATGCGCTACGCTTATCAGGCCTACGCCATCTCTGCAATATATTGAATTTGCGTGCTTTTGTAGGCAGGATAAGGCGTTCACGCCGCATCCGGCATGAATAAAGCGCACTCAACAATCTGAAACCCGCCGGAACGGTTTATTACGTACATCAGGTGAAACTGACCGATAAGCCGCTTTCTTTTGGGTATAGCGTCGTGGACAGTCATTCATCTTTCCGCTCCTCCAAAAGCAAAAACCCGCCGAAGCGGGTTTTTACGTAAATCAGGTGAAACTGACCGATAAGCCGGGTTCTGTCGTGGACAGTCATTCATCTAGGCCAGCAATCGCTCACTGGCTCAAGCAGCCTACCCGGGTTCAGTACGGGCCGTACCTTATGAACCCCTATTTGGCCTTGCTCCGGGTGGAGTTTACCGTGCCACGGACTGTTACCAGCCGCGCGGTGCGCTCTTACCGCACCCTTTCACCCTTACCTGATCCCGCTTGCGCGGGCCATCGGCGGTTTGCTCTCTGTTGCACTGGTCGTGGGTTTCCCCCCCAGGCGTTACCTGGCACCCTGCCCTATGGAGCCCGGACTTTCCTCCCCTCCGCCCGTCTCCCCCGAAGAGGACGACGACGAAGCGGCGACTGTCTGGTCAGCTTCGGCGCGCAGTATAGAGGGTTTGCGCGCCCTTGTCACCCCGCGTTGCGCATTCCAATCGCCAGTGTCGCGGCGATATTACGTGAAGCACGGCAGATATTGTCATAAGCCCCGCGGAATGCTTCGTCCAACGTACCTATGCTGGTCAATACGCTGAAGACCGCATCGATGCCATGCTGATGTACAACGCCAACATCATCGGTCAGGCTACCCGCAATGCCAATCACCGGTTTATGGTACTTCTTCGCCACGTTTGCAACGCCAATCGGTACCTTGCCGTGAATACTCTGGCTGTCAATACGCCCTTCACCGGTGATCACCAGCGTACAATCGTGAATATGTTCCTCCAGATTCAGCGCCGTAGTGACGATTTCAATACCACTTTTCAGTTCCGCACCAAGAAACGCCATCAGCGCCGCACCCATACCGCCCGCAGCTCCTGCGCCGGGGACATCTTTCACATCAACATGCAGCGCTTTTTTAATGACATCGGCATAGTGAGAGAGGTTATTGTCCAGCTCAACAATCATCGCTTCACTGGCTCCCTTTTGTGGGCCAAAGATGCGCGATGCGCCGTTATCGCCCACCAGCGGATTGGTGACATCACAAGCGACGCGAATGACGCAATCTTTTAAGCGCGGATCGAGGCCGGAAATATCAATATCATTCAGAGTATTAAGACTACCGCCGCCAAAACCAATTTCATTGCCGTTGGCGTCGCATAATTTCGCCCCCAGCGCCTGTACCATGCCTGCGCCGCCATCATTTGTAGCGCTACCGCCAATGCCGATAATAATGTTTGTCGCGCCGCTCTCCAGCGCCTGCAGGATTAACTCGCCTGTGCCGCGTGAAGTGGTCACGAGTGGATCGCGTTTTTCCGCAGGTACCAGCTCCAGCCCACTGGCCGCCGCCATTTCAATAAACGCGGTTTTGCCATCGCCGGAGATCCCCCAACTGGCATTCACTTTCTCGCCCAGCGGCCCTGTAACCCAGGCGTGACGTTCAGAACCCTGGGTGGCTGCAATCATCGCTTCCACCGTTCCTTCGCCACCGTCGGCAACCGGAATAGAAACGTACTGTGCATCAGGAAAAATTTCCCGAAATCCTTTTTCTATCGCCTGCGCAACCTCGCTGGCAGATAAACTTTCTTTATAAGAGTCTGGGGCGATTACGATTTTCATACCTATGCCTGTTACCACATGACGCCGGAGGGCGTTTCTCTTATTCGGCCTGGATTCCAGGCCCGGATTGCAATACGCCATCCGGGCACGACGTCATTAACGAGTAACTTCGACTTTCGCCAGTTTTTCGTAGTAGCACGCCAGGGCGCTATGATCCGCCGTTCCTAAACCATCTGCTCGCAGTGCCTGCATCATCTCCATAACCGCAGCTGTGAGCGGCAGTTGCGCGCCGACGCCGTGGGAAGTATCCAGCGCATTTGCCAGATCCTTAATATGCAGATCAATACGGAAGCCCGGCTTGAAGTTGCGGTCCATCACCATCGGCGCTTTGGCATCCAGCACGGTACTGCCCGCCAGTCCACCGCGAATTGCCTGATACACCAGGTCCGGGTTAACGCCCGCTTTGGTTGCCAGCGTTAGCGCTTCTGACATCGCGGCAATATTCAGCGCCACAATGACCTGATTTGCCAGTTTGGTGACGTTACCTGCACCGATTTCCCCGGTATGCACCACGGAACCCGCCATCGCTTTCATCAAATCATAGTATTTGTCGAAAATAGCCTTGTCGCCGCCCACCATCACTGACAGCGTACCGTCGATGGCTTTCGGTTCACCGCCGCTCACCGGAGCATCCAGCATATCAATGCCTTTCGCTTTCAGCGCTTCGCTGATTTCACGGCTTGCCAGCGGTGCGATAGAACTCATATCGATCAATACCGTACCTGGCTTCGCGCCTTCAATGATGCCATTCTCACCCAGCGCCACCTCTTTCACATGAGGGGAGTTTGGCAGCATGGTTATGATGACGTCGCACTGTTCAGCGATCGCTTTAGCCGTAGACGCTGTTTCTGCACCTGCAGCAATCACGTCAGCAATAGCTTCTGGGTTACGGTCAGCAACCACCAGCGAGTAACCTGCTTTCAGAAGGTTTTTACTCATTGGTTTACCCATAATCCCCAGGCCAATAAAACCAACTTTCATAGTCATATCAATCATCTCTCTTGTTGCGGTGGTGGTTATTTTTTAAAGGTATCAGCCAGTTTCTGAGTGGCAGAGCGGAAGACGCCAAGATCGCTGCCGACAGCCACAAACGTCGCGCCCCATTCCAGATAACGACGCGCATCGGCTTCGACCGGCGCGAGAATACCGCTGGGTTTGCCGTGCGCACTGGCACGGTTAAAAATGTGCTGAATTGCTTTTTGTACATCCGGGTGCGAGGCATTGCCGAGATGGCCTAATGCCGCAGCCAGATCGCTGGGGCCGACGAAGATACCGTCTACACCTTCGGTAGCGGCAATGGCATCGACGTTATCTACGCCCTGCTGACTTTCTATCTGGACCAGAATGGTGATGTTCTTGTTCGACTGAGCGAAATAATCCGCCACGGTGCCAAACATATTGGCGCGGTGAGAAACGGAGACGCCGCGAATGCCTTCCGGTGGGTAACGGGTTGATGCCACCGCCTGCTCTGCTTCCTCTTTTGTTTCTACAAAAGGAATCAGGAAGTTATAGAAACCGATATCCAGAAGACGCTTAATAATTACCGGCTCGTTGGTCGGCACTCGCACTACTGGCGCGCTGGCGCTGCCTTTCAGGGCCATTAACTGCGGAATAAACGTGGAGATATCGTTTGGCGCATGTTCGCCATCCAGCACCAGCCAGTCAAACCCAGCCAAACCAAGAACTTCAGTGCTAATCGGGTTAGAGAGTGCTGACCAGCAACCAATTTGTACCTGTTTCGCAGCCAGTGCGGCTTTGAATTTATTCGGGAAAACATCGTTATTCATCGCTTATACCTTTGCTTATTTCTGCAATTCCATACGTTTAATGTCGCCAACTACGAAGAGGTAGCAGACCATCGCCATCAGCGCTGAACATCCCACGAAAACCAGTGCTGCATTGAAGGAGTGCAGTTCACTTACCAGGTAGCCAATCACCAGTGGAGTGACAATGGAGGCAACATTGCCAAAGACGTTAAAGACGCCGCCACAGAGGCCAACAATCTCTTTCGGCGCGGTGTCAGAAATCACCGGCCAGCCCAGAGCACCAAATCCTTTGCCAAAAAAAGCCAGCGCCATCAGCATGACCACCAGCGTGGTGTTGTTGGTGTAGTTACATAAGATGATGGTGGAAGCCAGCAACATTCCCAGCACAATCGGTAGCTTACGTGCCAGGGTCAGGGATAAACCGCGTTTGATCAGATAATCCGAGAAGACACCTCCCAGCACGCCGCCCGCAAAACCACACAGTGCCGGAATCGAGGCGACCAGACCCACTTTCAGAATCGACATGCCTTTTTCCTGCACCAGATAAATCGGGAACCAGGTGAGGAAGAACCAGGTGATGGTGTTGATAAAATATTGTCCGAAAAATACGCCCAACATCATGCGGTTAGAGAGCAATTGCTTGATGTAATGCAGTTTGGGACCGCTTGCTGCCGCGCTGCCCGGCTTTTTGTGGTCCATATCGACCACCGCGCCATTTTCAGAGATAAACTTCAGCTCTTCCGCAGACATACGTGGGTGATCTGTCGGGTTATGAATCAATTTGATCCACAGCGCCGTCAGCACAAAACCAATCACCCCCATAACGGTAAAGACGTGCTCCCAGCCCCAGGCGAAAGTCAGCCAGCCAAGCAGAGGCGAAAAGAGCGCCAGCGAGAAATATTGCGCCGAGTTAAAGATGGCGGAGGCAGTACCACGTTCTTTCGTCGGGAACCAGGCGGCGACAATACGGGCGTTCGCCGGGAATGATGGCGCTTCCGAGAAGCCGAGCATAAAGCGCATAAAGAACATGGAGATCCCTGCCCAGGCCAGCGGGAACATATCAACAAAGCCTTGCAGGAAAGTGAATAGCGACCAGAAAAAGAGGCTATAGGTATAAACTTTTTTCGAGCCAAACTTATCAAGCAGCCAGCCGCCGGGGATTTGCATCAGCAAGTAGGCCCAGCCAAAAGCAGAAAAGATGTAACCCATCGAAACCGCACTTAACTGCAACTCTTTTGCCACTTCGGTACCAGCAATAGACAGCGTTGCACGATCGGCGTAGTTAACGGCGGTAACAATAAAAATAATCAGTAATATTAAATAGCGGGTATGCACGCCTTTCTTTTTTTCGTCAACGGTGTCCAGAATCATTTTATTTACCTCGGGTACTTATGCTGATTTTTATTATTATGGGGAAGGTGTTATTTATGAGTTTCATTTATGCCGTAACGGCAATGAACTCGGGAATTAGTATAAGCAGCGCGAGAATAATAATCATTGTGCAAATGCTAATTTAATTAATACTATTTAAATATTATTTTGAGCATATGCACATAAGGTTGCGCGCTAAAGCACAGATTTGCGCTTTACCTTGCCGGGCGGCACTGCAATCCCTGAAATGATTGACATTGATCACATTTCTGCGTTTAAACTCCTGACATTCTTATTTCACCCAATGAAGTCATTTATTTTTAAATGAGACCAGGTCCTCATTTTAATAACCCCTGGCTGGAGAATATTGCACAATGGCCAACATCGAAATCAGACAAGAAACGCCAACTGCGTTTTATATAAAAGTTCACGACACAGATAATGTGGCAATTATTGTTAATGATAATGGCCTGAAAGCAGGAACGCGTTTTCCGGATGGACTGGAATTAATTGAACATATTCCCCAGGGGCATAAAGTCGCATTGCTGGACATTCCGGCTAATGGTGAAATTATTCGTTATGGCGAAGTGATTGGTTACGCCGTGCGTGCAATCCCACGCGGAAGCTGGATCGACGAATCAATGGTTGTACTACCGGAAGCGCCGCCGTTACACACGCTGCCACTGGCAACCAAAGTCCCGGCCCCCTTACCGCCGCTGGAAGGATACACCTTTGAGGGCTATCGCAATGCCGATGGCAGCGTGGGCACCAAAAACCTGCTCGGCATCACCACCAGCGTCCACTGTGTGGCAGGCGTGGTGGACTATGTAGTAAAAATCATTGAACGCGATCTGCTACCGAAATACCCGAACGTCGATGGCGTGGTGGGGCTGAATCATTTGTACGGCTGTGGCGTGGCGATTAACGCACCGGCGGCAGTTGTGCCTATTCGTACCATCCACAATATTTCGCTGAACCCTAACTTTGGCGGCGAAGTAATGGTGATTGGTCTGGGTTGTGAAAAGTTGCAGCCTGAGCGCCTGCTGGTCGGCACGGATGATGTGCAAGCTATTCCAGTAGAAAGCGCCAGCATTGTCAGTTTGCAGGATGAAAAGCATGTCGGTTTTCAGTCCATGGTCGAGGATATTTTGCAGGTCGCCGAACGCCATCTACAAAAACTGAATCAACGTCAGCGAGAAACCTGTCCGGCTTCAGAACTGGTTGTCGGCATGCAGTGCGGTGGCAGCGATGCCTTTTCTGGCGTAACGGCAAACCCGGCGGTTGGCTATGCGTCTGATCTACTGGTGCGCTGCGGCGCAACGGTGATGTTCTCAGAAGTCACGGAAGTGCGTGACGCGATCCATCTGCTGACACCACGCGCAGTGAACGAAGAGGTCGGCAAACGGCTGCTGGAGGAGATGGAGTGGTACGATAACTATCTCAATATGGGAAAAACCGACCGCAGCGCCAACCCTTCGCCGGGCAACAAGAAAGGCGGTCTGGCAAACGTGGTAGAGAAGGCACTCGGCTCCATTGCTAAATCGGGTAAAAGCGCAATTGTTGAAGTGCTGTCGCCCGGTCAACGCCCGACTAAACGCGGATTAATTTACGCCGCGACGCCAGCCAGCGATTTTGTCTGTGGCACGCAACAGGTGGCTTCGGGTATCACCGTGCAAGTGTTTACGACCGGTCGTGGTACGCCGTACGGCCTGATGGCGGTACCCGTCATTAAAATGGCGACCCGCACCGAGCTGGCGAACCGCTGGTTTGATTTAATGGATATTAACGCGGGCACTATCGCCACCGGCGAAGAAACCATTGAAGAGGTGGGCTGGAAGTTGTTCCACTTTATTCTCGACGTCGCCAGCGGGAAGAAGAAAACCTTCTCGGATCAATGGGGGCTGCATAACCAGCTGGCAGTGTTTAACCCGGCACCGGTGACCTGATTTCTTTTGGAACGTCCCTCGCAAAACATGGCCTTAGTGCCATGTTTTTATTGTTTAAAGCCCCCACGTCCATTAATAATGCATTTGCATTACCTTAGTTCAAGCTTATAATTTGAGCAGAAAACAGGCTGTAAAAGGACAGTGAATCATGCCCGCTAATGCTCGCTCTCACGCTGTACTGACCACTGAATCAAAGGTCACGATACGCGGACAAACAACTATCCCCGCGCCAGTGCGTGAGGCCTTAAAACTGAAGCCAGGCCAGGACAGCATTCATTACGAAATTCTGCCTGGTGGGCAAGTCTTTATGTGCCGACTGGGAGATGAACAGGAGGATCATACTATGAATGCATTTTTGCGTTTTCTGGATGCAGATATCCAGAACAACCCGCAAAAAACTCGTCCATTCAACATTCAACAAGGAAAGAAACTTGTCGCTGGCATGGACGTCAACATTGATGATGAGATTGGCGACGACGAATAATGGATTTTCCACAAAGGGTTAATGGTTGGGCGCTATATGCTCATCCCTGTTTTCAGGAAACCTACGACGCTTTAGTTGCCGAAGTCGAGACATTAAAGGGAAAAGATCCTGAAAATTATCAGAGAAAAGCCGCCACAAAGTTATTGGCGGTAGTCCATAAAGTGATTGAGGAGCATATCACGGTCAATCCATCATCACCGGCATTCCGTCATGGCAAGTCGTTAGGCTCTGGGAAAAATAAAGACTGGTCACGGGTAAAATTTGGTGCTGGTCGTTATCGTCTCTTCTTTCGTTATAGTGAAAAAGAGAAAGTCATCATTCTGGGATGGATGAACGATGAAAACACTCTGCGCACCTACGGTAAAAAAACAGATGCCTATACCGTATTCAGCAAAATGTTAAAAAGAGGACATCCTCCTGCCGACTGGGAAAGCCTCACCCAAGAGACAGAAGAAAACCATTGATGGTGTTCACAATGCCCGCCGAACGTATTCGTGTTGACCAGCGGGCACCCTTTCTCACTCCCCGACCAGAATCACTTCAACCCCAGCCTTTCGCAGTCCTTCCAGACTATCCGCAGGAATGCCTTCATCAACAATGATCATGTCGATACGTTGAGTATCAATGATCTTATGTAAACTGGAACGATTGAATTTACTGGAATCGGTGACCACGATGATCCGTTCCGCAACTTCGCACATCCGACGGTTTAAACGGGCTTCATCTTCATTATGTGTGCTGACGCCGCGCTCCAGATCGATCGCATCTACACCAAGAAACAGCATATCGAAGTGGTAATTTTGCAGCGATTGCTCAGCCTGATCGCCGTAAAAAGATTGCGACTGACGGCGCAAATGCCCGCCGGTCATCAGCAGCTCAACGCCTTCCGCTTCCAGCAACGCATTAGCCACGTTCATACCGTTGGTCATCGCAATTACGTCAGTGTGCTTACGCATCAGACGAGCAATCTCAAAAGTGGTAGTCCCGGAATCGAGGATCACCCGATGACCAGGCTGAATCAACTCAACGGCAGCTTTCGCAACGCTGCGTTTCATCGCGGTGTTCAGCGCGCTTTTATCTTCCACTGATGGCTCGACTGACGGCGTCGTGCTATCGCAGATCAACGCGCCACCATAGGCACGCACAGCGATCCCCTGCTTTTCCAGAAACGCCAGATCATTGCGGATCGTCACAGTAGATACGCCATACAATGCCGACAGATCGTTAACCTGCACACTCCCTTGCTGTCGCAGACGCTGAATGATCTGTTCTCGTCGCTCGCTGGTGCCAGTCACTCGCTTCTCACCTGAAGCGTCGGTATTACTCATAGTAAGTCCTTTCGTAAAACTTTCGTTTCATTTCGTTTTGCCTATTAACGCCTTTCTATTAAGCAAATGCAAGCCCACCTTGCCCATTGACGCAAGCTACTCTCGTTTCAGTGACTTTCATTATGTTTCTTTTGTGAATCAGATCAGAAAACTATTATCTTTCGTTTTATTTTTATCTCACCATGACGCAGTATCAACTGAAACAAAACGAAAGATTAATATCGCAGTAATCTGAACTGGAGAGGAAAGTGAAACATCTGACAGAAATGGTGAGACAGCACAAAGCGGGCAAAACAAATGGAATTTATGCCGTTTGTTCCGCACATCCGCTGGTGCTGGAGGCTGCAATCCGCTACGCCAGTGCAAACCAAACGCCGTTACTGATTGAAGCAACCTCCAATCAGGTAGACCAGTTCGGCGGTTATACCGGAATGACGCCCGCCGATTTTCGCGGCTTTGTTTGTCAGCTTGCCGACTCGTTGAATTTCCCGCAGGATGCGTTGATTCTGGGTGGTGACCATCTGGGGCCAAACCGCTGGCAAAACCTGCCGGCCGCTCAGGCAATGGCCAATGCCGATGATTTGATTAAAAGCTACGTTGCGGCAGGATTCAAAAAAATCCACCTTGATTGCAGCATGTCCTGTCAGGACGATCCGATTCCCTTAACTGATGACATCGTGGCTGAACGCGCCGCCCGTCTGGCGAAAGTGGCGGAAGAAACCTGTCTTGAACACTTTGGCGAAGCCGATCTGGAGTATGTCATTGGTACCGAAGTGCCGGTACCTGGCGGCGCGCATGAAACCTTAAGCGAGCTGGCGGTCACCACGCCGGATGCCGCCCGCGCCACGCTGGAAGCCCATCGTCACGCCTTTGAAAAGCAAGGTTTGAATGCCATCTGGCCACGCATCATTGCCCTGGTGGTTCAACCCGGCGTCGAATTCGATCACACCAACGTTATTGATTATCAGCCCGCCAAAGCGAGCGCCTTAAGCCAGATGGTCGAAAACTACGAAACGCTGATTTTCGAAGCGCACTCTACCGATTATCAAACGCCGCAATCGCTGCGCCAGCTGGTGATTGACCACTTTGCCATTCTGAAAGTTGGCCCGGCGCTGACCTTCGCCCTGCGTGAAGCTCTGTTCTCTCTGGCGGCGATTGAAGAAGAACTGGTGCCAGCGAAAGCCTGTTCTGGTCTGCGTCAGGTGCTGGAAGACGTGATGCTCGACCGCCCGGAATACTGGCAAAGCCACTACCACGGTGACGGCAACGCGCGTCGTCTGGCGCGTGGTTATAGCTACTCGGATCGCGTGCGCTATTACTGGCCGGACAGCCAGATTGATGACGCTTTCGCTCATCTGGTTCGTAATCTGGCGGATTCACCAATTCCGCTACCGCTCATCAGCCAGTATCTGCCGCTGCAATACGTGAAAGTTCGCTCCGGCGAGCTGCAACCGACGCCACGGGAACTCATTATCAACCATATTCAGGACATCCTGGCGCAGTACTACACAGCCTGTGAAGGCCAATAAGCAAAACAAAGAGGAACACGCTATGCCAAATATTGTTTTAAGCCGGATTGATGAACGCTTGATTCACGGTCAGGTCGGCGTTCAGTGGGTCGGATTTGCGGGGGCAAATCTGGTGCTGGTAGCCAACGATGAGGTTGCCGAAGATCCGGTACAACAAAACCTGATGGAAATGGTACTGGCAGAAGGGATCGCCGTACGTTTCTGGACGCTGCAAAAAGTTATCGACAACATTCATCGCGCCGCCGATCGACAGAAAATCCTGCTGGTTTGTAAAACACCCGCCGATTTCCTGACGCTGGTGAAAGGTGGCGTTCCGGTGAATCGCATTAACGTTGGCAATATGCACTACGCCAATGGCAAACAACAAATCGCCAAAACGGTTTCTGTGGATGCGGGCGATATCGCAGCATTTAACGACCTGAAAGCCGCTGGGGTGGAATGCTTCGTTCAGGGCGTCCCGACAGAGCCTGCTGTGGACCTCTTTAAATTACTTTGAGGGATTCATCATGGAAATCAGCCTGTTGCAGGCATTTGCGTTGGGCATTATCGCCTTTATCGCTGGCCTGGATATGTTTAACGGCCTAACACATATGCACCGCCCGGTGGTCCTCGGCCCGTTGGTCGGGCTGGTACTTGGCGATCTGCATACCGGAATTTTAACCGGCGGTACGCTGGAACTGGTGTGGATGGGGCTGGCCCCGCTGGCGGGCGCACAGCCGCCTAACGTGATTATCGGTACTATCGTCGGCACGGCGTTTGCCATTACTACTGGCGTGAAACCCGATGTCGCGGTCGGTGTCGCCGTACCTTTCGCTGTCGCAGTACAGATGGGGATTACCTTCCTGTTCTCGGTGATGTCTGGCGTGATGTCTCGCTGCGACCGGATGGCGGAGAACGCCGATACTCGCGGCATTGAACGCGTGAACTATCTGGCACTGCTGGCACTCGGCACTTTCTATTTTCTCTGCGCTTTCCTGCCTATCTACTTCGGCGCGGAACATGCAAAAACCATCATTGATGTCCTGCCGCAACGATTAATCGACGGCCTCGGCGTCGCGGGCGGCATCATGCCAGCAATCGGTTTTGCCGTGCTGCTGAAAATCATGATGAAAAACGTCTACATCCCCTACTTCATCCTGGGCTTTGTTGCCGCAGCCTGGCTCAAGTTACCGGTGCTGGCTATTGCTGCCGCTGCGCTGGCGATGGCGCTGATCGACCTGCTGCGTAAATCTCCTGAACCGACTCAACCTGCGGCACAGAAAGAGGAATTTGAAGATGGCATCTAATCAAACCACCCTGCCGAACGTCAGTGAAAACGAAGAAACATTGCTGACTGGCGTCAATGAAAACGTGTATGAAGATCAGAGCATTGGCGCGGAGCTGACGAAAAAAGATATCAACCGCGTCGCCTGGCGTTCCATGCTGTTACAAGCGTCTTTTAACTACGAACGTATGCAGGCTTCTGGCTGGTTGTACGGTCTGCTGCCTGCTCTGAAAAAGATCCACACTAATAAACGCGACCTGGCGCGCGCCATGAAGGGGCATATGGGTTTCTTCAATACCCATCCGTTTCTGGTGACATTTGTTATCGGCATTATCCTTGCGATGGAGCGTTCTAAGCAGGACGTTAACAGTATTCAGAGCACCAAAATTGCCGTCGGTGCGCCGCTCGGCGGGATTGGCGATGCAATGTTCTGGCTAACGCTACTGCCGATTTGTGGCGGGATAGGCGCAAGCCTTGCGCTACAAGGCTCTATTCTTGGCGCAGTCGTATTTATTGTGCTGTTCAACGTGGTACACCTGGGGCTGCGTTTTGGTCTGGCGCATTATGCTTACCGCATGGGCGTGGCGGCGATTCCACTCATTAAAGCGAATACCAAAAAAGTCGGCCATGCTGCGTCTATCGTTGGGATGACGGTAATCGGCGCGCTGGTGGCAACCTATGTTCGTTTAAGCACCACGCTGGAAATCACAGCGGGCGACGCAGTGGTTAAGTTACAGACTGATGTTATTGACAAACTGATGCCTGCCTTCTTACCGCTGGTCTACACCTTGACCATGTTCTGGCTGGTACGCCGCGGCTGGAGTCCGCTGCGTCTGATTGCAGTTACCGTGGTTCTCGGCATCGTCGGTAAATTCTGCCATTTCCTTTAAATACAATGAGGTATTAGATGTTAAGTATTATTTTGACAGGGCATGGCGGGTTTGCCAGCGGCATGGAAAAAGCAATGAAGCAAATTCTCGGTGAGCAATCGCAGTTTATCGCCATCGATTTTCCGGAAACCTCAAGCACCGCGCTGCTTACATCGCAGCTTGAAGAGGCCATCGCCCAACTGGATTGTGAAGACGGCATTGTTTTTCTGACGGATTTGCTGGGCGGCACGCCGTTTCGCGTAGCTTCAACGCTGGCGATGCAAAAACCGGGCTGTGAAGTGATCACCGGCACCAATTTGCAACTGCTACTGGAGATGGTGCTGGAGCGCGAAGGGTTAAGCGGTGAAGAATTCCGTGTACAGGCGCTGGAGTGTGGACACCGAGGGCTGACCAGTCTGGTGGACGAGTTAGGCCGCTGCCATGAAGAATGTCCGGTCGAGGAAGGAATATGACACACGTTCTGCGCGCCAGAAGGCTGCTGACTGAAGAGGGATGGCTCGATGACCATCAGTTGCGTATTGCTGACGGTGTCATCGCAGCAATCGAACCGATTCCAGTGGGCGTGACTGAACGCGATGCGGAACTGCTCTGCCCCGCTTACATCGACACCCATGTACACGGTGGTGCGGGCGTTGATGTAATGGATGACGCGCCGGATGTACTCGACAAGCTGGCAATGCACAAGGCACGCGAAGGTGTCGGCAGTTGGTTGCCGACTACCGTAACCGCGCCGCTTAACAGCATTCATGCGGCGCTGAAACGTATTGCTCAACGTTGCCAACGCGGCGGACCTGGTGCGCAAGTGCTGGGGAGTTATCTCGAAGGACCGTACTTCACGCCGCAGAATAAAGGCGCGCATCCGCCGGAATTGTTTCGCGAGCTTGAAATTGCCGAGCTGGATCAATTGATTGCCGTTTCTCAGCACACCTTACGCGTGGTAGCGCTGGCACCGGAAAAAGAGGGGGCATTGCAGGCCATCCGCCATCTTAAACAGCAAAATGTACGAGTGATGCTGGGGCATAGCGCGGCGACCTGGCAACAAACTCGCGCCGCGTTTGATGCTGGTGCCGACGGCCTGGTGCATTGCTATAACGGGATGACAGGTTTACATCACCGCGAACCGGGAATGGTTGGCGCGGGATTAACGGACAAGCGCGCCTGGCTGGAACTGATAGCCGATGGTCATCATGTGCATCCGGCGGCGATGTCGCTGTGTTGTTGCTGTGCAAAAGAGAGAATCGTGCTGATCACCGACGCGATGCAGGCAGCCGGGATGCCGGATGGTCGCTATACGTTATGTGGCGAAGAAGTGCAGATGCACGGTGGCGTTGTCCGTACCGCGTCCGGTGGGCTGGCGGGCAGTACGCTGTCTGTTGATGCGGCAGTGCGCAACATGGTCGAGTTGACGGGCGTAACGCCTGCGGAAGCCATTCATATGGCATCGCTGCATCCGGCGCGAATGCTGGGTGTTGATGGTGTTCTGGGATCGCTTAAACCGGGCAAACGCGCCAGCATCGTTGCGCTGGATAGCGGGCTGCATGTGCAACAAATCTGGATTCAGAGTCAATTAGCTTCGTTTTGATATTTTGCTCCTTTATTGGGCCTTCACTTCCCCCGTAAGGCCTTTCTTTTTCTTTCGTTTTGATCTGTGCAGCGGTGTCGGATGCGACGCTAACGCGTCTTATGCGACCTACGGTACGCCGCATCCAGCAATCGGTGAACATAGCGACGTCATTACGCAATTCTTTAATCTTCCCTTGTCTTTTCTTTCAATGATCACAGATTTCGTTTTATTTCCTTTTTCTCCATTGAACTTTCGGTTTCTTTTCTATAGATTTTAATCAACGAAAGACATCACCAAGTGAAATGAAACGAAAGGCAAGTGAAAGCGACAACGCCCGACGTCAAGTTCATCAGACTAAGGATTGAGTTATGCCAGAAAATTACACCCCTGCTGCCGCCGCAACCGGTACATGGACTGAAGAAGAGATCCGCCATCAGCCTCGCGCATGGATCCGTTCACTCACCAACATCGACGCGCTACGTTCTGCGCTCAATAACTTCCTTGAACCGTTACTGCGCAAAGAGAATCTGCGGATCATCCTGACCGGAGCCGGAACCTCGGCATTTATCGGTGACATCATCGCGCCGTGGCTCGCCAGCCATACCGGGAAAAACTTCAGCGCCGTACCGACCACCGATCTGGTCACCAATCCGATGGACTACCTGAACCCAGCTCATCCGCTGCTGTTGATCTCCTTCGGTCGATCCGGCAACAGCCCGGAAAGCGTCGCTGCCGTGGAACTGGCAAATCAATTTGTACCAGAATGCTATCACCTGCCGATCACCTGCAACGAAGCGGGCGCTCTTTACCAAAACGCGATCAACAGCGATAACGCGTTTGCCCTGCTGATGCCCGCAGAAACGCACGATCGCGGCTTTGCGATGACCAGCAGCATTACCACCATGATGGCCAGCTGCCTCGCGGTTTTCGCACCTGAGACGATCAACAGCCAAACCTTCCGCGACGTGGCGGATCGTTGCCAGGCGATCCTGACCTCACTGGGCGATTTCAGCGAAGGTGTGTTTGGTTACGCACCGTGGAAACGGATCGTTTATCTCGGCAGCGGTGGCTTACAGGGCGCAGCACGCGAGTCGGCGCTGAAAGTGCTGGAACTGACTGCGGGTAAACTGGCGGCCTTCTATGATTCCCCGACCGGATTCCGTCATGGCCCGAAATCACTGGTCGATAACGAAACGCTGGTGGTGGTATTTGTCTCAAGCCACCCTTACACCCGTCAGTATGATCTTGATCTGCTGGCTGAACTCCGCCGTGACAACCAGGCAATGCGCGTAATCGCCATCGCCGCGGAAAGCACCGACATCGTCGCTGCCGGTCCACATATTATCCTGCCGCCGTCACGTCACTTTATCGACGTTGAGCAGGCATTTTGCTTCCTGATGTACGCCCAGACGTTTGCACTGATGCAGTCGCTGCACATGGGCAATACGCCGGATACCCCATCAGCCAGCGGCACCGTTAACCGCGTGGTGCAAGGCGTAATCATTCATCCGTGGCAGGCATAAGAGGATCGCATTATGAGCATTATCTCCACTAAATATCTGTTACAGGACGCCCAGGCCAATGGCTACGCGGTGCCTGCTTTTAACATTCATAACGCCGAGACGATCCAGGCGATCCTCGAAGTGTGCAGTGAAATGCGATCGCCGGTGATCCTCGCCGGAACGCCGGGGACCTTTAAACATATCGCGCTGGAAGAGATCTACGCCCTGTGCAGCGCCTATTCCACAACCTACAACATGCCACTGGCGCTGCATCTCGACCACCACGAATCGCTGGATGATATTCGCCGTAAAGTCCACGCAGGTGTGCGCAGTGCAATGATCGACGGCAGCCACTTCCCGTTTGCCGAGAACGTGAAGCTGGTGAAATCGGTTGTTGACTTCTGCCACTCACAGGATTGCAGCGTGGAAGCAGAACTGGGCCGCCTGGGCGGTGTTGAAGATGACATGAGCGTTGACGCCGAAAGTGCATTCCTGACCGATCCACAAGAAGCTAAACGCTTTGTCGAACTGACTGGCGTCGACAGCCTGGCGGTAGCGATTGGTACGGCGCACGGCTTATACAGCAAAACGCCGAAGATTGATTTCCAGCGGCTGGCGGAAATTCGTGAAGTGGTGGATGTTCCTCTGGTGCTACATGGTGCCAGCGATGTTCCGGATGAATTTGTCCGTCGCACTATTGAACTTGGCGTCACAAAAGTGAACGTTGCCACAGAATTAAAAATAGCCTTCGCTGGCGCGGTTAAAGCCTGGTTTGCGGAAAATCCGCAGGGTAATGATCCTCGTTATTATATGCGCGTCGGAATGGATGCGATGAAAGAAGTTGTCAGAAATAAAATTAATGTCTGTGGTTCAGCGAATCGAATTTCAGCATAATCATTAGTTTTTTATGATTTATCCCAATGTACTTCCCGATTAATATCGGGGAGTGCCTTAATGGAAAAGGAGATGACTAAACCTTAATAAATACATCAGTACAATATCGCAACAATAATATATTAAAAAAAATTATATTATTCAACTTTATGGTGAGGATTACACAATGAGCAGTCCAAATATTCTCTTAACCCGTATTGATAACCGTCTGGTTCACGGTCAGGTTGGCGTGACCTGGACATCCACCATCGGTGCGAATCTGCTGGTAGTCGTGGATGATGTTGTCGCTAACGATGATATTCAACAGAAATTAATGGGTATTACCGCAGAAACCTACGGCTTTGGTATTCGTTTCTTTACTATCGAAAAAACCATTAACGTCATCGGCAAAGCTGCACCGCATCAGAAGATCTTCCTGATTTGCCGTACGCCACAAACGGTACGTAAATTGGTAGAAGGTGGCATTGACCTGAAAGATATCAACGTCGGCAATATGCATTTCTCGGAAGGGAAAAAGCAAATCAGCAGTAAAGTTTATGTCGATGACCAGGATCTCGCGGACTTACGTTTTATTAAACAACGTGGCGTGAATGTTTTCATTCAGGACGTCCCTGGCGATCAAAAAGAACAAATCCCTGACTAAATCTAAAATCGCCTTAATATTGGTTTGAGGTAATAAAAATGCATGAAATAACCCTACTTCAGGGATTATCCCTGGCGGCGTTAGTTTTCGTTCTGGGGATTGATTTTTGGCTGGAAGCCTTATTTTTATTCCGCCCGATAATCGTTTGTACCCTAACTGGCGCTATTCTCGGTGATATTCAGACTGGCTTAATTACCGGTGGTCTGACAGAGTTGGCTTTCGCCGGATTAACCCCTGCAGGTGGTGTTCAGCCGCCCAACCCGATTATGGCGGGTCTGATGACCACCGTCATTGCATGGTCTACGGGCGTTGATGCCAAAACAGCAATTGGTCTTGGTCTGCCGTTTAGTTTGTTAATGCAGTACGTCATTCTGTTCTTCTATTCCGCTTTCTCATTATTTATGACCAAAGCCGATAAATGCGCGAAAGAGGCGGATACGGCAGCGTTTTCCCGGCTTAACTGGACAACGATGCTCATCGTCGCTTCAGCGTATGCGGTGATTGCTTTCCTCTGTACTTACCTGGCACAAGGGGCGATGCAGGCGCTGGTGAAAGCGATGCCCGCCTGGTTGACCCACGGCTTTGAAGTGGCTGGCGGTATTCTGCCTGCCGTTGGTTTTGGCTTGCTGCTGCGCGTAATGTTCAAAGCGCAATATATCCCTTACCTGATCGCCGGTTTCCTGTTTGTTTGCTACATCCAGGTCAGCAACCTGTTGCCGGTTGCCGTACTGGGCGCAGGCTTTGCGGTGTATGAGTTTTTCAATGCGAAATCCCGGCAGCAAGCGCAACCGCAGCCCGTTGCCAGTAAAAATGAAGAAGAGGACTACAGCAATGGGATCTGAAATCAGTAAAAAAGATATCACCCGTCTGGGCTTTCGTTCGTCGCTGCTGCAAGCGAGCTTTAACTACGAAAGGATGCAGGCGGGCGGTTTTACCTGGGCGATGTTGCCGATCCTGAAAAAGATTTATAAGGACGACAAACCGGGCTTAAGCGCGGCGATGAAAGATAACCTCGAATTTATTAATACCCACCCGAATCTGGTCGGATTCCTGATGGGGTTATTAATTTCGATGGAAGAAAAAGGAGAAAACCGCGACACCATTAAAGGCCTCAAAGTGGCACTGTTTGGCCCAATCGCCGGGATTGGCGATGCGATTTTCTGGTTTACTTTGTTGCCGATTATGGCGGGAATTTGCTCATCATTTGCCAGCCAGGGAAACCTGCTGGGGCCGATTCTATTTTTCGCCGTTTACCTGCTTATCTTTTTCCTGCGCGTCGGCTGGACCCACGTCGGTTATTCAGTCGGCGTGAAGGCGATCGATAAAGTGCGAGAGAACTCGCAGATGATTGCTCGCTCGGCAACCATCCTCGGGATCACGGTAATCGGCGGGCTGATCGCTTCGTATGTGCATATTAACGTGGTGACATCGTTTGCCATCGACAGTACCCACAGCGTCGCGCTGCAACAGGATTTCTTCGATAAAGTCTTCCCGAACATTTTACCGATGGCCTACACCCTGCTGATGTATTACTTCCTGCGGGTGAAAAAAGCGCATCCGGTGCTGTTAATCGGCGTGACTTTTGTGCTCTCTATTGTTTGTTCCGCATTCGGCATTTTGTAAATGGAACGAGGCACTGCTTCTGGCGGTGCCTCTTTACTTAAGGAATTTCATCCTGTGCAAACCCTTCAGCAAGTTGAAAACTATACGGCGTTAAGTGAACGAGCCAGCGAATATTTATTGGCTGTGATCCGTAGCAAACCGGATGCCGTGATTTGCCTGGCGACCGGAGCCACGCCATTACTGACGTATCATTATCTGGTAGAAAAAATCCACCAGCAGCAGGTTGATATCAGCCAGCTCACCTTCGTGAAGCTCGACGAATGGGTGGATCTGCCATTAACGATGCCTGGCACCTGCGAAACTTTCCTACAACAGCATATCGTGCAGCCGCTGGGGCTGCGTGAAGACCAGCTCATCAGCTTTCGCTCCGAAGAGATAAATGAGACAGAGTGCGAACGGGTAACGAACCTGATTGCGCGCAAAGGCGGTCTGGATTTATGCGTTCTAGGATTGGGGAAAAACGGTCATCTTGGGCTGAACGAACCGGGAGAAAGCCTACAACCGGCCTGCCATATCAGTCAACTTGATGCCAGAACACAGCAACATGAGATGTTAAAAACCACGGGTCGCCCCGTGACTCGTGGGATCACCTTAGGCCTGAAGGATATTCTCAATGCCCGCGAGGTTTTGTTATTGGTGACTGGCGAAGGAAAGCAGGATGCGACAGAACGTTTTCTCACGGCTAAAGTCTCCACCGCTATCCCGGCTTCGTTTTTATGGCTGCACAGTAACTTTATTTGTTTAATTAATACCTAACCAGATGAAAATTTGCTCAAAATTTTTAAATTAACTTATTCAACAGTCACGCATTATATTAAATAACATTTGACTGGGTTGAACATAACGCCAATAGCAAAAGGAGTTATGTTCAACAATTTAATTTTAGATATACATATAACTTGTTCTATTAATAAATCACCTCGTATTCTGACTCGGCCCCTGGCGCAGCAAAGTCAGGCATTTATACTCTTTTTAACACATAGAAAATTCATATCAATATAATAAAAACATAAAATATTTGCATATAAATATAATCTTAAAGTTTAGTCTATTTAATGTTCAATGAAATATTTCTACCTGTATAATCTTTAAAGATGTTGAACATATATTCACATTAAATATGATTATGTACTTGTTACAAGGATAAGGTTATAAATGAATAAAGTTACAAAAACAGCTATTGTGGGCTTACTTGCGCTTTTCGCAGGTAATGCCGCTGCAACCGATGGTGAAATAGTTTTTGATGGCGAGATTTTAAAATCCGCTTGTGAAATCAATGACTCTGATAAGAAAATTGAAGTTGCTCTTGGTCACTATAATGCCGAACAGTTTCGTTCTGTTGGCGATCGTAGCCCAAAAATTCCATTCACTATTCCTTTAGTTAACTGCCCAGTGACTGGGTGGGAGCACGATAACGGCAACGTTGAAGCGTCTTTCCGTTTATGGCTGGAAACGCGGGATAATGGCACCGTCCCTAACTTCCCTAATCTGGCAAAAGTGGGCTCTTTTGCTGGCACAGCGGCAACAGGTGTGGGTATCCGTATTGACGATGCGGAAAGCGGAAACCTTATGCCACTGAATGCTATGGGGAATGATAACACGGTTTATCAGATCCCAGCGGACTCCAATGGTATTGTCAATGTTGACCTCATCGCTTACTACGTATCAACCGTTGAAGCATCAGAAATCACCCCAGGGGAAGCAGACGCTGTCGTTAACGTAACGCTGGATTACCGTTAATACGTTACGGCGTTATCTGACCTTTCAGATAACGCCCTTTTCCTTCCTCTTTCTCGTTGTATCAGGTTGAAAAATAACTATGTCAAAACGAACATTCGCGGTGATAATAACCTTGTTGTGTAGCTTCTGTATCGGCCAGGCGCTTGCAGGGGGTATCGTTTTACAGCGAACGCGAGTGATCTATGATGCCAGCCGCAAAGAGGCTGCGTTACCTGTCGCAAACAAAGGCGCAGAAACGCCTTATTTACTGCAATCATGGGTAGATAATATAGATGGTACAAGCCGTGCCCCATTTATTATAACCCCACCGCTATTTCGTCTTGAAGCTGGCGATGACTCATCACTGCGAATTATTAAAACAGCTGATAACCTGCCTGAAAATAAAGAGTCGCTGTTCTACATTAATGTTCGTGCCATTCCAGCAAAGAAAAAATCAGATGATGTTAATGCTAACGAGTTGACGCTGGTATTTAAAACACGGATCAAAATGTTTTATCGCCCCGCACACCTGAAGGGACGGGTAAACGATGCGTGGACATCACTGGAATTTAAACGTAGTGACCATTCACTCAATATATATAACCCAACTGAATATTACGTCGTATTTGCCGGACTGGCAGTCGATAAAACCGATCTCACAAGCAAAATTGAATATATCGCGCCCGGAGAACATAAACAGTTACCACTTCCTGCATCTGGCGGAAAGAACGTGAAATGGGCTGCAATCAATGATTATGGCGGCAGTTCCGGGACAGAAACTCGTCCACTGCAATAACAAATATAAAAAACACAGGTCATCAGGGAATGCCACAACGACACCACCAGGGACATAAACGCACACCGAAACAGTTGGCGCTCATCATCAAACGCTGTTTGCCGATGGTGCTCACTGGCAGCGGCATGCTTTGCACTACCGCTAACGCCGAAGAGTATTATTTCGACCCCATTATGCTGGAAACTACAAAAAGTGGTATGCAAACAACTGATCTGTCACGTTTTTCAAAAAAATACGCACAACTACCAGGAACTTATCAGGTTGATATCTGGCTGAATAAAAAGAAGGTTTCACAGAAAAAAATTACATTTACCGCCAATGCAGAGCAACTTCTGCAGCCACAGTTTACGGTAGAACAACTACGTGAGCTGGGTATTAAGGTGGATGAAATCCCGGCGCTGGCTGAAAAAGATGACGATAGCGTGATCAACTCGCTTGAACAAATCATTCCCGGTACAGCTGCTGAATTTGATTTCAATCATCAGCGACTTAATTTGAGCATTCCCCAAATTGCACTGTACCGTGATGCAAGAGGTTACGTCTCCCCTTCTCGTTGGGACGATGGTATACCAACGCTGTTTACCAACTACTCGTTTACAGGTTCTGATAACCGTTACCGCCAGGGCAATCGTAGCCAACGACAGTACCTGAATATGCAAAATGGTGCTAATTTTGGCCCCTGGCGATTACGTAACTATTCTACGTGGACACGCAACGATCAGGCGTCAAGCTGGAACACTATCAGTAGTTATTTACAACGTGATATCAAGGCGTTGAAGTCTCAGTTGCTTCTGGGAGAAAGCGCCACCAGCGGCAGTATTTTTTCCAGCTACACCTTTACTGGCGTGCAACTCGCTTCCGACGATAATATGTTGCCAAACAGCCAGCGCGGATTTGCCCCAACGGTACGCGGTATCGCAAACAGTAGTGCAATCGTGACTATCAGGCAAAATGGTTATGTGATCTATCAAAGCAACGTGCCAGCGGGTGCCTTTGAAATTAACGATCTCTACCCCTCTTCCAACAGCGGCGATTTAGAAGTCACGATTGAAGAAAGTGACGGTACACAACGTCGCTTTATCCAGCCTTATTCTTCATTACCCATGATGCAGCGACCTGGGCATCTAAAATATAGCGCGACCGCTGGACGCTATCGCGCTGATGCAAACAGTGATAGCAAGGAACCAGAATTTGCTGAAGCCACGGCAATATATGGTTTGAATAATACTTTTACGCTGTATGGCGGCCTGCTCGGTTCTGAAGATTATTATGCGCTGGGGATCGGTATCGGCGGCACACTTGGCGCACTGGGCGCGTTGTCGATGGATATCAACAGAGCTGACACCCAATTCGATAACCAGCACTCTTTTCATGGCTATCAATGGCGTACGCAGTACATCAAAGATATCCCGGAAACCAACACCAATATCGCTGTTAGCTACTATCGCTATACCAACGATGGCTATTTTAGTTTTGATGAAGCCAATACCCGCAATTGGGACTATAACAGTCGCCAAAAAAGTGAAATTCAATTCAACATCAGCCAGACAATATTTGATGGGGTAAGTCTGTATGCCTCCGGTTCGCAGCAAGACTATTGGGGCAATAACGAGAAAAACAGGAATATCTCTGTTGGGGTTTCCGGCCAGCAATGGGGAATTGGTTACAGCCTGAATTATCAATACAGCCGCTACACTGATGAAAATAATGACCGTGCACTCTCTTTGAATCTCAGTATTCCGTTAGAACGCTGGTTACCGCGTAGCCGGGTTTCCTATCAGATGACCAGCCAGAAAGATCGCCCAACCCAACATGAAATGCGTCTTGATGGCTCACTGCTGGATGATGGTCGCCTGAGCTATAGCCTGGAACAAAGTCTGGATGACGATAACAACCATAACAGTAGCCTGAACGCCAGTTACCGTTCACCTTATGGCACCTTCAGTGCCGGATACAGCTACGGTAATGACAGCAGCCAATACAATTACGGCGTTACCGGCGGCGTGGTTATCCATCCTCATGGCGTGACGCTCTCGCAATATCTGGGCAACGCTTTTGCGCTTATCGATGCTAATGGGGCTTCTGGCGTGAGGATACAAAACTATCCGGGGATTGCTACTGATCCCTTTGGCTATGCAGTGGTTCCTTATCTCACGACTTACCAGGAAAACCGTCTCTCGGTAGATACTACGCAGCTGCCCGATAACGTCGATCTTGAACAAACAACACAGTTTGTGGTGCCCAACAGAGGTGCAATGGTAGCGGCGCGTTTCAACGCCAATATCGGTTATCGCGTACTTGTTACAGTCAGCGATCGCAACGGTAAACCGTTGCCCTTTGGCGCTCTTGCCAGCAACGATGAGACGGGGCAACAAAGTATCGTCGATGAGGGCGGCATACTATATCTCTCTGGGATATCGAGTAAATCACAAAGCTGGACTGTACGCTGGGGAAATCAGGCAGATCAACAATGTCAGTTTGCTTTTAGTACACCGGATTCAGAACCAACAACCTCTGTATTACAAGGCACGGCGCAGTGCCATTAAGGATAAAAAATGAAAAGAGCGCCTCTTATAACAGGACTTTTGTTGATATCCACATCCTGCGCTTATGCCTCCTCAGGAGGGTGTGGAGCTGACAGCACTAGCGGTGCGACAAATTACAGCAGTGTGGTTGATGATGTTACGGTGAACCAGACAGATAACGTGACAGGACGGGAGTTTACCTCTGCAACGCTAAGTAGCACTAACTGGCAATACGCCTGTTCCTGCTCTGCGGGTAAGGCAGTTAAACTTGTCTATATGGTCAGCCCCGTACTTACCACCACTGGACATCAGACAGGATATTACAAACTCAATGACAGCCTGGATATTAAAACCACATTACAGGCAAACGACATTCCAGGACTCACAACCGACCAGGTTGTCTCTGTTAACACCCGATTCACACAGATAAAAAACAACACGGTATATTCTGCTGCAACCCAAACGGGTGTTTGCCAGGGTGATACGTCTCGTTATGGACCCGTTAATATTGGTGCGAACACCACCTTTACCCTGTATGTCACCAAGCCATTTCTCGGCTCGATGACCATTCCGAAAACGGATATTGCCGTCATTAAAGGCGCGTGGGTCGATGGAATGGGAAGCCCGTCTACAGGTGACTTCCATGATTTAGTCAAGTTATCGATTCAGGGAAATCTCACCGCCCCACAGTCGTGCAAAATTAATCAGGGCGATGTTATTAAGGTTAATTTTGGATTCATCAATGGTCAGAAGTTTACCACCCGCAATGCCATGCCAGACGGTTTTACTCCAGTAGACTTTGATATCACTTATGACTGTGGTGATACTTCAAAGATTAAAAACTCGTTGCAAATGCGCATCGACGGTACAACTGGGGTAGTAGACCAGTACAACCTGGTCGCCAGGCGAAGAAGTTCAGACAATGTGCCCGATGTCGGTATTCGTATTGAAAATCTCGGCGGCGGAGTTGCAAATATTCCTTTTCAGAACGGTATCCTTCCCGTTGATCCTTCCGGGCATGGCACCGTCAATATGCGCGCCTGGCCAGTTAATCTGGTCGGTGGTGAGCTGGAAACAGGAAAATTTCAGGGCACAGCCACCATTACCGTCATCGTGCGGTAAAAGAAGACGTTGCGTTTTGATTAACGCAACGCTTCGGCACTGTTACCCCTGCTGCTCCAGCGCATACTTATACAGCGCATTTTTCTTCACGCCGTGAATTTCTGCGGCCAGCGCCGCCGCTTTTTTCAGCGGCAGTTCTGCCTGTAGCAGCGCCAGCGTGCGCAGGGCATCGGCGGGTAAGTCTTCTTCCTGTGCTTTATGACCTTCGACAATCAGCACCATTTCGCCTTTGCGACGGTTTTCATCTTCCTTTACCCACGCCAGCAGCTCGCCAACGGGCGCGCCGTGAATGGTTTCCCAGGTTTTGGTCAGCTCACGCGCCAGAACCACGTAGCGGGATTCGCCTAATACCGCAACGATATCTTCCAGGCTATCTAACAGACGGTGGGTAGATTCATAAAAAATCAGCGTGCGCGGCTCCGCTTCAATGGCTTTTAGCGCATCACGGCGGCCTTTTGATTTGGCAGGTAAAAAGCCTTCGTAACAGAAACGGTCAGAGGGTAAACCCGCTGCGCTTAACGCAGTGATAGCAGCACACGGCCCGGGTAGCGGCACCACGCGGATCCCCGCTTCACGGCAGGTACGCACCAGATGGTAGCCAGGATCGTTAATTAGCGGCGTTCCGGCATCGGAAACCAGCGCAATGTTCTGCCCTTCTTGCAGCTTCGCCAGCAGCGTTTCGGCTTTTTGTTGTTCGTTATGGTCGTGCAGCGCAAACAACCGGGCATTAATCCCAAAATGTTGCAGCAATAAACCGGTGTGACGAGTATCCTCGGCGGCAATCAGATCAACGGCCTGTAATACCTCTAACGCACGCTGGGTGATATCCGCCAGATTGCCGATTGGCGTCGGTACAATGTAAAGCTGGCCCTGAGAATTATCCGCCGATTGGTGTTGTTTCATTGTGTCGTCCGTATTGCCGATTTAATATTGAGCATTGCGTAAAAAAATATCACTGGATACATTATGGTACCCTCAACATTTTCTCGTTTGAAAGCCGCGCGTTGTCTGCCTGTTGTTCTGGCAGCCCTGATTTTCGCCGGTTGTGGCACCCATACTCCCGATCAGTCCACTGCTTATATGCAGGGCACGGCGCAGGCTGATTCTGCCTTTTATCTTCAGCAGATGCAGCAAAGCTCTGATGATACCAGGATCAACTGGCAATTACTCGCCATTCGTGCACTGGTGAAAGAAGGTAAAACCGGGCAGGCGGTTGAGTTGTTTAACCAACTACCGCAAGAACTGAACGATTCTCAGCGTCGCGAGAAAACACTGCTGGCGGTAGAGATTAAACTGGCGCAGAAAGATTTTGCTGGCGCGCAAAACTTGCTGGCGAAAATCACACCTGCCGATTTAGAACAAAACCAGCAAGCGCGTTACTGGCAGGCAAAAATCGATGCCAGCCAGGGGCGTCCTTCCATTGATTTACTGCGCGCGTTAATTGCTCAGGAACCGCTGCTCGGCGCGAAAGAAAAACAGCAGAATATTGATGCCACCTGGCAGGCGCTCTCCTCCATGACTCAGGAACAGGCGAATACGCTGGTGATCAACGCCGACGAAAATATTCTGCAAGGCTGGCTGGATCTGCAGCGCGTCTGGTTTGATAACCGTAACGATCCCGACATGATGAAAGCCGGGATCGCCGACTGGCAAAAACGTTATCCGAACAATCCGGGCGCGAAAATGCTGCCAACGCAGTTGGTTAACGTAAAAGCGTTTAAACCAGCCTCGACCAACAAAATCGCCCTGCTGTTGCCGCTGAATGGCCAGGCAGCGGTATTTGGTCGCACTATTCAGCAAGGCTTTGAAGCGGCGAAAAATATCGGCACTCAGCCAGTGGCGGCTCAGGTAGCCGCACCTGCCGCAGACGTAGCTGAACAACCTCAGCCGCAAACTGCGGATGGCGTTGCCAGCCCGGCACAAGCCTCGGTTAGCGATCTGACCGGTGAACAGCCTGCGGCACAGCCAGCGCCTGTAAGCACCCCGGCAGCAACCACCACAGCGGTAAGCGCGCCAGCGAATCCATCCGCAGAACTGAAAATCTACGATACCTCATCACAACCACTTAGCCAGATCTTAAGCCAGGTTCAGCAGGATGGCGCGAGTATTGTGGTTGGTCCGTTGCTGAAAAATAACGTTGAAGAGTTGCTTAAGAGCAACACCCCGCTGAACGTGCTGGCACTGAACCAGCCGGAGAATATCGAAAACCGCGTCAATATTTGTTACTTCGCGCTTTCACCGGAAGACGAAGCGCGCGATGCAGCGCGTCATATTCGTGACCAGGGTAAACAAGCGCCGCTGGTGCTGATCCCACGCAGTTCATTGGGCGATCGCGTAGCCAATGCGTTTGCGCAAGAGTGGCAGAAACTAGGCGGCGGCACCGTTCTGCAACAAAAATTTGGTTCCACCAGCGAATTACGCGCGGGTGTTAACGGCGGTTCTGGTATTGCTTTAACGGGTAGCCCGATTACTCCCAGAGCGACAACCGACTCCGGCATGACGACCAACAATCCAACGCTGCAAACCACGCCAACCGATGACCAGTTCACCAATAATGGCGGTCGTGTCGATGCGGTGTACATTGTGGCAACGCCGGGTGAAATCGCTTTTATCAAACCGATGATCGCCATGCGTAACGGTAGCCAGAGCGGTGCAACGCTGTACGCCAGCTCCCGCAGTGCGCAAGGGACCGCTGGCCCGGATTTCCGACTGGAGATGGAAGGCTTGCAGTACAGCGAAATCCCGATGCTGGCAGGCGGTAATCTACCGTTAATGCAGCAGGCACTCAGCGCGGTGAATAACGATTATTCACTGGCTCGCATGTATGCGATGGGCGTCGATGCCTGGTCGCTGGCAAATCATTTCTCACAAATGCGCCAGGTTCAGGGTTTTGAAATCAACGGTAATACCGGAAGCCTGACGGCTAACCCGGATTGCGTGATTAACAGGAAGTTATCATGGCTACAGTACCAACAAGGTCAGGTAGTCCCCGCCAGTTAACCACTAAACAGACCGGCGATGTGTGGGAAGCACAAGCGCGTCGCTGGCTGGAAGGCAAAGGACTGCGGTTTATCGCCGCTAACGTGAACGAGCGTGGCGGCGAGATCGATCTGATAATGCGTGAAGGCCGGACCACCGTTTTTGTCGAGGTACGCTATCGCCGCTCTGCGCTTTATGGCGGCGCGGCAGCCAGTGTGACCCGCAGCAAACAACACAAACTATTACAGACTGCCCGCTTGTGGCTCGCGCGTCATAATGGGAGTTTTGATACTGTGGATTGCCGGTTCGATGTGGTAGCCTTCACCGGGAATGAGGTTGAGTGGATTAAGGATGCCTTTAATGACCACTCATAATTAAGGTTTAAGGATTAGCGTGCAAGAAAGAATTAAAGCTTGCTTCACTGAAAGCATTCAAACTCAAATTGCGGCGGCAGAGGCGCTTCCGGATGCCATCTCCCGTGCAGCCATGACGCTGGTTCAGTCTCTGCTCAATGGCAACAAAATCCTCTGTTGTGGTAATGGAACTTCCGCTGCCAATGCACAGCATTTTGCTGCCAGCATGATCAACCGTTTCGAAACGGAGCGGCCCAGCTTACCTGCCATTGCACTAAATACTGATAATGTTGTCTTAACGGCGATTGCCAACGATCGCTTACATGATGAAGTGTATGCAAAACAGGTGCGGGCGCTGGGTCATGCGGGAGATGTATTGTTAGCCATTTCCACCCGTGGCAACAGCCGCGATATTGTAAAAGCGGTAGAAGCTGCCGTTACGCGTGATATGACTATTGTGGCATTGACCGGCTATGACGGCGGCGAACTTGCAGGTTTGTTAGGGCCACAAGATGTGGAGATCCGCATTCCTTCGCATCGTAGTGCTCGCATTCAGGAAATGCATATGCTGACGGTAAATTGCCTGTGCGATCTGATCGATAACACGCTTTTCCCTCACCAGGATGTTTAAGGAGAATACATGAAGGCATTATCGCCAATCGCAGTCCTTATTTCCGCGCTGCTGTTGCAAGGTTGTGTTGCCGCTGCCGTAGTGGGTACCGCTGCTGTGGGTACCAAAGCCGCAACTGACCCACGCAGTGTCGGCACCCAGGTGGACGATGGTACCCTGGAAGTGCGCGTGAACAGCGCATTGTCGAAAGACGAACAGATTAAGAAAGAAGCCCGTATTAATGTCACGGCGTATCAGGGCAAAGTGCTGCTGGTTGGGCAGTCACCAAACGCTGAACTTTCGGCTCGCGCCAAACAGATTGCTATGGGCGTAGACGGTGCCAACGAAGTGTATAACGAGATTCGTCAGGGCCAGCCGATTGGTCTGGGCGAAGCGTCTAACGATACGTGGATCACCACCAAAGTGCGTTCGCAGCTCTTAACCAGCGACCTGGTGAAATCGTCCAACGTGAAAGTGACCACCGAAAACGGTGAAGTGTTCCTGATGGGGCTGGTGACTGAACGTGAAGCGAAAGCGGCGGCAGATATTGCCAGCCGGGTGAGCGGCGTAAAGCGGGTAACCACAGCGTTTACGTTTATTAAATAGCAGCCCCTTGTAATGCCTGATGCGACGCTTGCCGCGTCTTATCAGGCCTACAACGATGCAAACCGTAGGTCGGATAAGGCGTTTACGCCGCATCCGACATGTTTTCCCTCAAATCAGAACAACAGCGCCAGCCCGCCGACAATCACACCAGACACTGCCACCATCGCCCCTGTCAGCCATAAGGCTTTCGCCGGGAACGCTTTGCGCAGCATAATCAGTGACGGCAAACTCACCGCCGGGAGCGTCATCAACAATGCCAGCGCCGGAGCAGTTCCCATACCTGCCAGCATCATCGTTTGTACAATCGGAATTTCTGCTGCCGTGGGAATGACAAACAAGCATCCTGCTACCGCCATCGCCATCACCCACATCAGGCTGTTATCGACAGCACCATCGGCATGGGGGAATAACCAGACGCGAGCGGCACCCAACACCAGTACTGCAAGGATGTAAACCGGGATCGTACTCCAGAAAAGCGTCCATAGCGCCCTGCCCCAGCGGCTAAAAAAACCGCCCTGTGCTTCCGGTATGTCAATTTCGACCGGTGCCTGCGTTTGCGGTGTTTCACGCACCCATTTTTGCACCAGCGTCGCAATCAGCAACACCATCACCAGCCCGGCCACCAGACGAATCGCCGCAAAACCCCAGCCGAGGACAAACCCCATAAACACCAGCGTCGCCGGGTTTAACACCGGATTGCCCATCCAGAATGCCAGCGCACCGCCCATCGACACCTGTTGGCGACGCATTCCCGCCGCGACCGGAGCCGCACAGCAGGTACACATCATGCCCGGCAGCGAAAACAGCGTTCCCAGCAGCGTGCCGCGAAAGCGCGATTGCCCAAGCGTACGCAACAACCAGTCACGCGGGATCAGCACCTGAATCAACGAACCGAGGATCACCCCCAGCACTGCCGCTTTCCATACCGCGAGGAAATAGATCATCGCGTAATCCAACGCCGCCTGCCACGGATTAGCATCCGCCTGCGCAAGGATAGATTTACCGATACTGTGGGTTTCGGCAGCAGTAAACGCTTTGCCGTAGTAAGGTTGCCATTTCACATACCAGAGACCGGCAATGACAACGAGAAAGAAAAGCGCGGGTTTCCACCACTGAATGGGCGTTGCCGCCTGAGATGAAGACTGACCAGTCATAGCATTCCCCAGGAATAAGTTATGATAATTGAGCGCGTGAATATTACGCTCACTATCAATTCTTGGGAATAATTATTCAGCTCTTTTGCGTAATTCTGAAGAGCTTAAAATCGTCACACCTTCATGCCCGGGCCGCATCGCCTCTGCCAGCATGACCCGCGCCACGTCTCTCGCATCAATGGATTTCCAGTTACCGGGTAATAAACGGAACAGCGGCGCAAAAAGCGTTTCGTTCATCCGCTGTTTGCTACGATCGCCCAGTAACATCGACGGGCGAGCAATGGTCAATTTCGGCCAGTTCTGGGCGATTAATGCTTCTTCCATCTCCCCTTTGACGCGGTTATAGAAAAACGGCGAGTGGGCATTGGCACCCATAGCACTGACCACCAGCATATGCTGCGCGCCCAGTCGCCGCCCGGTTAATGCGGTATCCACTACGAGCGTGTAATCGGCATGAATAAACGCCTCTTTGCTCCCCGCTTCTCGCCGCGTGGTGCCGAGACAACAAAACACAATGTCGATGGGATCGGTGACCTGCGCCAGCGCGTCACTCAGTTGCGGATCATGGGGATTAAACACCCCGGGCATATCGCCCAACGGACGTCGCGTCGGCGCAGCAATGGCGTTAACTTTCGGTTCGTTAATCAACATCCGCAGCAGGTGACCGCCCACCAGCCCCGTTGCGCCTGTAATCAGTACCTGACTCATCTTCGCTCCTTTACAGAATTGTCTGCCTTGCGCTCCACGGCTCATGCACCAGGCTTAATAGACCATGAGGTAATTATCCCCGATTGTGGGAAATTCGCCTCATCCAATGCAACAACGCGGAGGAAGCATGAGTAAGAAAATTGCCGTTTTAATCACTGATGAATTTGAGGATTCAGAATTTACTTCACCCGCAGACGAGTTCCGTAAAGCCGGACACGAAGTGATTACCATTGAAAAACAAGCGGGTAAAACGGTGAAAGGCAAAAAAGGAGAAGCCAGCGTGACCATCGATAAATCCATCGATGAAGTGACGCCTGCGGAGTTTGATGCCCTGCTGCTACCGGGCGGCCATTCACCGGATTATCTGCGTGGGGACAACCGTTTTGTCACCTTTACCCGTGATTTTGTGAATAGTGGCAAACCGGTGTTTGCCATCTGTCACGGCCCGCAGTTGCTGATCAGCGCCGATGTGATTCGGGGGCGCAAGCTGACCGCAGTTAAACCGATCATTATTGATGTTAAAAATGCGGGCGCGGAATTTTACGATCAGGAAGTTGTGGTTGATAAAGATCAGCTGGTTACCAGCCGGACACCGGACGATCTGCCAGCGTTTAACCGCGAGGCGTTACGCCTGCTCGGTGCCTGAGTCGCGTAGCCAAATCATTTTTTTACCAAAGCCCAGCGTGTTGTCGGTGAATTTGATTTCATCGAGCCGGATTTCCCATACCGGGGCCGACAGCATTCTGGCAACCGGAAAGCGACGGTTGTACGCCTTGCGTGCGAGGTCGCTTTCCTCACCTTCCAGCCTGCGGATCTCACCTTTAAACTGCACACCGCGAATTAACGCTACTGTTTTCGGCTGACCGTTTACCGTTCCGGCAACTGCCGCCTGCGGCCCACTCATCTGCGCATGACGTGTTTTTTCTTCCGTCAAAATGTAGAAGGCGACTTTCTGTGCATCAAAAAGATAAAAGGCATTGGCGCACCAGAGTTCCCCTTCCTGCTGCACACACCAGGTGACAACATGTTGTTTTGCCAGCCAACGACTGATGGCGGTGAGTGTTTCCATTGCTGTTCTCTTTTATACTGTTGGCCTGACCTTAACATGTGACGCAGACGATGACACCCTGGTATCTTTACTTGATCCGTACCGCCGACAATAAGCTTTATACCGGGATCACCACGGATGTCGAACGCCGCTATCAGCAACATCAAAGCGGCAAAGGGGCGAAAGCACTGCGCGGGAAAGGAGAACTGACGCTGGCGTTTTCTGCGCCAGTGGGCGATCGTTCGCTGGCGTTACGGGCAGAATATCGCGTTAAGCAACTGACCAAACGGCAAAAAGAGCGTCTGGTAGCGGAAGGCGCAGGGTTTGCAGAGCTGTTGAGCAGCCTGCAAACCCCAAAGATTAAAAGCGATTGAAATGCTCGTGATACTCAACCAGGCCGGTAACGCCATTCAGCGCGTCATCCGCTAAACGATGTACCTGGAAGGCGCTTTCAGTGCCCGGCCAGCGGCAACGCAGATCGTGATGCGCCGCCAGTTCAAAGCCGAAACGACTGTACAGCGCCGGATCGCCCAGCGTCACCACTGCGGCATAGCCGAACTCATTAAGCGAATCGAGTCCTTCATAGACCAGTTGGCGTGCCAGCCCCTGTCCACGGTATTTTTCATCAACCGCCAACGGTGCCATGCCGACCCATTGCAGGTCTTCGCCCTGCACATCAACCGGACTAAATGCCACATAGCCAATGACCTGACCTTCGTCATCTGTCGCCACCAGCCCCAGCGTCAGAAAGCCATCTTCACGCAGATCGTGAACCAGCTTCGCTTCCGCATCACTTTCGAATGAGCGACGCAGCAGGGCATCAATACCCGGCGCATCAATGGGAATTTCTACTCGAATTAGCATGGTTCACCTACCGATGTCTGTTTGGTTTCAGGCGCGGTTTTCATTCCCGCCTCAACAAAATCCGCCAGTTGCAGCAGCATCATGCGTAAGGCTTTCGGCATTTGCTCCAGTTCAATGGCGTCCATCAGGTTTTTCACATACAGCCCCAGCTCCGTATCGCCTTCAATCACCAGCCGACGCTGGAAGAAGAGCGTATCCGGATCTTGTTTACGCGCCGCAATCATCAGCAGATCGCTGGCGTCGGCACTAAAACTCACATCAGCTTGCGCGTTCTGGCTGACCACCAGTTTGCCATTCACCACCGAGGTAAACCATTGCAGGTCAATATCACGCACATGAATACTTAACCAGCGGCCTTCAAGAAACTCCAGCTCACCATCATCCAGCGCCTGACGGAATTGCCAGCTTAAGACCTGCTCAAGAACCTGGCGTTTTAGCGCAAATGGCGTCAGTTTTACCGGTACACTCAACAGAGATGGCCCCAAATGCACAATACGGGAACGCAGTTTATCCAACACGAGTTTTACTCCCTGTTTCAACAATCATCCTATTTTGCCATATCAGAAAAATAACATAGCGGTATAAATCAACAATTCCATATGAAATTGCTGCTACCACCAATACAACTTTAACTGCCTTAAATCAAAAATTGTCGCAGCAAGGTTAACTAAAATCCCAGTTCGTTAACATTTTTGCGTTTTGATAGCGCAACCTTCAGGAAAAATTATGGAGCTGCTCTGCCCTGCCGGAAATCTCCCGGCGCTTAAGGCGGCCATCGAAAACGGCGCAGATGCTGTTTATATCGGGCTAAAAGATGATACCAATGCCCGTCACTTCGCCGGCCTTAACTTTACCGAGAAAAAATTGCAGGAAGCGGTGAGTTTTGTCCATCAACATCGCCGCAAACTTCACATCGCGATTAACACTTTTGCGCATCCGGACGGTTACGCCCGTTGGCAGCGCGCCGTGGATATGGCGGCGCAGCTGGGTGCCGACGCGCTGATCCTCGCCGACCTCGCCATGCTGGAATACGCCGCCGAGCGTTATCCGCATATTGAGCGCCACGTATCGGTGCAGGCTTCGGCGACCAATGAAGAGGCGATTAACTTTTATCATCGCCATTTTGACGTTGCCCGCGTGGTGCTGCCGCGCGTGTTGTCGATTCATCAGGTGAAACAGCTGGCACGGGTCACACCTGTACCACTGGAAGTGTTTGCTTTCGGCAGCCTGTGCATTATGTCGGAAGGCCGTTGCTATCTGTCGTCGTATCTGACGGGTGAGTCGCCTAACACCGTGGGCGCGTGTTCTCCGGCCCGTTTCGTGCGCTGGCAACAAACGCCGCAGGGGCTGGAATCCCGCCTGAACGAAGTGCTGATCGACCGTTATCAGGACGGCGAAAACGCAGGTTATCCGACGCTGTGTAAAGGGCGTTATCTGGTGGACGGCGAGCGCTATCACGCGCTGGAAGAACCAACCAGTCTCAATACCCTGGAACTGCTGCCGGAGTTAATGGCGGCGAATATTGCTTCGGTGAAAATTGAAGGCCGCCAGCGTAGCCCGGCGTATGTCAGCCAGGTGGCGAAAGTCTGGCGTCAGGCTATCGACCGTTGTAAGGCCGATCCGCAAAACTTCATACCGCAAAGCGCGTGGATGGAGACGCTCGGGTCGATGTCCGAAGGCACGCAGACCACCCTTGGCGCGTATCACCGTAAATGGCAGTGAGAAGAGCAATGAAATATTCCTTAGGGCCAGTGCTGTGGTACTGGCCAAAAGAGACGCTGGAAGATTTTTATCAGCAGGCCGCCACCAGCAGCGCCGACGTGATTTATCTTGGTGAAGCGGTATGCAGCAAGCGCCGGGCAACCAAAGTTGGCGACTGGCTGGAGATGGCAAAATCGCTCGCCGGAAGTGGCAAGCAGATTGTGCTCTCCACGCTGGCGCTGGTGCAGGCATCCTCTGAACTGGGCGAACTGAAACGCTATGTTGAGAACGGTGAGTTTCTGATTGAAGCCAGCGATCTCGGCGTGGTGAATATGTGCGCTGAACGCAAACTGCCGTTCGTCGCCGGGCACGCGCTGAACTGCTACAACGCGGTGACGCTGAAAATATTGCTCAAACAGGGCATGATGCGCTGGTGTATGCCGGTGGAGCTTTCCCGCGACTGGCTGGTGAATCTGCTTAATCAGTGCGATGAGCTGGGCATTCGCAACCAGTTTGAAGTGGAAGTCCTGAGCTACGGTCATCTACCGCTGGCCTACTCCGCCCGCTGCTTTACCGCGCGTTCGGAAGACCGCCCGAAAGATGAGTGTGAAACCTGCTGCATTAAGTATCCGAACGGGCGCAACGTGCTGTCGCAGGAAAACCAACAAGTGTTTGTACTCAATGGCATTCAGACCATGAGCGGCTACGTTTACAACCTCGGTAACGAGCTGGCATCCATGCAGGGGCTGGTTGATGTGGTCCGCCTGTCACCGCAGGGTACTGACACTTTCGCGATGCTCGACGCCTTCCGCGCTAATGAAAATGGCGCTGCGCCACTACCGTTGACGGCAAACAGCGACTGTAACGGCTACTGGCGGCGGCTGGCCGGGCTGGAGCTGCAAGCCTAAGTAAATATGCTCGTCATACTTCAAGTTGCATGTGCTGCATCTGCATTCGTTCACCCCAGTCACTTACTTATGTAAGCTCCTGGGGATTCACTCTCTTGTCGCCTTCCTGCAACTCGAATTATTTAGAGTATGAAAAAATGCGTGCTCTAAAAGCGCGCTGAAACAAGGGCAGGTTTCCCTGCCCTGTGATTTTTTACTTCTTAGCGCGCTCTTCGAGCATCGCTACTGCAGGCAGTACTTTACCTTCCACGAATTCGAGGAATGCGCCGCCGCCAGTGGAGATGTAGGAGATTTTGTCAGCAATGCCGAACAGGTCGATTGCTGCCAGAGTGTCGCCGCCGCCAGCGATGGAGAACGCTTCGCTGTCTGCGATAGCGTTAGCCACGATTTCAGTACCTTTGCGGAAGTTCGGGAATTCGAACACGCCAACCGGACCGTTCCACAGAATGGTTTTCGCATTCTTCAGGATTTCAGCCAGTTCCTGAGCGGAAGCATCACCGATATCCAGGATCTGCTCGTCAGCTTTCACATCGTTAACAGATTTCAGGGTAGCCGGTGCAGTTTCAGAGAACTCGGTTGCTACGCGAACATCAGACGGAACCGGGATGTTGCAGGTGGTCAGCAGACGTTTAGCTTCGTCAACCAGGTCAGCTTCGTACAGGGATTTACCCACATCGTGGCCTTGTGCCGCGATAAAGGTGTTAGCGATACCACCACCAACAATCAGCTGGTCAGCGATTTTAGACAGGGAGTCCAGAACGGTCAGTTTGGTAGATACTTTAGAACCACCAACGATAGCCACCATCGGGCGAGCAGGTTCTTTCAGTGCTTTACCCAGCGCGTCCAGTTCAGCTGCCAGCAGCGGGCCTGCGCACGCAACGTCAGCGAATTTACCGATACCGTGAGTAGAAGCCTGCGCGCGGTGAGCAGTACCGAATGCGTCCATTACGAACACGTCACACAGTGCAGCGTATTTTTTGGACAGGGTTTCGTCGTCTTTCTTCTCGCCTTTGTTGAAGCGAACGTTTTCCAGAACAACCAGTTCACCTTCAGCAACGTCAACGCCGTCGAGGTAATCTTTAACCAGACGAACCGGGTTAGACAGTTTGTCTTTCAGGTAGTTAACAACCGGCAGCAGAGAGAATTCTTCGTTGTACTCGCCTTCGGTAGGACGACCCAGGTGGGAAGTTACCATCACTTTTGCGCCTTGTTTCAGGGCCAGTTCGATGGTCGGCAGAGAAGCACGGATACGCGCGTCGCTGGTTACTTTCCCGTCTTTTACTGGTACGTTCAGATCCGCACGGATAAATACACGTTTCCCAGCAAGATCCAGATCGGTCATCTTAATTACAGACATGGTGAATCCTCTCGTTGATTCTAAAAGTTTTGCAGACGCTGCTTGCGTCTTACCTGAAAGCAACAGTAGCCATAGCTAACGTCGTGTCGAGCATTCGGTTAGCAAAGCCCCATTCGTTATCGCACCAGACCAACGTTTTGATCAGGTGTGCGCCACTGACCCGGGTTTGGGTGCCATCGACAATGGCACTGTGCGGATCGTGGTTAAAATCTACAGAGACCAACGGCAATTCCGTATAGTCAACTATACCATGAAATGCACCTTGTGCTGCTTTTTGCAGCAACAGGTTGACTTCATTGGCTTTTACAGGTTTCTTCACCGTCACGCTTAAATCGATTGCCGTCACATTTATGGTTGGCACACGTACCGCAATCGCTTCAAAGCGATCGTTAAATTGCGGAAAAAATCGTGTGATACCGGCGGCCAGTTTAGTATCGACCGGAATGATCGACTGGCTGGCTGCCCGGGTGCGACGCAGGTCAGGATGGTATGCATCAATAACCTGTTGATCGTGCATGGCGGAGTGAATTGTGGTCACTGTGCCGGACTCAATACCGTACGCATCATCTAACAATTTGATGACGGGAATTATGCAATTCGTGGTACAGGAAGCGTTAGAAACGATGCGGTGTTCCGCACGAAGTTGATCCTGATTGACGCCGTAAACAACGGTCGCGTCGAGATCGTTACTGCCAGGATGTGAAAAGAGCACTTTTTTGGCCCCGGCGGCAATATGCGCTTCGCCATGCTCGCGGGAGCCATATACGCCGGTGCAGTCGAGGACTACATCAACGCCAAGTTCACGCCAGGGGAGCGATTGCAGTGAACGTTCATGCAATACGCGGATGGCGTCATCACCAACAAAAAGTTGATCGCGTTCCTGTCGTACTTCCCATGCAAAACGGCCATGGCTGGTGTCATATTTCAACAAATGCGCCATGCCCGCAGCATCCGCCAGTTCGTTGATTGCCACCACGGTAATTTCCGCCCGGCGTCCGGATTCATACAAAGCACGAACCACATTACGCCCGATGCGACCGAAGCCATTTATCGCTACGCGTACGGTCATAGATCTCCTGCAAGGTTTTCCCTGAGCAAATTTGCCAGACAGAGTAATCCAGCAAATCGTCCGGGGAAACCTTACCTGTCGCAAACTGCGACTGATTGGTTAATTGTCGAACATTTAATCGACTGAAACGCTTCAGCTAGGATAAGCGAAACGTGGAATAAAAGGAATGATTGTCCAGTCAAAGAAAGCAATTATCTGACTTACGTCACGTTTTCAGCCCCGCCCCTGTGGAATTTATTCCACTTTGCAGAATCACGAATAAGCGTAGCAAAATCTTTTCGTTGTGCCGTCACAAACCCTGACTTATATCAGAATATGACTGATGCAGCGTCGATATTATCCGCAATACGTCCGAGTTTCGGAGTACTCCAATGATGACATTGCCCTACCCATATTCTTCCTCCGCACGCTTTTACGCACTGCGCCTCCTCCCCGGGCAGGAAGTTTTTTCCCAGCTACACGCTTTTGCACAGCAGCATCAACTTCATGCCGCCTGGATTGCAGGCTGTACCGGTAGCCTGACTGACGTCGCCTTGCGCTATGCCGGGCAAGAAGGCACCACGCTCCTGAACGGTACATTCGAAGTGATCTCACTAAACGGCACGCTGGAACAGAGTGGTGAGCATCTTCATCTCTGCGTTTCCGATCCACACGGCACGATGCTTGGCGGTCATATGATGCCCGGCTGTACCGTGCGGACCACGCTTGAACTGGTGATCGGTAGCCTTGAGGAACTGGCGTTTAGCCGCCAACCTTGCGCGCTTTCTGGTTACGACGAGTTGCATATTTCCCCCGTTAAATAACTACTTTCAAAGAGGTTTTCTTATGGCGCGTAGCCACTTTTCCAGTCAGGCACTGGTGTTGATCGTTATATCTATCGCCATCAATATGATCGGCGGGCAACTGGCCAGCATGGTCAAATTACCTATATTTCTCGACTCCATCGGCACACTTATTAGCGCGGTACTGCTTGGTCCGGTGATCGGAATGCTGACCGGCTTACTGACCAATTTACTCTGGGGATTGCTGACCGACCCGATCGCCGCCGCATTTGCACCCGTCGCGATGGTCATCGGCCTGGTCGCCGGTTGGCTGGCGCGAGCGGGTTGGTTTCGCACCCTGCCAAAAGTCGTTGTCAGCGGCGTGATTATTACGCTTGCGGTAACGGTCGTCGCTGTACCGCTGCGTACTGCGCTGTTCGGCGGTGTCACCGGTAGCGGAGCCGATTTGTTCGTTGCCTGGATGCACTCGATGGGGCAAAACCTGGTGGAGTCGGTGGCGATTACGGTGATAGGCGCGAACCTGGTCGATAAAATTCTTACAGCGGTGATTGTCTGGCTTTTACTGCGCCAGCTGCCGATTCGCACCACGCGCCATTTTCCGGCAATGGCTGCCGTGCGCTAAATGCATCCATTTACCTCATTAACACTGTGGGCATTGGCGGCCTGCACCACGCTTATCCTGCCCGCGCAGACCATTTTGCCGATCTATAGCGCGGCGACCTTTTTCTGCCTTATTGCGCTAAAGGCCACGCGGCGGCGGGCAAAATATGTCGTCTGGCTGATGTTCTCGCTGGGAGCCGGGCTGTGGCTGGTACACGGTGGCTGGCTACCAGAATGGCTAAGCGGCACGCCACGCTCGCCAGAACGGTGGTCGCATGCTATTACGCTCTGGTTGCGGATTCTGGCGATTGTTTCAACCTCACAGTTGTGGATGCAGTACGTCCCCGTGCAATGTTTTATTCGCGCTCTGTTTGCTTCTCGCCTGCCGCCAGGCGTCGCTTATCTGTTTGCCGGGCCGTTATTGGTCGTTGAGCAGTTAAAACGGCAATTAGCGATTATTCATGAAGCGCAGCGTGCCCGCGGCGTGCCGCTGGATGAGGGCTGGTATCAGCGTTTACGTGCGATGCCCGCGTTAATTATTCCGCTAACACACAATGCGCTTAACGATCTGGCTGTCCGTGGTGCGGCGCTGGATATGCGGGCATTTCGGATCCACAACCGACGAACAACGTTGTGGGCACCAGCCGATAGCCCCCTACAACGCGTAGCGCGTTACACCATGATCTTGCTGATGCTGACAGAATTCGGAGCGTGGATATGGTTACGTTAGAACAGTTCCGTTATTGCCCGACACACTCAACGCATCCTCCGTTCTGTTATGACTTTCACTATGTCAAACCGGGGATGGTCGCCATCTTTGGTGACAACGGCAGTGGCAAAAGTACGCTGGCACAGCTGATGGCGGGCTGGTATCCGGACTTTCTGCCAGGAGAGATAACAGGCACGGGGACGCTCCTCGGTACGCCCATTGGGCATCTCCCGCTTAATGAACAATCCGCCACCATCCAGCTCGTCCAGCAATCGCCCTATTTGCAGCTCTCCGGCTGTACCTTTAGCGTGGAAGAAGAAGTTGCCTTTGGGCCAGAAAATCTGTGTCTTGCTGAAGCAGAGATTATGGCGCGGATTGATGCCGCCCTGACTCTGACCGAGTGCCAGCCGTTGCGCCATCGTCACCCGGCAACACTCTCCGGTGGAGAGACACAGCGCGTGGTCATCGCCTGCGCCATCGCGATGCAGCCAAAGCTCTTAATTCTTGATGAAGCCTTTAGCCGCCTGACTCCGCAGGCCAGCGAAATGCTGTTGCAGCGCTTACAACACTGGGCGTTTGAACGTGGTTCGCTGATTATTCTTTTTGAACGTCATCGCACACCTTTCCTGAACTACTGCCAGCAAGCGTGGCAATTGCAAAACGGAGCGCTCCAGCCACTATGTTAACGTTAAATAAGATATCTTATCGCTGGCCTGGCGCGGCAACGGATTGTCTTTGCGACATTTCTCTGCAACTCAAACAAGGTGAATGGTTGGCGCTGACCGGCGACAATGGCGCGGGAAAATCGACGCTGTTACGAGTAATGGCAGGTCTTCTTACGCCCACAGCCGGTACGGTTATGCTGCAACAACAGGCGATGAAAAACCTGAAAAACCGCCAGCGCGCGGCAAAGGTTGGCGTACTGTTTCAGGAAGCGGAAAACCAACTTTTTCACAGCACCGTCGCTGACGAGATCGCATTTGGTTTGAAACTGCAAAAATGCCCGGCGGATGAAATCACTCAACGAACCCATGCTGCCCTGCAATGTTGTCAGTTAGCAGACACTGCCAACTCGCACCCGTTGGATCTGCATAGTGCGCAGCGACGGATGGTCGCCGTCGCCTGCCTGGAAGCACTCTCTCCGCCACTATTGCTGCTGGACGAGCCGAGTCGGGATTTTGACGAAAATTGGTTGAGCGTGTTTGAAAGCTGGCTGGAGAAGTGCGGCCAGCGAGGCACGAGCGTCGTAGCAATCAGTCATGACGCCGCATTTACCCGGCGTCATTTCTCTCGTGTGGTGCGACTGGAAGATGGTCTAATCAGGAACGTTAATCCACCAGACGATATTCACCCGTAGCGGTCATCATTAAGGTCAAATTTGCAGGCAGACTCTCTTCCAGCCCCCGGCGAACATTCGGCCCGTCGGTACGGTCATAAAAAGCTTCTGCGTCTGCCAGCGATACCCCTCCCGCCAGCTTGCGCCCTACCAGTCGTTCCCGCAACGCAGTAGCTGGCGCGTTGATAAAGATCGAGAAATCACAAAATTGCGCAAGCTGGCACCACTTCTCGTCGTCCAGCAACAACCAGTTTCCTTCGACGATGACGAGTGGTGCGGTAACGTGCAACGCATCTTCAACAGGATCATGCTTTTGTCGATCATACTGCGGCCACGTACAATCCCCTTCCACTACCTGGCACAGATTTTCCGCCAGTTTCGCAACGTCAAATGTCTCTGGTGCGCCTTTGAAGGGGCGCAATTGATGCGCATCCAGCCAGCTATTGTAATGGTGAAAACCATCCATCGGGAGCGTCTGGATAGCGGGTAATTCAGGGTCTTGTTGCGCGAGATATTCCCAGAAGGTAGTTAAGGTAGATTTACCCGTCCCCGGCGGAGCGCAAAGAAAAACCACCGTACGTCGCTGCGGACTTACCGTCTGTAAGGCCGCCAGCATACGCAGCAACGGTTTATGCACGCGTTCTATCTCTTCATCATGGTACTGCGCTTGCACGTTCAGCCCATTCACCGTTAATTCAATTTTCACGGCGTTAATTCCTTTAAGGTGGTCGTTACTGCCAGCGTCAGCGCCGTTTTGACCATTCCGCTAAAACGCGCCTCTGACCAGACGGCGAAATCGGCGAACTTCATCGCTTTTAACGCGTCATAGAGCGTCGCATTGCAGGTTATGCTATTGACGTTGCTGATAAAATCCCAGGTCATGTCATCGGCAAATCCGGGCGTTTCATCCTGTTCGTTCAGGTAATGCCAGTACTGGGAAAAGTGCGTGATATCGGCATACAGCCATTTATCCATTTTCCCCAGCGCATAAATCAAACGCAGCGCAACATCAATATCGTCAAGCGGGCCGCTTTGGGCGAGTAACGGCTTCACTGCATATTCGACGATCTCTTCATCGTTATCGACAAACAGCGACGGCAGAAACTGGCGTATCCCCTGGAGCAAAATAGAATGCGCAGTTTTCATAAATGAAAATAAATTGTCCTGTGCATCCAGTTGCTCAAGCACATCATCTTCTGTCAGCGTCGCCATTGGTCTTCCGATAGATCACCATCAATGCAGGGAGTCTATTATATTACACGTTTGGTCCGCGCCGCCGATCAGTAATGTCTGCGTCCGCACCCCATTCGCCGTCTGTTGGATACCGTTCACCAACTCGCCGCCCGTCACGCCCGTAGCGCTAAAGAGGATATCGTTCCCCCTCACCAGTTCATCGAGCGAGTACACACGGTTAACGTCAACGCCCATTGCCTTACAACGCTTGCGCTCCTGCTCTGCAATCTGCCGATTTTCCGTGTAATCCCCTTTAGCCTGACAAAAGTCAATCAGCTCGGCCTGCATATCCCCACCTAATGCTTTAACGGCACAGGCAGAAATCACGCCTTCTGGCGCACCGCCGATGGTGTACATCACGTCGTAAGGATTATCCTGCCAGCAGGTCAGCACGCTGGCGGCGACATCGCCATCCGGCAGAGCGAAAACTTTCACGCCCAGCTGTGTTGCTTCTTCAATCGCGGCACTCAGGCGCGGTTTATCCAGCGTAACCATGCGCAGCTTGTCCAGCGGTTTACCTAACGCCCGCGCCACGTTACGCAAGTTGTCCGCCAGAGGCAAAGACAGATCAATCGCCCCGGCAGCCAGTCGATTAACAACCAGCTTTTTCATATACATATCGGGCGCATGTAACAGGCTATCTCGAGGGGCGAAAGCCATGACCGCCAGCGCATTGCTCTGCCCCATCGCTACCATCCGCGTGCCTTCAATCGGGTCAACCGCGATATCGACTTCTGGCCCATCGCCTTTGCCCACCTCTTCGCCAATCCACAGCATCGGCGCATGGTCAATTTCTCCTTCGCCGATAACCACTCGTCCACGAAAAGCGACGTCGTTTAATGCCTGGCGCATCGCGGTGACCGCCAGGCCATCAATTTTATTTTTGTCGCCACATCCGGTTTGCGGCCAGGCAGCCAACGCTGCCTGTTCCGTAACGCGAAATAATGGCCACGCCAGGGACATCATTGCGCGGCCTCCCCGATATCAACGCCAAATTGTGCCAGCAGATATTTCTCGGCCTGTTCATTCCAGATGCCGTGCGTTTCCTCAACCAGCCGCGCCAACTCTTTAAACAGCGGATCGGTTTTGCCTTTTTCGGCAAAATCGGCAATGGCAGTGAGCGGCATGGTCACGCCGTTATAAATGAGTTTTTTACCGCCAGGGATATCCGGCAGATTGAGCACGGTATCTGGCACCGCATCCAGCCCACCGATATGCGTGACCATAAAGGACGGCTGCAACTGCCCCGTGGCGCTTAACGCAATCGCCTCTTTCATGTCGTCCGTTGAACCGCCGGATGTACCGACTACGTGCGTGCTGTTGTAATGGACGTTGTAGAAATTAAACGGCACTTTGAAGTTTTTATCCGTCGGCCCGGCAAAGAAGTTCAGACAGCCATCTTCCGCCAGTAATTCGTCAGCCATCTCAACGACAGCAGGCACCGCCGCATAAACAAAAATGTCATCGAACCCGACATCTCCTGTCAGCGCCCGCAGCGTCTGGACCGGATCGCTCATCCCTTTGGTATTCACATACACCAGCTCAATGCCTTTACTGGCCGCCAGATCCACCGGCAGCAGCTTCTGCACCTGCGCCAGGCGTTTGTCGTCGATATCGACCACCACCACCCGTGACGGTTGTATGCCACCGTTAATGGCGTAATCGATAGCGCCAATGCCCATCGGACCCGCACACGCCAGCAGTGCAATATTGCCGCCAGGTTTGACGCCCATGCGATGCTCATAAACATATTGCGTGGTGTGATAATTGGCATGATAAGCACCAATAATGCAGCACATAGGCTCTGCCAGCGACGCCGCAGCAAAATAAGAGCCGTGATACGGTAATACGCAGCCCAAATTAATGGCGATTTCGGGAATAATCATATAGGTGGCGTTACCGCCAAAATATTCGTAGCTGTAGCCTGCTGAATATCCGCTTGGTAACCCCATCGCCGGTTGCAATACAAAACGCTGGCCTTTTTTATATTTGCCAGTGAGATTTTTACCCACTTCGACAATAACCCCGGCACATTCATGCCCGGTAATGACCGGATGATTTTCTAAATCGTCGGGTACGCGTTTATGTTCACTACCGAGTAACGCCGCTTTCCAGGTCGATAAACAGACGCTGTCAGAAATTACACTCACTAACAGTTCATTATCGGTAATTTCTGGCAGTTCAAATTCGCGCAGACGGACATCCCGCTTGCCATAAATAGCAGCAACTTTGGTTTTCATTTTTACCTCTGTAATCAGTGTTTATGTTCGGCGGTTAATTGATTAAATAAAGTGTCGAGTTTTGGATCGCCAATATAGTTATTAATCAATATCAGCGGTTTATCCGTCACACGTTTCACGCGCCCTTCCAGACTGGCGTGAGTGACGACGATATCGGCATCCGCAGGCACGTTTTCTATCGCGTAATGTTTTACTTCTATTGCCAGCCCCGCTTTTTCCAGGCGTTTACGGAAGGTGGTCGCGCCCATCGCACTGGAGCCCATCCCCGCATCGCAAACAAAGGCGATACGCTTAACCCTGCTTAACGAGAATGCACCCTCTTGTTTCATCGCCTTAACCGCATTGGCTGACTGAGCAAACTCATCTTCGCTCTCCGTTTCCACCGTTTTTTCCATCTTCAGTATCAGCGAAGTAATAGCAAAGGACACCAGGGTACCTACCGTAACACCGGCAATTGTCGCCAGGAACGAGCCTTTCGGCGTCAGTGCCAGGTAAGCAAAGATAGACCCCGGACTTGGGCCAGCCACCAGACCACCGTCCAGTAAGTTAAACATCCAGGTACCAGACATACCGCCCGCAATCATGGCAATAATAGTCAGCGGCTTCATCAGCACATATGGGAAATACAGTTCGTGGATCCCACCGAGGAAGTGAATAATCATCGCCCCGGGCGCAGAACGTTTACTCATCCCTTTACCAAACAAGGTAAACGCCAGCAGCAGCCCCAGGCCCGGACCTGGGTTAGAGGCCACCATAAAGAAGATGGATTTACCGTTAACCGAAGCCTGTTGCATTCCCAGCGGATAATAGACGCCCTGATCGATCGCATTATTAAGGAAAAGCACTTTCGCCGGTTCATTGATGACTGACAGCAGAGGCAGATAACCCGCATGTACCAGCGCCTCGATACACTCTTTGACGAAAGTATTGGCAATTAACACCGCCGGGCCGATCACTTCAAAACCCAGCAGACAAAGGAGCATCCCCGCGATACCTAATGAGAAGTTATTGATAACCATCTCAAAACCGGCAGGTATGCGTTTTTCCAGTGCCTTATCGACATATTTTATGACCAACCCACCGAGCGGCCCCATGATCATTGAGCCAAGGAACATCGGGATCTCTGCGCCAACGATCACACCAATAGTACCTATTCCGCCCATGACCGCCCCGCGTTTACCGCCGACCAGATGACCACCTGTAGAACCAATCATCACGGGCAATAAATAGGTAATCATCGGGCCGACAATTTTGGCGAAATGTTCGTTAGGCAGCCAACCGGTGGGAATAAATAACGCAGTAATAAAACCCCAGGCAATAAAAGCACCAATATTGGGGATGACCATTGCAGTCAAAAAGCCCCCAAAAGCCTGGACCTTTGCACGAGCAGACTTGTTTTCCATAATATTATCCTGTAGAGGAGAGAGTAATTATCCGCGGCTGATAATGTCCGCTAATTGTTTTTCTGATGATGCTGTTAAGAGTTGTTCGAGTATTTCTTCTTCGCACAGTAATTCACTTAACGCCTGAATAGCGCCAATGTGCGAATCGGCATCGGCAGCAGAGAGTCCGATGAGTAATTTAATTGGTTCGTCATTCCCCGGAAAATAAACACCTTGTTCAAGTAATGTCAAAGACATCCCGGTTTTAAGCGCCCCACATTCCGGTCGCGCATGAGGCATTGCCACGCCTGGTGCGAGAATATAATAAGGGCCATTGTTAATGGTGGAATCTTTAATTGCCTGAATGTAATTCTCGCTGATATAGTTTTTATCCAGCAATGATACCATCGAGAAATCGATAGCTTCCTGCCAATCTTTTGCTGAATGTATAACTGAGATTGATGATTCTGGAAAATAATCACTAAGCCGCATAAATTATCCTTATTTTATTTTTAGGGTACCGTCCGGCGGTAAAAATAAAATACTCGTGCGGTTTAATGAAAGCAATTGAGCAGGGAAACCGATGTTTTGAAAACAGTGAATTATTAATTTCTTATATAACATTGAGTTATAGATATAACAACAAATGTCAATACGCATATCGTGATGCATATTACATAATTGATATTTATTGCATATAAATATTTGTGATCTACAACACGCTTTATCTATTGCTTGTCCGCAAACGGACATATCAAGGTAATAAAAAAGGTCGCCGAAGCGACCTTTTTACCCGAAATGCTAATTACAGCAGTTCTTTTGCTTTCGCAACAACGTTATCAACAGTGAAGCCGAACTCTTCAAACAGCAGCTCTGCCGGAGCAGATTCACCGAAGGTGGTCATACCGACGATAGCACCGTTCAGGCCAACATACTTGTACCAGTAGTCAGCAATACCCGCTTCTACAGCAACGCGTGCAGTAACCGCTTTCGGCAGTACGGATTCACGGTAAGCAGCATCCTGCTTGTCAAATGCGTCGGTAGACGGCATGGACACCACGCGCGCTTTCACGCCTTCGGCAGTCAGTTTTTCGTAGGCAGCAACAGCCAGTTCAACTTCTGAACCGGTAGCGATGAAAATCAGTTCCGGCTGACCGGCGCAGTCTTTCAGCACATAACCACCGCGCGCGATGTTTGCCAGTTGCTCTTCAGTTCGTTCCTGCTGCGCCAGGTTCTGACGGGAGAGGATCAGTGCGGTCGGGCCGTCCTGACGCTCAACACCGTATTTCCACGCGACCGCGGATTCAACCTGGTCACACGGACGCCATGTAGACATGTTCGGGGTTACGCGCAGAGAAGCGACCTGCTCTACCGGCTGGTGAGTCGGGCCATCTTCGCCCAGACCGATGGAGTCGTGGGTGTAAACCATCACCTGACGCTGTTTCATCAGCGCAGCCATACGTACGGCGTTACGTGCGTATTCCACGAACATCAGGAAGGTGGAGGTGTACGGCAGGAAACCACCGTGCAGGGAGATACCGTTAGCAATCGCGGTCATACCGAACTCGCGAACACCGTAGTGGATGTAGTTACCCGCAGCATCTTCGTTGATTGCTTTAGAACCAGACCACAGGGTCAGGTTAGACGGTGCCAGGTCAGCAGAACCGCCGAGGAATTCCGGCAACAGCGGACCGAAAGCTTCGATAGCATTCTGAGACGCTTTACGGCTGGCGATTTTCGCCGGGTTAGCCTGCAGTTTAGCAATGAACTCTTTTGCTTTCGCGTCGAAGTCAGACGGCATTTCGCCTTTCATACGGCGGGTAAATTCAGCGGCTTCCTGCGGATAAGCTTTCGCGTAAGCAGCGAATTTCTCGTTCCATGCGGATTCTTTCGCCTGGCCTGCTTCTTTCGCATCCCACTGAGCATAGATTTCAGACGGGATTTCGAACGGTGCATATTTCCAGCCCAGCTGTTCGCGGGTCAGGGCAATTTCAGCGTCGCCCAGCGGCGCACCGTGGGAGTCGTGAGTACCGGCTTTGTTCGGGGAACCGAAACCGATGATGGTTTTGCACATCAGCAGGGACGGTTTGTCAGTCACTGCGCGCGCTTCTTCTACTGCGCGTTTGATGGATGCCGCGTCATGACCGTCGATGTCGCGAATAACGTGCCAGCCGTAAGCTTCGAAACGCATTGCGGTGTCGTCGGTGAACCAGCCTTCAACGTGACCATCAATAGAGATACCGTTGTCATCGTAGAACGCAATCAGTTTACCCAGCTTCAGCGTACCCGCCAGAGAGCAAACTTCGTGGGAGATGCCTTCCATCATGCAGCCGTCGCCCATGAAGGCGTAGGTGTAGTGGTCGACAATGTCGTGGCCCGGACGGTTAAACTGCGCCGCCAGCGTTTTTTCTGCAATCGCCATACCTACTGCGTTGGCAATACCCTGCCCCAGCGGACCGGTGGTGGTTTCCACACCAGCGGTGTAACCCACTTCCGGGTGGCCCGGAGTTTTAGAGTGCAGCTGACGGAAGTTTTTCAGTTCTTCCATCGGCAGATCGTAACCGGTGAGGTGCAGCAGGCTGTAGATCAGCATGGAGCCGTGGCCGTTGGACAGCACGAAGCGGTCACGGTCAGCCCAGGACGGATTCTGCGGGTTGTGTTTCAGGAAATCACGCCACAGGACTTCGGCAATGTCAGCCATACCCATAGGGGCACCCGGGTGACCGGATTTGGCTTTCTGTACTGCGTCCATGCTCAGCGCACGAATAGCATTGGCAAGCTCTTTACGTGAGGACATTTTGACTCCAGATCGGATGATGAAGGGCACGCCCTTAACGACTTGACGACAGCGCGTTTTGGGCTACGCCGGAAAATTTGCCAACAATTTACCGCAAGCCGCGCGTCATGTACATGGAACATCCTTTTGCCGCTTCAGAAATCTCTGGATCATGCTCGCATGTTGCGCAATCTACTCGCCCGTCCGCTGCGCTTTTCCTTATACTGAGACTGAGCGTCGATTCACCTGCAAACGGCGCATTTTTAGAATAATCCTGACCTTGTGCGGAAGAGAAAACATGAAAATTCGCGCCTTATTGGTAGCAATGAGCGTGGCAACGGTACTGACTGGTTGCCAGAATATGGACTCCAACGGACTGCTCTCATCAGGAGCGGAAGCTTTTCAGGCTTACAGTTTGAGTGATGCGCAGGTGAAAACCCTGAGCGATCAGGCATGTCAGGAGATGGACAGCAAGGCGACGATTGCGCCAGCCAATAGCGAATACGCTAAACGTCTGACAACTATTGCCAATGCGCTAGGCAACAATATCAACGGTCAGCCGGTGAATTACAAAGTGTATATGGCGAAGGATGTGAACGCCTTTGCAATGGCTAACGGCTGTATCCGCGTCTATAGCGGGCTGATGGATATGATGACGGATAACGAAGTCGAAGCGGTGATCGGTCACGAAATGGGGCACGTGGCGTTAGGCCATGTGAAAAAAGGAATGCAGGTGGCACTTGGTACAAATGCCGTGCGAGTAGCTGCGGCCTCTGCGGGCGGGATTGTCGGAAGTTTATCTCAATCACAACTTGGTGATCTGGGCGAGAAATTAGTCAATTCGCAATTCTCCCAGCGCCAGGAAGCAGAAGCCGATGATTATTCTTACGATCTTCTGCGCCAACGCGGCATCAGCCCGGCAGGTCTTGCCACCAGCTTTGAAAAACTGGCAAAACTGGAAGAAGGTCGCCAAAGCTCAATGTTTGACGACCATCCTGCATCCGCCGAACGCGCCCAGCATATTCGCGATCGTATGAGCGCGGATGGGGTTAAGTAAGTCAGACATACCGATCTACAACATAATTGTAGGTCGGTAACGCCTGAATCCCCGATCAGAGTAGTGATTTCACTTTATTTAGCAAAACGGCTACATCATCCGGTCGGGTATATCCCGTATCAGGGTCTATAATCGAGCTGTAAACATGTGGCATAATGCGCGGCACCCCCGCCTCCAGACAAGTTTTCAGAATCACACTGAAGTTATCCAAATCAATCCCGCCAGTCGGCTCAATCAGCGTCATACCATTGCGCGCCGCCGTGGTCGCCAGCGCGTATAGCTCCGGAAGCGACCTCTCGCCGCCCATCGGAAAGAACTTCGCCGCGTGTGCGCCCATATCTAGCATCATTCGCACCGCCGTATCGCAGGAGACGCGGGCAGGCGTACCCTGGCTGCTGCTAACGCCGGTGGAAATCAGCACTTCGCCCGGCGTCCCCGTCGGGCTAACCAGCGCGTTGACATGGGTCTGCTCACCGCCCGTAGCCGCAAGCGCGCCTGCCGCGAAACCACAACCGGTAAAGGTCTGGTTAACGTGTGCTGGATGAATCTGCGCCGCAATCATCGCAGCTTTGTAATACTGCGCCGGGTCACCCGCCCCCAGACCTACTGAAATGGACGGTATTTCCGCCATCCAACGTTTAACTTCCTGGATCCCCTCATCCACCGAGGAGAACTGCGCGGAAAGCACGCCAATCACTGCGTGGCCTTCGGCGGCGTCAAAGATTTCACGGGCATTGGCGATATCTTTCGCCAGCACATTAATTGCCACGCGATTACGATAGAAATTAATCTTTTGCATGATCTGCAATCTCCTTCAGTCGCGCCACGATAAGTGCCATTTCCCCTTCCGCCACCGTACGCGGATCAAGGCTAAAAACGCCCTGGTGGAGGTTATACCGCCGTGCATAAATCGCGATATCGCCACCACGCAGTTGCGCTTCGACGACGCGAGCGTCAACTCCCAATTCCTGCGCATTTACTCGAATACGAATACGCCAGATTGCACGCCCGGCTTCATCCTGCTCAATATCAGCCGTTAACCCGTGAATCGCAGAAATCGCTTCAACCACTGGCTGGAGCTGTTCCGCGGTGATGACTGCCTGCCCCTGGTGATAATTCTCCAGCGCGTAAACCAGCCCAACCATGTTCTCCTTGCCGATTTTCATCGCCCTGGCAATGCCGTGATGCTGCGCTTTGCAGGCTGCAATCCAGATTTTTTTACCAGTGATAAACCCGGAGGTCGGCGCGTTAAAGGCTTTTGCGCCGCTGTAGACCACCATATCCGCTCCGCTCACCACCCAGGCACGTAAATCCTCTTCGGCGGCGGCATCGACAATCAGCGGCAGGTTGTACATCTGCGCGACATGTGCGAAGTCCTCGATGTTCAACATTCCCTTCTGCACGCAGTGATGCGACTTCACATACAGCAGCGCGGCGGTCGCGTCGGTAATGGCACTCTCCAGCTGCCAGAGAGCCGCCAGGTTACTTGAACCCACCTCCACAACGCGCCCGCCACCTAAGCGGATCGCGCTGAGGATCGATGCACCGTAATCGACGTTATGGCCGCGCAGCATCACCACTTCATTGGCCATGCCGGAGCTATCCGGCATGAGCGCCACCCGGGCCTTGTCGCCGCGTGTAATGGCGGCGGCGACAGCGATGGCGATCCCTGCTGAGGCACAGGAGGTAACGTAGCTATCCTCCGCCCCGGTAAAGCGAGAGACCAGCTCGCCGGTTTTGTCCACCAGCTGGTCAATCTCCACGAAAGAGGATGCCGCGCGCGCGGTGGCCTGCATCACCTCCGGCGCGACGCTGGAGACGCCGAGAATCGTCATCTTGCCGCAGGCGTTAATCACCTGTTTCAGTCCCAGTTGTTGATAGATATTCTGCGTCATGGCTTACAGCACTCCCAGCAGCGAGCAGACCACGCTCAACGCCACAATCGACAGCAGAATCGTGGTGTAACGCGGACCCTTTTTCACCAAATAGAAGTAGATGGCGAACACTGCCGCCAGCGGCAGCAGGCCGGGCGCGATGGAGTCCAGAATCTGCTGTACCACCACTTCAGAGCCTTTCAGTGCGCTAATTTTTAAAGGTGAGGTTATCTTGACAAAGCTCGCGGATAGCGCGCCCATCATGATAAGCCCCAGTACGTTAGCGCCGTAGATAAGCTCCTTGATGCGCCCTCCCTGCAGCAGACTGATAATCGAATCGCGCCCCAGCGTATAGCCCTTGTGCACCATGCCGTAGCTGATTGCCAGCGTAATCGCCGGGTAGAGAATCAGCGGCAAAATACCGCCCATCGCGCTGCCATTGGCGGCGAACGGGATAAAAATAGCAATCAACAGCGGCATCACCGCCGCCCAGATGATGGAGTCGCCCATCCCGGCCAGCGGCCCCATCAGGCCGGTTTTAATCCCGGTGATAGAGGCATCGTTAATCGCCTCGCCGCGGGTCTTTTGCTCTTCCATGGCGATGGAGATCCCCTGGATCACCGCGCCAAACGTCTGCTCTGAGTTGAAGAAGTTCAGATGGCGTTTTAACGCCTCCACCTGCTCCTCCTTTTGCGGATAGAGCTTTTTGATAATCGGCGTCATCGAGGCGCAGAAAATCAGGCTCTGTAAACGCTCATAGGAGCTGGAAACTTCCGCGCCCAGCCAGTAGATAAACCACGCTTTGGTGATATCCGCTTTGGTCAGCGCCCCGGACTCCCGCGCGCGCTCAACCAGTTCATGCTGCATTACGTCGTCGCTCATTATGCCGCTCCTTCATTTTTCGCCAGGCCTTTAATCAGGAAGGCCACGCAGGTGCCGAAAATCGCCATCGCCATGATGTCCACCTTGAGGTACAGCACCGCGAAGAATCCGCCGATAAACCACGGCAGCAGGCTCTTTTTACCAATCACCATAATGGTGATGGCGAAGCCCAGCGCCGGGAGAATCCCGCCCATGATTTCAAACGAGTGGGTCAGCCAGTGCGGCATCAGCTTGAGGAAACTTTCCACTACGTTCTGGCCGAAGTAGTTGGCGGCGAACACCACTGGGAAACGTAGTACCAGCCCCAGCAGCGCCGGGTAGAGAAAGGCGCAGCGCATAATGGCTGACATATTGGCCGTTTCCGCGTGTTTATCGGCCATATGCACCCAGGCCGCATTTAGCGTGCGACGCAACTGGTCGAGGAATACGCCGATAACGCCAAATGGAATCGCCAGTGCAATCGCCAGGTTCGGGTCCATATTGGCCTTAACGGCGATAGGAATGGCGATACAGGCCGCCAGCGCCGGGTCTGACGGCACATTGCCGCCTGGCGTTGAGGTCACACCCAGATAGACCAACTGCATCCCCGCGCCGATAATCATCGCCGCAGGCATATTGCCGAGCAGCAGGCCGACAAAGACCGCCACCACCACTGGCTGTAACAGCATGGCGGAGAAGGTATAGCCAAGGCGCAACCGGGCAAACCAGTAATACAGCCCCATCAGGCTTGCAAAAAGTAAGGTATCCATAATTTGTTATCCCATGTTCAGAGGGTCAGAATTTTTTCAGGATATCGTCCAGCGACTGCGGTTTATCTTCCGGGATGGTCTGGAAAACAGCCTTAATGCCGCGACTTTTCAAATCGTTAAGAATGCCAACGTCTTTTTCATCCAGCGTTATGTTCTGGAACACCGCTTTACGGTTTGGCCCGCCGCCTAAACCGCCAACCTGAATATCAGCCACGTCAAAGCCCTGCTGCACCGCTTCCTGAATCGCCGCCAGCGACGGGAACAGCACCAGCACGTTGCCGTCGCCCAGCTGGTTCTCTTTCCACGCGGCCGCGAAGCTCTGGTTGCTAAAGCAGTCCACTTTGATATTCGGCGGCGCGGCCATCAGGTAGATATTTTTCATAAACGGATCGGCGTCCAGCTCGTCGCTGACCACCGCAATACGGTTGGCCTGAGACTGCCCTACCCACTTCGTCACCACCTGTCCGTGGATAAGACGGCTGTCAATGCGACATAACACGATGTTTGCCATACGATTTTCCTTACTGTTGTAATTGACGAATATGGGAGACGACGTCCAGGCAACTGTTGCGCCCAGCTTCCACCAGATCGGCCACGCAGGCGGTCAGTGGGCCATGTTCGCGCTTGTCCAGCGCCTCCAGCAGCAGCGAGGCATTAAGCCCGGAGATCACCGCCACCGGATAATCGGCGCTCAGCCGCGCCGCCACGTTAGAGGTGGTGCCGCCGATAAAATCGGTCACGATAAGCGAACCTTCCGGCATGGTTTTCACCACGGCTTCGACGCGCTGGTAAAACTCGCCCAGCGTATCGACGGGCATCAGCGCGATTTCCGTCACGCCTTCGATTTCGCCCATCACCATGCGCAGACTGTTGCAGAGCTGCAGCCCCCAGCCGCCGTGAGTTAGCAGCAGAATTTCAGGTAACGGATGAATAGGTACAGTTGTGGTCAAAATAGCCTCCTTTGCTCCAGTGTTTACATTTCATCAGGAGCAAAGGACGTGCCAGAATTTGTGTCACGCACAGAGGAAATGAGATTGGATGGGGCGTTAAGCCCCGTAAACCAGGGGATCAGCTGTAGAGCAGTTCGTAGATATAAAAATATTCTGCGTCCGATAAACGGATAGCGTAAGCCTCTTCAATCGGCAAAAAGGAGGATTTGATGACGCTAAAGGCACGAGCGTCCAGATCAAGCCGGTTTTCTAGCGCCATCTGTAACGGTTTGCGGTTAATCACGATACGCTCGACCATGCAGCAGCAGTGGATCAGAAAACGTAGTGTCACCTGGCGGCTCGGTTTCAGGGAGAGCGTGTTGGTTAAGTAGTTCAGAACATCCTCGATCTCTTTCAGAATTCGCTGCGGGTTGAGCACCGAAATATGGTTGATGATGCTCTCCATGGTCAGCGCGCTGATAAAGCGCATGGCGCTGCGCTCCATCTCCAGTCGGCGCTCGCTGCTTGAGAGATCCGGCGTCAGCAGGCTGAGCAGCAGCTCCGGCCCTTGCTCGGAAAACAGTTCCTCCAGCGAGATAAACGGTATATCCGGCAGTCCCGGCTGGAAGGTGCCGACGATCCCTGCCAGCCGTTCACTGGCATTAAGCGCCTGCTGAATACGCTCCAGGCTGCGCACCTCGTTATAGTCGAGAATCACCATACGCGTGTCCTGCGACATCAGCTCGCCAAAGCTCTCCTCCAGCACCTTTTTGATCTTTTCCGCCGTCCCCATTCCGGTTATACATGAGATAACCAGCACTTTGCCACCGCTCTCTTGCTGCGGCGTGCAGAGCCGACAAGGGATATTTTTACTCTGCATAAGCACAGCCAATTGCGATAGATCGCCAGTTTCGTAGCTTAAATCCAGCCCAACCTCCAGCAGGCTGGTCAGAGTGATATTTGGCAACAACAGAACGTCAATCTGGAACAGCTTGCTGATGGTGCTGCCAAAATGGACCAGCGATCCGATATCCACCATCAGTATCAGCCGCTGCCAGCACCGGTCCTGAATCATCCGGGTCAGGGTTTCCAGGGTGTCATGCACCGACTGCTCAAATGGCATATCAATTGCGTAGAACAGATCGCGCTCCAGCACCCGGTTCACATATTGCGCCTGGCTCGTTGCGGTGGTCGCCCCGTGAGCGATTAGAATCACGCCGCAATCCGGGCTGGTGTCGATGCGCTGGCGGTAGTGGCGACACTCTTTCAGGAACAGGCACAGCCAGACCACCTCCGTCGCCGGGCACTGAATATGCAACAACTCATTGATTTTGCGGCACAGAAGCGTGGCATTGTCATACTCATCTTTACAGCGATCCAGAATCAGGCTGGATGAATAGAGTTGAGGTATAAGCCCTCGCCGCACATAGCCAATCAGCGCAAGAAAGTGTTTACGTAACGGGTTCGCCAGGTTTTCTGGCAATGTAAATCCTAATACCTGCTCCACGTAACCGATCAGCAGCGTCACACGCTCCTCAATTTGATCGCCATAGCGCGGTGGATGCGCCGCACTATGGCGGCTATAAAGACCATATTCAAAAATCGAACTGAGTTTGTTTTTCAGGATAGCCAGCGTTTCTGCGGGCGGCACGTTACTGTTGCGCAGATTGACATATTCACGAGTCAGGAAACTGTAAAACAGGTCGCTCTCTTCTATTTCCGCGCTGGTCGCCAACGAATTTTTTAACGCGGGCAACGTACGCGCATCCACGTTCAGACGATCTTTACCGCCAAACAACGCATCGACCAGCAGACGCTGCTCTGGCGTGGTATTAAACGACATCTCCGCCAGTCGTTTATCTAACTCTAGCGTATCATTACGCTCGGTCATTCCCGACGCCCACGCCTGCGCGCACAAGAACTGAATATCACTTTTAAGCTGGCCGATATTGCCTTCCAGGGGTTTACTTAACAACCAATGCAAGAGCGTTTTATCAAGGCTTATGGTACGTTCAATTTTACGACTTTCACGCTGAAAGAAGCTTACAATCAATTCGAGCTGCTCCTCGACCGAACGCTGGCGAATACCCGGTAAGTCAATACATACCTGGATACGCCGCTGGAAGGTACGCAATAGTGCCGAGTTGACCGACTCTGTAGTGGCGCAAATAAGGCGCACCGAAATTGAATATGTTGGCCCACTTGAACCAAGTGGGCGGTATTCACCTTTATCGAGAATAGAAAAGAGCTTCTCTTGTCCTTCGTACGGGAGGCGATGCACTTCATCCAGAAGTAAATAACCTCCGTCAGCTTGCTCCACCAATCCCGTTTTATTCTCACTTGCCCCGGTAAATGCCCCCTTATGGTGACCAAACAGATGTGAGGAAAGCAACTCCGGATTATGAGCATATTCGGCACAGTTAAAGTAAACCAACGGAGGTGGCGAACCTATGGTGTGCTTGCAAGCGAAGCAATGCATTAACTCAGCAAAGAATGTTTTGCCAACACCAGATGCACCGGTTAACAGCACATGTAGTCCGTGGGGATAAAGCACCGCTGCGCGGCCTTTTTCTACCGCATCACGGAGACTACGGTCGTATCCGATAAGTCCGGAAAACGGATCATCATCTGTATATTTTTCTTTCTTTGGCAATAAACTAGCCACTGAATGAACTATGCATTCGCAATCATCCAGTTTTCGATTAATGAGCAATTCTAGTGCGTGACGATGTAGAAAAAAAACAGGACGTCCCTGACTTTTTACCACCAGGCCTTCATTCCATAATTGATTAAGATCTTTACTAACCGAGTTGCGTGCCAGCCCAAGGTTAAAACCAATCGCCTCAGCAGTAAATGCTTTCTCCTTCGCTAAATCAGACAGTTCCAGCCCATACGTCAGCCGCTCCAGCTCCTTGTGAATAACATCAATCCGTCTCATTTCTTTACCGCTTAAAAAACAATAGTTGTTCAGAACATACACTATTTGTAAACGTAAGAATGAGAACTATCGGGAAGAATTAATGTTCCTTGTGGCAATCTGGTTTCTGAATATTCGTGTTTTAAATATTACTTATGGTCTGAAACAACCAGGCAGGTGAACAGAGCTAAGAAAAAGTAGCGTAGAAATATAAAAACATATATCGCACTGATGAATGTTTCCCGGCATGACTATGCACACCGGGAAATATTTAGTAAATTACTCGCCCTTTTTCGCCGCCTGAATATACAGCATCTCCAGCGCCAGCGTCGCCGCAGCCAGAGCAGTGATTTCCGACTGATCGTATGCCGGAGCCACTTCCACTACGTCCATCCCAACGATGTTGAGATCTTTCAGGCCGCGTACCAGTTTAATGGCGCGATCGGAGGTCAGACCGCCAATTACCGGCGTACCGGTTCCCGGCGCAAATGCAGGATCCAGGCAGTCGATATCAAAGGTCAGGTAAACCGGCATATCACCCACAATTTGTTTCACCTGGGCGATAACGTCATCCACGCTGCGATCGTTCACCTGGCAGGCGTCCAGCACGGTAAAGCCGTTGTCTTTATCAAATTCGGTACGAATACCAATCTGCACGGAATGATTCGGATCGATCAGACCTTCTTTCGGCGCGGTATAGAACATGGTGCCGTGGTCAAATTCACAACCGTTCGCGTAGGTATCGGTGTGGGCGTCAAAGTGTACCAGCGCCATTTTGCCGAAATGCTTCGCATGAGCACGCAGCAGCGGCAGCGTAACAAAGTGGTCACCACCGAAGGAGAGCATACGCTTACCGGCAGCCAGCAGCTTCTCGGCGTGCGCCTGCAGCTTCTCGCTCATCTCACGGGCATCGCCGAAAGCATATACCAGATCACCGCAGTCCACGACGTTCAGACGCTCACGCATGTCGAAATTCCACGGGAAGCGGTTGTGTTCCCAGGCCAGATTCGTCGAAACCTGACGGATAGCTGCCGGACCGTGGCGTCCCCCCGCACGACCAGAAGTGGCCATATCGAACGGCACACCAGTAATCACCCAGTCAGCATCGCTGTCATACGGCTGGAAGTTCATCGGCAGGCGTAAAAAACCAAAGGCATTGGAAACCAGTGAGTTATCGTATTGATGACCTAAGGTGCTCATGGATGGACTCCTATTACAAAGTCGATATAAAAAAACCCTTCCGCGTCGTTAGGCCCGACGAGGAAGGGTTGGATTTGCGAAACACAAGTTTGTGCTAATTATCGCCTTAAATGGGCGAGGCATCAAGCGAGGTTGCTATTTCCGACACGGTGGCGGCGCATAGCCATTGTTATCTGCCGGAAAGGCTTGTCCAGAGCACGGCGGCAGCGCGTTTTGCGCCTGGCCTTGTAATTCAAAGGCGGCAAAGCCTATTACACCGGTATTACGCACATCGCCTTGCGCCGAATTGGCTGCGTAGGAATCAGCAACGTTGGCGAACTGAAAAGCCGCTTCGGTATGTTTATCTTTGCGGAATCCTTTAATCGCTAAAGAATCTCCGGCATTCACAATATAGCCGTTGTTATTCAGCGAACCTTGCTTGCCGTTCAGCACATCCAGGCCATCAACAGTAGCAACGATCTCGTAGTTGGTGTTACGACTGTAATTACGGACATATAATTGATAATTCATTCCGACTCTGGCATGGACAATATAGCGTGGTTCATTATTGGATGAATCATAAACACGCGTAATAGGTAGAGAATTAAAATTACCATCGCGAATAGCATATTCCAGTTCGTTAATACGAATGCTATAAACGCGGTCATAGCCGGAAGGAACATTAGTCGAATAACTAATAACGATCATCTCTGCCGGATCGCGCCAGGCTCGCTCAGCAGATACGCCCTGAACCGATGAGTGCACATCCCCACCCCAGGCAGTGCCGACATTGCCCGATGCACTGCTATTATACTGCGCATTACTGGAACAACCGGCCAGCAGCACGATTAATGCCACCAACGCGCTACGTACTTTCCATTTTTTCATAACCGTTCCCTCTGCATTTAATTAATGCAGCGATTGTAGGGAGATTATTTAATAAGAAAAGCAGCGAGATTATTTTTAAGAATATATAAAAAGAAAGCGGGCCGATTTACGTAAATAAATCGACCCGCCAGCGGAATAATCTTAATTATTCATCTTCAAGATAGGTATAACCGTACAAACCTGCCTCGAACTCTTCAAGGAACTGTTGTTGCAGTTCAGCATCAAGATCGGTTTTCTTCACTTGATCGCGGAACTGGGTTAACAGCGTTTTCGGATCGAGCTGTACATATTGCAGCATGTCCGCCACGGTATCGCCTTCGTCAGACAGTTCTACTTCTACGCTACCGTCAGGGAACACGAACACGTCAACCGCTTCGGTATCACCGAACAGGTTGTGCATATTGCCAAGGATCTCCTGATATGCGCCGACCATAAAGAAACCGAGCATCGGCGGATTCTCTGGATCGTACTCCGGCATTGGCATTGTCGTGGCAATACCATCACCATCAATATAGTGGTCGATAGCACCGTCAGAGTCACAGGTAATATCCAGCAGCACTGCGCGACGTTCCGGCACTTGATCCAGCCCTTCCAGCGGCAGAACCGGGAACAACTGGTCGATCCCCCATGCATCCGGCATTGACTGGAACAGCGAGAAATTGACGTACATTTTGTCCGCCATACGTTCCTGCAGTTCGTCGATTATCGGACGATGCGCACGGTTTTGCGGATCCAGCTGCTTTTGCACTTCATGGCACATGCTCAGATAGAGTTGTTCTGCCCATGCACGTTCTTGCAGGCTAAAGGTGCCGGAAGAGTAGCCGATATGAATGTCGTGCAGATCCATCTGGCTGTCGTGTAACCATTCACGCAGAGAACGGCGAGTTCCCGGTTCGTGCATTTCCTGCCAGGTTTCCCACATGCTTTGCAGCGCGCGCGGCGCATCTTCTGCGGGCGCGGTCGGCACCGTATATTCGTTACGTTCCACGCCGATGATATTCGACACCAGCACGGTATGGTGCGCAGTCACCGCACGGCCCGATTCGGTGATTACCGTCGGATGCGGCAGACCATTTTCTTCACACGCATCGCCAATCGCCCAGATGATGTTGTTGGCGTATTCATTGAGGCCATAGTTTACGGAGCAGTCAGACTGCGAACGGGTGCCTTCATAGTCCACGCCCAGACCGCCGCCGACGTCGAAGCACTGAATATTGACGCCCAGCTTGTGCAGTTCCACATAGAAACGCGCCGATTCACGAACGCCCGTGGCGATATCGCGAATATTCGCCATCTGCGAACCGAGGTGGAAGTGCAGTAGTTGCAGGCTGTCGAGACGCCCGGCTTCACGCAGGGTTTCAACCAGTTGCAGTACCTGAGTCGCAGCCAGGCCGAACTTCGATTTTTCCCCGCCGGAGGACTGCCATTTACCCGAGCCCTGCGAGGCCAGACGTGCACGCACGCCCAGACGAGGAACGACATTCAGACGTTCTGCTTCATCCAGCACAATGGCGATTTCTGACATCTTCTCAATGACCAGATAGACCTTGTGCCCCATCTTCTCGCCAATTAATGCCAGGCGGATATATTCGCGGTCTTTATAACCGTTGCAGACGATGACGCTACGGGTCATGCCAGCATGTGCCAGCACCGCCATCAACTCTGCTTTGGAACCGGCTTCCAGACCCAGCGGTTCGCCCGAATGAATCAGGGACTCGATCACGCGGCGGTGCTGGTTAACTTTGATCGGATAAACAAGGAAGTAATCGCCGTTATAGCCGTAGGATTCCCTCGCACGTTTGAACGCGGCGTTAATGGAACGCAAACGGTGCTGCAGGATCTGTGGGAAACAGAACAGTGCAGGCAGACGCTGACCCTGTGCTTCACGAGTTTTCACTAACTGCGCGAGATCGACGCGAGCTTCCGGGACGTCCGGGTCCGGGCACACGCTGATGTGGCCCAGCTCGTTAACGTCATAGTAGTTATTGCCCCACCAGGCAATATTGTAAGTACGCAGCATCTTGCTGGCTTCCTGGGAGCTCATTGCAACCTCCTGCATGGAGCGTAGTACACCGTGTTCGCCCGCTGACGAAGGCAAACCCATAGACATGTCGTCAGACATAGCGAACCTCAAATTATTTTATTAAGTGTAAAACAGTTAACGACTATCGCAGCCTGGAACTGCGATAACAACCCATAAGCACATGGATTTTCCAGCAGTGAATGCTGACGCTCCAACTGCGCAACCGGTTTCTTTTTCATAACATTATTAAGCACATAACCGAACGTAAGTGTGACAGTTCGGCGAAACCACGAGAAAACTCTTGTTTTTACAAGAGCGCCCTTGTTCAGTCCTCAGTAACTGTAACCAGCTCTTGAATCCTGAGAAGCGCCGAGATGGGTATAACATCGGCAGGTATGCAAAGCAGAGATGCAGAGTGCGGGGAACGAATCTTCACCAGAACGGTGAGACAGGTTAAGCAGCAGACAACGGTTCATTATTTCGTATCACCTCCACGGCCGCCTGTTAAGACGAACCCACAAGCCAAAACTCTGATTTCAACCCGGCTGGAAGTGGCAACACGAAAGAAACGTCGTGTGCTTTTTATTTAAGCCGCGCGCCGCGTTTTATACCCCACAATGGCAGAAAATTGCAAAAGATAAATACGCAGAATGCCGGCATTGTCAGGAAAAATTTCCAGCCACGTTTTTAACAGAATGAGACACGATTCAAAAAAAAGTGGAAATCGGGTGAAGAATTGACCTAAAATAGCCATCCAGATGTTAATCCATCCATACCGATTAACACTCAGACTGCCAGTGTTTTTAACTTGCAGAGTCGTGGTAGGATCCGCTACCACAGAAAATCCACACAACAGTTTGAGCTAACCAAATTCTCTTTAGGTGATATTAAATATGGCAAAACACCTTTTTACGTCCGAGTCCGTCTCTGAAGGGCATCCTGACAAAATTGCTGACCAAATCTCTGATGCCGTTTTAGACGCGATCCTCGAACAGGATCCGAAAGCACGCGTTGCTTGCGAAACCTACGTAAAAACCGGCATGGTTTTAGTTGGCGGCGAAATCACCACCAGCGCCTGGGTAGACATCGAAGAGATCACCCGTAACACCGTTCGCGAAATTGGCTATGTGCATTCCGACATGGGCTTTGACGCTAACTCCTGTGCGGTTCTGAGCGCTATCGGCAAACAGTCTCCTGACATCAACCAGGGCGTTGACCGTGCCGATCCGCTGGAACAGGGCGCGGGTGACCAGGGTCTGATGTTTGGCTACGCAACTAATGAAACCGACGTGCTGATGCCAGCACCTATCACCTATGCACACCGTCTGGTACAGCGTCAGGCTGAAGTGCGTAAAAACGGCACTCTGCCGTGGCTGCGCCCGGACGCGAAAAGCCAGGTGACTTTCCAGTATGACGACGGCAAAATCGTTGGTATCGATGCTGTCGTGCTTTCCACTCAGCACTCTGAAGAGATCGACCAGAAATCGCTGCAAGAAGCGGTAATGGAAGAGATCATCAAGCCGATTCTGCCCGCTGAATGGCTGACTTCTGCCACCAAATTCTTCATCAACCCGACCGGTCGTTTTGTTATCGGTGGCCCGATGGGTGACTGCGGTCTGACTGGTCGTAAAATTATCGTTGATACCTACGGCGGCATGGCACGTCACGGTGGCGGAGCATTCTCTGGTAAAGATCCATCAAAAGTGGACCGTTCCGCTGCGTACGCAGCACGTTATGTTGCAAAAAACATCGTTGCTGCTGGCCTGGCCGATCGTTGTGAAATTCAGGTTTCCTACGCAATCGGCGTGGCTGAACCGACCTCCATCATGGTAGAAACTTTCGGTACCGAGAAAGTGCCTTCTGAACAACTGACTCTGCTGGTACGTGAGTTCTTCGACCTGCGCCCATACGGTCTGATTCAGATGCTGGATCTGCTGCACCCGATCTACAAAGAAACCGCAGCATACGGTCACTTTGGTCGTGAACATTTCCCGTGGGAAAAAACCGACAAAGCGCAGCTGCTGCGCGATGCTGCCGGTCTGAAGTAATCTTTCTTCACCTGCTTTCAAAGGCCAGCCTCGCGCTGGCCTTTTTCTTTTACCTCACCGCGGTGGATAGGCATTCACGCCGCATCCGGCAAAAAGCTGCCCGCACAATAACATCATTCTTCCTCAACACGTTTTATCGCAAATTATCATCACTACTGAAACCGATTACACCAATAACACCAGCCAAATATTTGTAATATTTTCATATTATTATTCAGTTTTCACAGTTGTTACATTTCTTTTCAGTAAAGTCTTAATTGCAGATAACAGCGTTTAATCTATGATGATATAACTCAATTATTTTCATGCACTTAAACCATAACTAAGATAAATGTTAGTGTAAGCGATTACACTGATGTGATTTGCTTCACATCTTTTTACGTCGTACTCACCTATCTTAATTCACAATAAAAAATAACCATATTGGAGGGCATCATGCCTGACGCTAAAAAACAGGGGCGGTCAAACAAGGCAATGACTTTTTTCGTCTGCTTCCTTGCCGCTCTGGCGGGATTACTCTTTGGCCTGGATATCGGTGTAATTGCTGGCGCACTGCCGTTTATTGCAGATGAATTCCAGATTACTTCGCACACGCAAGAATGGGTCGTAAGCTCCATGATGTTCGGTGCGGCAGTCGGTGCGGTGGGCAGCGGCTGGCTCTCCTTTAAACTCGGGCGCAAAAAGAGCCTGATGATCGGCGCAATTTTGTTTGTTGCCGGTTCGCTGTTCTCTGCGGCTGCGCCAAACGTTGAAGTACTGATTCTTTCCCGCGTTCTGCTGGGGCTGGCGGTGGGTGTGGCCTCTTATACCGCACCACTGTACCTGTCAGAAATTGCGCCGGAAAAAATTCGCGGCAGTATGATCTCGATGTATCAGTTGATGATCACTATCGGGATCCTCGGTGCTTATCTTTCTGATACCGCCTTCAGCTACACCGGTGCATGGCGCTGGATGCTGGGTGTGATTATCATCCCGGCAATTTTGCTGCTGATTGGTGTCTTCTTCCTGCCAGACAGCCCACGTTGGTTTGCCGCCAAGCGCCGTTTTGTTGATGCCGAACGCGTGCTGCTACGCCTGCGTGACACCAGCGCGGAAGCGAAACGCGAACTGGATGAAATCCGTGAAAGTTTGCAGGTTAAACAGAGTGGCTGGGCGCTGTTTAAAGAGAACAGCAACTTCCGCCGCGCGGTGTTCCTTGGCGTACTGTTGCAGGTAATGCAGCAATTCACCGGGATGAACGTCATCATGTATTACGCGCCGAAAATCTTCGAACTGGCGGGTTATACCAACACTACCGAGCAAATGTGGGGGACCGTGATTGTCGGCCTGACCAACGTACTTGCCACCTTTATCGCAATCGGCCTTGTTGACCGCTGGGGACGTAAACCAACGCTAACGCTGGGCTTCCTGGTGATGGCTGCTGGCATGGGCGTACTCGGTACAATGATGCATATCGGTATTCACTCTCCGTCAGCGCAGTATTTCGCCATCGCCATGCTGCTGATGTTTATTGTCGGTTTTGCCATGAGTGCCGGTCCGCTGATTTGGGTACTGTGCTCCGAAATTCAGCCGCTGAAAGGCCGCGATTTTGGCATCACCTGCTCCACCGCCACCAACTGGATTGCCAACATGATCGTTGGCGCAACGTTCCTGACCATGCTCAACACGCTGGGTAACGCCAACACCTTCTGGGTGTATGCGGCTCTGAACGTACTGTTTATCCTGCTGACATTGTGGCTGGTACCGGAAACCAAACACGTTTCGCTGGAACATATTGAACGTAATCTGATGAAAGGTCGTAAACTGCGCGAAATCGGCGCTCACGATTAATCTCCTCAGGCTCCCTCCCATCGCGGAGGAAGGCACCTCTTGCAGTCATCTTTTCTTCGCTCTATCCTCTGCCGCTATGAAAACATCCCGTCTCCCTATCGCCATCCAGCAGGCCGTTATGCGCCGCCTGCGGGAAAAACTCGCCCAGGCCAACCTGAAGCTAGGGCGTAACTACCCGGAGCCAAAACTCTCTTACACCCAGCGCGGAACCTCCGCCGGAACAGCCTGGCTGGAAAGCTATGAAATCCGCCTCAATCCCGTTTTGCTGTTGGAAAACAGTGAAGCTTTTATTGAAGAAGTGGTACCGCACGAACTGGCACATTTGCTGGTATGGAAACATTTCGGCCGCGTAGCGCCACATGGCAAAGAGTGGAAGTGGATGATGGAAAGCGTGCTGGGCGTTCCCGCCCGTCGTACGCATCAGTTCGAACTGCAATCCGTGCGTCGCAACACCTTCCCCTACCGCTGCAAGTGCCAGGAGCATCAGCTTACCGTACGCCGCCATAATCGCGTAGTTCGTGGCGAGGCCGTCTATCGCTGTGTTCACTGCGGTGAACAGCTGGTTGCGAAATAACCATCTGAACTATCAGGAACTTTCCTGATCTGGCTGATTGCATACCAAAACAACTTTCGCTACGTTGCTGGCTCGTTTTAACACGGAGTAAGTGATGTACCGTTATTTGTCTATTGCTGCGGTGGTACTGAGCGCAGCATTTTCCGGCCCGGCGTTGGCCGAAGGTATCAATAGTTTTTCTCAGGCGAAAGCCGCGGCGGTAAAAGTCCACGCTGACGCGCCCGGTACGTTTTATTGCGGATGTAAAATTAACTGGCAGGGCAAAAAAGGCGTTGTTGATCTGCAATCGTGCGGCTATCAGGTGCGCAAAAATGAAAACCGAGCCAGCCGCGTAGAGTGGGAACACGTCGTTCCCGCCTGGCAGTTCGGTCACCAGCGCCAGTGCTGGCAGGACGGTGGACGTAAAAACTGCGCTAAAGATCCGGTCTATCGCAAGATGGAAAGCGATATGCATAACCTGCAGCCGTCAGTCGGTGAGGTGAATGGCGATCGCGGCAACTTTATGTACAGCCAGTGGAATGGCGGCGAAGGCCAGTACGGTCAATGCGCCATGAAGGTCGATTTCAAAGAAAAAGCTGCCGAACCACCAGCGCGTGCACGCGGTGCCATTGCGCGCACCTACTTCTATATGCGCGACCAATACAACCTGACACTCTCTCGCCAGCAAACGCAGCTGTTCAACGCATGGAACAAGATGTATCCGGTTACCGACTGGGAGTGCGAGCGCGATGAACGCATCGCGAAGGTGCAAGGCAATCATAACCCGTATGTGCAACGCGCTTGCCAGGCGCGAAAGAGCTAACCTACACTAGCGGGACTCTTTTTGTTAACCCCTACCCCACGCGTACAACCGCGTGGGGAGACGACGCGGATTTTTAACTATGCGTATCCCCCGCATTTATCATCCTGAACCACTGACCAGCCATTCTCACATCGCGCTTTGCGAAGATGCCGCCAACCATATCGGGCGCGTACTGCGCATGGGGCCGGGGCAGGCGTTGCAATTGTTTGACGGTAGCAACCAGGTCTTTGACGCCGAAATTACCAGCGCCAGCAAAAAAAGCGTGGAAGTGAAGGTGCTGGAAGGCAAGATCGACGATCGCGAATCTCCGCTGCATATTCACCTCGGTCAGGTGATGTCGCGTGGTGAAAAAATGGAATTTACGATCCAGAAATCGATCGAACTCGGTGTAAGCCTCATTACGCCACTTTTTTCTGAGCGCTGCGGCGTTAAACTGGATAGTGAACGTCTGAACAAGAAGCTCCAGCAGTGGCAGAAGATTGCAATTGCTGCCTGTGAGCAGTGTGGTCGTAACCGGGTGCCGGAAATCCGCCCAGCGATGGATCTGGAAGCCTGGTGTGCAGAGCAGGATGAAGGACTGAAACTGAATCTTCACCCGCGCGCCAGTAACAGCATCAATACGTTGCCGTTACCGGTTGAACGCGTCCGCCTGCTGATTGGCCCGGAAGGCGGTTTATCGGCAGATGAAATTGCCATGACTGCCCGCTATCAATTTACTGATATCCTGTTGGGACCTCGCGTTTTGCGTACAGAGACAACTGCGCTCACCGCCATTACCGCGCTACAAGTACGATTTGGCGATTTGGGCTAACGGAGAAGAATAATGATCAAGCTCGGCATCGTGATGGACCCCATCGCAAACATCAACATCAAGAAAGATTCCAGTTTCGCTATGTTGCTGGAAGCACAGCGTCGTGGTTACGAACTTCACTATATGGAGATGGGCGATCTGTATCTGATCAATGGCGAAGCCCGCGCCCATACCCGCACGCTGAACGTGAAGCAGAACTACGAAGAGTGGTTTTCGTTCGTCGGTGAACAGGATCTGCCGCTGGCCGATCTCGATGTGATTCTGATGCGTAAAGACCCGCCGTTTGATACCGAGTTTATCTACGCGACCTATATTCTGGAACGTGCCGAAGAGAAAGGAACGCTGATCGTTAACAAGCCGCAGAGCCTGCGCGACTGTAACGAGAAACTGTTTACCGCCTGGTTCTCTGACTTAACGCCAGAAACGCTGGTTACGCGCAATAAAGCGCAGCTAAAAGCGTTCTGGGAGAAACACAGCGACATCATTCTTAAGCCGCTGGACGGTATGGGCGGCGCGTCGATTTTCCGCGTGAAAGAAGGCGATCCAAACCTCGGCGTGATTGCCGAAACCCTGACTGAGCATGGCACTCGCTACTGCATGGCGCAAAATTACCTGCCAGCCATTAAAGATGGCGACAAACGCGTGCTGGTGGTGGATGGCGAGCCGGTACCGTACTGCCTGGCGCGTATTCCGCAGGGGGGCGAAACCCGTGGCAATCTGGCTGCCGGTGGTCGCGGTGAACCTCGTCCGCTGACGGAAAGTGACTGGAAAATCGCCCGTCAGATCGGACCGACGTTGAAAGAAAAAGGGCTGATTTTTGTTGGTCTGGATATCATCGGCGACCGTCTGACTGAAATTAACGTCACCAGCCCAACCTGTATTCGTGAGATTGAAGCAGAGTTTCCGGTGTCGATCACCGGAATGTTAATGGATGCCATCGAAGCACGTTTACAGCAGCAGTAACCCACCTTAGCGAGAAGGATCTCGTTGAGACTCTGAGTGACAGCGCCCTTCTTTCCACGCATACTGGGCGTTGTTGCTTTTTTGAACCAGGAAACAGAACCTCTGACAATGAATTTACAGCATCACTTTCTTATTGCCATGCCTGCTCTCCAGGATCCGATTTTCCGTCGTTCCGTGGTCTACATTTGCGAACATAATACCAATGGTGCAATGGGGATCATCGTCAACAAGCCGCTGGAAAATCTCAAAATTGAAGGGATTCTGGAAAAGCTGAAGATCACGCCGGAGCCGCGTGATGAATCAATCCGTCTGGATAAACCGGTTATGCTCGGCGGTCCGCTGGCTGAAGATCGCGGGTTTATTTTGCATACTCCGCCCTCCAATTTTGCTTCCAGCATTCGCATTTCAGACAACACAGTGATGACCACTTCCCGCGATGTGCTGGAAACGCTCGGCACCGATAAACAACCGTCTGACGTATTGGTGGCTCTGGGTTATGCCTCCTGGGAAAAAGGTCAACTGGAACAAGAAATTCTCGATAACGCGTGGCTAACGGCCCCGGCGGATCTGAATATTCTGTTCAAAACGCCGATTGCCGACCGCTGGCGCGAGGCGGCAAAACTGATTGGTGTGGATATTCTCACCATGCCTGGTGTGGCAGGGCACGCCTGATGAGTGGAACCTTACTCGCCTTCGACTTCGGCACCAAAAGCATTGGCGTAGCGGTCGGCCAACGCATTACCGGCACTGCTCGCCCTTTGCCTGCAATTAAAGCACAGGACGGTACGCCGGACTGGAACCTCATCGAACGTTTACTGAAAGAGTGGCAGCCGGACGAAATCATCGTCGGTTTGCCGCTGAATATGGACGGCACCGAGCAACCATTGACTGCCAGAGCGCGTAAATTTGCCAACCGTATTCATGGTCGTTTCGGTGTTGAAGTAAAACTCCATGACGAACGTCTTAGCACCGTGGAAGCCCGTTCCGGTCTGTTTGAACAGGGCGGCTATCGGGCGCTCAACAAAGGCAAAGTCGACTCTGCCTCTGCGGTTATTATTCTCGAAAGCTATTTCGAGCAGGGATATTAAGGCGATCTAAAAGCCTGGCGGATAGTCGTTACCGCCATCTTGCCGGATGCGGCGTGAACGCCTTATCCAGTACACATCTGGCAGCGGCTGTAGGTCTGATAAGACGCGTTAGCGTCGCATCAGACATTTATTGCCTTTATAGGCCCTATAAACTTGCGCATCGGGCATGGCAACGTCACAAACGCCCTTCCCCCACCCGCTGCTGATAACTCTGCTGAAACGTTAACATCCCCACCTGCTGCCCGGTTTGAATAACATGCGGTAACTGGTGGGTTTTCCCTTCGCGAATCAAATTCCCCACCGCGGGAGTGTTAATCAATAATTCAAACAGCGCCACGCGTCCTTCCTGTTTATCCACTTCCAGCTTTTGTGACAACACGGCCCGTAAACTACCTGCCAGTTGATTACGTACGGGATCTTTTTCCTGCGCCGGAAATGAATCCACCAGTCGCTCAACTGCCTGCGCGGCACCACGCGTATGTAATGTTGCCAGCACCAAATGCCCGGTTTCTGCCGCCGTCAGTGCCAGACGGATTGTCTCGCTGTCACGCAGCTCTCCGAGCAAAATCACATCAGGATCTTCCCGCAATGCGGCCCGCAATCCCGATGCGAACGTCATACAGTGCAAACCAATTTCCCGCTGCTGGATCAAACATCGCTGGCTGGCATAGATATATTCAACAGGATCTTCCAGCGTCAGAATATGCGCATCGGCATGTTGATTGAGATAGCCAACCATCGCCGCCAGCGTGGTAGATTTGCCGCTCCCCGTCGCCCCCGTCACCAGAATCAGGCCATTCTCGCTCTTGAGTAATTCCGGCAATACCGTTGGTGCGCCAAGCTGTTCGAGCTGTGGACAGTGCGAAGGTAACAACCGTAATGCCAGAGAAATACCTTGCCGTTGCGCGAACGCACTGCCACGCAACCGCTGGTTTTCCGCCAGCGACACGGCAAAATCCAGCTGGCCATTTTCCAGCAATATTGCCCGCTGATCGTCATCCAGCCACTCCCGCAGTAGCTCTTCGACGTCCGGCGCATCAAACGGCGCAGCTTCCATTAGCCCGCGAATGCGCCATCGTGCGGGCCAGGCGCTGCACAGGTGTAGATCCGAGACGTTATGCTTTACACTAAGGGCCACAATTTCTTCCATATTCATACTAAGATCCTCGGAAAATGAACGATATTGCGCATAACCTGGCACAGGTCCGGGACAAAATCTCAGCGGCTGCAACGCGTTGCGGCCGTTCTCCAGAAGAAATTACGCTGCTTGCAGTCAGTAAAACAAAACCTGCGAGCGCCATCGCAGAAGCCATTGATGCCGGGCAGCGTCAATTTGGTGAAAACTACGTTCAGGAAGGGGTAGATAAAATTCGCCACTTTCAGGAACTGGGCGTAACAGGATTAGAATGGCATTTTATTGGCCCGTTGCAGTCTAATAAAAGCCGCCTGGTGGCAGAGCATTTCGACTGGTGTCATACCATCGACCGTTTGCGCATTGCTACCCGCCTCAACGATCAGCGCCCGGCAGAACTTCCCCCTCTTAACGTACTGATTCAAATTAATATTAGTGATGAAAACAGTAAGTCCGGGATTCAACTGGCAGAACTGGACGAGCTGGCAGCGGCGGTCGCTGAACTACCGCGTTTACGTCTGCGCGGGCTGATGGCAATCCCTGCGCCTGAGTCAGAATATGTAAGGCAGTTTGAAGTTGCACGCCAAATGGCTGTAGCATTTGCCGGACTGAAAACGCGCTACCCGCATATCGACACGCTCTCTCTGGGAATGTCGGACGATATGGAAGCCGCCATTGCGGCAGGTAGCACGATGGTTCGTATCGGCACTGCAATTTTTGGTGCGCGTGATTACTCTAAAAAATAAGGAATTAAAGGAACGCCATGAATACGTTGACTTTCCTGCTTTCAACGGTCATTGAGCTGTATACCATGGTGCTGTTATTACGCATCTGGATGCAGTGGGCTCATTGTGATTTTTACAACCCCTTCTCACAGTTTGTAGTGAAGGTAACACAGCCAATTATCGGGCCACTGCGCCGCGTTATTCCGGCAATGGGTCCCATTGATAGCGCCTCGCTGCTGGTTGCGTACATTCTCAGTTTTATCAAAGCCATCGTGCTGTTTAAAGTGGTGACCTTCCTGCCAATCATCTGGATTGCCGGTTTACTGATTCTGCTGAAAACCATCGGCCTGCTGATTTTCTGGGTCCTGCTGGTGATGGCGATTATGAGCTGGGTAAGCCAGGGTCGTAGTCCGATTGAATACGTGCTGATTCAGCTGGCCGATCCGCTGCTGCGCCCGATTCGCCGCCTGCTACCGGCAATGGGTGGGATTGATTTCTCGCCGATGATCCTCGTTCTGCTGCTGTATGTCATCAATATGGGTGTCGCAGAAGTATTACAGGCAACCGGAAACATGCTGCTGCCGGGGCTGTGGATGGCGTTATGAGTGCCGTAACAGTTAATGATGACGGTCTGGTTTTACGGCTCTATATTCAGCCGAAAGCCAGCCGTGATTCTATTGTCGGTTTACATGGCGACGAAGTTAAAGTCGCCATTACCGCGCCGCCGGTTGACGGTCAGGCCAACAGTCATCTGGTGAAGTTTCTCGGTAAGCAATTCCGGGTTGCCAAAAGCCAGGTGGTGATTGAAAAAGGCGAACTTGGCCGCCACAAACAAATTAAAATCATTAATCCGCAACAAATCCCGCCAGAAATCGCGGCGTTAATTAATTAGGTATCCTATGCAAAAAGTTGTCCTCGCAACCGGCAATGCCGGTAAAGTGCGTGAGCTGGCGTCGCTGCTTAGCGACTTCGGTCTTGATATCGTGGCCCAAACAGACCTCGGCGTAGATTCCGCTGAAGAAACCGGCCTGACCTTTATCGAAAACGCGATTCTGAAAGCGCGCCATGCGGCAAAAGTGACCGGTTTACCGGCAATTGCCGACGACTCTGGTCTGGCGGTAGATGTGCTTGGCGGCGCGCCGGGCATTTACTCCGCGCGTTATTCCGGTGAAGACGCGACCGATCTAAAGAATCTGCAAAAACTGCTGGAAACACTGAAAGACGTACAGGATGACCAACGTCAGGCGCGTTTCCACTGCGTGCTGGTATATCTGCGTCACGCGGAAGATCCGACTCCGCTGGTATGCCACGGTAGCTGGCCGGGCGTGATTACTCGTGAACCAGCGGGCACTGGTGGCTTTGGTTATGATCCAATCTTCTTCGTACCTTCCGAAGGGAAAACCGCCGCCGAACTGACCCGCGAAGAAAAGAGCGCCATTTCCCACCGTGGTCAGGCATTGAAACTGCTGCTGGACGCTTTACGTAATGGTTAAATTACCGCCGCTGAGTCTCTACATTCACATCCCGTGGTGCGTGCAGAAATGCCCGTACTGCGATTTCAACTCTCACGCGTTGAAAGGAGAAGTGCCGCACGACGATTACGTTCAGCATCTGCTTTGCGATCTGGACAACGATGTGGCTTACGCTCAGGGCCGTGAAGTAAAGACAATCTTTATTGGCGGTGGTACGCCGAGCCTGCTTTCCGGCCCGGCGATGCAAACGCTGCTGGACGGCGTGCGTGCGCGTTTGCCGCTGGCAGCGGATGCAGAAATTACTATGGAAGCGAACCCTGGTACGGTAGAAGCCGATCGCTTTGTCGATTATCAGCGTGCTGGTGTGAACCGCATCTCTATTGGTGTGCAGAGTTTTAGCGAAGACAAGCTGAAACGACTTGGGCGTATTCATGGCCCGCAAGAAGCGAAACGCGCGGCAAAGCTGGCGAGCGGGCTGGGGCTGCGTAGCTTTAACCTCGATTTGATGCATGGACTACCGGATCAATCACTGGAAGAGGCGCTTGGCGATCTACGCCAGGCCATTGAACTGAATCCGCCGCATCTTTCCTGGTATCAACTGACCATCGAACCTAATACGCTGTTTGGTTCACGCCCGCCGGTACTGCCGGACGACGACGCGCTGTGGGATATATTCGAACAGGGGCATCAGTTATTAACCGCAGCGGGTTATCAGCAATATGAAACTTCCGCTTACGCCAAACCCAGTTATCAGTGCCAGCACAATCTCAACTACTGGCGCTTTGGCGACTACATCGGTATTGGCTGCGGCGCGCACGGCAAAGTGACCTTCCCGGATGGGCGCATTCTGCGTACCACTAAAACGCGTCATCCGCGTGGTTTTATGCAAGGAAGGTATCTGGAAAGCCAGCGTGATGTCGAAGCCGCAGATAAGCCGTTTGAGTTCTTTATGAATCGCTTCCGTCTGCTGGAGGCCGCGCCGCGCGTGGAGTTTATTGCGTATACCGGGCTTTGCGAAGATGTGATTCGCCCACAGTTAGACGAGGCGATTGCCCAGGGTTATCTCACCGAATGTGCGGATTACTGGCAGATAACGGAACATGGGAAGCTGTTTTTAAATTCGCTGCTGGAGCTTTTTCTGGCTGAGTAAACTTGTATTGCCGGATGCGGCGTGAACGCCTTATCCAGCCGACATGTGGCAGCGGTTGTAGGTCTGATAAGACGCGCAAGCGTCGCATCAGACGTTGATTGCCGGATGCGGGGTCAACGCCGCATCCTGCTACAAATCGTGCACTATATCAAACTTACTTAATCACCCCATTGCGCCGCAGTTGTTCGGTATCTTTTTTCCAGCGTTCATTAGCTTGGTTGATATCGTCAATTTTCATCAAAATCGCGACTTTTTTACTGTTTATTTCTGAAACTTTCATCGTTAACGGATATTGCCCTTTTTCGAGCGTTACCCAGTCATCCTGCAATTTACGGCTGAGTTTTTGTGATTGCAGAAAAGTCTGTCGCCGTTGTTCGTTGATATCGAAATCTCGTTTCTGCTGAATCGGCACTTCATAACACTCTTCACTCTGTTTATGACATGCCGCAATCGCCGGTTGATAAACCTCTTTGTCATATTTAACCGCGAACGCCTCGCTATCGTTCTGTTTATTAAACTCATCACGCTGTTGGTGAATTTTTTTAAAGGCTTCTTCGCGGGTCATTTGCTTACCGTTTGCATCTTTTCCCCAATATGCATCCGCTGCTTTCTGCGCCGCCACCATTTGCTTATCAAGCGCTTTCACTTCCTTTTCCAGCGCAGGAATCGAGTTCTTCTGGGTATTCAACGCAGATTCAAGCTGACTAAAGCGATAATTGAAATCTTCGCTATTCACGATCAGATATTTATTATTCGTTTTGATATCGTCGACCACCCGCCCACGATCGCTGGCTGCCGCCTGAAAAGAGTAAAAGTTCACCGACCAGCCAGACGCGGGCGTTCCTTTACTGGTTAACATCGCCGAGAATTTTACCGGTTTATCTTTCGTCCAGGTCTGTTCGAGCAGTTCGTAATCTGCCAACTGACCGACCCAGGTATAGAGATCGTCACTGGAAGAGACATCGCCTTCCGCTGACCAGGTGGCCTGATTACCCTTAGCATCAAGATTTTTTAAGGTGATAGCATCAAGCTTGAGAATGCCGTGATACTGCTTTTTGAATTGATCTTTTAAGATATTTTCAGTTGGCGGTTCGCCATCTGCCCAGGCATTACCAGTCATCAACATAAGCAGTGCCGTGCCAACAATCCATTGCTTTTTCACCCGAAAACCCTCGCGCGGAATAATTTATTCCGGTGATTATCATTAGGGTAATTAAAATTGGCAATGGACGTGAGTCTGAAGTGAAAAAGCCCCGGCACGATACCGGGGCGAGGCGATTAGTACTGATTGAAGATCTGCTGGATCTGCTGCGGATCTTTGGTTTGCGTCAGAGCCAGTTGCAGCAGAACGCGCGCTTTTTGCGGGTTCAGCGTGCCAGAGGCGACGAAGCCGTATTTCGCATCATCCACTTCGGCATCCTGAGTGGTAGCGCCCGTCGGTACGCGGGAAGAACGCACGACTGCAGTACCGTTTTTCGCGGCGGTCGCCAGCGTGTCGAACACAGATTTATACAGGTTGCCGTTACCCACACCAGCGCTAACGATGCCATCATAGCCCGCATCTACCAGTGCTTTAGCCGGAAGATCGGATGCGTTAGCGTAGTTATAAACAATGCCGACTTTCGGCAGTTCATTCAGCTTAGAGACATCGAATGGCGTGTCGCTGGTATGCTTACGTACCGGGGTACGCTGGTAGTCAATCTTACCGTTGTGAATGTAACCCAGAGGACCGTAGTTAACAGACTTGAAGGTCGCTACGTCGGTGGTGTTGGTTTTGGTGACGTCACGGCCATCAAGCACGGTGTCATTCATCACTACCAGCACGCCACGGTTGGCGGAGGCTTTATCAGCTGCGGTCACTACCGCGTTATACAGGTTGAATGGACCGTCTGCGCTCATGGACGTGGACGGGCGCATTGCGCCGACCATCACCACCGGTTTGTCGCATTTCACCGTCAGGTCGAGGAAGTAAGCGGTTTCTTCCATCGTGTCGGTACCGTGGGTAATGACGAAGCCGTCGGTTTTATCGCAGTCGGTGTTAATTTTTTTCGCCAGTGTCAGCCAGACATTATCGTTCATGTCCTGGGAGCCGATATTCACTACCTGCTCGCCTTTAACGTTCGCAATGTCTTTTAGTTGCGGCACCGCATTAACCAGATTTTCTACGCCAACTTTACCCGCTGTGTAGTTAGATTTGGTTGCGGAGTCACCACCACCGGCAATGGTCCCGCCGGTTGCTAAAATGGTGATATTGGGTAATGCCAATGCTGCACCACTAAAACCCATAACCAGTGCGGCAAGTGCCGTCTTTTTGAAAAACTCCATTTCATTCCTCCAGTTACGTGAACGCTACGCATTATCCCTTAGCTCTGTATGGGAAATTTGACGTTAAACAATTTACAACGTGAATATATTTTGGAGATCTACAAAGTTAGAGGCAGGTAACAAAACGAAGAATTAAACGGCATAAAAAAGTATTATGCCGTCTTAAAATAGAGGATTATTTTAAATTCCCGACCAGGGCTTTGCGGCTATCTTCCAGAGTCACAACGCGGCTACAAACATCTTTGCCAAACTGCTGGAAATCTTTTTCCTGCTTTTTCCACTCGGTTTGGATTGAGGATTGCAGCCCCCCCAGGCTTCCCAGCACATTCTGTAATGGGTTACCGCCGCTTTTCAGCACCGCTTTCGCGCCCATTTCATTAATGCTGTCCTGTAAAATTCCACCCATTGCCTGATTCACTAATTGCTGGCCTTCGGCGCGAACCTGATCAATGGCTTTATAGTGAAACGTCAGGCCATCGCTGCGCGTTTCGATAATGCGGTTCATCTGCTCTTTCAGCTGCGCATCAAGTTTGGTCAGACGGCTGCGCATTTTGCTGCTTTCGCCCATCTCCTGAACGATAATTTTATCCAGCGCAATACGGGCTTTTTCGACGCGGCTTTTCGCGCCTTCATCAATCCACGGCAGCGTGCTGCGTAGTTCAGCCTGATAATCCTTCGCCTGCTCGCGCTGGGCGGCATTCAGGGAATATTGCTTACCGTTATACATCACGTTGCCGTCTGGCGTGATCACCAGATTGCCGTTTTCGCCCTTCACCTGCACGGTTTGCGGGCTGACAATCACATCGTCACGCGGCGTGACGCTGCACTGGTAGTCGGCGTGAGCGGTCATTGCCGTCACTGAAAGTGCTGCCGCCAGCAGCATTTTGCGCATCATAGTCTTCCCTCAAGAAAAAATCAGGCCAGCATTTGCTGGCCCCAGATTGATAACAAAGTACGCGTTTTCCATGCCGGATGCGGCGTAAACACCTTATCCCGCCTACTCGATCGTGCATCTTTCCAGGCATGATAAGCGTAGCGCATCAGGCAGTTTTGCATTTGTCATCGCCCGTATGCTTTCTTAGTCCCACCAAACGTCGAAAAGTTCGCTGGTGCGTACCTCATCCAGTTTGCGCTCTTCCAGCCACTTACGCACAATCGCCTGATGTTCTTCGGTGCATTTGCCGATTTCCTGCATGCAGATCAGACCTTCCCAGGCCAGATAACCGCTGCCGTCAAAGGCCAGTTTGTTCGGTTCGATAACCTCGTTAATAAAATCATCAACGGTTTTATCAATCTGTTCTTCCGATGTACCTTCCGGGAATCGCCATGCCACCGAAAATCCTAATTCCTGGAATTCGTCGATGTGCATTTTTTTACGCAGACGACGGCTACGGTTCTTTGCCATTATTTCACCCTCTCGAACATTAAGTCCCATACTCCGTGACCAAGACGATGACCACGTTGTTCAAATTTCGTCACCGGACGTGATGCCGGACGCGGTACGTAATCATTGCTCTCTGACAGGTTTTTATAACCGTCAATAGAAGACATCACTTCAAGCATATGTTCCGCATAAGGTTCCCAGTCGGTCGCCATATGGAATACGCCCCCCAGCTGCAGTTTGCTTTTTACCAGTTCGGCAAACGGCACCTGAACGATACGGCGTTTATTATGGCGCGCTTTGTGCCACGGGTCAGGGAAAAAGAGCTGCACCATGCGCAATGAATTGTCAGGAATCATTTTATGCAGCACTTCAACCGCATCGTGACACATCACGCGCAGGTTGCTTAAACCTTCTTCATGCGCAGAAGCCAGGCACGCACCAACGCCCGGTGAATGCACTTCAATGCCGAGGAAGTCCTGCTCGGGGCGATCTTTAGCCATTGCCACCAGCGACGCCCCCATGCCAAAACCAATCTCAAGCGTCACCGGCGCTTCACGGCCAAAAAGCGCGGGGAAATCCAGCATATCTTCGCTGAACTCAACGCCCATCACCGGCCAGTAGTTTTCCAGCGCATGTTCCTGGCCTTTGGTCAGTCGCCCCTGGCGGCGCACAAAACTACGGATACGGCGCAGTGGGCGGCCGTTTTCATCAAATTCCGGTGAAATGACGTCGTTTTTCATAAAGATTTAGTCGCTTGTGAAAGTGTTCTGAAAACGGGCATTATCCAAAGTTAGTTGCCGGATGCAAGCATGATAAGGCCGTGGCTGCGGAAAGTTCCGGTTTACACCCTGCCGTCGCTGTGCTGCAATCTTGCCCCCAACAACAGTGAATTCGGTGACCATGCAAGCGTCGCAATTTTCAGCCCAGGTTCTGGACTGGTACGATAAATACGGGCGGAAAACGCTGCCCTGGCAAATTGACAAGACGCCCTACAAAGTATGGCTCTCAGAAGTGATGTTGCAACAAACTCAGGTTGCGACCGTTATCCCCTATTTTGAACGCTTTATGGCGCGCTTCCCGACGGTGACCGATCTCGCCAATGCGCCGCTCGACGAAGTTCTCCACTTGTGGACCGGGCTTGGCTATTACGCCCGCGCGCGCAACCTGCATAAAGCGGCACAACAAGTGGCGACCTTACACGGCGGTAAATTCCCGGAAACCTTTGAAGAAGTCGCGGCGTTACCGGGCGTCGGGCGTTCCACCGCAGGTGCGATTCTCTCGCTTTCTCTGGGTAAGCACTTTCCGATTCTCGACGGTAACGTCAAACGGGTGCTGGCGCGCTGCTATGCTGTAAGCGGCTGGCCAGGGAAAAAAGAGGTCGAGAATAAATTATGGAGTTTGAGCGAGCAGGTGACGCCCGCGGTTGGCGTGGAACGGTTTAATCAGGCGATGATGGATTTGGGTGCGATGATTTGTACGCGCTCGAAACCGAAATGTTCGCTCTGTCCGCTACAAAACGGATGTATTGCCGCCGCCAACAATAGCTGGGCGCTTTATCCGGGCAAAAAACCGAAACAGACGCTGCCGGAGCGCACCGGCTACTTTTTGCTATTACAGCACGAAGATGAAGTATTGCTGGCGCAGCGTCCGCCGAGCGGATTGTGGGGCGGTTTATACTGTTTCCCGCAGTTTGCCGACGAAGAAAGTTTGCGGCATTGGCTGGCGCAACGGCAGATTGCTGCCGATAACCTGACGCAGCTGACCGCGTTTCGGCATACCTTCAGCCATTTCCACTTAGATATTGTGCCTATGTGGCTTCCCGTGTCGTCATTCACCGGCTGCATGGATGAAGGCAATGCGCTCTGGTATAACTTAGCGCAACCGCCGTCAGTTGGCCTGGCGGCTCCCGTGGAGCGTTTGTTACAGCAGTTACGCACTGGCGCGCCGGTTTAGCGCGTGAGTCGATAAAGAGGATGATTTATGAGCAGAACGATTTTTTGTACTTTCCTGCAACGTGAAGCAGAAGGTCAGGATTTTCAGCTGTACCCCGGCGAGCTGGGAAAACGCATCTATAACGAGATCTCCAAAGAAGCCTGGGCGCAGTGGCAGCACAAACAAACCATGCTGATTAATGAAAAGAAACTCAACATGATGAATGCCGAGCACCGCAAGCTGCTGGAGCAGGAGATGGTCAACTTCCTGTTCGAGGGTAAAGAGGTGCATATCGAGGGCTATACGCCGGAAGATAAAAAATAAAAACAGTGCCGGAGCACGCCTCCGGCAACTTGCATAAAAACAAACACAACACGCACCCGGAATGATGAAAAAATATCTCGCGCTGGCTTTGATTGCGCCGTTGCTCATCTCCTGTTCGACGACCAAAAAAGGCGATACCTATAACGAAGCCTGGGTCAAAGATACCAACGGTTTTGATATTCTGATGGGGCAATTTGCCCACAATATTGAGAACATCTGGGGATTCAAAGAGGTGGTGATCGCCGGTCCTAAGGACTACGTGAAATACACCGATCAATATCAGACCCGCAGCCACATCAACTTCGATGACGGTACGATTACTATCGAAACTATCGCCGGGACAGAACCTGCCGCGCATTTGCGCCGGGCAATTATCAAAACGTTGCTGATGGGTGACGATCCGAGTTCGGTCGATCTCTATTCCGACGTTGATGATATTACGATTTCGAAAGAACCTTTCCTTTACGGTCAGGTGGTGGACAACACCGGGCAGCCGATTCGCTGGGAAGGTCGCGCGAGCAACTTCGCGGATTATCTGCTGAAAAACCGTCTGAAGAGCCGCAGCAACGGGCTGCGTATCATCTACAGCGTTACCATTAACATGGTGCCGAACCACCTTGATAAACGTGCGCACAAATATCTCGGCATGGTCCGCCAGGCGTCACGGAAATATGGCGTTGATGAGTCGCTGATTCTGGCGATTATGCAGACCGAATCTTCCTTTAACCCATATGCGGTCAGCCGTTCCGATGCGCTGGGATTAATGCAGGTGGTACAACATACTGCCGGGAAAGATGTGTTCCGCTCGCAGGGGAAATCCGGCACGCCGAGCCGCAGTTTCTTGTTTGATCCTGCCAGCAATATTGATACCGGCACCGCGTATCTGGCGATGCTGAACAATGTTTATCTCGGCGGAATTGATAACCCAACATCGCGGCGTTATGCCGTCATCACCGCCTATAACGGCGCCGTGCTCGCTATCGGCTATGCTGACGGCCTGCCCCGCTCTCTGTCCTGCGGCGCAGGCAGCGTGCTGCGAGTCTTTTCGAATGATAAGATTCAGGCTGCCAATATTATTAACACCATGACGCCGGGCGATGTTTATCAGACGCTGACGACCCGCCATCCCTCTGCGGAATCTCGCCGTTATCTTTATAAAGTGAATACCGCGCAAAAATCCTACCGCCGCCGATAATTCCATTAACCGCCCCTGACGATGCTCAGGGGCAAAAATGTTATCCACATCACAATTTCGTTTTGCAAATTGGGAATGTTTGCAATTATTTGCCACAGGTAACAAAAAACCAGTCCGCGAAGTTGATAGAATCCCATCATCTCGCACGGTCAAATGTGCTTTTTCAAACACTCATCCGCATCACGATGTGAGGAAATTAACATGAATCTTAAGCTGCAGCTGAAAATCCTCTCTTTTCTGCAGTTCTGTCTGTGGGGAAGTTGGCTGACGACCCTCGGCTCCTATATGTTTGTTACCCTGAAGTTTGACGGTGCTTCTATTGGCGCAGTTTATAGCTCACTGGGTATCGCAGCGGTCTTTATGCCTGCGCTGCTGGGGATTGTGGCCGACAAATGGTTAAGTGCGAAATGGGTATATGCCATTTGCCACACCATTGGCGCTATCACGCTGTTCATGGCGGCACAGGTCACGACACCGGAGGCGATGTTCCTTGTGATATTGATTAACTCGTTTGCTTATATGCCAACGCTTGGGTTAATCAACACCATCTCTTACTATCGCCTGCAAAATGCCGGGATGGATATCGTTACTGACTTCCCGCCAATCCGTATCTGGGGCACCATCGGCTTTATCATGGCAATGTGGGTGGTGAGCCTGTCTGGCTTCGAATTAAGCCACATGCAGCTGTATATTGGCGCAGCACTTTCCGCCATTCTGGTTCTGTTTACCCTGACTCTGCCGCATATTCCGGTTGCTAAACAGCAAGCGAATCAGAGCTGGACAACCCTGCTGGGCCTCGATGCATTCGCGCTGTTTAAAAACAAGCGTATGGCAATCTTCTTTATCTTCTCAATGCTGCTGGGCGCGGAACTGCAGATTACCAACATGTTCGGTAATACCTTCCTGCACAGCTTCGACAAAGATCCGATGTTTGCCAGCAGCTTTATTGTGCAGCATGCGTCAATCATCATGTCGATTTCGCAGATCTCTGAAACCCTGTTCATTCTGACCATCCCGTTCTTCTTAAGCCGCTACGGTATTAAGAACGTAATGATGATCAGTATTGTGGCGTGGATCCTGCGTTTTGCGCTGTTTGCTTACGGCGACCCGACTCCGTTCGGTACTGTACTGCTGGTACTGTCGATGATCGTTTACGGTTGCGCATTCGACTTCTTCAACATCTCTGGTTCGGTGTTTGTCGAAAAAGAAGTTAGCCCGGCAATTCGCGCCAGTGCACAAGGGATGTTCCTGATGATGACTAACGGCTTCGGCTGTATCCTCGGCGGCATCGTGAGCGGTAAAGTTGTTGAGATGTACACCCAAAACGGCATTACCGACTGGCAGACCGTATGGTTGATTTTCGCTGGTTACTCCGTGGTTCTGGCCTTCGCGTTCATGGCGATGTTCAAATATAAACACGTTCGTGTCCCGACAGGCACACAGACAGTTAGCCACTAATTACGCAAAGAAAAACGGGTCGCCAGAAGGTGACCCGTTTTTTTTATTCTTACTTCAACACATAACCGTACAACCGTTTCATGCCATCCGCATCGGTTTCGCTATAAACACCTTGCAGCTCCGGCGAAAATCCCGGCAACAAATTCCCCCCTTCTTCCAGTGCAAGGAAATAACGTTGAACCGCCCCACCCCAGACTTCCCCGGGTACCACGCAAAGCACGCCAGGTGGATAAGGCAACGCCCCTTCTGCCGCAATTCGCCCTTCGGCATCACGAATCCGCACCAACTCCACTTCACCGCGAATATAAGCGCTATGCGCATCCTGGGGGTTCATCACCACTGACGGGAAACTCTGCTGGCGGAACATCGCTTTTTGTAGGTCTTTGACGTCGAAACTGACATACAGATCGTGCATCTCCTGACACAACTGGCGCAGGGTGTAGTCGCGATAGCGCACCGGATATTTGTTATAAACGCTCGGCAACACCTCAGCCAGCGGCGAGTCATCCTCAATATGCTGTTCAAATTGCGCCAGCATCGCCACCAGTTGTGCCAGCTTCTCGTGGCTTTCCGCCGGAGTTAATAAGAACAGAATGGAGTTGAGATCGCACTTCTCCGGCACAATGCCGTTCTCACGCAGATAGTGCGCCAGAATCGTCGCCGGAACGCCAAAGTCGCTATATTCGCCAGTTTCGGCATTGATACCTGGTGTAGTGAGTAACAGCTTGCACGGATCAACAAAATACTGATCCGCGGCATATCCTTCAAAGCCGTGCCACTTCGCCCCCGGCTCAAAACTGAAAAAACGGCGGTCGCTGGCTAACACAGATGTCGGATAATCCTGCCACAATTTGCCATCAACAACGGGCGGGATAAACGGGCGGAACAGCTTACAGCGCGCAAGAATAGCCTTGCGCGACTCAATACCCAACTCAACGCACTCAGCCCACAGCCGACGCCCACTCTCCCCTTCATGAATTTTGGCGTTAACATCCAGTGCAGCAAACAGCGGATAGAAAGGGCTGGTAGAAGCATGGAGCATAAAGGCGTTATTCAACCGCTTATGCGGGCAAAAACGCGCCTGTCCGCGGATATGGTTATCTTTTTTATGGATCTGCGACGTCTGTGAGAATCCAGCCTGCTGTTTGTGCACCGACTGGGTCACAAAAATCCCCGGATCGTTTTCGTTAAGTTCTAACAGCAGCGGCGAGCTATCCGCCATCATCGGGATAAATTGTTCGTAACCGACCCACGCGGAATCAAACAGAATGTAATCACACAGATGCCCAACGGTATCGATCACCTGACGGGCGTTATAGACAGTTCCGTCATAGGTTCCCAGCTGGATAATCGCCAGGCGAAACGGGCGCGGCAGGTCGGCTTTTTCTGGCGCAACGTCGCGAATTTGCTGGCGCAGATACTCTTCATTAAAACAGTGCGCATCAATACCGCCAATGAAACCAAACGGGTTACGTGAAGCTTCCAGATAGACCGGCGTCGCCCCCGCCTGAATCAACGCGCCGTGATGATTCGACTTATGGTTGTTACGGTCGAAGAGCACCAGATCGCCACGCGTTAACAGCGCATTCGTCACCACTTTATTCGCTGCCGATGTGCCGTTCAGCACAAAATAGGTTTTATCGGCATGAAAGACTTTGGCTGCGAATTTCTGCGCATCTTTCGCCGATCCTTCATGAATAAGCAGATCGCCCAATTTTACGTCAGCGTTACACATATCGGCGCGAAAGACGTTCTCACCAAAGAAATCGTAAAAATGGCGTCCGGCAGGATGCTTTTTAAAAAACGCACCATGTTGATGTCCAGGGCAAGCAAAGGTGCTGTTGCCCATCTCAACGTACTGCGTCAGCGTGTCATAAAACGGTGGCAGCAAATTCTCTTCATACTGACAGGCTGCGGATTCCAGCTCCAGCCACTGCTGCTCGTTGCCGTTGATTACCGCCGTAACGCCCGCAGGTAATTCAACAGCATGTTCGGAATACAAAAACACCGGTAGATGAAAACCGGTGCGCTTAAGCAACGCAAGAATGCCACTGCGACTATCCGCAGCGGTAATGACGACTGCCGCGACGTCCGTAAAATCAGTATCTCCCAACGCCACCACGCGACGATGAGAAGAAAGTCGGGATACCAGTTCACTACTGGCGGCAATATTCATTGATTTCATAAGCGCAAACCCGTTTCGGGGAAGTAAGAATACCGGACAAGGTGGAAAACCCTGCCCCATGAGATATGGGTCAAACTGGTCACCAGCTCCGACCGCCAGACATCAGTAAAAGCAGAAACGCTCTGATTTTACTGTTGTCCTGCAGTGAGCGTGCGTTAACTTCACCGCATGAGCAGTAACATAGAAAGGGAAACGTTTCGCGCGAAACGGCGATAAGCAAGAGAATGTAAGGAGATGGCGTGCATCGGGCAAACTCCGTACAGAGAGGAGAAAATTCGCGCAATCATGGCACCTTTCGCTAAAGCGTGCAAGCCAGGACTTTGCGACCAGACAAGCCATCAACAAGGCAAAAAGTTCATAATAAGAAAATCAAACAATACAGCTAACAGGAACTCTTGTGGTCATCGGCCCTTTTATCAACGCTAGTGCAGTCTTACTGGGTGGCGTTCTCGGCGCACTGCTCAGCCAACGCTTACCGGAACGTATCCGCGTCTCCATGACATCTATTTTTGGTCTGGCATCGCTGGGGATTGGTATTTTACTGGTTGTGAAATGCGCCAACCTTCCAGCGATGGTTTTAGCTACGCTACTTGGCGCTCTAATTGGCGAAATTTGTTTGCTGGAGAAAGGTGTCAATACAGCAGTCGCCAAAGCACAAAATCTGTTTCGTCACTCACGTAAGAAGCCAGCGCATGAATCTTTTATTCAGAATTATGTCGCGATTATTGTCCTGTTTTGCGCCAGCGGCACCGGGATCTTCGGGGCGATGAACGAAGGGATGACCGGCGATCCGAGTATTTTAATCGCCAAGTCATTTCTTGATTTCTTTACGGCGATGATCTTCGCCTGCTCGCTGGGTATTGCGGTGTCGGTAATTAGTATCCCATTACTGATCATCCAGTTAACGCTGGCGTGGGCTGCCGCGCTGATATTACCGCTGACCACACCGTCGATGATGGCAGACTTCAGCGCCGTAGGCGGTTTATTGCTGCTGGCAACCGGATTACGCATCTGTGGCATTAAAATGTTCCCGGTGGTCAACATGCTTCCAGCACTCCTTCTGGCAATGCCGCTTTCCGCCGCCTGGACCGCCTGGTTTGCCTGACAATGCGTGCAATAGCGGCAAAGTGATGATAGATTGTGCAGTCTGCAGTAAATTGAAGAAATTTGATTGACGAGACGAGGCGAATCAGGTTTAATGCGCCCCGTTGCCCGGATAGCTCAGTCGGTAGAGCAGGGGATTGAAAATCCCCGTGTCCTTGGTTCGATTCCGAGTTCGGGCACCATCTTTCCTTTCGGAAATGGTGTAACCGTTTCCCTAGCACGGTCGCTGGAAGTGAGATCCCCAGCGCCCGGTTAAAAACTTGAATTTCAGTTGTAATCACGTTCATGACTTCTCACGTGGTTGACAATGATTTATCAAGTAAGGGTGTTTTTGCCGAACACCCTTCTCAATCAAATCCAGCTTATACACAAAGTTGATGAAATAGTCAACTTTGTGTAAATATTTTTTTATTTTACATCACAATCCCTGTCTTTTTGATACTAGTCTTGAATGCTCACCACCTAATCCCATTGTTAAAAACTCCCCTAATTCGTCTTCCAGGATCCTGACTGTACTGTATGCGTCCAGAGCAATATACTCCATTGTCGAAGACAGGCTACGGTGTCCTAACATCTGTTTCGTCAACTGCATATTACGTTCAGGATGTTTCATTAATGTGGTCGCCAGTGTATGTCTGAAACGATGAGGACTGACATGAAATCCACATTCCTTTGATAAACGACGAAAAAAAGAACGTATCGTCTGACTGACAGGCGTTTCAGGCCGTGAGAATTGTTTATGATAAAGACGATGTACATCAAACAAAATATCGTTTTTATCCGCCCCGTGACAACGCATTTCCTCAGCCAACGGAGCCAGTAAACCACGCAGTGGCTGAACAAAAGCAATCTGATATTCCCGGTGATTTTTACTGCTTTCACTGCGCAATGTGATCGTACACTCCTCAAAATCCAGATCACCAATACGCAGGTTAATCAGCTGGTTAAAACGAATAGCCGTCAGTCTCAGCGTTTCCAGCACAGCAAACCAGAATCGAGTGGGATAAACAGCACAAACCTGAAAGTGAGTCTGATCAGGTGGCAACATATTTTCCTGTTGCTGAAATTGTTCCAGAATACGATAAATCGTTCTCAGTTGTGATTGTGTATAGACTTTTTTCTGTTTTTCACCCGGTTCAATTTGTGTTTCTGAGAACGGGTTTTCTTCAAGTGAAACAATCCCTTTTTTGATCCAATAATTATACAGAGACTGCATATGCCTGGTTTTTGTGTTCCATGTCCGTTCCCGGACTTTCTGAATGTTCAGTTCATTTCTTCGCCATCTCAGCACATGCTCATGTGTCACTTCATCCGGCAGCGGTAACGCATTTTCACAAGAGCCACAATAACGCAGAAAAAGACGCACCATCTTACGGTATGTTTTCTCCGTATCCGGTCGTAATACTTTATTGTAAAAGTAATTACTCAGCATTTGCTCCCAGACATCTACTTTTCGTTTATGCTCATCAGGACTGTGATTATCATTCATAAATGCTCCCTGTTTTCTAACTGCTGACAATTCGAATAAACAATGATTCTTCAGGCATATTCATGCCAAAAATCTGACTTCCTTTAATCATGTAACCATTAATTTTTTTATGGGATAACGTAATTAATGTTTTGTTATCACTCAGCGGATTCAGTTTTTCACCATAAATCCGTGCTCTGAAATGCCCCGATTGCCGGGTATCGCGACGAATGATCCGGTGAAGTTTAAGTGATTCAAAAGAAGAAATAATATGGCCGATATCATCCGGATTTTTACCCGTCTCCTGTATGTACTGATAAAAAATAGCCGGACTCTGGCAAAACAAATACTCCATGACACAGTGAACCTTCGCATCCGGCGTATTTATTGCCATTTTTCCGCCCAATAATCCGGACTCAAACCACCCCCAGAAAGCTTCGCCTTCATTTTTTGTACTCAGGCAGTTTTTGAACTGTTCATCCTTCTCATTACTATTGCCCGTCTGAGTATCAGATAAGACGTCCGGCATTAAACCTGATAATTCAAGTGCATATTTCATATCCTCAGATAACGGAAGAGACGTATCTGAGACCGTTTTTTCATCGGCAGAATCAGGTGTCTCCGGAGCAACCGCACCTTCCGCTTCTGCTACTACCATTAGCGGTATATCGCAGTGAATTCCGTTCTCTGTTTTTTCTGAAGTAACAGACTCCGGAGGCAATACCGATGTTACAGGGAGGGGGGCAGGTTGTGGCTTTTGCGCCAATTCAGCGGGTGCTGATGACGCGATATCATTCTCCGGCTGTCCTGATAGCACTGAAGACGAAGCATCAGGCGCTGACACAGAAACAACGGAAGAAAGTGCCGGCAATGCACCGGCGGGGAACGCAGCCAGAGCCTCATTCAGCACACGCTGTAAATCATTATCACCGTTTACCTGCCCGGTCACCACGTCAGACAACGCCTGAAGCGCCTTTGGTGTACCCGACAACCAGTGAATAACCTTCTCCGGTAATAGCCGGAAAGCCATCATGGCCCCTGTTGTCCGGCGAAAATGCGTGATATCCGGCACCGGCTCATGAAAGCGAAAACGATACGGCTCTGATGGCGGACTGATCCCCGGCTGCCACGGTGACAGACTGTTCAGTTGCCCCTCAAACTGTGCGGTTAACGGCAACCAGTAAAACAGCCCGGTATAAAACACGCACACATTCCAGGCACTGAACTGCCGGCTCTGCTCTTCCGACGGAAGCCCCCGGGGCAGCATCTCTTTCTGGGACATCCGCATACACCAGGCCGTCGTATTCAGCGTTAAATCCAGCAGGCCCCCTTCGCCGGCATATTTCCCGGTTTTTGATGCCGGCACACACTGAAGTCGTTCTGCCAGCGTCTGCAAAGGAGACAGGCAAAGTGCCCGGTACTGGTTATCCGGTAACGCCACCACCCGGCTGATTTGCTGTAACCAGTTTTGTCGCTGTGGTGTGGCCAGCAATATGTCAACCGACTGCGGTAAATAAAAGCCGTCACTGTCACGGATAAATAATACTTTTTCCTGCGTGTTTCCCGGGGAAACAGGTAATGTTTTCTCTTCCGCTTTCCGGGAAAGCGATTTACGAAACCACGGTAACATCGGTGTTACTGCCTCTATAATTCGGTAAAAAAACAACAACGCAACATTAAATAAAACATAAATTATTTTAATATCAGGATAAGAACAAATAATAAATACACTTTATTTTCATTGCGTTAACTCATCCACAAAAATAATTCCGGCAACAAAACATGAGATTGCATTAACAACGCATTCATTTTTTGTCCCTGCCTGTTTCTGCTGCCAGGCACGGATTGCCTTTTCATACGCATCCGCATTCACATGCTCCCGGGTCACCCCGCATTGCAGAATATTTTCCCGCTCTGACCAGAAGCCCGTATCTCTGTTTCTTTCCACCAACTGACATTCTGTCAGATAATAACGCCCCTGCTCAGCCTGATGCCGGCTATCCTGTTCAGCCCATATCAGAAAAGCCCCCACAATCAGAATCAACGGCAACAAAATGGTGGCTGTCGTAAAAAACGGATACAGGATTTCATTCTTCAAAAACGTTACCCACTCCCATCCCCCTGCCCCTGATTCACATTTCATCACGTTCCCCCCGCCTCTCATTCAATGACGGCATCACGATAGCAACGCGGGGATAAAACAAAAGCCGAAATTAGTTTTCCGAAAAAAATAAAAAAACCCGGTATCACTACCGGGTTTTCAGTCAATTGAATCGATACGGAAGCCTCACCCTCCGTAATGTGGTAATGAATCAAGAATATAGTCCGGTCCCGTCACATCCCGGAAACCGTCCTCATTCTCTTCATCACTGAACTCAATATCATCAGATTCATGGTCGGCTAACCGGCCATGGTCATACTCGCTGTATCCGCAGAAACCACAGCCTTCTTCGGCATAGACATGACGGACCTGACAGCGGAAACGCGCAGACAAAGCACACAAGACCTCTGCTGACGGCGGCCCCCACGGAGTATCAAACTCTGCGGATAACTCCGTCGCATGCCCGCCATCAATACAGTGAAAACCACTGCCGTTCGGCCATTTCACACCATAACGACACTGATAAAGGTGATATGTACTGTTACCGGGGGCAAACGCCTGCCAGCACGCCTGTCTCCAGATAACTTCCGGTGTTTTCCATAAACGACCGTTGAAGCCGTGTAATTCAGCCGCAAGGCTGGTCGGTAACAATGTCCGCATATCCATTGGTACGGCTTCCCCTGTACCGCGAAGATACTGAATATCCTCCCAGGCTGTCGCCACCCGGCTCTCATCCTCCCCGGTAAACCGGTTTAGCCAGTCAAAACTGCCGGCCGATAACAACGGTGACAGTCTCGCTTTCTGCATCGCCGTCAGCGAGTCCCAGGAATGGTACACCCCACCTTCAGATAACCACATCTGATACCACTGATGGATTTGCTGACAACATGACGGCATCAAATCCGGTGCGGTTATCAGCATCTCAACCCAGTGCGTGAAGGCGGTGTTTCCCGGGGAAACAGGGCCGGTTTCCCCGTATGAGGTCAGTTCCGGTAACGGCGGAAAAGACAGCGGTTTTACCGGTTTCAGTATCCCCGCACAGCCGGCCAGCAACAAATGCAGACTTTGTGCTATCGCTGTCTGCCAGGCGGGTATCCCGTCATCCGCATATATCCAGTGTTTAAGCGCCGGCATATCCGCCGCGTTGTGTAAGGTGATGTCAAGTCGGTTTGAGCACCAGTTTGGCATGGTGATATCCTCTTTTCAGAATAAAAAAAGAGGGCTTATCCCGTGAGGAACAAGCCCTCACGGGAAAGATGTCAGTCGTTAATCGTTAAGGATTATCCGGGCATGACATCCGGGTTAATGGCACCGCTCAGCTGAGCCTGTGCATGTAAGGCATCGGTATCACTGACATACGGGGATGCCGGCAGATAACAGGATGCATTCAGTTTCTCCAGATGGTATTTATCCACCAGACGGTTGACCGCCGATACCGGCGATATTCCGAGTTCAATCATCCGGGATACCTCCGCATCATCAGACAATCCGGTATCACTCAGCGTAATCCCGTAATGCACTTTCAGTAACTGATGTACCAGTAACTGAAAACGGATAATGGTGATTTTGTCCATCGCTGTCTCCTACGCGGCCTGTCGGGAGGTGGCCGTATTCAGTAAAAACTCACAGGCCTGACGGGCCTGCCCGGCTGCCCGGAACAACGCTTTTTTGTCCGCTTTCAGTACCCGCAGCCAGCTGTCAAGATAACTTTCATGATTCACCTCTCCCTCAACGCTTAACTGCGCACAGAGAAAAGCGCTGCCCATTTCTGCAACCAGCTCCTCAAAACTGTACAGCGGGTCACCAAATTTCAGGGACGATGAGGTGATGCCTTCACGGGCCAGCCGGGACTGATGACCAGTACTGTGCACCAGTTCATGCAGTAAGGTGGCCCAGTAATCAGCATCCCGGTCAAACTGTGACGACAGTGGCATCACAATCCGGTCCTGTGACGGACTGTAATATGCACGGTTCTGCGCCGCACTGGTCACCTTCACGCCGCTGGCATTCAGGATATCCAGTGCCCGGTGCGTGGCCGGCAGGGTTATTCCTGTCGTCACCTCTCCGGGTTGTCGCCGTTTTTCGTAAAAATGTGCCGGCAGGTCATCACACTGGGCGATGTTAAATAACGGATTCGCCTTTATCATTGGTATCTCCGTCATCACCACCTCACCGTGTTCATCCCGCAGCGGCTCACCGTGACGGTCTTTTGCCGGCACGTTCAGCGGTTTGAATATCACGGTATCGGTCGCCATTTCGCCTTTACGGACATAACCACCCAGTTGCTGTGCCTGACGGTAAGTCAACCAAGTATCACAACCAAAGCCCTGCTCTGCCGCCGACAACCATAACAACAGCACATTCATCCCCTGATAGGGATGACCGGTCAGGGCGTTCACCGGAAAACCGGTGCCCGTCCCTTCTGCCGGCCGCCATGGCCGTTTCCACGGGCAGGTGCCTTTTTCCAGCGCGGTCACAATACGGTCAGTCACTTCCTGATAAATATCGCGAACAGGCTTATCCGCAGCCGGGCGGCGTTTACGGTCAGATTTTTTCATCGGGATACCCTCAATAAAAAAGGTGTATCCCGTCCTGATGGCGGGATACACCATCAGGTGAAAAAACAATATGGTTAATTTTTAAACGGTGTTTCCAGTGGAAACACTGGTTAAAATGTGTTCAGCGTTTCCCGGAGAAACACCTTACCGGCTTACCACCAGGCCACAAAACACAGTGACTCTGCCTCAAAGTCAAACGTCTCCGTTATCCCTGACAGCCAGCGTCTGACGTCTTCCACATCAGCCCAGTACACCTCGTCATAGGCCGTTGAACCAAAGAAAAAACTCTCTGTGGTCGGAAAACGTGTCTGACAGTTTTCCGGCGTCAGTGCCAGCAAGTCCTGCTGTAAAGCCCGCAGATGAGCCTCTGTCACCGGCACTTTTTCACAGTTTTCAAAAGCCCCGATATGGTCATGCACCCACTTAAACAATGCATTGACCTTACGGAAATACCCGACTTCAATATCGCCGTCGCTGTCCGCTTCTGCATAACGTGAGCCGGGTATCCGGCTTTTGTCTGCACCGCGCTTTTCACTGGCATAAAAGTAAATATCGAGTCCCATACACTTCTCCTGCGATAAAAAAGGCAGGGACTCTCCCGACAGGAAAGTCCCTGCCGGGTTGAGTAAAATAAAACTATCCGTTCATGCCGGGCATATTCTGCTCAGCGTCTCTGACACACGATAACGCACACGCCAGCGTGTCCCAGTTGATCCCCAGCTCCGCATCAAAATGATGTGCAACATGCGTTAATGTTGCCCGTGTTTCTGCCGGACAAGCCGTATCATCAACATTGATAACATCATCGGGGAACCACATCTCACACAACACGAATGCCTCCGGATTACAGCGGGATAAATCCGCTATCAGTTCCCGTATCGTACAGGCTCTGGCCATTATCCTGCCTCCGGCACATCAATGCCTTCCGGTAACGTCAGGATAAGATAAGGGAATGCCTTGCTGACATAGTCCAGCACCGGTTGCCAGTCCCGGATATCCCCGTCAGAAGAGACCGAAAAATATCCCGGGCACAGGTTGTGCAGCAGCAGTAATGCCGCCACCACAAACACGTCATAAGGTTTATACGCCGTCTTGCAGCAATCCCAGTAGTCCTCAACGGGGATTTCGCGCTGTACAATAAACGTCTCATGATTCATGTCATCAGCCGCATTGCCGTTAAAACAAAGTGCCTCACCGTCATCGGTGAATAATGAACCATCGTTCAGCCGGTTTTCACCCAGACCATCACACAACACTATGATTTTATCCAGGTATCCGCCGCATATCTGCTCTGCGGATATAGGATTGGCCAGATAGTGGTGATAGAGCTTGTCCAGATGTTCACGGAAGTTCTGCCACATCAGGGGGTCAACGCTTTGTTTTTGTGTAAAATAATGTGTATATCCCATGTGATAAATCCTCATTCTGATTAAAAAATGGCGGATTCATCCCCTGACGGAAATCAATCCGCCGGGCGGGGTCATAATAAAAAGTCAACAGTGTTGTCAGTACGACAAATCAGCGACACCAGGCATAACGCACCTGCGCCAGCTGGTATGTCAGTCCAAATCCGGCACGGTATGCCGCTTTTGCGGAACAAAATGTCCTGCTGTCCAGCGAGGTCATCAACGAATGAAAGCGGTATTCTTTCGAATGTGCGCCCAAACGTACGGTAATGCGAACCCTGAATTGCCGGGGATTCACTTTCACCACCGTCGCACGGTAAGCGCGCCGGCCGGTCCGGTTAATTATCCACGGCAATTCATCGGGTATCCCTGACGGGACAAACGGTATACGGTCATAAAAACGGTACAGCCGCTGCATGATCAGGCTCAGAAATGAAAACGGTTTGTTTTCAGGCAGTAAAACAGACATGTGTATTTCTCCGGTAAAAAAAGACGGAGAAACCACCACCTGACGGGGAAGTTTCCCCGTCGGTGGGTAAGTTAAAACAGAAAATGGTGGCGGATTAATTACTCAGTTCAATACCGATGAGGTATTCATCAGCCATCTCCATTGCCATCCATTCAGTGACAGTCTCATCCTGGCCGGCTTCACAGCCTTTCTGCCAGACCGCTGCATCAATCCGCTGACCGATATCCGGTAAACGGCGAAGCAGACATGCCGGCCAGGGTCTCATCAGACCATCCGCCTGCCATAGTAATAATCTGCCGTAAGCAAATCCGGCATCATAAAGCGTACACTGCATCAGCGAAACGGAATGAGGACGGTTTTGCTCTCCGGCATACCTTTCAGCCAGTTTCAAATCAGCCTCAACATTTCGCAGTATCCGGGCTTCCTCAACCAGCCACATCAGCCATTCCCAACCCCGGGAATAGCGACAGACGTGATCGGCCACAAAGAACAGCCCACGGGCAATGCCATCAATCAGGTTAAATAACGTCATCGGAGCTTCTCCTTTATCAATCACGGGAAAAGCCCCACGGGCCTTATTCCCGTATGGGGTCGTAAAATCAGTGAATCTCCTTCGTTAAGCACCAAACATCAGCGCCTCAACCGGATCTTCAAACTGTGCATTTTTGACCGCGTCGTTGTAAATGCGACGAAAATCAGACGCATAAGGTGTTTGCTCAGCCGCATCCCAGACTACGCGGACCCTTTTCTCAAGATGTGGACGGGTAAAATCAGCCTCAACGGATAACACGCCCAGTTGCTCTGCAACGGCACTGATTATCCAGAAGTTCGGCGGAAAATTATCTTCGTCCATACACTCGCCAATATCCAGATGGACAAAAGCAAGAACCATGTCGAGATCACCTGACAGGTGATGCAATAGTGTGAGATAGTGCAAATCGTCAAAAAAAGACGATTGGGGAAATGTAGATACCCTCATTGAATTTCTCCTGAAAAAACGGAGAAATTCCCTGATGACGGGAGATTTCCCCGTCAGTGGGCAGGTTATATGAAACGTTGCGTAAAAATAATCCTGATGATAATACAGTCTGATTATCACCCTCCGTCAATTTCAAGGACGAACGGAGTTCTGTCATCGCCCGTAGGCCCTCGTCTCAGATGACCCGAGGATTGGCAGTAGCAATCACCCGTAGGCGTTCCTCTCAGATTGCCGGAACATTGGCATCGCTGTCACCCGTAGGCGCTTCTCTCAGACAACCGAAGCATTGGCAAGTTGCATTACGCAACGAGATAAGCAGATTCATTTTTAGCCGTTTTTTTATCTTTGTCAATCCTGCCCATTCAGGATTTTTACCACTTCTCTGATCACCCGTACTCCCCCTTTACGGGTAATATGTATTCCATCATCAGTTCGTACAGTTTCATTATGAATAACAGATTGCCATTGCGTTCCTAATATATGAGGCTGATTAATATCCAGATAATGAATATTTAATAACATCGCACTGTGTTTAATTATATGCCGGGTATGTATTAAATAACGTTCATGTTCCGGATTTTTTAAATGTGGTGGAGATATCCAGACAATTGTCGCTAACGGATTTTCACTTTGAATTTCAGCAATGAATTGAAATACCAGACTGTAATATTTGAGCCATTCATCCGAACCATATTGAACAAAATCATTTGTTCCGAGACTAATAATCACATTATCAAACTCCCGCAAATCGAAATTATTCACAAAAGCGATCCAATCTTTTTTGTTTTTATTTATTAAACCCGAACCAGAAACATATTCTGTTTTTATCTTTTCGTCCAAAATATATTTTGCGGACTTTTCATAAACAGCCGTTAACGAATCACCTAAAAATAATGTCTTCGCCATTAACGGAAAACAAAAAGCAAAATTAATAAATAAAATAATTAAATAGGCTTTCATTTTTATCTTATTCCTCAACATCCCCTTTCTGACTATAAACTCGTTTAATATAATCGCCACGACCGTCACCATGCCCTAAATCCATGGAGGTTAATGCATAAGATTCTTTTTGACTGAATCCCTGACTGAGATAATATTTTTCAACATCCTGAGCATAGGCATACCGTAAACCATGATTTGATTCTTCGTGAATAAATCCGCCTATCCGTCGCATCACATTAATATAACGATCTTTGGCAGAATGTAATGACGGACGATTAATTAAATAACCGTTATGTTTATCCGCATATTCAATGGCTTTATTAATTAATGTTAATACACGGGCTTTATCCGGCACTAATGCTTCACGGGGTCTGCCTCCTTTTGTACCAAAAACCACATGAACACGATCTTTACCGTTTTTAAGCGCCTGCTGCCAGGTCCGTAATGATTTTACTGACTGCACGGCTTCTTCATTTCTCAGCCCCAGACTACGGGATAACTGCATGGTTAATGCCACTCCCTGATCATAAGGCTCAATCCGGGCGAGCGCTCCGTGAAAGCGCTCGTCCGATATCGCGGTACGGGTGCCAGCCCTGCTGGCACCTGAAATCCCCAGCGCCTCATTACTGAGGCGCTCATGTTTAGGGTCAGCCAGTTTATGACGTCCGGCAACACGAAATATCGCCCGGATAGCCGACATTTCGTTTTGACAGGTGCGTAAACTGATATTCTGTTCTCTACGCGCATGGATATACATTTCAATATGGCGGGATTTCAGTTGCTCAACAGATCGTATCTGAATATTCAACCCAGCCAGCTCTGCCGCAACCCGTTCTGCAATTTTGACCCGGTCTGCAATGGTTTTAAAGCTCCCTCCGGCCTGACGTGCAAGGATATGCATTTCACGGGACAGGGCTTTTGCTCTTCTGGACATTCTCTGATTCTCCGCCTCTTTCTCTCTCAACGGGTTACCTTTTCCCAGCGCGACGGTTTTATATTGCGCATCCTGCGACCTGACAGATACCTGAGCACCGGGGCGATAAAAGGTTGAGTTGTTGAGAGGTATCAAATCAGTTCTCTGAACTGTTTGCGGTCATCAGACCGGTCCCTGTTATCAGGGCACCTCCGTCCGTCAGTTTCCTGACGTCGCCTTGGTATCGTGTCGTTTTTTCTCCTTTTTTCATAATGTTATACGTTTTTATCATCATATAAACGTTGAGCGTTGAAAGACTTTCAGCCGTTCTGAGCAATGCATTACATGTCTGTCAGATTGTCAGTTTTGCTGTAAGACCAGTATTGAAGCGTTCTGAGCGTATGCACTTGCGTGCGTCACTTTGTCTTCATTTCACTTGACGAAAGTGACGCACGCCCGTCATTCTGCTGCTCAATGTATTGCTCCGAAGATGCCACTTTCCAAAGCTGCGCAATGGAAACGCGTCATACCGGGCATACAAAGGTTGCAGAAAGCAGGACGTATTCGTCAGAACACATCAGAAGAGGCAGATACACGTTATCGCGTACTCTGCTTGTTTGTGGATATCCGGGTAACCGGATAGCAGTGACATGGTCACTGAAGCGCAGTTAATCCTGATGATAACCCTGTTCGGTTATCACCCTCCGTCGATTTCAAGGACGAACGGAGTTCTGTCATCGCCCGTAGGCCCTCGTCTCAGATGACCCGAGGATTGGCAGTGGCAATCACCCGTAGGCGTTCTTCTCAGATTGCCGGAACATCGGCATTGCTGTCACCCGTAGGCGCTTCTCTCAGACAACTGAAGCATTGGCAATGTTGCGTTATGCAACGGTATAACACGATAAATTTAATCAAACTTTCTTTTTTTCGTCAATACAGAAAAGAGGGAATATTTTCCTCTTTTCTACCTACTTTCAAACACTAAAATCAGCTATATGCTTAATTTATTACTTCAGCACCAAAACAAACTTTATTATTGATAGAACAAAACCATAAAGAACCTTCAGTGCAATAAAATAACAAGAGAATCACGAAAACATAGATAAAATCATTCAACTCAGAAAAGACAAAGTTTTCTGTAGAAAACTACTCATGATTTATAAACATTCAGTATTTTCAAATAGATTTATTTGTTAACTAAAAAAGAAATATCATTATTTATGTAAAGAAAACGAAGTGAATGTTAGTGTTCTTGCGTATTATCTGATCAGGTAAAGTTCAAGTTTTATAAAATGGAACTCTTCTAAAGCCAACCGAAAGTGTTTTCAAAAAATTATACTTATACTTATACAGATACAACAACCATAGTAATTACACTACCCTGAGAAATCATATAATGACCAGTAGTACGATATCCTATACTCAAACTCGGTGATAACTGTCTGGTTAGTTCCAGTGTAAAACTCTGGTTATGTGAGTCAAATTCGCATAGCTTCGCAACCTCAAAATCAAATATATGGTGTACTAGTGGATATAATGCTTTGAACAAACTCTCTTTCGCAGAAAAAACTATATGCAACATTGTCTCAAATGGAAGAACGTTTGCTGTCAATAAGGCACATTCGTCATCTGTAGCAAAATTATTAGCAATCTCCTGTATTATGTAAGGACGAAAAATTTCAATATCAACTCCTAGATTTATACTTGTGTAATTTGGCGTAAGAACAGCAATAGCCAATGTTTCTGTATGAGAAATACTTCCTCGCCAACCAATTGGCCAAATAGGTGCGCGATCTGCACCAGTAGCAACAACACCATTATATCCAACTTCTTGTAACAACTGTCTAGCAGCATAACGTCCAGCAAGATACTCTGCCCGACGTTTTGTAACAGCTGATTTCAATATATCCGGAAACGGAAGCATGAAATGAACAAACAGGGAGTCACTATAAACAGACTTATCATACTCTACCAGACAAACGCTTATTTCTTGATATTTTTTCGCAAAGCCAATGCCCTGCTGGCGAATAAATCCGGATGTGGTAATACACTCTTCAAAAATAAACATATTCTTTAATTACCAAAAGTTACTTTGTATTTTGGCTGCTCCAAAAAGAGAATAAAGCAACATGCGAGCATATGGATATACCAACATGCAGAATTCATTCTGATATCCTCAAAATTTATAAATGATGGATATATTCCCATTTATTAAAATTATTGGTTCTAAAAGGCTAACTTTGAGAAAAACGCGAGTCTACTGCTTCCGCCAGCATAGACAATAACTGCACACTATCCATCCAGCTCAGACAAGGATCGGTGATCGACTGCCCATAAGTCAAAGCCTGCCCTGAAATAGCCGACTGAGAGCCCTCTATCAGAAAACTTTCCACCATGACGCCAGCTATAGCCTTCTCCCCCATGCTAATCTGCCGACAAACTTCCGTTGCGACCATTAACTGATTACGTGCTATTTTCTGGCTGTTACTGTGGCTAAAATCGATCATCAAATACACAGGTAGATTGTAAGCATGCAGCCTACCACACACGGCGGCAATATCCGCTGCATGGTAATTCGCTTTTTTCCCCCCACGCAAAACTATATGGCCGTGAGCGTTGCCCTTAGTCTGATAAACCGCCATCCGCCCATGTTGATCTTGTGAAAAAAATGTATGTCTATTGCGAGCAGATCGAATGGCATCAATAGCGATGGCAACATTACCGTCGGTACCATTTTTAAATCCGATTGGGCAAGATAATGCTGACGCCATTTCACGGTGTACTTGGCTTTCCGTCGTTCGCGCACCAATCGCCCCCCAACTAATTAAATCGGCGATGTAGCGCCATACCAGCACATCCAAATACTCTGTGGCGGTGGGAAGCCCAAGCTGATTGATATCTAGCAGCAGCTGCCGTGCAGTTTCTATACCACGGTTCACTTGGTAACTACCATCCAACGCCGGATCGGAAATCAATCCCTTCCATCCCACCACCGTACGTGGTTTTTCGAAATAGGTACGCATAACGATTTCCAGTCGATCCTTATACAGCTCGCGCTGGATCGCAAGCAGCCCAGCATACTCCTGTGCAGCATCCCTATCATGAATTGAACAGGGTCCAATCACGACCAGCAACCTTTTATCTTCCCCATTCAGAATGCGTCCAATACGTTCACGTGTTCCAATAACATTATTAATAATGTCAGCAGATGCTGGTAATTTCGCCGCTAATTTATCGGGAGTTACTAAATTGTCGATACGCAATTCATCTATTTTGTACATAATGTTCCCTGTTACAATATGGCATACATGTTCATACAATAAAATCTTTAATGAATTTGTAGGACAGACTTTTATGGAGAGCACATTTTTTAGCGGTTAAGAATAACAATTCGGATAACCGATCTTTTAATATTTCACCGCGCGTTTTGACTCCCATAATATCTTTGGTTACCTGGAATTGAATATACGCCAGTAGGTCATGTTTGTAAGGATAAGGAGCCCCAAACCGATCTGCAATCACCATGCCTGACGCTACTGCCCCTTCATGCCCCCCTAAGCTGGTGTCAACACCACAAAACCACATGTTGGACTTGCCCTGTATTTCTTTAAGACGCATCTTGTGCGCAAAATCTCCTGGCAACTGTCTAGCCACGCGCCAGCGGCAAGTTTTTATCTGTTTTTGATGATCAATGGGCATTTTGGGGTCGAGAGTCACCAACAACGGCGTGGTGAGGTGTCGATATGGTGATAACGTGTTAATCACACGGGTGACACTCCCGCCTGGCGTTTCAGCAGAAAAATCAGTGAACTGGCAATAGTTGAAGTAATGCGGTTCCGATTTCTCTCCCAGATAACGCGTGTCATGATGAGCCACGCTCTCGATATCGTGATAGGTGAAATAGGAGAGGATCTCCCGTTACTGCGCCGTTGCCTCAGTCAACAGCGACAGGGTTACTTCCGCCGAAGTGGCAAAAATCACAGCATCAAAAATATCCTCTTTTCCCGAATGACATAATACAACGGCTTTGTCACGGGATTTTACCCACTGTACCGGCGTATTCAGCCGCACGCGATCTCCCAACTCGTCGGCCAGGCATTGCAAGTAGCGATTCATGCCGCCAACGACCTTACGCCAATAACCGGGGGCAAAGAACGAAACCAGATTAGCGTTGAATGACAATGCGAAAAACATCAGCGGATAACTACTCACATCGACATTGCAACCAGTAGAAATACTGATCATTGGATAGAGTGCCTGATACACAAACCCAGACGAATAACCATTTTCCGCCAGGTAATCCGCAATTGACATCGTTTTATAACGCGCGTTTCCGGAACTTATCACCTCTGACATGCCCAGCTGAAAACGACTAAATTCGCTCTCCATGGCCTGACGCATAGAGCCATCGTAGTGAACATTACTCCAGCACTGCTCTTCTTCGGGGAAATAAGCGTGGAACGACGAAGGTGCCACATAGTTTTCGATACCTAAGTAATTCAGTAAATTAAAAACATTCGGTGCAACCCGTTCGTTAAAGTACTCTACGCCCATATCCACGGGAATATTCTTTTGTTCATTGGTATCAACAAAGCACGTATAAACATGCCCGCCGATATAAGGGTTTGCCTCAAACACAGTTATATTATGCCGGTCGCGCAACTGCCAGGCTGCTACTGTACCCGCCGCACCACCACCGATAATAGCAATGTTTTTTTTCTTCATTGTGTACATGTCTCCAGTTTCGGCGTCCGCAGCCAATGAAAACATCTTTTCATGCCCATGCATCTTTGTGTAAACTTTATTTCTATCAATTGTAGTCGCCATATTTTCAAGTCCATAACGCGACTGATGGGATAACGTTTACAATAGAAATTTCGCGCTTGCTGCTCTTCTTCCGCACATAATGGAGTGATGTGAGCCAGATATTGCACTCCTTTCATCGACATCATTGATTTCACCGATGATATAATAGTTCCGGAGACTATTGGTGCCTTAAGCATTAACTGCGAATGGCGTGAATTGATATCACTCATCAAGTACAGTACCATTTGCTCTTTTTGGAATTGATAAAAACAACTTGCAGACCACACCATCCCTTCCGCAGCGACACTGAGCGTTAATACACGCTCCCGATTAATGAATTGGCAGATTTCACGTAATTGCTGTTCGTTATTCATAGTCTCTCCTTAGCATGATCTACGGATGATGCTCTGAATACGTTGATAATATTCTCTGATCCGTAGCTCAGGAGTGTTGCAATATTTGCTCTGCAATGGCGCCGGGGTTTTCACCGCTGATGATCAAGGATACCGGTATTTTACGCTGTAACTTCGTACTAATAACGCCTGCTGAAATTACGGCCAGCGCCGAATTGCCTCCACGATCAAAAAAGCTTGATGTGGCGTCAAATTCTTTGCATCCCAATATGGTAGCGAAAACCTGACAAACAGTCTCAACAATGGCTTGCCGTTGGACATTGTCCTGCGCTTCCGAAGAGCCGGCTGCGTCATGGTGCAACGTATTATTCCAACAGGGATCGGGCAGAGACTTTCTGTCAAGCTTGCCGTTCGGCTGGAGAGGAAATTCAGGCAGTACTACGAACAGATCTGGCACCATATAAGCGGGCAACCTATCAGCTAAATAAACCTCCAGCGACGCTTTGCTCAATGAGGCTTGGCTGACAATATATGCGGTAAGCATATCATCTCCCTGCCCTTCAAACGGCCTGGCCACCACCACTGCGCCAGTGATACCAGAGATATTCTCCAGCTCTTGCTCAATCTCGCTCACACCGATACGATTACCGCGAATTTTAATTTCCTCCTCACCACGTCCAAGCCACTCTATTTTTCCCGACTCGTGCAAGTGAACGCGATCCCCCGAGCGATAAAGCCTCAGGCCGGTTTGTTGGTGAGTGATAAACACTTTTTCTGTCCCTTCGCTGTTGCCGTAATAACCTTGTGCCAGACCGAGCCCCGAAATATAGAGTTCCCCCTGCTCGCATGGCTCAAGTGCTTCGTTAAGCACATGCAATTGAGTATTCGCCAACGCTTCGCCGATGGAAATATAATCTGCGTCACATTCTACACATTCGCACGATGTCCAGATTGTTGCTTCCGTTGGACCATACATATTCCATAATTTGCCACATACCTGGCACAACTTTTTCGCCAATGCCAACGGCATCGCCTCACCACCGGTCAGCAGCGTCATAGAAGCTTTAGGACGCCATCCAGTTGCCCACAAAATTTTCCATAGGCTCGGGGTCGCCTGAATGAAATCGCATTTCTCAATCAGAGGGATAATGCCTTCGATGGCGCTCACTTCATCATTGTTAGCCAACAGTACCGCCCCGCCAACGCTCAGAGGCAGGAGCAGTTCAAGAATGGAAATATCAAACGCTACCGTGGTATGCGCCAAAAAGATATGGGATGAGCGCACTTCCAATCGCTCGGCAACAGCGATTAAGAAGTTGCGTAGTGCTTGATGTCCGATGCTAACGCCCTTAGGTTGCCCAGTAGAACCACTGGTAAACAGGATGTAAGCAATGTCATCGTACCGCCTGGTGACACAAACCATCTTTCCGACCGCGCTAGGTTCGGGATATACCACGTTCTGGTGCAACTGTCGCGCCAGAACGTTCTCGTCCGGATGAATGAGCAGTACTTTCGGTTTGGCAACATCGACGTAGAGTTTCAGCCTGGACAATGGATAGGCTGGGTCCAGCGGGACAAAGGTGGCCCCAAGAGCCAATGTAGCGACCATCGCCGGGATCAGCCACTGATCGCGATGCAGCAATAACCCGACAACGTCATTCGGGCCAACACCAGACTCCTTCAGTTGCTGCTGTACGGCAACGACACGCTGCCCGAATTCAGTGTAATTCATACGGCTCTCGCCGTTGATTAGCGCAGTTTTCTCTGGATGTGTAACGATTGACTGTAAAATCAACTCGGCCACGTTGCCAGTTTCACTGATATTCACACTGCGGTTTCCTGTCATCAGGTCTGACATGAGAATCTCCTGTTGGCAAATCATTTAGAAACGTGTTGGCATCGTTATTCAACTGCCGAGAGAGGACATAATATCGTCCACCCACTGTTCATCACGAAATGAGGCCGATACACCGCAAAAATCCATATTTAGACTGCGTAGGAACGGTCCAATGCAAATGACATCCGCCACGTTGAAGCTCTGCATCTGCCGAATCATCGCAGGAACAAATAACATTTCCGTTTCACCGCGTACGCACATCTGTTTGACTCCCATCGGGTCGTCAACTATGCCGATCTCTGGCAAGCAGGTCACCACCGGGTAACGCAGTGAAGGCAAAACGCGCTCCTTCAAATATGCGTCGACCTGTTCAGCGATTCGCCGGCGATAAGGGGTGTGATATGCCGAGTTGCACAACGCCGGTGGTAGTACCTCCAGCACACCTGAACCTTTCTGCCCACACCCCTCCAGCACCCGTCGCAATCCTGCAACCATCAGCAGTGAGCCAATACCGTGATGAATCAATCCATAATCAACAGCGATGCGCATTTCCGGCGGCTGATGATAGAAATCGCGTTCACGTTCTTCCGTCACCATCACAAATCCCACCGTTTCGTCTTCGCTCTCTGGTGTGTCGACCCGTAAGCTAATCAATGCGGTTGCGTCGTCCACCGTTAACCCTCCGCTTACGCAGAGTGCAGCCACCTCTCCAAGGCTGATGCCACCTACACAGCTCGGCGCACCACGTTGTTCAACGATATCGTCGGCAATGCCCAGCATGCCAGCGAGTAGTCCTAAAGAAACCACCTGCATGCATGATGTGTCATCAGGCAGCGGCGTCTTACGTAATATCGTGTTGACATCCACACCAGCCGAGCGTGCAACTTGCCCGAAACGAGCTCGAACCTGAGGGTGGTTATCGTAAAGACGCTGCATGTCTTTCATCATGTGGGAAACATCCGCAGGTCCAAAAATCAGCGCATAAGGGAGGGTCACAGTATCTCTCCTTTACTTTTATTTTCTGACCAAGATGGTGAGACACGAAATCCCCGATTACACATCAGAAAATCGCTCAGGTAGGCATCGTGAGGCACCGAGGGGGCCATCCAGGTAGTGGGAATATCGCCGATATAAACATTACTGATGCTGGCATCGGACAAAATCGACTCCAGCAACTGGGGGTGTCGAGACAAGACCGTCACGACCAGAGATCCTGATAGCATCGGTGCGCTGCGTATAGCGTGATAAGGCGCAACCGTCACACATGGGAAAGGCAACTCGCGCTGTACCCTCGGATCATCAGGCTCAGTCACCTCAGTCACCAGCGGATACACTATGTAGCCCTCCGGCATCGGATCAGCCTCAATTGGCGAGTCGAGCACAGTGCTCAACCAATCTACCGATTGCCGTGATACAAGTGGCAGCATCTCCAGCGGTAGCTGTTGCAGTGCCAGCTTTAAACGTCGACAAAAGTCATGCATATCTCCCTCTACTAGCACTGCACTGGCTGACACGCAGGCGGCACCTCCGAGATCGGTCATTGATTTTGCCACCAATGCGGCCGCTTCATCCAAACAAGCGTCAGCGCCGACAACAATCTTGGCACGCCCAGGCCCTTGCACGCGCACCTGGGGATGAAAACGGTATTTATCCACAATATCTTGGCCACCATACGCCAGCGTCAAATCAGATGAAGCCACCAGCTCATCCGCTCCACGATAGTCCGTGGGGATCAGCGCTACATAATGCTCCAATCCTGCTTGCGCCATAGCACGAACTACGCGTTGCGCCGTGAAGGGCTCGCGCGTAGAAGGCCTGACAAGAACACGGTAGCCCAGCGCTACTGCTTGCGGCCAAAGGGCATGAATGCCCGGCCCGTTACCAGCCGCCAGTACCGCGAAAACGTCACCTTTTCGGCTGAATAAACTGCATCCAGCCAGCGCCTGCGCATCGTACCTTGACCAGCAAGCACCTTTTGGCCTGCCCGCATCGATAATCTGCGACATATCGCGCAGTGCCTGTGCGATAATTGCCAAGGCGTTTTGCATCACCGCGATCGGTAATCCAGTGGTACGATGCACCCGTTGACAATACGCATCGGGTGACAGCCCCGCGATTGAGTCATGTTGAAAAGTATCCGCCGCACGTGCCATCGCAGCATGAATTTCCGCCAAGGATAAAGTGGGGGCCTCTCTCATCGAGCCAATAGTACGGTGGATATAAACTGGCGGAGCGATCGCCATTTCCGCGACAGGAGTACCGAGCAGATCCTGGACCGTGACTCGGCGCCGAGTGGCATATTCGCAACCCATAGCTACAGCCTCAATCTGCTCCACGGCTGAAGAATCAAAGGGAGAGTACATGGTTAATAGACCCCCTCAATAACCGTACGTCCGTCAATGACCGGCAACGGACCAACATCACTGACTGACGAGCCGGGAAAATCGTCGTTGCGCGGCCAGCGTACCGCTGTATCACGTTCCAGAATATTGGGGAAGAAGGCGTAACGGCTGAGATGATGCATGATAACTCGCCCACGTTCGCCAAACTGAACGGGATGCCGCGTTTGCGGTTCAACTACCTCCAGCAAGATATAGGGAGCAAAACTATCGAAAATTACTGAATCATTGGAATCCACTGGGCAACGTGCCTTGGCTTCTCCCAGTACCATCGTACTGCCATAGCTGGCGTTGATCGGCACCATCGGAAATACCTCCTTCTGCAGGAACGCCAGTGTATCGGGATCCATTTGGGTCCCCCCCCAAGTAATTTCCTTCAAGGTCTGGTTCATATGCGCTACCAGCGCCGGGCGTTGCGCCATCCGTTCCAGAATCGGCGGAGTGGCGATAAGGTACTGGATAGACTGTGTGTACAGAATATCCTCGGCCTGTTCGACGATATGCGCAGCATAGGCTTGCATTCCTGCTATATCGTTGCGCTGAATGCATTTCTTGACCCAACGCGGATCTAAATCGACGCTAAAACACAACCCACCTTTAGCCCGGGCACGACGAGCGTTGATTGCGCCGACAATATGCGGGCCGGTGGGGACCAACGCCAGAGTATTGCCGGGCTGTTCGTCAGTGCCAGACCGCAGGCCGGACAAACGCCAGCTAACCAACTCGTCTAGCCACTGCTCAAACACAACGATGCGTTTCGGTTTGCCGGTAGTGCCGCCGCTTTCAAAAACGCCCGCCAGTGTCAAGTGATGCAAACCGCGCGGGATCAGCGCTTCGACTGGAATATCGCGTAAACGATCCGAGACATCGGGGAAACGCGCCAGATCGGCGAAGGTATTAACCTCATGCAGCGGATCAAAATCGATCGATTGGCGCATTTCCAACCAGAACGGCGCACCAGTTTCTGGTGAAAAATGCCATTTCATCATTCCCGTCAGATGGGTAGTAAAGTCAGGTAAATTCATCATATTTTCCCATAGTTACGGCTGTAACCAAGTGCTTCGCCATTCGTTCCGGTGATACTCGGCCCGCAGTCGCCGGTGCAGACGATCAGAACTGGCGGCCCAAAACTCCACCGCCTGCGGTATCAATTGGTAGACGGCGAAACGCTCAGGGCAGGGCAACGCTCCCCTGCTCTCAAGAGCCTTTGCCGCCCGACGCAACGTCTCACTGTCCAACAGCGGTTCACTTTGATGAGAAACTGTCGACATCGCATGCAACGGAATCGGGCGTTTTTCCCAAACCGCCTTGGACACGGACTGCGGCTGTCTAACCACTCTGCCGCTGACTGAGAGCTGCCGTCCCAACTCTTTCCAGTAAAAGTGAGCGCAAGCATGTGGATGGCTGTTGATATCCTGAATCTTGCGGCTACAGCTGTGAGTAGCAAACAGAATACCTCTTTCATCAAAATCGAGGATTGCCATAACACGCGAGCTCATTTCCCCCTGAGCGTTGGCGGTCGTTAGCACCATTGCACGCGGTTCTCTGACCTGTTCGCGTATCGCTTCCTGCACCCAGGCACAGGCGAGTTCAATCGGTTGATTCAGCTGTGTATGGAAAGGCAAAAAGTCCGTATCTACCTTGCCGCTGACACTTTCAAACGCACTGCTTCCCATTTTTCCTTCTCCTTCAAATTGCGTAGGTGCCCTGCGCTACTTGGATGGCTTGTCCTCCGGCATACAGCCGATATGTTCCGCCATCTCTATGTGCCATGCCGTACATTTTTGACGGATGCCCTATCTCTATCCCCTGCCAGATCTCCAGAGGCTGGTCAAAGTCGCTCCAGCCGTGCCGCGCCAAATGCAGCGCCAAAGGCCCGGCAGCCGAGCCAGTCGCCGCGTCCTCCACTACGCCGTATGCCGGTGAGAACATGCGTAGACGCCAGTAATTGCCGTCATGGCAGAAACAGAGCGCAGCCATATTCTCATGCTGCGCCAACGCTCTCTGATCGGGATTGAGGGCCGCCAGAGTTTGTATATCAGTGATGCCGACAAAGACGTGACGCGGCCCAACATCGTACTGTTCAATCGGCAAGGTGCTGTGCGACACCCCCAGCGCGAGCATCAGCGCTTCAGCTTGCGCATAAGGTTGGATTATCGGGGATGGCTGAAGCATATCGACATGTGCGACCGGCAAATCGCTGCGCAGCCTGGCATTCTCCAGCGTGAAGGGGAAAATGCCCTTCGCCGTTTCAATATTCAGGGTGGTTTTTTTCAACCGTAGAGACAGAGCCAGCGCTGTTCCCAGCAACGGATGACCGGCAAATCCCAACTCGTTCACCGGAGTAAAAATACGGACATGCGCATCCCCACCGCTACGAGGACATGACACAAATGTGGATTCTGAAAGCCGCATTTCTGCCGCGATGCGCTGCATGATTTCCGGTTCAAGATCATCACAATCGAAAAATACGGCGACCGGGTTGCCAGCCAGCACACGATCGCTGAACGCATTTACGATGACATAGCGGTGCATGTTTCCTCCCGATTCAGTAAAGACGCCCAAGGCGCGATAATCGATTCATTCAGGCAAGATGCGGCAACGATGAAACGCAGCCGCACATCTGGCTCCCGGCCGATCGCCTCAGCAGCCGCATTCAACGGCAACGCCGCGAGTTCGGGCTTATCATCGCGCCATACCATCACTGCCCCCCAACGCGGCGGCCCCTCATTCATAATCCAGTATTTGACCTGCAAGGCGTGAATTCGCTGCCAGGCGACCAAGTCGACCTGCTCAAGCTGAGCCTGCAGTTGCTTGATGTCCGGCTCGCCCGGCCCCAACTCCCACCACACGCATTCCATGATCATGAGGCCACCACCTGTTGGATTGATTCATAAAGGATCCGCGGCCCATCGATGGTCAACACCGACTCTGGATGGAATTGCATTGATGAAAAGCGCGGCCCGCGCAGGCCATAAATTTGGCCAGTCGCCTCATCCCGCGCGACGCGAATCTCACCATACTCGCTGGCTAACGTATTGCTGGTCGCCAGTCCGGTGAACGTGTTGTAAAAACCCACGCGTTCGACCTTCCCAAAAAATGGAATCTCTTTTTGGATCCCTTGATTAGGTAACGTCAGCGCAACTATCGGGTACCCCAAGATGGTGCACAGAATCTGATGACCGAAACAGATCGCGATAAAAGGTTGCCCTTCTTGTATCGCGGTCTTAATTAGTTTGCGGCTACAGATCACCCGTTCGTCGCTCAGATTACGTGGATCGCCAGGACCTGGGCCAATTACAAGCAGTTCATGCGGCTTGGGTTGGATAGGAGAAGTGTAATGAACAAGCCGGACGTTGAATCCTATCGCACACAACTGATACTTCATCATCGAGGTGAAGGCATCCTCGTTATCAATCAGCAGCACCTCGCCCTGATGGCATATCGAATTTGTACCGGCGTTATCACGCCAAAAAGCGGCCAGGCGATGGCTATGCTTTTGTAGCGCAATGGCGACCTGTTCATCCTGAAAAATGGACGTTGACTTGCCATTCACCCCCATGGCCCGCTGTAACGCGGCGGCCTTCGCCCGCGTTTCCGCCGCTTCTGCGTCAGGATCTGAAGTGCGAACCAACGTAGCTCCCACCCCTAGAGTTAGCGCGCCCGTCGGATCAATTTCACTCGTTCTGATGAGGATCGCTGAATCGATCGTCGGCTCACCGTCCTCATAGCCCAGCAAGGCGGCAAAGCCACTATAATAGCCTCGTCCGGATGCTTCATATTTGGCGATAACGCGCGCTGCATTTTCCAGCGGGCTGCCGGTAACTGTCGGCGCAAACATGGAAGACTGCAAAATTTCAGGTACGGGCAACGACGAATGCCCCTCAAGCCGATAGCCGGTATGCGCCAGACGCGACATCGGCGTTAAAAAGGGACCAAATGCCTTAACGTCGGCGTCGCAGATGCGAGTCATCATCTTCAGCTCTTCATCCAGCACCATCGATAGTTCATCCTTCTCCTTCTCATTGGATAAGAAGTCAAGCAGCCCTTCACGGGTAGGCCCGGAGGAGGGATAGCGATAGGTGCCACTAATCGGCGTCATGGAGACTCTTTGTTGCTGCAGCGTGATATGTCGCTCAGGAGATGCGCCTATCAACGTGACATCCCGGCACTGAATGAAAAAAGTCCAGTAAGCGCCGCTTTCTTGTAGCAGCAGGTTTTTAAAGAGAGTTAATCCCGTCTCGCAGCCATAATCTGTGAAGGTGGCAGTAAAGGCGCGGCGGATAACGAAGTTAGCTCCTTGACCAGTGCCGATCTCCCGCTGAATGACTTGAGCGACCATATGCGCATACTCATCGTCGGAAGGCTCAAACACGGCGTTGTTCACCTTCAATGGAGCATTGGGCAGCAAGGCCAGAGCCTCATGGAGTGGTACTTTATGGCTGCGTGTATTGATGAACGCAATGAGAGGTTTACCGTCGTCATTAACAGCATAGCCTCGTTCAGCAATCTGCCGATAAGGCGCGACAAGCAACGTTTGCTGCCCGTTGCCACCGCCAGCATTCGTTGGTAAATCAGCCAGACTCTGCAAACTGTTTAGATGCCGTTCTTCCCCTATGATTACTTCGATTTCGGGAACTGCGCTGTGCTCACATCTGAATAACAGCGCAAACGATTCATGTTTACTGCCATGCCGCAACAAAGAGGTGATTGCCGGATCTGTATTCATGCCGTCACCTCGCCCACCGATAATATCGACGCACAACATGAAGCGGCGTAAGTCAGCATGCGTTGATGGGCCGCCTGCGAAAAATCAGCTATCGCGTCCCGCACTAAAAAGACCTCAATATCCCTAGAGTAAGCATCCAATGCTGTGGTTAAAATACCTATTTGTGCATAAACACCACATATGATTATTTGATCACGCTGCTGGTCGGAAAATATATTCGCAAGCTCCGAAGAAAAGAACGCACTATATCGCCATTTTTTTAATACAGGCTCATTCGGCTGAGGAAATAATAATGGTGTGATTGCTGTGTGCATCGGATCGGCATCCATTCCCGCCCCCCAAAAATCATAAAGCAATCCACGCTCTTTGGCGTTCATACTACCTTTCTGACCTGTGTAAACCACGGGAATGGATTGCCTTCTCGCCCAAGCTAATAATTGCGCACAATTCGTCAACAAGGTATTTCGCAATAACTCAGGTAACGGGTTAAGGAAAAATTTTTGCATATCGTGAACTAAAAGCAAGCTCCTAGATGGAGTGATGCGCCAGTTCACTTTATTTTGCATTAACGATACTACCGAACAAAGATCATAATCTTCAATTTCAGGTATAGCCATATTATATCCCCGTCTTATTTAGCACGTAATAAGGAATTACATAAAAAAGAGACAAAGATGAATCAATCAAAAATATCAGGTTGGAATTCCTTCCCTGATTATTTTCGGTACTTCAATACCTAGTGCCCGAAATTGCTGGCAAGGATTCATAAACTCACGTTGAAGGATAATCCTTCCATTTTTAAACTGGAAATAATGAATGAAGTGATTTTGATAAAACCCTTTGGAGTAACCCTTAAAATTAATCTCTCCTTTACCATCACATTCAACCCAAAAAATATCTGGATCCTGTGTATCAAATATCTGCACATTGTACCAACGCCAGTCGGGGAAACAAGCCAACGACCATACTGCATGTTTAGCCAACTGATTTTTACTTTTAATAACTACCGGTTCGCCACTATCTGTAGTCCAAAGTCCACCACATCCCTCCTCATCAAACAGTTCGTGCCTAGATAAACGGGCTTGCCCATAAGTGTTCATATATTGTTCAACAATATTACGATTTCTCGCACGCACTTCACTTTCCATCATCACTGTTCCTTAACGCCTTATAAAATGAGATAAAATATCTATTCATTTATACGATGCCAGCCAGACGCCGTTGCCCCTCTTGGATGATCAATGCATTTAACGATTCCCCCAACAGCAGCCGCAACGGTGGCGTATCTGAGTCTACCAGCGCCATCATCGGTGCCACGGCGGCATCAGGAGCGGCCAATGGCAAACGTGGCCAGCTTTGCAGCATCATCTGCTCATGTGAGGGATAGGCCTGACCGCGTTCTGGGCGCACAGCCGAACTGCCAATCCAATCGGTCAGGTGTGGACCTGGTTCGACCAATGTGACATTGATTCCAAACTCTTTAACCTCCTGAGCCAGTGTTTCGACCATACCTTCCACCGCCCATTTTGTAGCGTTGTACATCGCCATGCCAGGTAACGCCAGCAAACCAGCAATGCTGGAAATCTGGACAATGTGCCCATACCCTTGTCTCCTTAAATATGGCAGCACCGACTGAATAACCCACAACGACCCCAGCAGATTGGTTTCGACAATCTGCCTAGCATCCTTTTCCGGCACATCCTCTAAAGGGCAAAACAAACCATAACCAGCATTATTCACCACAACGTCTATGCGCCCGAAAGCCTGGAAGCCGGTTTCCACCGCAGCCGCAACAGATGCTCGATCACACACATTCACCTTCACAGGCAAGAGATACTCGCCATACCCAGCAGCTAGCTCGGCCAATTTCTCCGGCTCACGTGCAGTAGCAATAACGCTATCCCCTCTTTTTAACGCAGCTTCAGTCCAGACACGACCAAAGCCACGAGCCGCACCGGTGATCAACCATATCTTTCTCATATGTCTCTCCTCGAGTGCTATAACAAACCTAGAGCCGATGTTCATCTATTCCTAAATAGATCACTGATATCAACTACTTGGAAAGATAACATCGGCCATTTCAATTACAACCTCTCGATCCCACTTGTGTCCGTTGCACATAGGCGAATACGATGTCCATCAGGATCAAGTGCAACAAAAGTGTACCCAAACTCCAATTTGCTTGGTGGTAATGCCATTGGTATATTGCGGGCTTTAAAATCGCGATAAATAGCATCAACCTCCTCGTTCGAAATATCACTCAGGCACAGTTCAAACCCACCGAATGCTTGCTGGGGTTGCGGCTCAATATCATGCTTGGATTGCAACCCTAAAATAAAGCCATCGTTCAGAGAGAATACGGAGAATCCAGGGAAAGATTCGATCGGCCCCTTGCCCAAAATAGATTCATAAAATGCGGTACTGACTTCTACATTATCGACGTATAAAATTACACTATTAGGCTTGAACATATACTTCTCCTGTAGACTATATAACGTTAGATTTTTCAATAAAACTCATATATCTCAATTAAGTATATTATGAATATAAAATTAATCATGACCAAGGAAAGAGTAAGCGCGAGGAAAAGACCGTATAGAATGAAATGTTCTTTGCAATACCCACCCACAACATATGAGTAGCGAGAAAAAACCATATCTACATATCGAATTGTGCTAACAAAAATATTCAATATGAAATTATTAGTATGATAATTATTAAGTAGCCAACTCATAGTTACTCTTCCTTTGTGAATGGCGTTTTATAATAACTATTAATACAATTTAACAACTCTCAAAATGCTATACATTTCCTTACAATAATAGTTCAAACAAACCAACAATCAAAAGCAAAATTTGTACACAAAATAACACTTATTGATCTACATCAATAAAATGTCATTTTGTTATTTTTCCATTGGCGTCATCACTAATAATTATGTAATGAAATATATTTTGCTTGTAAATGCTAAATAGGGGATAAAAATGGATATCACAACAGCACCACACTGTCAGTTTAGTAGAGAAAGTATTTCTTTCTTAAGTGAAGTAAAACGGCAAAACAGTAAAGAGTGGTTCGATAAAAACAAGTCTATATATAAATCATGTTTGCTGGAGCCTTTTCAAAAACTAGTTAAAGAACTCACACCTACAATGCAAAGTATAGACCCCCATATTGAAGTGAGCCCTACAATAGGTAAAACTATATCTCGCATCTATCAGGACATACGCTTTTCTAAAGATAAATCCCGATTTCGTAACAGAATGTGGCTGACGTTTAAACGAGATAAAAAGTTTTGGATTGACTCTCCAGTTTATTTCTTTGAAATCAGACCTGATAGTTTTTATTACGGGTTGGGCTATTACTCTGCTACACGAGCTACAATGGATCGTGTAAGGGAAAATATTATTTGTCGCAAAAATGAATTCCGAAATGCTACAGATCATCTTTTACCAGCATTTGAACTGGTAGGCGAAACATATAAACGCCGTTTGAAGCCCGAACAACCTGCAGACATCGCCACTTGGTATAATCGAAAATCTTTTTCCGTCATTAAAGAAAATTATGACATCATCGAACTGTTCGAGCCAAAATTAGTAAGCACATTGGCTCACTCTTTTATTCAGTTAGCGCCACTTTATACTTTCCTAATTCATATTGAAGAGGGTGGTGACTCCAATTAGTAGAACATATATTTTTCGATAAAGGCACCGATGACTTTTCATGAAGTTCTACAGAGCGCGAGAAACAGATAGTTCTGCGGGCCAGACGTTTGATTCGGGTTCTCAGGGTCAGATTGTTGCGCTCAATGCGCTGAGTAAAAATCTTACCAGTCAGATGCTTCTCCTTCGATAACTCTCTGGTGTAACTACCCCATTCGTCAGTGGTCAACATACCGATGGTAAAAGGGGTAAGCAGCGCCAGCAATTCACGACAGGTTTCATCAGTCCGGGGGCCAAAAGTGTAGGCCAGAACGCCACCAGTTTTCGTGTTGTACGCGTACCAGAGCCAGTGCTGTCGCGCTTTACTGCCGACAAAACTCCATTGCTCATCAAGTTCGCAGATGAGTGCCATATCAGCATGAGCGACCGGGGATGAAGTTATTCTTCGTGGCGAGAGTTTTTTAAAGTCCGGATGACAGTATTAATGCCGATTTTCAGCGTACGGGCAGTATCGCGAACTCCGGCACCGTTGAAAGCCATTTCAGTGATTTGGTCTTTAACTCCCGGTTTACGGGCCTCGTAACGGTAAGTGAGCTGAAACACTCGATGACAGTCACGGCAGCGAAATCGATCATGTCCTTTTGGGTTATTCCCGTGACGGTAAACCTGAACGGACTGGCAACGGGGGCAATGAAGGTTAACTGTGACCATGAAAGAACCTTAAAAGTGACTATTATATGTATTAGCTCAGATTTAACCTGACACAGCTACGGCACAGATCTAAACCTAATCTGACAGGCCGCTTTGTGCCAAAAGCGGAGAGCCTGTACATAGATTTGTGTAATTGCCTGATTTTGATATGTTCAATCCAACATCAAAAGCAGGTTAATTTATGGACGAAAAACAGTTGCAGGCTCTGGCTAACGAACTGGCCAAAAATCTCAAAACCCCTGAAGATCTCAGCCAGTTCGATCGCCTGCTGAAGAAAATCAGCGTTGAGGCAGCTCTCAACGCTGAAATGTCCCACCATCTGGGCTACGATAAAAACCAGCCTAAACCGGGTGCCAACTCCCGCAATGGCTATTCCACAAAGACCGTTATCACCGGTGATAGCCCCCTGGAACTACGCACTCCGCGCGATCGTGATGGCTCTTTTGAACCGCAACTTGTGAAGAAAAACCAGACCCGGATCACTGGGATGGATAACCAGATCCTGTCGTTGTACGCCAAAGGCCTGACAACCCGCGAAATAGCGGCTGCGTTTAAAGAGCTGTATGACGCTGATGTCTCACCGGCGCTGGTATCGAAGGTCACCGATGCCGTTATGGAGCAGGTAGTCGAATGGCAAAACCGGCCACTGGATGCGGTCTATCCCATTGTTTATCTTGACTGTATTGTCCTGAAGGTTCGGCAGGACAGTCGCGTAATCAATAAATCCGTATTCCTCGCACTGGGTATCAATATCGAAGGCCAGAAAGAGTTACTGGGTATGTGGCTGGCCGAAAACGAGGGAGCGAAGTTCTGGCTCAATGTGCTGACTGAACTAAAAAACCGCGGCCTGAACGATATTCTCATAGCCTGTGTCGATGGGCTGAAAGGCTTCCCGGACGCTATCAACACGGTGTATCCGGAAGCCCGCATCCAGCTGTGCATCGTGCATATGGTGCGCAACAGCCTGCGGTTCGTTTCCTGGAAGGACTACAAAGCCGTCACCCGCGACCTGAAAGCCATCTACCAGGCCCCCACAGAAGAAGCAGGCCAGCAGGCGCTGGAAGCGTTCGCCAGCGCCTGGGACAGTCGCTACCCGCAGATAAGCCGGAGCTGGCAGGCAAACTGGACCAACCTGGCGACGTTCTTCGCTTACCCGGCAGATATCCGCAAAGTCATCTACACAACCAACGCCATCGAGTCGCTGAACAGCGTAATCCGGCATGCCATCAAAAAACGCAAGGTGTTCCCGACGGATGACTCAGTGAAAAAGGTCGTGTGGCTGGCAATCCAGGCGGCTTCACAGAAATGGACGATGCCACTGCGGGACTGGCGTATGGCAATGAGCCGCTTTATTATCGAGTTCGGTGACCGCCTGGACGGTCACTTCTGAGAAAAGGCATTTACACAGAATCGTGTACAGGGTCGTGTACTTACATAACCTTCATTTTTATGCCATCCTTAAATGTATAATACCCACCATTGTTACTATAAACTGTATCTCCGTAAGCATCTGTTTTACCTGTATTACTATAAACGCTTACCTTACAGAGGTATCTTTTGGGCTATAACCATCAGGTAATTGAGAGCCTTTACCAATAATATTAACCGGTCGTCCTCCGCTTTTAGAGTCGATGATACCAACAGCAGAAATCCCTGAACCACCGACTTTCTCTCTCATGTAAAACAAGTGGTTGAGTGAGTTAGGTTTTACGGTGGGTAGCAATGTTACTCTCACCCACCAAGCCGGACAGTTGATTATCCGGCTGGCTGAGGGGGAGTAGAGCGGCTAAGGAGATCCCTGTGTGGGACTGGGGATCTCTATTTTTAGAGACACTGATTTATTATCAAATAAATATTTCTTGTTTTATATCATCTTCGAATAATATTAAAACACTACTTTCAATCAATATAAACTCATGATTTTCCTGGCATACAACAACATCTTTCAATATGATGGGCATAGCAAAATAAAAATATTCGCTGCCAACTAAACTTCCAAATGTTTCATCTTGCTCAAAAATTTTTTTAATATTACTTTCAGATAAAATTATCTTAGTACATTTATCTGTACTATTTATGTTATCTGAATCCGCTATAAATCCTTTAAGTGAACCATCAACCATTGTAATAAACAAAAAGCCGCTTAGCTCCCTAATCACATTTCCCTGCAATGAAAATAAATCCCACTTGCTATTCATATGTTCTCCTTATTATTTTTTCGGTGACGTGATTATTGCCTGTCCCATATATTTATTTTTAAATTCATCAATAGGGGTAAAATATTGTCTTCCCAATGCAGGATCCCGTATTGCAACAACAGTTTGACCGTTCCTGACTGTAATCCCATCAACAACTACCGCATGACCACCTCTATCAAGCTTCATTGCAACAATTGCTGGATTTCCTTTTGATGTTGCAACAGCAAGCTCCTCAACGGATACTCTAGATATAAAGCGAGCATCGGCAAGTCCTTGGTTTCTCATTGCTGAAGCTAAATTGTTCATTCGAGCTCCCTGAGGAGTAACTTTAGCATCAGTAATTAACTTTCCGAGATCATAATTCAGCCCTGAAGTATTCATAACCATTGCACACGAATTAGGGCCGCATGTAGGTAAATTACCCTGATTAAGGACTAATCTATCACCATTTCTTACTATACTTGTGCTTAAAGGGTTTCCTGGTTCCAGATTTCCTATTTTTACAGGGATCCATTTGCCATTGCTCCACTGAAGAGCTTTCCCACCAACAGAAACTACTGATGTACCAGCCATGTTGTAAAAGGTAGCTTCACCAATTTCATGTCCTGTTGATACACCTAAGGAAAATAAAGCTTTCTCTAATGACTGAGCGGGAATATCTTGACTCAACCACTCCTGAGGGATACCAATAACTGTTTTACCAACTTGGAGGGTATCACCAAGCATTTCACTAGCAGAATGATTAGTTACATAGTTAGTCACATTTGTAGCAAGATCTACTACTTTTTCTGGGCCTGTATTCACAACTCCATCAATAACACTCTCAACTCGTGTGTTATCTGGATAATATTGATAATCCAAATCCCCCAAAGATGTATTTTCTGTGACTATTTTTACATGTTCTCTATAGCTGTTATCATAATCTGTTTTTATCGTTGCATATTCTTTGCGTTGACATTCCATATCACCTTGGCAAGCGATCACTGCCGCTTCCATTTCTTTCCCCATTTCTCTAACTAGCTGTTGTTTATATGCTAATAACTCATCATCTTTACGTTGACTCAGTTCATTAGTTTCACGTACAACTTTTAATTGGCAATCTTTATCACCGTTACAACGAACATATTTTTCATCTGCTTCTCGTTTATCTGCTCCCGTCAGATAGTTATTCTCAACAGTTGTTTTCCTACCTGAGCTGCGTTCGCCACACTCTGTGTATCTCCGCCTGTCAGACCACCGGCAAGACCTGACGCCAGCGTTGCCCAGACACTGACATTCTCTTTTTCCCGTTCTGTCAGTTCACCCGGCTGTTTGTTGTAGATATATTCGGCCAGTATACCGATGGCTTCCCCTGTCATCGCCCCGGTCGCCTGCGCCGCAACATTCTCACCTTTGGCCAGCGCAAGGGCGGCATTCGCTATACCATGAGCAATGGTGCGTTTCAGTTTGACATCGATTTCTTCATCCGGGATCTGTTTTTTTATTTCATTTGCGATAAACGGTGCTGCACCATTCGCCAGCGCCGCCTTCAGATCTCCCCCCATCACGCGCTGAACCGCTGCCGTTGCCGCCTGCATGGCACGGGTATACTTACCGCCGGTGCCAAAGCCCGATTCCGCTAAGTTTTTCTCAACCTCTTTGTTAAATAGCAGTGCAGTGATATCCCTGTCACCCGCACTCTTACCTTCAGCAATCAGCTCCGCTTTCGCTTTATCGATATCATCCTGTTTATAGTTGCGGATATCAAAGTCTGCCTTCGCCTTTTCCGTGGCTCGGATTGTCGCCTCAGTCCGCACGATATCTCTGACCTGAACACCAATTTCACCAAGCAGTTGCTGCTCTTTTACCCGGTTCTGCTCTTTCTCTTTATCAAAGATTTTATTCAGCACTGAATGCGCATTTTCCGTATCACGGCTCAGCGTCGCCACATCCTGCGTCTGATGTTCTGTATCCCGGATAATCCATTTACCCTCAGGGACAGTCGCATGCGTGGTATAAAGCGATAACAAAGCCATGCAACTGGATGAGTTTCCCGACAGTAATATCAAAACCCTCTCTATCAGCAAAATCCCAGCTGGTGTTGTCTTATCTGCTCCCAAAAAACGTAGAGCAAATATCTCTGAGCCTGACCAAGATTTTTTCTGTATACAAAAAACCCGCCACAATGGACGGGATTCTCTGTTTAATCTTTGCAACGAGTTAACGCCAGCCTGAGACCTTCACCGATTTCAGAAGGAGAGTTATCAACAGTAATAATAACATTCTCCGACAGTTCAAGTCCCTCCCAAGCTTCTAGTTTTTCATGGCGCATTGGCGATATTGTAATTTCACCGTTTGTAAGATGTATAATAGAATGTTTCATATCTTTGAATAATGCTCGTTTTGTTTTATATCCATATCTATCCATCAACATTTCTATCCATGCCGTGTATTTTTCTTTTCCTTTTTCACGGTCAAAAAAAACAATGCGATCCTCTAAATTAACTAATGTTCTGCTATTTGATAATGCTTGTAAGACGGCTTCACCAACACATTGATCGTTAGCATCAGGCTGTAATAAATGAGGAGGGAAGAGAGGATCTGAACTAGTTCTTCCGAAACCTGATTGCGTTTCAATTAGTAAAAATTCTTTTGTACAATACACACTAGCCCAGTAATCCTGATCTTTATTAAATTTCATATTTATTTCACCTGTGTCACTTTAACTTCAACGCCTTTACTTTTACCATATTCAATAGCACGGTTAATTTCCGCCCACTGTATTTTAGTTGTACTCACAGGAACAGCTAACTGAATTTCTTTATTAACAATCATCCTGGTGTTAATGGTGTATTAAATAGCGTATAACCTTTAAAGTTAGCTGCACTATCAATGTTTCCTTTAATCGAACTGTACACCTGATTAGGATTTGTTAATTTTGCCATTGTCTGCGTATCCATAGACTTGACGCTTATTGCTGTTTTTGTTGCACCATCATAGTAATCAAAAGTTTTAAAATTCTTCGGTAAACGGGCATTAGCAGGTAACGATTTACCTACAAAATCTTCCCACGGCATTCCTTGTTTTATATTCCCCTGCCCCCATTGAATCCCAACTTCGGATGCTTTGACAGTCGCAGTCGCTGTATTGCGACGCATAAAAGGAAATAGCTGCAACGCCGATATCCTTTGCCAATAGACCTAATGAAGCCACTGCCACTTGATTTTCAGGGTCTGACACAAACAGCGCATATTTCATCCATTCCGGACTATTCATGTCTATTTTAGCCAAATCCTGACCATTCCATTGCTGTTTGATGGCTGTATCAAAAGCTTCCCACTGCTCAACCAGATAGCCATACTGTTGCTGGCATTGCTCTGGAAATGTAGAGCAAACAGCTTTAATTTCTTCCTGTTGACGAACATTGGTATCTACCATGTCACGGATAACTTTCTGACATTCATCACCAACACAAGTTCTTGCTTTATGCGCAAAGGTCAGGAGTAGTTACTATGGCTAAACGCAATTGTAAGTCAGAACCGTGTACAACTGAAGCGCCGCACCCCCCACCCGCTGTGAGTTCTACAGCCGGGCCGTACATAAGGCGATATTTTTACGCGACGAGTGGATAGAACAGGCGGGATTTACTGACGGGATGCAGGTTAAAATCCGTGTGATGCCCGGCTGCATCGTCATCACCACCCAGAACAGCCGCGAGCTGTGGGGCTGCGCCGAGGGGCTGAGCGTGACGCATGTCAACAGGCCGAAGATGCTCCAGTGGTTTAACTCCTTCCCCGGCGCGCTTGATCACCGGCGATCTGCCGGTGATCAAACGCGGGAACGGGCATTGTGGGTAAGCCTGACGGCAGGCAGTAAGATCCCGGCGCTGGGCCGGCTGGTGATTGAGGCGGAGTTTAAGTTCTGAGGTACTTTTAATGACGATCTCGGCGCAAGGCCGGGATTTATTCTATCAATTTTTAATTTATTCACATTTTATCTAACATTAAAAAACATTTACCAAAGGAATAACCTAGCTGCATACAGCCATTTAGGCCATCCCATATATGCTGTGCAACCCCGCCCAATATGACCCCAAGGATAATACCGAGCACGACATTAACTTTTATTTTATGCCGAGGTATTTCCTTACCTAACCGCCACGAATCAAAATAAGTAAAACCATAGCCGATTAAATAAATAACCGGGAAGAACACCACGAACCCTAACATGATCAGACCAACACTAAAACCAAGCATCCCGACCTCCATAACATGGAAAAATAATAACTAACCAATACATCGACTCAGCGCCAGCCTGAGACCAGCGCCGATCTCTTCAGGTGAACTATCTGCTGGCAAAATGACATTATCGCTACCGCCACGTCCGGTAGCTCCCCATGCTTCCAGCTTCTCATGGCGCGATGGTGAGATTGTAATTACGCCGTTAGCACAAGAGATATCACAGCTTTTCATACCTTTAAATAAGGCTTTTTTAGTTTTATAACCATACTGCTTCATGAGTTTCTTTACCCAATCAGCATAGCGTTCTGCTGTACGCTTAAAGTCATAAAGCTCCATATCGAATGTTGCTTCAGGGTGTATCCATACATCTGTACGGGGCGCGGGTAATACAAAGCGACTATGAGCCAACGCATTCTTCACCATAATACCTAACTCATTATCACCAATATTAGGTGTATTCAGTAACTGAACTCCTTGAGGATCACATCGATTACTACTGTAACCAGAATAAGTTTCAACACAGATAAAATCTGCATTCGCTTTTACAGAGGCCCATGCCATTTTTACTATGTTATTCATATTATTTCACCTGAGTTACCGTTACCTTAACACCCTGACTTTTGCCATACTCAACAGCCCTGTTTATTTCCGTCCATTCCAGCTATTATCATTCCCGGTATCCTTACTGGCATTACCTGTAGCACCGGCTATTGCTGCTGCCGTATTAGCTGCTGTTTCAGTAGCTGTCACGTTCAGCATATTGTTTTCAACAACTCTTATCTAAAGATAAAAGCAAACATGATTGATGAAATAAAAATCAACCTAACGCACCATAAATAAATTCTAAAGCCTTTTTCCCCATTAGAAACAAATAACTCATAAAAAAAATCTCGATTAATAACTTCTCTATCACCTAACACTGATGAGTATATAAAAAAATAAACTGCAACAATCCACAACGAAATTATTGATGGAAGGTATTCAATTCCATATCTATTTTTTACGAATACAATAAAGTAAGAGGCTGGTATTCCTAAAAATATTGAACACCGCCCAACAATCAAATTAATGTTATTTTCTCTTAAAAAGAAAACCCCACTGAAAAAATCGTTCATTGCTTTATTTGAGGTAAGTGGAACCTTCTTTTTTCTTTCGTAAAAGAAAAATGACAAAAAGAAAGAAACCATAGATAGCACACTGATAATCATTTCGATATTCATTTATCAGCCCCGCTATTATTAAATTCATACTTGTATTTTTCAGTTCCTGAAGAACCATTTATATCAATAGATTCGCCGCCTATACTCTTAGATATACCACTCCATCCCCAAGAAGGCCCGGCCCCTAAACTTAATCCAACACCATCTTTTCCATGGGAAATTTCTATGTTACCCACACCAAATCCCACACCAAAAGAAGTATTTCGCTCAGTTCCACCCATATCAGGAAAATATGGACCAAATTGAATGCCTACTTGTCCTGAAACACGCCCTCCAATCGCCAGAGTTTCTCCTCCATTAATCGCAAACTGAGATGGGTCAACACTGGCATCATAAAAATACCCTGGTCCTATTCCCAAAGCAGCTTCACCCTTCACATAAGGTTTCACCTTATACTCAACTCCCCACGATGGCCGCTGATGACTATATTCTATAGCCTTATTAATTTCATCAACTGCGGTTCCCTTACCCATTAAATCAAATGCTAAAGTTGCATCTGGATTTACGGAGTTTGCCATTTGTCCAAAAAATGTATTGGGGCCAAATGTATTATTCTCAACAGTTGTTTTCCCTGCCTGAGCTGCGTTCGCCACACTCTGTGTATCTCCGCCTGTCAGACCACCGGCAAGACCTGACGCCAGCGTTGCCCAGACACTGACATTCTCTTTTTCCCGTTCTGTCAGTTCACCCGGCTGTTTGTTGTAGATATATTCGGCCAGTATACCGATGGCTTCCCCTGTCATCGCCCCGGTCGCCTGCGCCGCAACATTCTCACCTTTGGCCAGCGCAAGGGCGGCATTCGCTATACCATGAGCAATGGTGCGTTTCAGTTTGACATCGATTTCTTCATCCGGGATCTGTTTTTTTATTTCATTTGCGATAAACGGTGCTGCACCATTCGCCAGCGCCGCCTTCAGATCTCCCCCCATCACGCGCTGAACCGCTGCCGTTGCCGCCTGCATGGCACGGGTATACTTACCGCCGGTGCCAAAGCCCGATTCCGCTAAGTTTTTCTCAACCTCTTTGTTAAATAGCAGTGCAGTGATATCCCTGTCACCCGCACTCTTACCTTCAGCAATCAGCTCCGCTTTCGCTTTATCGATATCATCCTGTTTATAGTTGCGGATATCAAAGTCTGCCTTCGCCTTTTCCGTGGCTCGGATTGTCGCCTCAGTCCGCACGATATCTCTGACCTGAACACCAATTTCACCAAGCAGTTGCTGCTCTTTTACCCGGTTCTGCTCTTTCTCTTTATCAAAGATTTTATTCAGCACTGAATGCGCATTTTCCGTATCACGGCTCAGCGTCGCCACATCCTGCGTCTGATGTTCTGTATCCCGGATAATCCATTTACCGTCAGAGACTGCCGCATGCGTGGTGTTATGGCTGCTTTCCTTTTTATTCCCCCCCATGGCCAGCGCGCTGCCCATATTGGATATCAGCTTATCTCCCACACCGCCACCGGTGCTCAGGCTACCGCCCTGGTGTTCCACCCGGTATTCTGCTTTATTCTCAATATTCTTAAAACCCAGTGTCCCCGTGTCAAGGCGGTTTTTCTCCGCATTTCCTTCTGATGCGATAACCGCACCATCCAGTTGGGTGTGCTTCCCGACCGTAATGTCAAAACCCTCTTTACCGGCAAAAATCCCCGTCTGGTTTTGTACTGAACGGTATTCACTGTGCATCTTATCCCGGCTGGCCGAAATGTTCAGAGAACCATTGCCGAAACCGACGCTACCACCCGCACTTAAGCGGGTTTGTTTTGAGTCATAATTATCAGTGGCCTGCTCACTTTGCAGTGTCAGATTATTGCCGACATTCGCAATGACTTTATTCCCCTGAACCTGAGCACCTTTCAGGGTGGTGTCATGGCCACTGCTGAGGGTCAGGGTTTTGCCTGCATTTACCGTGCTGTCAGTGGCATACTGACTGTTGCCTTTCTCAAATCCTTTACCTCTGTTCACACTGGCATTCACATTGAAACCCGCACCATTTGACCCGAAAGTCACACCGACACCAACGGAACCCCCTTTACTGCTGTTTTTGCCGTCCACCGTCTGGATGTTCTGCGCGGATGTCAGCATAATATCATTCTGAGCGTTGAGTGTGGCGTGACCACCGGCCTGTAACTCACTCCCGGTGACATCAATGTTGCCGCTGCCTGCCGTTTTACCGCCGGCATTCACTGTCAGGTTTTGCCCGGCACTGATACTGCTGCCCTGCGCCGTGGACTGACGGGTTTCGGTTTCTGATTCAGAAGACTGGCTGCCATAAGAGAGATTAATTCCGAAGGCAGAACCCGCATCCCCCTGTGTCTCAGCAAGACGCGCGGCTTCAGCCCCCTGAACACCGGATAACCCGGCTTTAATCGACTGAAGGGCTTTAATGCGGCTGTTATCCGTTTCTTTTGCATCTCCGGCCGTCTGTACTGCGGTATTCAGTGCTGCACCGGCAGTACCGCTCAGGGCAAGCGTAAAACCACTCTGCTTCTGTTCAGTTTTTGTCAGTTCCGTGCGTGTGTTTTCCGCTGCGGTTACCGCAACAGACTGACCGGTCAGGCTGATATCCTTTTTCGCCACCACATCACTGCCATGTACCTTTATATCCCCGCCGGCCGTCATCACAACGTTTCCGTCCGTACTGCCCAGCGTACTGCCTTTATTCAGCCGGCTGTCGCTGTCCGTGCTTTGCTTCAGTGACTGTTTACCCACGGTAAAACCAATACCGCCACTGCTCATCAGGCCGGATTTCTTCTCTTCACGCCGGTGAGTCTCATCCCGTGATTCCGTTGCGGTGGTAATATCCAGCCCCCGTCCGGCCTGCAACGCCAGATTTCCGCTGCTGACCACATTGCTGCCTGACACACTGATATCCCGCCCGGACTGAAGATGAACTGTCTCTCCGGACAGTTCAGTACTGACGGCCTGGCGCGTGTGGACCTCATCATGACGCTCAGATGAATGCCCCGATAACAGCCCGCGACTGCTTTCTTTACTGTGCTCCGCCAGATCCGTCACGCTGTTACCGGCGTTCAGCCGTAAATCCCGTCCGGCCTGTGCAGTCAGCGCGGCATCGGTGGTAACATCAGCGGCAGTGGCCGAAATATCCCGCCCGGCAGACAACACCAAATCTCCGGCCGCATGAATACGAGTGCCACTTTCCGTCTGTATATGCTCCCGGCGCCAGTTATCTTTACCCCAGTCACTTTCCTGAGAACGGACTGTACTGACCGTATCCAGACGCAGGTCATGACCTGCTGTCAGTGACGTCTTCCCGTTCTCTCCGGCATTCCGGATATCGCTGCCGGTCAGGGTGATATTGTTCAGCGCACGCAGTGTCAGATGACCATCTGCCCCCTCTGAATAAATACCGGCCCGGCGATCAACCCAGCGGTTCACACCGTCACTGCGGGTGGTGGTTTCGCTGGTAATATTTCTGCCGGCCAGCAGTGACACTGCTTTGCCGCCCAGTATCTGCCCGCCGGTATTCAGGATATCTTCACCGGCCAGCAGACTGACCCGGTTACCACTGATGCTGCCACTGTTGATCAGCGTCCGTGCACTCAGTTGTGTCACATCCCGTCCCACGATATTGCCGCTGCCGGTAATATCCTGTTCTGCACTCAGCAGGACATTCTGTCCGCCGAGCAGGGCACCGTCACCACCTAAATCCCCTTCCCTGAGCTTCGCATAGACCTGGGGAACACGAACCTGTTGTATGCTGCCGTCACTCAGCGTGACCGGGATATCAACCAGCCAGACAATATCTGACGTCAGCAGCGCCATCTGCTCCGGCGTCAGCGCCACACCGGGGATCAACTGATACTGTTTACCGAAGGCAATACCGTTATTCATCAGCATACGGTACTGAGCTTCATCATTACTCTGATTACCGGTATAACGCCCCCCGGTCAGCTGGATCAACTGATCACGAACCAGTCTCTGCTCATAATACCCGTCACCAAGACGTTTATGCACATTATCGTGGGAGGCCGTAAAGGCATTCTGCATATAGTCACTGGACAACCACTGTTTTTTATTCACAAAACGGGGATCCGTTTCCACCAGGTAGTGGCTGTCCGTGCCGGGATGCAGGGTAAACAGGCTGTTATCCGGTAAACGGACATCAGGACTGACCGTGCGGATCACCGGAGTGATCTGCTGCCCGCTCCCGGTTTCCGGTTTCAGCGTCAGGCTGAACGTATGTCCGGGAGGTAACAGTAACGGACGATCATGCACCACGCCGGGAATATCCGTTGAGACCATACCGGCCTGACCGGTACTGATATTCACCCGGCTGTCCGCTCCGGCCACGGAATGACTTCCTGCGCCCTCTGCACTTTCATTCACCGCAGACACCTGCCGTTCACTCCCGCGCCAGGTTTTGTCCGGTACCACAACATGTCCCTGCCAGGTCAGGCTTTTCAGATCAATGGTTTCCGTTACCGGGGCCGGACGGTAATCATCAGTCTCTCTTCCCTGTGATGTTTTGGTTCCACCAATCGGTCTTTTCTTTTTCTTCGGCCACCACCGTGTCTGCCATCCTTCATCCGTGGTCACCCGCTCACCCTGCGTCGCCCGGTTATCCAGGGTACCGATATGCCCGTCCAGGCTACCGCCGGCAACAATCTGGCTGTCATGATTAAACAGACGGGCGGTATCAAACCGGATATTTCCCCCCGCCAGTATTTTCCCCGGGTCAGTGGACGCTATCTGTGTCTCCGTGACGGTCCTGGTATAGTTATATTCATAAAAACGATCATTTTCGCTGCCATCCGGCATTCTTGCTGTATGGACGCCATATTTATTCTTCTTGCTGAGATCAACATCTGCCCAGTCATAACGGGTGGTACTGCCGTTAAGAACGCCTTCATGATGCTGACTTTTCTCCACCAGGACCGTATGTGTTTCCAGTTTCCGGTTGGTATTATTCACCGTCTGCATGCCGATAAATGCATCGCTGCCGGCCTCAATAAATGCACCGTCATTATTCAGGACATCACCCCGGCCGGTTGCACGATAATCGTTATCCAGATGACGGCCAAAAACCATATTACCGAGACTGGTGATAAGTGCATGCCCACGGTTATTAACCGTTCCGGCCGCAATATCCAGACGATCACGGGATGCGATTACCGGGGCTTTGTCACCATCCCGGTCATTATTCAGAACGCCGGCTTCGACAGCGAGATGATCACCAAAAATCCGCCCGCTGCCGGTGTTGTTCAGCACACCGGTCGTCAGGTGTGTCAGTTCACCGTCAATCAGCCCGCGATTCTCCAGTGTGCCGGCCACGTTCAGATGCGTTTCTTTCGCCGTGATATCCCCCAGAACAGTATTGACCAGATTATCCGCACGGATCTCCAGCCCCTGCTGTCCGGCAATCACCCCGTCATTAATCAGCCGGCGGTCGGTCAGGAGCGTCAGATCACCGTTCGCTTTAACCGAGCCGGTATTAAGGAAATCGTCGGCCACATGAACCGTCAGGCGATCCCGGGACAAAATCTGTCCGTCACCACTCACTGCCAGCGCAGAAATATCCGCACTGTCATCGGCTATCAGCATCCCTTCACGGTTGTTCACCGTCAGCGCCTGTCCCTGAACAGAGAGCGTTTTCTGTGAGGAAAGCAGTCCCCGCAGATTATCCAGTACCCGGGTTACCCGTGCGGTCAGATGGCTGACACCGCGCACTGCCCCTTCCGCGTTATCCAGAATATCGGCGGCAAGCGTGAGTTTCCCTGCCTCCAGCCCCTTACCGCTCTGTCCGGTATGCCTGTTATTGATTTCAGAAGCCACAATCTCAAGCGGGCCGGCTGAGTGCACAAGCCCGCTTTCATTATTCAGTACCGTCTGTACATTCAGCTGACTGTCACCGTCAGCAATCACCTGCCCCTGCCGGTTATCCAGACGGTCAGCCGACAATGCCAGCCGGCCGCCGGATAACAATGCCCCTTTTCCGTTATCCAGCGCCTGACCCACTGACAGAGTCAGTCTTTCTCCGGCCTGAACCGTTCCCTCCCGGTTAGTAAGCTGAGAGGTCGTGACAGCAGTATGATGGTCACCGGCTATCCTTCCGCCGGTATTGACTAAAGCAGCCGTACCGGTGTTAATCAGAAGATCGCCGGCAGACTGAAGGCGTCCCCCGGTGTTATCGGTCTCACCGCTGTTCACTGACAGCCCGCCATTCCCCGCTATCAGGCCGAGGCTGTTTTTCAGGTTGCCGGTATGCAACACGGCATTCCCGTCAGACACGATACGTCCGCTCCGGTTATCCGTCTCCCCGGTCGTAATGATCGCCTCACCGGCAGCAGAGATACCGCCACGGGAAACCGTATCACGGTTAATCAGGCGGTTCCCCTGTGTGTCAATCGTCAGTCCGGCGCCGGAGAGAATACTGCCGGCGGTATTGTCCAGTTGCCCGCCGGTGATTGCCAGCCCCCGCAGGGCAGTGATCAACCCGGCAGTGTTATCTGACATTACGGTTTTCAGCCCGGCCTGTCCGCCGGCACTCACAATCCCCTGGTGATTATCCAGTCTGCCGCTGAGAAGGGACAGATCGCCCTGCGCCCGGATCCCCCCGTGCTCCCCGCTGTCACGGTTAACCAGAGTCTGTCCCCGGGTATCCAGTAACAGCTGTTTCCCGGCCTGGATCAGCCCCTGCCGGTTATTGACTTCTCCTGTCGTCAGAGACAGCGAACCGGATGCGCTGACAAGCTGTCCCTGCGTATTATCCAGCAGACCGGTGGTCATCACGCCGTCACCGCCGCTGACAATGACGCCGTCATGGTTATCCAGACCATTCACTTCAAGCGTCAGACGATCACCGGCAACAATCCCGCCCTGCTCTCCGCTCTGCTGATTAACCAGTTTCCGGTCATGAGTGTCCAGTATCAGCGATGTGCCGGCCCGTAAAAGACCACCGCTGTTATCCGTTTCGCCGGTATCCAGTCTGACACTCTCCCGGGCCGCCAGATACCCGCCACGGTGATCCAGCGCCTGTCCCTGCGTGTCCAGCGTGATATTGCGGCCCTGTATCACACCCTGTGCCGCCTCCAGGCGGCCTGTTCTGAGTGAAAGATCCCCGCCGGCAATAATACCGCCCTGTTCACCGCTGTCTGTACTGATTAACCCGTTTCCATGGGTATCCAGCGTTAAAGCCCCGTCTGCCTGCAACAGCCCGTGCTGATTGCGGAGCACCGCAGTATTCAGTGTCAAATCGCCCTGACTGAGTATTTTTCCGCTGTCACTGTTCAGATCAGCGGTCTGCAACTGTGCATCACCGGATGAGGCAATAACCCCTGCCTGATTATCCGTATTCCCTGCCGATAACGTCAGTGCACCGGCCAGTATCTGCCCGCCTTCACGGTTACTCAGCTGCCGGTTATTTGTGTCAATAACCAGGCTTTTTCCGGCCTGAATCAGTCCTCCGGTGTTATCCGTTTCTCCTGTACTGAGCGCCAGCGTATCCCGGGCCGCAATATTTCCCCCGGTGTTGTGAAGTTTTGCCACACCGGTACCGACGGTGACATCCTGTCCGGTGATGGTACCGTTATGATTATGTAATCCGGTTGCATTCAGTGTCAGCCTGTTAAGGGCCTCCATCCGCCCCTGTTCATTAATAACCGCCTGCCGGCTGTTCAGTGTCATGTTGCCGCCGGTGGCTGAAATCAGTCCTTCCCGGCTGGTCAGCGCTGCCGTATCCAGCAAAATATTCCGCCCGGCAATCAGACGCCCTTTATCATTCAGCACCTCACCCGGTGTGGTCAGGGATAAACTCCCTTTATCAGCGGCAAGCAGTGTCCCGGCAGAATTATCCAGTTTCGCACTGCTCAGCGTGATGTCCCCGGCACTTTCCGCCCGGCCGTTCCGGTTACTCAGCGTTCCGGATACCGTCAGTTGCATCCCTTCCTGTCCGCGGGCAGACAACACGGCATCGTCATTCGTCAGTATCCCGGCTTCTGCGGTGATTTTTCCGGCCTGCGTATAGCCACCGGATAAATCCGCCTGCCCGGCTTTCAGCCGGAGAGCACCGGATGACAGCAACGCGCCCTGCTGTCCCTGAAGTACATTTGTCTGAAGGGATAACACACCTGCACCGGAAAGCTGCACTTTGCCCTGACGGTTGTCCAGATCGCCGGTTTCGATACTCAAATCCCGTCCGGCAGCCGCAAGCGTACCAGAGCGGTTGTCCAGCACATCCGCTTTCAGATGAATTCGTCCGGCACTGGTGATACTTCCCCCGTTGTTACGGAGGGTATGCTGGCTGAGCAGCAGATCCTGTGTGCCCTCCTGGTTCAGAAGGCCGCCGGTATTCGTGATTTCCGGGGAATGTATAGTCAGTCTCCCTCCGGAAACCCGGCCGGCGGTATTATCGATGCCGGTTGCTGCCCGCAGACTGACAGTATCCTGCCCGCGTAATACCGCACCGGCAGTGCTGATCTCACGTTCCGTCGCTGTCAGTGTGACGGCTTTTGCCTCTGTCCGGCTGCCGCTGACATCCACGCCGGTTCCGGAGGCAACGATCTTACCGGCGGCTTTATTCTGCCCCCGGGCTTTCAGTTCCCCGCCCGATGTCAGAACTAAATCGCCTTTTGTTCTGTCAGTTGTGGCTGCCGGCGCACCGGCCAGAAGCGTACTTTTTTCCGAACTGTAAATACCCGCCGCGGTCAGCCTGACATCCTGTCCGCCCCGGATAATCCCCTCATTACTCAGTGTTCCCGGCGCCGTCAGTTCAACGTCTCCGCCGGCCGTCAGGCTGCCGGTATTACCCAGGTCACCTTTCGCGGCGACGCTCAGATCCCCCTGTCCGGCCAGTACACCGCTGTTCACCAGTTGACCGTCAGCACGGAGTGACAATGTGCCGGCCATCGCCCCCAGCTCTCCGGCATTGCGTACGCCCACGCCTTTTTCGGTGCCTTCCATAATAATTTTACCGGCATACATTCCGCCCAGCGCCGACACATCCAGCGCAAACGCCGGCTTCCCGGCATCCTCACCGGGCTTAATCCGGGTGATATTACCCCGGAGATCGGTTTCGTTATGACCGGTGGTGATCCGCAGTTCACCGCCGACCTGCATCCGGGCGTTCACATTCACCGCCCGGGCAATCAGCGCAGTGTAGTCACTGTCCTCCGCCAGCAGTCCGCGCCCTTCAATACTGAGCCGTCCTTTGTCAACATCGAAACCTTTCAGTCTGCCGCCGTCCATCAGCGCTTTCCCGGCGGCCAGGGTCGTTCTTTCAGCATTGATAAAACCACAGCCATTGCAGGTAATACCGGACGGATTAGCGATCACCACTTCCGCACGACGCCCGGCAACCTCAATAAAACCATTCAGCCGGCTGGGATCACGGCTGTTGACTTCATTAAGAATGATCCTGGCCTCACCCTTTGCCAGCCAGGGATTACCGGTAATATTGCCGGCCAGACGGGTCTGTGTATTACTGTGACTGTTATTTAAAATGGCTCCCCGGCTGTCCACATCAAACTGTGTATACTGGTTACGTGAAACCCCTTCCGGACCGGGCGTCTGAATATTCACCTGCGGCAACCCGTTTGCCGTGGAAATCACCGTCGCCTGCTGGTTTCCCGGCGCATTACGGTCAGCGACAATAGCGGAGTAAGCAGGAAACGAGCACAAACCGGCAGCCAGCCAGATGGCAAAACAAACCGGGGACAGGGAGGCAATAATCCCTGCCGGAGCACAACGTCCGCGACGTGTATTTCCGCCCCGTCCGCGCCGGGCAATGTCAGCCACAACCATCAGCATGCCACGGGCTTTATTAAAGACAATCCGGTAAAAAAGGCTGTTCATACGAAATCCCTGAATCTGGAGCCACCACACAGACATCAGCGGATGTCGTGGCTGTTTATCTATAAATGAATTATCCCTGCCTGTTTCACTGCCAGTTCCAGTTCACACTGAACGTGGTGACCACAGGGTCTGTTTTAAATCCGGCCGGTTTTGAGAGGGGGATCCCCACTGAAGCGTCATAACTCACGCCGGTATTCCCGAATGCGCCACGGATCCCCAGCACTGACCCCGCCAGATGTTGTCCGGTTAAATCACTCTGAGTGGTGCTGTTACCGCTGACCTCACCGTAATCGGCCCCGAGATAGAGCTCCTGCAAAGGCAGAGGTGTCTGCCAGGAGAACGTGTTCTGTACCAGCCAGCCATTTGAGGCACTGAGCGTACGTTCGCCGTCAAAACCACGCACGCTCCAGCGGTTGCCGATGGAAAATTCGTCCTGCGGGGTCAGAGGGGTGGCGCTCATTTGCCTGCGCCAGGTGGTATTCCAGCTGAAAGACTGTTCCCCCAGAGAAAACGGTGCGGTCAGTGAGGCATTCCAGCTCAGAATTTTTGATAAGGCGGTAACGCCGCCATAATCATCCCAGGCTTCTTCCGGGGCCGGCAGGGCACCAAACCAGCGGGTACCCCGCTGATAACTCACCCCGGCATCCAGGGTGGCTGCCCCGATATAATGACGGTGGGATAACCCGATACGCCATGCACTGGTCCGGCGTTTCTGGGCAGTAATTTCCGTATCATCAATAAAATTACGGGTCTCACGCAGAAGAACGTCATAACTGGCCGTCGTACGGGAACTGGCACCACGATGTAACACACGGCTCAGTTGCAGATTCAGGGAACGGCTTTTACCACTGTAATGAATGTCGGTATATTTTCCGGCCACGGTCTGATAATAACGGTAATCGTTGAGATTTATACCGGCCAGCCAGTATCCCAGAGGAACCGAATAATGTGCGGAATAACTGTGGGTGCTTTTATGACGCCCGCCAAATCCCAGATCCCGGCTTGCAGTGACATAAAACAAATCGCTGAAGGACAACGGATTATCCAGCGCCAGCATTATTCCGCCCTGATATCGCCCCGTGCTTTCCGTGCCGGAATCATCCACCCAGGCACCGGTACGCCAGTAACGGGATTGCGAGCGTTCAATCACAATATCACTCTGTCCGGGCCTGTCACCGGGTTTCAGGACCATCCGTGCACTGACCGTGGGAAGGCGCTGAAGGTTTTCCAGCCCCTGTTCAATGTCCCGTAAATCCAGTAATTCCCCCTTACGGGCCGGGAACGCACTGTACAGCCGGATATAGTCATCACTGCCTGTATTCAGATAAATATCCCTGACCGTTCCCGGCACAATCAGCAGACGAAGCGTACCGGTTTTAAGATCCTGAGACGGTGCCAGTACACGGGTCGTGATATACCCGTGTCCAATCAGACGGTTCTGTAATGCACTCATCAGAAGATTAATTCCGTCACGCCCCAGGCACTGCCCTTTTGCCTGATCGACAATACGCTGTACCGGGATCCAGTGAGGAAGCGCCCCGCTCCCGTCGGTTACAACCTGTGTGATCTGAAAACATGGTGACTCTGCCGGAAAAATAAGCCGGGAGGATACAGGGGACGGCGGGGATAAGCGTATATCCGGCGCTTTCGGCATCAGCGATGCTTCACGTGACTGTTGCTGTTGTTCCTGATGAATAAAAGGCTGTTCACCGGACCGGAATAACGGAGATGGAGTCTCTTTGGCTGATAAAGAGAAAGATACCGCACTCATCGCCAGAGAGAGAAACGGGAAAAAACATAACCGCTGTAACGGGGATAAAAAAGATAGCATCACAAATCAGTATGAGAATTTACGTTTCGTTACATTAATGAAATTAAATTTGGCAAAACGTGCCTTAGATCAAATTTCAGGATAAAAGATCGAGTTAATGAACTATTGCAAAGCAAAGATCTGAAATGCAACATTAAATCAGAATATTAATCTGAGTCGTTTTTTATGTACAAATTTTTTCTGTGTAAATTGATGTAAAAATAAAGAAAAACAGATAAAAAAACTGGATGCATGCAGCCCGAATCAGAAAAAACAAACGGTTAATTAAAAGAAAACGTCGATTGAGGATGCAGGAAACAAAAACCGAACGATTTTTGGTGATTAATCAAATATCAGCCAGTCTATGTATGCTCATGATCCATGATGACATCCCACCGGAAATGGCTTCGGATAACACAATGGATGTGAGGGTGAGGAAAACCAGTATAAATATATAATCTTTTTTCGTCTCTGACCGGGCAGGATTCGCTTGTCATAAAACAGATCACTTCTGATACTAACAGCTTATCCGTGAACTTTCCGGATACACAAACAATATAAACAGAAGCACCCCGGTATTTTTGCCACAGAAATTTTACCCGGATTATAACAAATTTAACTATGAACCATTTAACAAATCGTAAACAGGATATTGTCTAACTCGTTGTTGAGTATACTAATGATATAGAAAACCATGTTACACAAAATAAACGATGGAATACATTAACGTATTAATCATTTATTCACTTTACATAAATGCTAACGTATGATGACGGATAAAGAAGAGAAAATAATAATACCTGATTAAAACAAACCTTAATATCACTTACTAACTTAAATAAAGAGTTTTCAAAACAAGCTTAGCTCTGAATTAGCTCATTGACAAAAATAAAAAACTTAACACACCGGTATAAAATAATATAATGAACAAATATCATCAGTATGATGACCAGAAGAATAAAACATCTCAATATCAAATCCCAATCGTCTTTTAAGATTTAATCTGGGTAATTCCCTTGTGTATATAACATTAGATAAAATAACATACTCCGCCCAACTCCCGACAAATGAAAACATATAATACTTTGAACCTTTTTCATTTAAAATAAAACCATCCCCATTTATCTGCTTTATAACATAGTTCACCTTTATTTTATTTTTTGTTTTTTCATCCGCACAAAAATCATAAGAAACACTCAAATAATCACTTGATGCTTTTACCATACTCTTAATATGATTAATTTGACTTTTATTTTTAAAAGCAAGACCTTCAACACTATAATTAGATTTAAACTCAAAAGGAATAGTGATATAAAATGATTTACTTTCACCGAATTTATTGCCTGTGTAATATTCAGAGCATAAAGAAACAGGTTTATGTTTTATATCTTTAAAATTCAAAAACCGGTGCTGAGGAAAATAATATCTGAAATCCCAAAAATCACGTTTCCTGAATAAATTAGGCGTAACCCTGAAATACCGTTTAAATGCTCGCGAAAAACTTTGCTGAGAATTAAATGAATAAATAGTTGATATTTCAAAAACAGAAAGATTTGTTAAGCGAAGTAATACGGAGGATAAGGACAGTTTTCTTGCCAGAATATACTTAGCAATACTTAATTTTGTTTTTTCTAAAAAGATATCCTGAAAGTATCTTTGACTATACCCTGATTTTTTAACAACATCAGTCTGAGAGATAGGCATATTTATATTATCCTCAACCCAATCAAGGACACCATTAATTACATCATCATGCATATCCCTGCCCTCAAATATTTTTAATAAACATAATGTTATTTAAACTCTCTGTCAGTATAACGCTAAATCAGATAAATACCCAATATGTTCATATCAGGGATAAAACCCACTTACAAAACAAATGTGTTATCAAGATTAAAAGAGTTATACACCTACCCACCGCCATCACCAGGGCATATGCCCTGTACGCTTCCGTTTACCCGATTGCTTGTTGGCATCGGGTTTCACTGGCTTGCTGACCGTGGATATGTGCATAACTCACCAGATGTAGACAACGATTAAAAATCAACCTAAAATTGTACTAAAGACAAACAACAGGTATGAGACAACTCAGACTCACTGATTACTGACCGGAGGGAAAAATGAGTGATAAAATAACTATTTCCCGGGGAGAACGTTGGGGCATCAAACTTGCTCATGGAACCAAATGGGGAATACGTGGCGTTAAAAAACTGGATCGCTACTGCACAGAAAAAGCAAAAGAAAAAGGTCTTCCTGGCTGGTTAGGTCATTTGCCAAAAATCATTATCATTACCATTCTGATTTTGAGCGCTGTATTTAATCTTCCTTTATTATTTATTATATTCTGCTTATACCTATTATTACATGTCAAGTATGATGATACATCTGGTATATTAGATACTCCAGATAACTCTCTCTTTAATGATGATCCTCTTGTTGAAAGAACATACGATAACGTTAACTCAATAGATGATGGTGCTCCATATGGAGAGTCTCATGGAACATGGGGGGATAACTAAACATAATTATCCCCCAACAGCATTAATTATTTTAGTCCTTTTCCATTTACTCCCTCCATAAAAGTAGCTCCAGCCTTTTTAGCAACTTCCCCTCCCTTTTCTCCTGCTTGTGTTGCTTTATCCGTACCTGATTTCATACTATTACTTATAGCACTTCCTAAATTAATGCCCGCCCAACTTAATGCGCCCATCCACAACGCCGGCAACACCAAAAACATCGTCCCCATCACCAGATTCATAATGACATCATCAGACGTGTTCTGGATCCCGTTCATATTCCACTGGCTGTGCGTATCGGAATTATACAGTGCCTCCATCATCCAGCTGTCTATCCAGCGTGCCAGCTCCCACCAGAAGGTCAGAAAGTTCAGCGCAAATATCACAAACGTCACCGTTATCGCCGTCTTAAATTCATACGCCGAAAACAGCAGTATCATCGGGATCATGATATACACCGCCATTAATATCAGCCCCTGCACCATCGGTAAGGACTGACGCATCGAATCAAAGGCAGGGAATGCCCCCAGTGACGCCAGCGAAGTGCCGGCTACCCCTCCCATTCTGGCCAGCTCATTCATCACCGTCATATCCGCATTTCCCCCGTATCCCCGGTACACCCGACCGCCGGAAACATCCAGATTCGTCGGACTCACCAGCCGGCGGACAATGGCCTCCTCAAACTCTTTCGAGTTTTTATTAATCAGCTTCATCGCTGCCCGGGCACGCAGCCACATCCCTTCATCGGTCTGCTCTTTGACAAGTTTCAGTAAGCCCGCATTCGCATCATTCCACCACTGATAACAGGTCGGGTAACCGTTACCGTTGACATTCGCATACCCGTCATCCCGCCCTGCATCCCAGGGAAAGCCCGCCCGTGGTGTCCGGGACTGGATCTGATGATATTCCCCTTTCATAAACGTCACCGAACCTATCCAGGTAATATCCTGCAACGTTTTCTCATCCTGCGTTTTTCCCTGATCTTTCGCTTTCCAGTCATACAGCGCACGTGAATAACAATCATCGGTAAAATCCTGAAGTGCGGCAGCCAGTGCCGGATTTTTGATATTGCTGTGCTGCACCTCAAAACGCACCTGACGCAAATCCGGCCGGCACGGAATACTGGCCACCGCCGCCTGTGTCACCCCTTTCGACAACTTATGCACCAGCATCCACCACAGCGGGATTTTGGCTGTCTGATTATCCAGTGATGACACCACACCGCTGTAACCGGACGCCTCCGGCTTCACCGGTGTCCAGCTGCCGCAGGTTTTGGCCCGGCTGGTATCAAATTGCAGGGTACTGACACTCACTTCCATCAACGGCACACAACAAAAGAGGATCACCACAAAAGCCCCGTAGAGGGCGTTCTCGATGCGCACAATCGCCAGCGAGCCTTTGTTACCTTCATCCTCCCCCTCTTCCCGCACCTTCAGCCAAATCCCCGCCACTTTAAAAGCCAGTGGCAGCGCAAACAGCCCGGTGCTGGTCAGTACCGACCACAATCCGTTATTCACCACCCAGGCCAGCAGCGTGAGAAAATACTCGAGATAACTGTTTGTCATCATAAGCCGTCACCTCCCGCCCAGACAGACCATTCACTCACCGCCACAAAGGCGGCCATCGCCAGTCCGCTGCGCTTCAGACTGCGCCGGGCCGTCTCACTGACTTTCGGGTGGTGATACAGTTTCCATAATCCGACGGTAACCATCCCGTACAACACACACCGCCAGACCAGCCAGAACCAGCGGGCACGGTAAAACGCCCGGCGCAGACTGTCCGCCTCACCGTAATAACTCAGCCCCAGCTGAGCCACCGCCAGCAACACCACCATACTGAGCAGGGTCAGCCCGGTCACTTTCAGCACCGGCCATAACCGGCGCCCGGTTTTTCCTTTCGTCATTTAACGTCCTCCGGTGTCACTGTTTTGCTCCAGCCCCTGTACACGCACATCCGTATTATCCGGGGTCTGGGTAGCCGGATTCGCCTGTGTCCGTTGCTGATCACGCTCAATCACCGTCAGCATCGCATTATTGGCAATGGATTTACGCACTTCCATTTCCGTTTGCAGCATCCCGATTTCGCGATCCAGTTGGTCAACCGACTGATTACCGATCTCCCGGGCTTTCGGAAAATTACTGGCATTCGGCTCCCCCTGGCCGGTGATCAGCATACGGCGCATCGTCAGCGCCAGCTCCATCGTATCCGCCATCGCCAGCTCACCGGCCAGACGCTGTGTTAACGCCGTTTTATCCGGATCCCGGCGCAGGGCTTCAATCACGCCCCGGGAGACCGTCAGGCTACCGGTTTTCAGTTTCGCCAAATCCGCCGCACTGACCGCGCCCCGGCTGTTCACCAGTTTATGCAACTGTTCCAGATTTTCCCGGGTGGTGGTCTCCAGCACCGGCGCCAGCCCGGTTCCCGGCTGGGAACTACCCGGCTGGTTTGCCTCACCGCCGCTCTGACAATCCGCCGGATTGGTGCAGGTGCGGACCGATTTGCTGCCCAGTACCTGTGTTACCACCTGAGCAGCCTCCTCACTGTTGGCAAACCGCCGGCACGCCGCCCCGGTACACTGGCCGGCCGGCACCGGAGCCGTGCTGGTTGCCGGCAGACCGTTCATGATATTAAAGCCGGCCTGCGCAAAATCCTGTGTTGGCTGAATGGCCAGCTGTCCAATCCCCCCGCGTTGCTTTCCGCCTATCCACGGCACCCCGGCCTTACCGTCCGGCTCTTTTTCCACCTGATTCATTGTCCCCACCGCATCACCATCCCCGCTGTTGATGATGTTTCTGGCCTCTTCAAGTATTGCCGCCTGCGTCCACTGGTTATTCTCTGAAAAGTCCATCATCCGTTTGGCCATGTTCTGGCAACTCAGTTGCGCCTTATCAAAGGCCACATTGGCCTGCAACACCCCGTTGGTCAGCATTTCATACAGACCGGGATTCGCCCGCTGGATAGCCATCGCCGGCAGACTGGCCACCGCCCCGGTGGCGTTCTGGATCACCTCGCTCATCAGATTCTTAAAGCCGGCCGTCACCCCGTTCAGCTGGTTGCCCACGGTGGTTTTGATATCAAAATTGCCGCACATCAGATCACTGTTCCAGCCCATGCTCATCCCCAGACGTTGCAGATTACTGCGCCCCGGTGGCTGGGATAACACCGTGCCGCCCCCCAGGTTGTAGTACAGTTTGTCAGAGACCGCGCCGGAGACATTCGCACCGTAGCCGATATCATTCGCGCCGGCGGAAAAATCCAGCGCTGCCCGGGCAGAGAATGCCGGTACACTGCATAACACCATCAGTGTCAGCACCGGCGGAAAAAAAGTGTGTCGTTTTGCTTTCATCATCTTAAAATCCCTGCTTAAAACGTTGTGCTGTACAGAAATTTTTGCCCCATGCGCTTACAGCAGCTGTACGGCTGCCACAGTGCCCAGGCATAATTGCCGTCCTGCGCCTGCGGGCCGCTCTCATCCGGAAACACCGCACAGCTGTTTTTCAGCCCCGGCGACAGGCGCTGCCATTTATGGTTTTTTGTCCCGGTATTCTCCGTCACCGCCTCCGGCGGCCAGTAGCCATCCCGGCGGTTTCCTTTCAGGGGTACATAGGTATGCGCCTGACCGGTACGGGTGATAATATCTGCCACGCGCTGCGCAACCACCGCTGCCGCTTTATCCCCGTCCTGCTGGGTGACAAAACCGCTGCGCGGATAGAGATTGCCCCACATATTGCCCCGGCTCTGTGCCCCGATTTCCCGTTTCCCGGGGATCAGGGCTTCCGGATACGCCATTTCCGGCACACCGAGCCGCCACGGCACACTGTCGAGCGTGCTCAGGTAATAAGGAAACAGCGGTGTGGCCGCACTGTCACAGGAATACCCCGGGATACTGCCGCCGATAAGGGTGGTGGCCGGATGACCGATGGCATCCGCATAAAAAAAGTGCAGGGCGGTTTTACGTTTTGCCTCAAACTTCTGCTCACTGTTTCCGCCGCCGGCTGACACGCCGCTCAGCACGCCGGTCACGGCATTTTCAATCCCGCCGGACGCCCCGCTGACCAGTGACATTTCCTGCCACGGGTTTTCGCCCGGGGCATGGTAGGCCGAGACCACCGCCTGCGGAATAAAATGCGACACCCGGACAGAAGTCTGGATCCGGCAGCCGCCCCAGCCGCACTTCAGCCAGTAGCAAATTCCGCTGATACGCCAGCTGATGCACGACGGTGATGCCGCAGAAGCCACCAGAGTAGCCGTACTCAGGCTGGCTTCCGCCACCGGTACCAGTGAACATCCCAGTAACAGTGCGCCCGCCAGACGCCGGCGATGAAATTGTCGGGTCATGGTTGAGCTCCTCCTTCCTGTTGTTCCCGGTACTGCTGTATCTGTGTCACAGCCTGTTCAATATCAGTAGTGCCGTAAACCACCCACTGCGCATCCACCACCACCGCCGGCAGACGGGCCACACCCAGTTGCCAGGCCTGAACCACGCCCTGATAAGCCTGCCGTAACGCCGTCTCTCTGGCCTGCCAGGCCGGACTTTGTAACAGGGCGGTGATGTGCGGGGCATCCGCCTCACGCAGTTCCGTACCCGGCTGAAGCAGGACCTCATCCAGCACGCGCTCAGGCGCATCCAGATACACCACCTCAAACGGGATATCTGTCTGCGGCAGAGCGTCATCCTGCGTGGTATACAGCACCACTGCTGCCCCGGCAGTGAACGGCAGACATGACAGCGACAGCATCAGCAATCCGGAAAGGGATAAAAATCGTTTTTTCATTCGGTCAGTCCTCACAAACGAACGGTGAGAGAAGAAAAGAACATCAAAACCCGCCGGTCACCGGCGGGTTTTCTTCCGGCTACCAGCCCACGGCAAACCCGGCGCCGATATTGGTATCGCCGCCGTTATTCCATGACGCATTCAGGCGCACATTCGTGTTGGCCGTCGGCTTATACTGCACTCCCGTGGCTATCGCCTGTGCATCGCGGTAATGCCCCATCGCCATCCCGAATGAAAAACGTTCACTGTTCACATACGGAATGGAGGAAATCGCCGTCACCCCGGCAATCCCCGCATTGGCCCGTTTTTCCACCTGACTGATTTTATTGTCGAGTTGTCTGAAACGCTGATCGGTATACTGCCGGGCATTGTCCAGCACCGTGTGAGTCACCCGCCCGAACGTCTCATCGGTATAGCGGTTTGCCGCTGCCAGCGTCTTTTCATCCCCCTCAATACGGGCCTGCTGCTCTTCCGTAATCCGCTTGTTTGTCTTCGCCTCACTGTACTGAATGCTCACATCCGTGTAGTCCATAGCCTGTTTCAGGGTCTGCTTATCGCCGGCAATGCGTGCATCCCGCTCCTCATCCAGTTGACCTTTGTTGACCGCATCCGTTTTTGCAATGCCGGCGGCCACATGCGTCAGAAAACGTTCCTGCCCTCCACGGCCGACGGACACGCTGTTATCCCGGTCGGCCAGGCTGCCGTCGCCCAGTGCCACACTGTTTTTCGCCAGCGCCCGGGCATCCACACCCAGTGCCACGGATTTCTCGCCCAGCGCCAGGCTGTTATCCCCGACAGCCACCGCACGCTGTCCCTGCGTCAGCGTACTCTGAGCCTCATTCAGCGCTTTATCCGCCGCCTGATATTCCGCCTGTTTCTGCGCCAGCTCCGCTTTCACCTTCTCCAGATCCCGGATGTTTTCCAGCTCGGATTGCGTCGGACGCAAATCAGACAACTTTGTATCCAGAGCGGCGAGATCGTTTTCCAGCCGGGAGAGTTGTGTTTCCGCCTGCTTCAGGGCCTGATCAGCCACCGCTTTTTCCGCCGATAACTGCTGTTTCAGCTGTGTGGCCTGTGACGACATGGCCTGTGTGTGACTGAGCGCATTGTCCTGAAGGTACTGATCCACTTTCTGTTTCAGCGCCTCCGGGTTGGTGTTCAGCCCGACGGTGTTATCCCGGGGACTGCTTTCCAGTACCAGCAGCTGCTGTAATTCTTCGGCATAATCCGGGCTGTCCGGCGATAAACTGTTGACCTTATCCAGCTGGATCAGGTAGTTCAGCTGATTCTCATAGCGGGTGAAAATACCGCTGACCATCTGATTAAAAGTGCCTTCATCGATGTTATCGAGATACAGCTCTGACAGGATCTGCTTCCCGGCCTCCGTCACCCCGGTTAACCCCTGATCAATCTGCTGCCGGGCATTTTTCTGATAAGCCTGATACAGATTCTTTTTCCCGTCCGCAGAGGTGATCAGGGCGATTTTGGCCAGCTCTTCCTGATAACCGGCAATACCCTTCAGGGCCGCGGTATTCAGGTGTAAACGGGATAACAGCTGCTTCTGGTCATTATCCGTGACCGCATCCGACCACAGCATCGCTTTGTCACTGTGGCCGGCACTCAGTACCGGGGACAGGGCCACGCCCTGATAATTGGTCGTAATCTGGGAGCCGGTTTTTTCTTTGATGGTTTCATTAACCAGGGCACTTCGGGTTTTCGCTTCAATATAGGCATTGACATAACTGACATAAAACTGCGTGTCATTATTGACCGACGTCTCCTGCTCAACCCGTTTTTTCACTTCCTGAGCCAGACGGTCAGCCTGCCCCTGCTGCCACAACTCCACAAAATCTGCATCCACAATCTGTGAAACCGCCCCCAGATTGCGTTCATAAATCTGTGCCATCCGGTCAGCGGCCTGCTGTGCCTGTGTCACCTGCTGCTGTTGCGCGGTACGCTGACCCGCTAAGGTCTCCTGTTGCTGCAACAACGGTTTCATTGCTTCCTGACGCTCCAGAATATTGCTGTTCGCCAGCGATTTACTGTCAAACAGGGCCTGTGTCTGCGTGTACTGCTCATGCGCCTGCGCCCGGTTCTGCAACAGGACATTCTGGGCTTTCATCGCCGTCTGTGCCTGTTCCGCCGTCATATTATTCCCCAGCGCCATACTGCCCTGCCCCACTGCCGTACTCTGCTGCCCGGTGGCCACGGCAGTGTCACCCAGCGACACGTTTTTAGCCTGCAAAGCGCAGGAATAACTGACAGCCAGCGCCAAAAGCGTTACTTTAATTCCCGTCGTTTTCATGACGTCATGTTTCCTCTTTTTAACATACACAATGAAGCGGCCGGGTAAGCCGTGCTGCAACACGGCTTACCCATTCCCGCGTTCATCGTTTTCATCACACGATAACCTCAGCCGGTCATCCCGGGTTCCGGGGCGGTAATCCCCGTTTCCGGTCAAGTTCATCCGCCACCCGGAATGCGGCGTCCAGCTCACTGCATCCGTGGCGCTCCATCAGGACGCGCCGTTGCTGTTTCTCCTCTTTTTCCGTCATTCCCAGCGCCAGGTACAGACTCGGCTGCACCACCCGGAACAGCGCCTCCACTTTCCGGGCCAGCACCACACCTTCCGTGTAACAGCCGGAGAGTTTGGCTGCCGACAGCAGCACCTGTTTCTGCTCCTCACTGAGCGTCTTAAAGCGGGCAATCGCCTCCACTTCCTTCTGTGGCATCGTCAGACACACCCACCACTCCGCCATATTGAGCATTTTCTCGGCACAGTCCGGGTAGTCATCCAGGTTCTGGGTCGCCAGCCACAGCCAGGCCCCCAGTTTCCGCCACATTTTCACCACTTTGGTCACATAGGGGGACAACAGCGGGTTGACCGTCACGATATGTGCCTCATCCACCACAAAATTAATGTCCCGCGCCAGGTACTGATCCCGCTCGGCAATGTTGTTGATGGAGTTGATAAGACTCACCATCGTCAGCGCCATCTGGGCCTCATACCCTTCCCGCGCCAGATGCCCCAAATCAATCAGGGTCACATCCGCCTCCGGCCACAGTTCCCCGGGCTGATTAAACAGCTCATGCTCAAAACTGCCCGGTTCGGTAAACATGCCCAGGGATTCCGCCATTTCAGCCGCTTTCGCCCGGCGCTGCGGATTTAATGCCCGCCCTTCCTCTTCGCCTTCCCCCCGTGACAGGGCATACAATGCCTCCTGCAAATCCGCCGGCAGCATCTGCCGCCCCACCGCATAAGAGGCTCTGGCCCCCGCCATCAGCGCCCGGCGGATCATCGCCCGGTCAGCCCGCTTCAGCTCCGCTTCTTCCCGCACATCCCCGCCGGTGATCATCATGCGGGCGGAGATTTCCATTTCCCCCAGGATGTCACGCTGCTCATCATCCTCAGATTCGCTGTCCGTCTCCGGCAGGTCATCCGCATTCAGTGCCAGACGCTGTTCATCCATCACCAACAGCTGATGCGCATCCGCAAACAGCGGCAGACGCACCCCGCTGCCGGGTTTGACACTGACCTTATTGACACTCAGGCCCAGACTGGCGTAATAATCCGCCAGTAAACCGAACGAGTTTCCGGCCTCCGCAATAAACAGACGCGGACGGCGGACCGCCATCAGCTGCGATAACTGCGCACATAACGTGGCGGATTTGCCGGCCCCGGTGGGACCAAATAACAACAGATGGGCATTCTGGGTACGATCCTGTTTATTTTGCGGATCAAAGGTCAGCACCCCGCCGCCCCGGTTAAAGAAGCTCCAGCCGGGATGCCCGGTGCCGGTGGTGCGCCCGGTCACCGGCAGTAATCCCGCCAGGTGCTGTACCCAGGTCAGGCGGGTATACCAGTGTTTTTTATCCGTCTGCGGATCAAAACACATCGGCAGGGCACGCAGATACCCGTTCAGCGGTGCCACATCGTATTCCGGTTTCACCGGCTCCAGACCGGCATTCAGCAGCGTGGCCGTCAGATCCACACGCTTTTTGTTCAGCTCCCCCACCGACCCGGCACGCAACAGCAATGACAGGGAGGCCCGGTAGAGCTTATGGCGGTGCCCCAGTAAACTTTTGGCAGTCTCCACATCCCGGCGGGTACGCTGCGAGTCGGTGTTTTCCCCCACCGAATTTTTCCCCAGCCGGGTAAATTCCTGCTCCAGCGTATCCTGGGGCTGTGTGACGATGGTCATCGACACCATCGTCCCTTCCGGAAACAGATCCATCAGCGCATTGATATTTTTGTCACCGCGCTTCTGCTCCCCGGTCAGGTGCCCGGGGCCCGGGGCTTTACGCAGCTTTTCGATGTTCACCACGCCGTGTGCCAGGTTATCAAACCACCACACGCCGTTTTCCACATCCGACCGGGGCGGGGTAAACCACAGCGTTTCCGCAAAATCCTTCAGCACCGGCAGAGTGCCCGGGGCTTCCTCCGCCGCCGGCCAGTACGCCCCTTCCCGGTACAATGTGTCTTTATCCACCCAGTCCGGCGCCGGGTTAAAATGACGCAGCAACCACTGATGCACCTGCCTTCCGTTCTGGCGGATACACTGCACCCCGGCACTGCCCAGACTGCTGACCAGCCGGTCACACATCTGATTGAGCATCGCCACCGGCGGCATCGGATCGGTATAGCTGTTCCCCAGCCGGCGGTAAACCACCATCCGGGTCCGGCGCTGCTGTCCGCGCCAGGGTTGTCCGGTCACCTCCGTGTCCTTAAACAGCCCTTCCGGGCGGGCGATCCCCCGCAAATGGCGTGCCATTTCGCCCAGCCAGGCTTCGGTAAACGCCGTGCCCCGTGCCGCCGGCAGGATATAGTCCCGCAAGGTGGCCAGCGTGACGCTCACGTCGTCCTCATCCTGACAAAAAAACTGCACCACCCACGGGTTATCATCATGCTCATCCAGGCTGTCCTGAAGCGCATCCTCCACCGCATCCCGGATTTCCAGCAGACGGTCACCGGAGCGCCCTTCCGTCGGTGCCGGCTCAACGGCATACACCGCCCCGACCGACACCCCGTCATCAAGCAGCAGGCACTGCTCCTCATCCAGAAATTCCACCCAGGGCAGGTAATCAATAAAAGACGGATTTGCGTGGTAAATCTTCTGCTCATCCGCCCGGGTCATTTTTCCCGGACGGGAAAGCGGCTGACGGGCTAAACCGGCATTCTCTGCCGGTGTACTGTGGTGTACGGCTTTGTCAGCCGTTTTTTCAGCAGAAACCGCCTGCGCTTTCCGGCGTGAACGGAATAATGAAAGCCCCATCATAAGCCCTCCACACGCTCACCCGGCAGGGCATACTGCACCTGATGGTAAAACGGAAATACGGTACTGTAGCCCGGCACCGGCAGATTACCGGCCGAGAGATGCGGGAACACATACATCACCATGTCCGGGTTCGGCAGACGCGGAAACTGCTGATGGATCTCACTGTGTTGTGTCCGGGTATACGCGGTGTTCGCCTGCTGACGTCGCGCCGCTTCCTCGTTCGTCAGCCCGCGACGCAGGACGCTGCGGGCAGCTTCCGTCACCGTCCGGTTATCCGCCGTATTCGGGTCAGCCTGTCTGCCTGACCAGATGGCCATCATGTCGCTGTTTCCCGCCGGCAGCAGTTCCTCTTTGGAGGTGGCACAGCCGGCCAGTAAAAACACCAGTGCGCACAGCACACTGCCTTTCATCAGTCTCATAGTATGATCCCTCCCGCTCCCTTCAGAACCGCCCCCCGGCAGGTCAGCCGGGCAAACTCACCGTGACAGTTCAGTTCAGATAATGAAAAAGGCACGCATTGCCAGCCGGCTTTATCCGGCGTCTCTCCTTTAAACACCGTGTACAGCAGACGATCCCAGTCACGGTCCTGCGGGTACGCCTTATTCCCCGGGGCAAACCGGTAAACGGTAATGTCGTTGTCACACAGCGTCACCCGGTGACGGCCGACAGACAGCACAGCCCCACCGGCGGCAACCTGCCACGCCAGCTGTATCGTCGCCGGTGACATGCCGGCAATCAGCTGCTGTTGCTCATCATCAAACACCTGATGGCCGGCCACCGTCAGGCAAAAATGACTTCCGGTGCAACCGGCTTTTCCGGCACTGAACACAAACACCAGCGGAAACGTCACCGGCATCACGGCCTGCGCCCCCGGCTTCGCAAAATACGTCACTCCAGACCTCCTTCCTCACCCGCTGTCAGTGAAAAGCCGTAGTTCACCCGGCGTCCCTGTGATTCATAATCCACCGGGATCTGACGGCTGATATGCACCGCGACTTTCTGCCCCGGCGGCACATACACCGCATCAAAGGTCTGCCCGTAGCGGGATTTCACCCAGTCCGCCACATCCTTAAAACCGCCGCCGATGGCACTGCCCAGCGCGGCTTTTCCCGCATCCCCGGACAGCGAGGAGGTGATACCGTAACCGTTGTTCTGCGCGGTATACTGGCTCTGTGACATCGCATTCCCGGCCGAGGCCGCTGCCGTCAGGGCAAACAGGGTCGGCAGATAGGTGCCGGCATTGGTTTTACGCTCACCGCTGATACACGGGATCCCGCTCTCATCCGAGATCCAGCCGAGCGACCCGCCGTTATTGCGGGCATTCTGTCCGCTGCCGGCCTGACTGCCGCCGTCCGTTCTGTCAGCCGGCTTCGGCACCGTGCGTACCGTGCCGTCCGTAAAAACAAAGGTGATCGAGGTGATATCCCCGCGCACACAGGACAATGTCCAGTCACCGGTGGCCGAGCCGCTGATCACCGCCCCTTCCACATCCGGTAACTCAATGCCGTTCGCCGTGAGGTTGTCTTTTCCCACCACCACCTTGAACGGATACGGATCGGTCACTTTACCGTCAATGGGCACCCGGCCCAGCAATGCCGTCATCGCCTGACTGCCCACCAGGGTGGCATTTTCCGGTATCGTGTAAGCCGGTTCGGTATGGGCCTCCCCGTCCGCTGTGCCGGACAGCGTGCGCTGATTTTTGGCCAGCCGGTCCAGTTCTGCTTTCTGACGGGTAATGGCGTTATCCTCCAGAAAAGACGTCGGAAACGCCGGTTTAGCCGGTTGTCCGTTCACACTCCTTCCCGGTTCAGCCGGCTGAGCATCCTGCGGCTCAGCCCACAACAGCCCGTCTTTCACCGTCAGTCCGCTGCCCTGTGCATCCAGCCCCAGTCCCAGCGGAATATCGCCCTGTCCGCTGCCGGGTACCGCCTGACCACCTGATGCTGTCAGCGTTTCCCCCAGGGTATCCAGACGCCGCATCAGCGTCTGCTGCTCCTGTTGCAGGGCACGCTGCTGACTCTCCGCTTCCTGACGGACAGAGGCCACCGCAGACTGGATCTGCCCCGACACATTCTGCTGCCGGCTGCGCAACTGCGCATTCTCTTCCAGCAGTTTCTCATTTTGTGCAATCAGCTCCGCCTGACGGTCACGCACCGTTTTCATGGTGCCAATCAGCGTCCGCAGCGTATCAGCCGGGGTATCCCCCTCAATCCCGAGCGACTTCAGTTCCCCCGGGTCAAGATCATTAATCGACTGGGACAGACTGTCCTGCCCGCCGTTGCCGGCCGGTGTCTCCGGCTGACAGCTTTTGATACCGATCAGCACCGCCAGCGCCAGTGCGGACGGCACCAGGATTTTGACCAGCGTATTGGATGTCACTTTCATCGGGCTTTCCCTCCCGTTCCCCGGACAGGCGGCTCCGCCGGAAATGCCTTATCCGGTTTGCCTTTCATCACCAGATATACCGTGGTGGTATCCTCCGGTGTGCCCTTCACATCCAGCCACTGATGCTGGAACGTGGCGCTGACAAACTGCCCCTGCAACTGACGGGGATCCAGAATAACTTTCTGAGCGGACTGGTTGGTCAGTTTCACCGCCACCACCCGGTACTCCGCCGCCTGCCAGCCGGCCAGCGGCTGCGCGGTCAGCGGCGCTGACGGGTAGAGTGCCGTCAGTGTTTTGGGTAAGTTCAGCGATAACGTCTGCACACCGGGCACCGGCTCCACGGTTCTTAACGGCGCATACAGACTCTGGGCGGCATAACGGGTCAGTAAGACCGGTAACGGGGCCGGATAACGGGGCTTCGCTTTGTGCTCCCCGGTTCCGGCTGCCGGCGGGGCCGTATTGCCGGTGTTTCCGCCGGTCTGCCCGCTGCGTCTGACGGTCTGACTGTCGCGCTGTGTGCTGACTTCCCCGCTGTACACCACCCGTACCGGCTCCAGCGCCCCTTTACCGGCCGTGGCCGTCACATCCAGCAACAGGATTTCCCCGCTTTCCACATCCTGTAACTGAAGGCGGGTCTGCGGGAACGCCGTTTCCGCCCGCAGATAGACCGCCCCGCCGGTACTCTGGATCCGCAGTTTCTCATTCAGGGACGGCGGAAATCCGACACGCACATTCTTTTCCACAAACACAATGCGCTCTTCCCCCACATGCAGGGACACCGGCAGCGGAATACGCTCCCAGCGGACCAGCTCCACCGCCTGCACCGACAGCGGCAGTGAAACCGCAGAAAACACCGTTGCCGCCCCGAGCGCACAGGCCGTCAGATGACGTTTCAGCTTCATTGACTGACCTCCTTATTCTGATCTGCCGCTTCCAGACGCTGAGGCGTCCCGTCATAGCAGTCCAGCGCCAGACCAAACGGATTGCTTTCCGGATCCCCCTCCCAGCGCACCACTTTCACCGGATAGCGCACCGTTGCCCGCTTGACCGGCTCCGCACTGAAATATTCATCCGCCACCAAATCCAGGCGCACAATCCAGTTATCCCGGTCAATCACCCGGACTTTATCCTCACTGAACCCGCGCCCCGGGATTTCATACACCACCCGGGAACGCCCTTTCAGCTCCCCGAGCGTGGTGCGGTAAGCGGCCTCTTTCTCAAAATACGCCCGGCAGGACGGCGTCAGATAAGCACTGAGCTGCGCAATCTTGCGCGGATAGTCCACCTCGCCGTCTTTCGGCCAGGCATTGAGCTGCTGAAAAATATAAAAGCTGAAGGCGTACACCGTCGGCAGCGGCACTTCCCACCAGGCACGGGTGCTGCCGGACCGTAAATCCGGCGGATTATGGATGGTCAGTTTATCCGGCGCCCGCATCCCGCCGGTAAACGCCACTAACAGACAGAGCACCAGCACCCCGCAGATCACCCGCAGGGTCAGAATATGCTGGTCCCGGTTTTGCAGGGCATGACGGAATTTACTCATGGCGGCCTCCGGCAAAATACCGGCACAGTGACATCGCCTGCGTCCGGCGTAAAAACCAGCCCTGAGACACCGTGATCAGGGATGTTTCGGTCAGCCGCCCGGTCAGCGGCAGGGTGCGGGCAAACCCGGTTTGCAGTTTCCAGGACAACCGGCGGTAGAGATAATTTTCCGGTTTCCCGCGTTTGATGCGGGTCAGAAAGGCGCCGCCGAAAAACACCACCAACAGCGGCATAATCAGTGCGCCGGTCGGCAGGATCACCCAGCCGGCCAGCGGTAACAGCGGGAGAGTGATAACGATCCCGCCGGCACAACCGACACCGGCGGCGGCAAACATTTCATGGGTGGTAAATCCGCGAAAGACAGTGGGTTCCGCATTTAAGCGATCCGGCATAAAATCGATGGTCTGCATCGTGGCCTCCGCTTAAAAAATAATGGTGGCGGCTTTTCCGGCCAGCCAGACGACCGCCACAATCAGGATCACACCGACCACAATAATGGCACCGAATTTACCCCAGCCGGCTTTTTCATCCCGCACTTCATTGAAGGTGGACACCGCCGCCATGGCCACCACAATAAAGGCCACCGCCGCCACAACCAGGCCGCCTATCACAATGCCGTCATTCATATACCCTTTAATCGTATCCATCAGCCCGCCCCCGCCGCCGGAGGAAGGTGGCTCCACCTGCGGCAGCGCGGCATACGCCGGCATCAGACTGAATAAAGCCCATAACGCCATCACTGACGCCCCCATACGGCAGATACCCCGCCCCCAAAACGTATTCATCTTCATAAAATGCCCTTTCATCCTGTAAAATAAAATTAACAACACACTCAGCTGGCAAACATCCAGATGCAGACCACCAGTAATATCACCGCCCGGACAGCAAACTGCCCCAGTCTGGCGGCACGGACACTCTCATTTGCCCAGCCCCGGTAAACATCAACCAGTCCCCAGGCCGCCCATAAAAACAACACCGCCAGTAATGCCCCGATACACAACAGATTCAGCACAGCCGGAGACATCCCCGGACCGGCAGCGGCCTCAAACGCCGCCTGCTGTGACGGATTCATCGCTGCTCCCGGCGGTAATCCCCGCGCAGCGGCTCCGCCACATTCACCGGCACGGAAGGCTGGGCACGGGACGGCTCCAGATAGCGGGCAATCCCCTGCCGGATAATCTCCACCTCTCTGGAGGCGCGGGAATAATCAAAATAAAAACGGGCGGGATTGTCCTGATTTGCCTGAATACGGGCACGCTCCAGGCTGGCCTGGATGTGTTCAAGCTGTTTTAAGGTCAGCGCCAGTTCATCTTTTTCCCCGGCCAGTGCCGGGCACACCAGACAGGCACTGACCACCAGTGCACACAGGGGAGGAAGAGGAGAAAATAATCGCATAACGACTCCTTAAAGACGGTGAATGTGGAGTCAGGGTAAAAAAGGCGGGCAGAAAAAACAGCAAACAATTAGTTTTCCAAAATTTTTAATTTTTTTTTGCTTGCTTTTTGCGAAAATAGATGAAACGAAGAAATAAAAAGTGAGCCTATGAGTCAGACCATCACCCGAAAAACCGGGCATTTTGCCTGGTGTGCACTGGTTGCCCTGCATCTGGCAGAACAGGACGGACAGGTCAAATCCGACATGCAAAAAAACCTGTTTTTAATGCGCTGGCTGGCAACGGCCAAAAAACAACGCCGTTTTGACCGGGACGTTACGCCGGATATTGACTGGTTACTCCAACAGGGACGAACACTGGGTGTCCGGGCAAAACTGCCGCAAAAACTGGATTATCTGTACCGCTCCTGTACCGGCACATTACACGAGCAGAGCGATCTGTTCCGCCTCACTTATGCGTTTGAATCGGCCAAAGAAGCGGGGTTTGCTTATCAGTTGCTGAGTGACAAATCCTGGCACGGACGACATGCGGTGACCCCGGATAAGCACTGTAACGCACTCTACCTGTCCCGGACTGCACTGGAGCAAGCCTTTGATACCAACGGCCATCAGCTCACCCGGCTGCCGGTCAAAATCGGGGGCGATATCAGCGTACTGACTGACATTCTGACACAATGCGGCTGGCTACTTATCCCGGCCGACACACCACCACTTTATTTTCTGCACTCACTCATCCCTCCTGCCGTCTGCGCAGGATAACCCCGTCCTGACGCGCGGCACGCCGCTTGTCTGCTGACAGAGACACACAAAAACAAGTGTTGTGTGTCTCTGTCCAGCGCCTATAAATATTTTTTGAATGAGGCAGTGGCTACTGTCACCGCAAGCCCGAACAGCAGCGCCGCCGGTAACAACACCAGATTCGGGTAAATGGCAGACGGCCAGGACAGATAAATCATACACGGAACAAAAAAGGCCGGTTTGACAAAGCGCTTGGCGTGGTGGTACACAAAACTGGATTCATACCCGGCACCATAACGCCGCAAATCACGCCGGTTAAAGCCTTCCACCATGCCCACTATCAGCACCATAACAAACAGCGGCACAGAGAGCACCAGAATGGTCACCCGGATAAAAAACGTCAGCGTCACATACACTGTCGCCAGCAGATAGTCTCTCAGCTCAGACACCAGCCCGCTCCGCCAGTTATCCAGTTCACGGGCGATCGCATTCCCATTGGCCGATGACACCGGGTAGACGTTCTGCCAGCTGTCCATCAGCCCGGACTCCACAAACAACCACCGGTATGCCTGCTCAACAGTATGCGCCAGCCACTGCGCCGGACTGGACATCAGCAGACTGCGGGTAAACCCTTCCGACAGATACCCGCTCTCGGTTAACATCACCTGCCGGCTGTGCTCCGCTCCCTCTTCTGTCCAGAACAACGCTATCCCTACCCATTCAATCACCAGACTGCATACCCAGGAGGCCAGTAATATCCCGATGATGGCCCACGGCCAGTGCCACACCAGTTTGGTCAGCAAACCGGGTTCTTTTGCCGGGTGACGCGGGGTTTCCTGACGGGCTTCAGCTGTTGCCATCGTTGCCTCCTTCGGTATCCGGTACCATCTCAGTCACGTTCATGCCGCCGGTGTCCGACTGTACATCCGCAAATGGTGTTGCCGTCCACCAGGTTTCGCCGGTGCGGTAATTTTTCTCCATATACTGCGCGATTTTTTGCAAATCCGGTGGCATCAGGGTATCCTCCCCGGCCGCCGGCAGGGGCATCCGGATTTTCCATAACTTTCCGCCTTCCAGCAGGGCAAACGCCTGCCCCTTCGGTAACTGAATAATATCTGCCGGTAACAGCAAGGGTTTCGCCACCATACTGACCCTGTCCTGGGTATTGGAGGTGAAATCACTTCCCTGTCCCGGATTGGAAATATCAGTGATCCCGGATACCAGGGTTTTGGTGTAAATATCCACTTCCGGCAACTGTTCTGTCAGTAATTTTGCGGTCATCAGTTCACGGACGCGTAACATCACCAGGGTGTTAAAGTTACCGGTGACCTGCGCCGATTTGGCGGCATTCCCCAGCCGGGCCTCAATATCAGACCAGGTCTGTGTGTAGGCCGTCACTTCAATCCCCGCGCCCCCGCTCTTGTTCAGTAACGGAATAAATTCATCCCCCATCAGTTCATTAAACTCATCGCAATGCAGGCTGATCGGTAATTTTCCGGCGTGTCCGGCATCCGGCAGACCATCCTCTGTCCCGAATTTATAAATATGCCCGGCTACCGAGACCAAATCCGCAAACATGGAATTCCCCACCGCTGCCGCCACTTCCGCATCCGATAAAGCATCCAGCCCGACATACACAATCCCTTTTTTCCGGATCACCTGCTGCCAGTCAAAAATCGGACGGGGATCCTGCATATTGGTATAATCCGGCGATAACAGGGCTGCGGTTTTTCCGGTGGTCAGTTTTTCCAGTAACGGCAGCAGGGAGGCCACAATTTTATCAAAATAGGTCCGGTCATAACGGATCGCACTGCGCAGCCCGTCCAGGATCGGATCATAGATTTTTTTCCCTTTTTCACTGCTTAACGCCAGCTCTGTTGCCCAGATCGCCACGGCTTTCGGATCACTTTGCAGGTGACGGGGCACATCCTCCACGGTCAGTGCATTCTGCGCATTCTCGATTTGGGCAAACAAATCCGGCAGTTGTGCTTTGATCACCTGCATCGAATACGTCTGATAGAGTTCCCCGATATTGGTGACATAACGTAAAATTTTGGCATAATCCGGACGCTCCCCCAGAGCAACCAGCGCCCGGGCAATAATATTGACAAACCGCCAGGCAAACTCCCGGAACGCCGCACTGTTCCCTTCCCCGGATAACTGGCCGGCCACCCGCCCGGCCACTTCGGATACCCGGCCAAAACGGCCGATGGCGTTATAACGGGCACTGATATCCGGCCAGCCCAGGTGAAAAACGTAAAACTCCTCACTGCGTCCTGCCCGGTGCGCTTCCGCCCACATCCGGCGCAGCAAATCCGCATCCCCTTTCGGATCAAACACTATCGTGATATTGCCCCGTCGGATATCCTGCGTGATCAGCAGTTCCGCCAGACGGGTTTTGCCGACACGGGTGGTCCCCAGTACCAGCATATGACCGACCCGTTCACGCAAATCCATGGTCACATTCACTTCATCCGGCTCCACACCGTGTAACACCGGGTTCCCCCCCACCGGCGGCAACGGGCGGACCGGATTCAGGCGACTGTCTTTCTGCAAAAGCCGGCAAACCGCCGGAAAACGGGATTCAAAACGGAGTTCAAACTGCCGGGCCAGCCGGTAATGTGCCGGCGGCTGAACATACCGCTCCACTTCCGGGCGCCGGGTTTCCAGCAGGCGCTGCGTGTGTTTCTGCTGCCACTGAAACCCTTTTCCCAGAAACAGACGCTGCCGGCTGACCGGCACCTGTGCCGAGGTCACCTGATAACGGGGCAGACGCCGGAGATTCCGGCGGTAACGTAATACCCGGAATCCCTGATGCGCCCGCAGTGCGGAAAAACCGGCAAACGCGCCGGCGGTGACATAACTCACGGACGGCGACAATGCCACTGCCCAGGGGGCCACCGCACACACAAACGCTGCCCCGCCGGACACCAGGGCACTGTTCAGTTCAACGGCCGGTCGCAGCCAGGCCTCTATCACATAACGATCACTCATTCTCTCAGACTCTTTTTTGGGTGTTTCCCGGGGATACGGTGCTCAAAACTTAATCGGTGTTTCCACTGGAAACAGTGCTCAAAACTTAATCGGTGTTTCCACTGGAAACAGTGCTCAAAACTTCACCGGTGTTTCCACTGGAAACAGTGCTCAAAACTTAATCAGTGTTTCCCGGGGAAACGGTGTTCAAAACTTAGCCAGTGTTTCCCGGGGAAACAGTGTTCAAAACTTCACCGGTGTTTCCCGGGGAAACAGTGCTCAAAACTTAATCAGTGTTTCCACTGGAAACAGTGCTCAAAACTTAATCAGTGTTTCCACTGGAAACAGTGCTCAAAACTTAACCGGTGTTTCCACTGGAAACAGTGCTCAAAACTTAATCAGTGTTTCCACTGGAAACAGTGCTCAAAACTTAACCGGTGTTTCCACTGGAAACAGTGCTCAAAACTTAATCAGTGTTTCCACTGGAAACAGTGCTCAAAACTTAACCGGTGTTTCCACTGGAAACAGTGCTCAAAACTTAATCAGTGTTTCCACTGGAAACAGTGCTCAAAACTTAACCGGTATTTCCACTGGAAACAGTGCTCAAAACTTAATCAGTGTTTCCACTGAAAACAGTGCTCAAAAATTAACCTAATTTCAGCAGAATGACGAGTAACGCTACGTTTTTATAATAAATTATTTTTTTTCAATTTGAATTTATCGTTGGCATAGGGGGTTGACATTTGTACGGTATATCAATTTCTCAAAGCAAGGGTATTGTTATGGAACAAAATAAACATTCTCAACAGTTACTTCAGGCTGGCCCTTTAAAGTCAACATTAACACTGAAACTCCATACCAGTTATGCAATCCGGCTATGGGAAGGGCGGGTTGTACCCAACTCTCAGAATGACGGTGACGAAAAAAAGCGTAAATGGATGATCCCCAGTCTTCCGATGTTTATTTCCCGGGCGGGTCATATTACTGATGATGCAAAGAAAGGATACTTATATGCAGAAATGTGGTTGTATCAGCTTGAGCAGGCACTGGAGCAAGGGACTCAGACTATTCAGAAATTACTTTCAGAGGTTGAACAACAATTAGTTCAGTTACCTGCGGCAGCGGTTATTTCTGATATTTCATCAACATCACCTGTTGATCTGGCGATATTCAGTAAATCCCCTGTTGGTTATAAATGTGTCTGGTTGCTTGTTGGTGTTGATCAACTTGCCTTGCGCGTATTACAAGGAGAGCATTATGGTTTTATTTCCCGGCAGCAACGTGACAGAGTACTGAAATTAGCGGGTTATCAGGTTCGTCATGTGACCGGGATGGCGGTAAATTACCGGAAATATGAGATCTCCCGTCTTAACCTTGATTTAAACAGTGAGACTTATCAACAGGCTTCCCGTTATTTAGGTGAAATTGATCCGGATATCATTTCAGGAAAAAAACGCGCTTCATTTTTACCTGTTTTAAAAAAATAACGAATATTATTTATATTGAATTAATTGTTAAATAATAAGGAGCTGCAATGAAAAAAACTTGCTTACTTATCTCATGTTTTTCTTTATGGCTTTTAAGCGGATGCTCTGTACAGGAAATCACTGAGTGGAATCAGAAAATCAGTGACCTGGGTCATCAGGTCAGTAATACCATGACCGGAGGAAAACAGGAACGAAGTAAAAAAGCGACTGATATGACGATTCCGGTGGATATTGATACCGTTGCATCCCGACTGCGACGCTATTATGGTTTTACGGATGTGAATACTCAGATTGCAACACTTCAGAGAGGGACTGTTAACGATCAGTGGGCCGCAGAAGCAATTGCCGCTGAAGGACATACATTTGAAGCAACACCGGGCAGTTATTATAAATTCGGGCGTAAGCTGGGTAACAATAATCCACTGGATGAAGTGATTATGGAACTGGAAAAGAATGGTGCAGGGACACGGGTATATGTGGTTTATCACTCCTCGTTCAGCGGGCATTTAACGGAGGAGTATGTGGATCCGCTATTTAAGCAGATAAGGGATGTCGCCTCCGGCAAAATCAGATAAATGACATTCAGGTTGTTTTCCGGGGAAACAGGAACCGCATTTTTATTGTTTCTCCGGGAAACATACAGACAGGTAAGTCAATGAAACTATTTTTATGCGAAAAACCGTCTCAGGCCAAAGATATTGCCCGGGTGGTCGGCGCTCATCAGCGTCGGGATAATTTTTTTCAGGGAAATGGTGTTCAGGTCGCCTGGGCAAGAGGTCATCTGCTGGAACAGGCTGAACCGGAAGCTTATGGTGCGCAGTTTGCCGCGCCCTGGCGACAAAGTGCCTTACCCGTTATTCCTGAACAGTGGAAAATGGTGGTTAAAAAAGATGCAGTTTCGTTGTTTCGGACCATAAAACAGTTACTCAGTCAGGCGACGGAGGTGGTGATTGCCACGGATGCAGACAGGGAAGGGGAGGTGATTGCCCGTGAATTACTGGAGGCCTGTCATTACAGGAAAAAGATACAACGTTTATGGCTGTCAGCGCTGGATGAGGCGAGTATCAGGCAGGCCTTAAATAACCTGTTACCCGGCGAGAAAACGGCCTCCTTATATTCTGCGGGATTGGGACGTGCAAGAGCGGACTGGCTTATCGGCATGAATATGACGCGTTTATTTACCCTCAAAGCCCGGGAACTGGGTTTTGGCGGGATATTGTCGGTCGGACGAGTCCAGACTCCCACACTGGCCCTGATTGTCCGGCGGGAAAGAGAAATCACGCACTTTGTTTCCAAACCGTTCTGGCGGGTAACCGCGTCTTTACAGCATCAGGGGATTGTTTTTCAGGCTCACTGGCGACCTGCTGTGCAATATTGTGATGATGAGCATCGTTGTATTCATGTTCAGGCGGCTCAGGCGGTGGAACAATTGTGCCGGCAGGCAGGCAAGGCGACGGTATGTACGGTAAATGAAACGAAAGGAAAAGCATTGCCGCCGCTGCCGTTTGATCTCGGGACACTTCAGCAGGCTGCCTCAAAGCGTTGGGGGTATTCCGCTGATAAAGTGCTTGAAATCGCACAAAGTCTGTATGAAAAACATAAAGCCACCACGTATCCCCGGACGGATTGCGGATATCTGCCGGTGTCGATGCGTGCCGACATACCGGTTGTTTTAAACGCCTTGTCACAAAGTGATCCGTCCTTACAGAATGTGCTGGCGCAATTGCAGCCGGCGCGTATTTCACGGGTCTGGAATGATGCAAAAATTACGGCTCACCATGCGATTATTCCGACCCGGCATACACCGGATTTGAATGCCATGAATGAGGCTGAACTGAATGTCTACAAACTTATCCGTACCCATTATCTGGCGCAGTTTTTGCCGGATCAGGAATGGGATGCGACGGAGGTGTTTTTAGATATTGGCGGACAACAATTTGTTGCCAAAGGAAAAGTCGAAAGGGTGAAGGGCTGGTCTGTATTATTTGTGAAACATGAAGACGATCCGTCAGTAAAGGAAGAGACAGAAAACGGGCAGGAAACCGGAACGGAAACATTGCCGCCTCTTCATGAGGGAGGCGTCTGTGCGATAGCAGAGGCAAAGGTTGTACAACTGACGACCTCACCGCCGAAACCGTATACGGATGGGACATTGATTGCGGCCATGAAGAATGCGTCATCTTTTATTACCGATCCGACATTAAAAAAAGTCCTGAAAGAGAATGCGGGGCTGGGAACAGAAGCGACCCGGGCAGGGATCATCACCACGCTGGAAAACAGGAAATTGATTGTCAGACAGAAAAAAACACTCCGGGCGACAGACACCGGCTGTCAGCTGATTGATGCCCTGCCGGCAGCCTGTACAGATCCGGGTATGACAGCGTTATGGGAACAATCACTCGAACAGGTGGCTCTGGGACACCTGTCTCTGGATGTGTTTATGCAAAAGCAAATCAGCTGGCTGTCTCATCTCATTAAAAAAGGCGGGGAAATGCCGCTGGCGCTGGATCTGCCACCGATGCCATCCTGCCCGGTGTGTCAGGGGAAAATGGTATTACGGGAAAGCAGTAAAGGCCGTTTCTGGAGTTGTCAGCATTATCCGGATTGTAAAGGGAGTGTACCATTACCGGGAAAAACGCAGGGCGTCACACAAGTCGTTAAAAAAAGAAAGAAGGCAGTGAAGAAGAGCATTACAGGACTCTTTACCTGAGTGATAATTACCGTTAGCATAGCCAACGCTAGGGAAATACACCCCGTCATTGCGGCAAAGTCGTAGCGGAACAACTGCGACGGCGACAATGAGAAAGTTTGTCTGTCAGCAGGACAGACTTTAAGGCGCATCAACCTCATGAAAACCGCGCCGGAGCTGGTTGACCTCCTGAGGTTCTTTTTAACATTGCAGAGTTGGTGGTACTGTCAGGCGTTATTAACCGTAACGCCTTTTTTATTGGAAAAATTTATTCATCCATGTGATTGAGTACCTGAATCACCCAGTCCGGGTAGGTGCGGACGCTGTTTTTTCCGGTGGACATAACCGGGATTTTACCGCTCTGACAGAACAAGGTCTGTGTGTTGTCTTTTCAATAAGTTGAGCGAGGTCTTTTTGAGTCAGATGATGTTGCTGTAACCAGATTTTCAGTCTGTTTCTGTTATCCATTTTATTCTCCTGTGTTTTTTCTCTCTTTTTTACTTGACAAATAAAAAAAGCAGATTAATCCTTGTTCAGCTTATACCGTTGCATAATGCAACATTGCCAATGCTTCAGTTGTCTGAGAGAAGCGCCTACGGGTGACAACGATGCCAATGTTCCGGCAATCTGAGAGGAACGCCTACGGGTGATTGCCACTGCCAATCCTCGGGTCATCTGAGACGAGGGCCTACGGGCGATGACAGAACTCCGTTCGTCCTTGAAATTGACGGAGGGTGATAACCGTACAGTGTTGTCATCAGGATTACCTTATACAACGCAAGTCGTCAGTTCGGGAGCAATCCTGTTATTGACCCCGGTGGGAAACACGTTCCTGCCGGGACGATGTTTCTCATTTTTTTACCTTTTTTATCCGATGGAGAAACATCATGACCAGCAAAAATATTGCAACATCTGAAAATAAATACTTTAATCTGCATGTGAACGGGATTGGGTATTTATCGAATATCCGTCAGGTTAACGGCCCTAAAGGGCAGTTTTTAACCGCAGTGATTAATGCACTCAGTGGACCGGCTGATAACCCTGTGTATGTTCGTTTTGATACGACAGTCGTCGGGGAGAATACGATCTCACTGGTCAGACGGTGTATCAAAGCGGTGGATGAGGACAAAAAAGTCCTGACGGGGTTTACATTAAGTAATCTGGCCTCCGATATTTTCACTCTGACAAAAGGTGAGCATGCCGGAGAACAGCGGGTCAGCCTGAAAGCCAGACTGCTGAATATTGACTGGATTAAAATCGGTAAAGAAGTGGTCTATAAAGCCGAGAAAAACCAGTCAACGCCTCCGGGAAATGAACAGCCTGCATCCAGAGAGTATGCAGCTGATTCTTTTTAGTCATTAATAAGGAGTTTTCTGTGACTAAAAATACACAACAACCGGTACATGATGCGTTATTTAAGCAGTTTTTAACGCATCCTGAGAATGCCCGGGATTTCTTCGCGGTGCATTTACCGGCGAACATTCTGCCCTTGTGCGATTTAAGTACACTGCGCCTGGAGCCGGCCAGTTTTGTGGAGCGCCGTTTACGTCAGCTGCATTCGGATGTGCTGTATTCCGTGCAGACAACGGAAGGGGAAGGGTATATCTACTGCCTGATAGAGCACCAGTCAAAACCGGATCGGTTAATGGGTTTTCGTCTGATGCACTATGCGATGTCAGCGATTTCGCATCATCTGAAAAAATCGCCGGCAGATAAGACACTGCCGTTGGTGGTGCCGTTTCTGTTTTATCAGGGCAGTGTTTGTCCTTATCCGTACAGTATGAACTGGCTGGACGGGTTCGCCGATCCGGCGCTGGCTCAGCAGCTGTATACCCGGTCATTTCCGTTAGTGGATTTGAGTGTGCTCAGTGATGAGGAAATCCTGACACACAAGGGTGTTGCCCTGCTGGAGCTGGTTCAGAAACATATTCGGACCCGCGACGGTTTGATGGCGGTATTGCCGATAATCGCGCAGATAATTAACTCGCAACACAATACGGTTGACCAGGTGAGGAGTGTGATGGAATATATTGCCTATCAGGGGTATATTCTGGATGAATCCCGCTTTTTCAGCCAATTGATTGCACTGTCACCGGAGTATAAAACGATGCTGACAACGATTGCAGAACAACTTGAGCAAAAAGGTATCGAAAAAGGTATCGAAAAAGGTATCGAAAAAGGTATCGAAAAAGGTCGTGAAGAGGGCAGAAGTGAAGCCTTGATCGCGATGACCCGCTCATTATTACAACAGGGGGTTGATCTGAACATTATTATGCAATGTACCGGATTGACCCGGGAAAAGATTGAGTCATTAAAACATTAATCTTTTCTGTTTTTACTCTCAAATGCCGGCATGACTGCCGGCATTTTTTATGCCCGCCGTTTTCTTTTTTTTTCGGAAAACTAATTTCTCATTGAGAGCACTTGCTTTTCTGCGCACAGTGTGCCTGTGACTTTATTTTATTAACACAGGACAGAAAATGCGTATGAAAACTCTCCCGATATGTCTTGCCCTGACCTCACTGCTGTTGGGGGGCTGTGCAGATAAACCCTCCCGGCCTGCCGAACCGGCGACTGACACCGTGATCCCGGTCAACACCGGTTATGCTCAGCCGGTGCTTCCGGATCTTTATCCGTCAGCGCCGGAAGTGGTGCGTTATGATCGTTACCGGCTGGTTGATATTTCGCCTTCACAGGCACAACGTTACCCGCTGGAACAAATTGTTCACCTGCGTATTCCGGCTTCCGTTTCACCCACGGTCGGGGATGCGTTGCATTATGCCCTGCGTGATTCCGGATACCGCCTGTGCACCTCTGATGGGCAGGCGAACCGCCTTTATCGTCTGCCGTTACCCGCCGTTCAGTATCAGATGGGACCGATCCGCCTGAATGTGGCGTTACAGCTCCTTGCCGGGCCGGCCTGGCAGTTGTTGGTGGATGATGTACAGCGGGAGGTGTGTTACCGACTTCGTCCGGAATACATGCCACCTGTGCCGGATGCCGGCAGGGACAGCGCTTCTTCCGTCTCAGTGGCCACGCCACTTTCTGCGGGCAGTACGCCAGTACCGGTGCCTCCGGTACTGAATACCTCTGCCGGACATACCGGCGTGAATAAGGTTCATCGCGGAGGGTGGCTGAAATGACTCCTTCTGAAGAATTGTCCGTAACCCCATTACATAAAAAAATTTACCGGGGGGTGATTGTGACGGGCGTGGTCGCCTGTGCTCTGGTGGCCGGTATCCCGCTGTTTATCCACAGTAATGTTATCAGTTCACACTCAGAGGCTCTGTCACAACTCGGGCAGCGATTGCAGGCCATTGAGATGACGATAGCTGACCCTGTCACGGATGACGGGATGAATGCGCAACTGGATGTGCTCCGTCAGGAGCTGGCGACGCTGAAACAGGACGCGGCATCACAGCGCGATACCCTCAGAACGGTGACAGCACAGCTGGCGGTGGCCGGCAAACCGGATGAGCAGATTACGCTGTTATCGGACGGGCTGGAAAAACGGCTGGCGCAACTGGAAACCCGCCAGGCACAGTGGGCACTGGCGTTACATCAGTTGCAGGAACAGCGTCAGCCGGTGCAAAAAACGGTCAATCCCCCGGTTGTCAGGGCAAAACCCGCTGCGCCGGAGACTTCCCGTCCCGGGGCTTCTGCCCGTACAGCCCGGACGGTGCCGTTTCAGTTAACCGCGATTGAACAGCGGGGCGGTCGTCTTCTTGCCGCTCTGGCCCCTGCGGATGTCCGTCAGCTGGGGCAGGTACAGTTACTGCCGGTGGGCGGACGTTATCAGGGCTGGGAAATGACTGACATTCAGACTGACCGTGTGACATTACGTTATCAGGGGCGCACGGTGACGTTGCGCCTGCCATAAAAGGAATGCCGTGATGAAAAACATAAGATGTGTGGTTTTACTGGGCGGGTGTCTGATGTCTGCACCGCTGACAGCCGCACAGTCTGTTTCCGGGACAACCCGACCGGTTCAGATTGAGGCGGGGACATCGGCTGAGAGTCAGACTCAGTCATTGCAGTATGAGGCGCAGGAATGGGGACTGAATACGGAGGAGTATGCCCGTTTTGAAGCGCTGATGAAAGGGCGGCGCGGTATTCAGTCTCCCGGACTGGATCCCCTGACGACACTGGGCATTGAGGCCCGGTCAGATGAGGAGCGCCGCCGGCTGGCTGAAAAGTGGGTACAGCAGGAATTTGCCCGGGCGGAAAAAGAGCTGGCGTTTCAGCGGGAAGTGGATGCGGCCTGGAAACGGCTCTATGGTCAGATATTGCCGGTCAGACTGGGAACAGCCGGCGGAATCGCCGGGATGGTACAGGGAACAGCACAGCGCCGGCAGGCATTGTTTGTGCAGGCGGAAAACTGTCGCGCGTGTGATACCCGTCTGGCCACCCTGCTGGCCGGCAAACAGCCGTTTGATATTTATGTGCTGGGGACACAGGGGGATGATAACCGCCTGCGGGCCTGGGCCAGACAAAAAAATATCCCGGCAGAGCGCGTCAGGAAGCGGGAAATTACGTTAAATCATGATGGCGGCCTCTCGCTTCACTACGGACTGACCACCACACCGGTGGTGATGCAACAGTTACCGGATGGGCGGTGGCGTCCGCTCACGCCTTAATCCGGAGGTGTGATGCGTAAAAAATCCCTGCTCACGTTTGTCCTGCTGCTGTTTTCCGTGCCGTTACCGGCGCGGGAGGTACCGCCGGGTTACCGTGAGGTGGCCCGGCAGGAGAATGTACCGGCAGAAGCCCTGTATTCCCTGGCACTGACAGAGTCATCCTGGACATTACCGGCACATCACCCGCAGGCCGGTGAAATCCATCCCTGGCCGTGGACGCTGAATGTGGCCGGTAAAGGATACCGTTATCCGACACGGCAGGCCGCCTGGCAGGCTTTACAGTCATTTTTACAGACGACATCCCCCAGACGTATTGATGTGGGGATTGCACAGGTGAACTGGGGATGGAACGGGCATCACTTCCGTTCTGACTGGGAGGCTTTTGAGCCTTATACCAATCTGCATGTGGCCGCCCGCATTCTGCGACGCTGTTATGACGCGTCACCGGGCAGCTGGATCCGAGCCGCCGGCTGTTATCACCATCCGGCGGGCGGTCAGCCCGCAGTACGCTATAAAAATAGTGTCCGGCGTCAGCTGGCAACACTGACGGGCGGTACACAACCTGTTTCCGCTCATTTACCGTCCGTCAGCGCAGACCGGACGGTATCGTTTGTGTGGATAGAACCGGAGAACAAAACCGATGCGAAATAATTCCGAAAAAAAGACAACGCGTGCCTTTTATCCCCTGTCCGTCCTGGGGATGCTGCTGTTTTGCGCGGCCGGCGGCAGTCAGGCGGCATTAACGGTGGTTGCGGATCATGGCGGCGGGCAGCCGGCAGCCCCTTTTTATGACGCAATCAATAATGCCCCGAATGAATGGACAACAAAGCCGGCATCCCGTGCCCTGCCGTCCGTGATGGCCCCGTCAATGGTGTTGCCGGTTGAGACACCGGAAATGACACCGGGGGAGGTGGATGATCGCGCCCTGCATTTACCGGGGATTGGGGCACTGTATCTGGTGGGGGATGATCCGTTATCCCGGGCCTGGCTCACACAGCATGCCACCCGGCTGAAGGCAATGAATGCGGCCGGGATGGTGGTGAATGTGAAATCGGATGCCGGATTACAGGCGCTTCAGGCGCTGGCTCAGGGAGGACTGCTCTCCCCGGCATCCGGCACCGATTTGGCTCACCGTCTTCAGTTATCCCATTACCCGGTTCTGATCACAGAAACCGGGCTGACCCAGCAGGTGAAGTAATGCTACCGCCGATATGGCCTTCAGACGGGGTTGACTCCCCGGTATTCTGGCTGGCGGTGCTGATGTGGTGTGTGTTCTTTATTGTGATGAGGATCACGGGGAAAAAAAACCGTCCTGCCGGCCGTCATCGTCACTGTCACGGGAAAAAAATGCGTGAGCCGGAAAAAGAAAATCCGTCAGATCCTCCCCGGGGATGAGCGCAGTGAGCGAATTGTTTTCCGGCGTGTCGGTGAGTTTTTAAACAGTGTTTCCAGTGGAAACACTGTTTGATTTTTGAACACTGTTTCCAGTGGAAACACTGATTAAGTTTTGAGCACTGTTTCCAGTGGAAAC